>Ga0272442_10000598_pt1 | contig 56699 bp, 40 predicted proteins | sample SSMForm2O_FD_200262 | JGI IMG/M metagenome (GOLD analysis project Ga0272442, IMG submission 200262) | Marine sediment archaeal communities from Little Sippewissett salt marsh, Falmouth, MA, United States - SSM-Form-2O | ecosystem: Environmental > Aquatic > Marine > Wetlands > Sediment ...
ATGACAAATGGTATCGGGCATTGCTTTTACCTGAAAATAACTGATATCCGGTAAAATCACAAGTTCTTTATATGACAACAATCCTAAAAGCTCCTCAAAGGTCTCCACGTCTTCATTAATATCTTCATTATCAACGAACCTGGCAATGGCCCGAACTGAAGAAGTGTCTCCATAAACAAGAAAAAGGGAACCTTTTCGAAAAAGGTCCCCTTTTCAAGTTCACAGGTACCGTATTACACTGAATCCGTAAATCACAATCGGGTAAAATGCGTTTTTTATTTTACACGTTTTTTCCGTTTTTTATCCTGATCCATCATCAGCTTGTAATTCAGACTGTCAATCAATGCCAGCCATGAGGCTTCGATTACATTCTCGGAAACACCTACGGTCCCCCAGATCTCCCGGCCGTCTGTGGATTCGATCAGCACACGCACTTTCGCAGCAGTGCCGCTTTTGGCATTGATCACCAGCACTTTATAATCAGTCAGGCGAATGTCCCGAATCTGTGGATAAAATCTCGACAGGGCTTTGCGAATGGCATTGTCCAGCGCATTCACGGGTCCGTCTCCCTCGGCTGCCGTATGCTCCAGCATCCCGTCTGCTTCAACCTGAATTGTCGCTTCAGAATATGGATTTTTCTCTCCCCGCTTTTCCTCAATGACACGAAATCCTTTGAATTGAAACGGTTCCCTGTACATGCCCATTGCCTTATATGCCAACAGCCGAAAAGAAGCTTCCGCCGCTTCAAACTGATAACCTCTTCCTTCCATATCCTTCAATTGCTTTAAAAGATCCTTGACTCTCGGATCCTTTTTATTCACATCAGGAATAAACGTTTTCAATTTTTCGACAATGGTTGATCCTCCCGCCTGATCTGATAAAATATAGGTTCTCTCATTACCGACAACAGAGGGATCAATATGTTCAAATGAACGCCGTTCTTTTAAGACTCCGTCAATGTGAGCGCCACCCTTATGAGAAAATGCCGATTCGCCAACAAAAGGCAGGCGGGAATTGTGATGCAAATTGGCAACTTCACTCACATACAGGGAAAGTTCTCTTAATTTTTTTAACTTGGCTTTACCAACCGTCTTTCGATTCAATTTCAATTCTATATCCGGGATAATCGTGCATAAATTGGCATTGCCACAGCGTTCGCCAATACCATTAATCGTACCCTGCACATGACCGGCGCCTCGTGCCACACATATCAATGAATTCGCCTCTGCGCATCCGGCATCATTATGTACATGTATGCCCAGAGGAATTTGTATTTCTGTCTGCACTTTATTGAAAATATCATCACACTCCATTGGAAGCAATCCGCCATTCGTATCACAAAGAACAATACAATCCGCCCCCCCGTCCGCAGCTGCAAAGAGTGTTTTCAGAGCATATTCCGGATTTTCTTTATAGCCATCAAAAAAATGTTCTGCATCATATATGACTTCCTCACAGTGGTTTTTCAAGAATACAACAGATTCTTCAATCATCCGGAGATTCTCTTCCAATGACGTTTTTAAAATCTGTCTTACATGCAGATCCCAGCTCTTTCCGAAAATTGTTATCACCGGTGCCCTGGTTTTCACAAGACATAACAATCCAGGATCATTCTTTGATCTGATCTTTGCCCGTCGGGTTGATCCAAATGCTGAAATTCGGGCATTCTTCAATTTTAGTTTTTGGCTCTCCGGATAAAACAGCAGATCCGTCTGATTGGTCGGATTGGGCCAGCCTCCCTCAATATAATCGATACCAAAATCATCCAAACGCTGAGCAATCATAAGCTTGTCTTCCAAGGAAAAAGAAACACCTCTGGCCTGATTACCGTCACGTAAAGTTGTATCATAAATAAAGACTTTGGACATGTAGTTACCTCCATATACATCTGTCAATTTACTATTTGAATTTATAAGATAGGATATAACAAATAAAAACTCAACCGATATTTCACTCGAATGCTTATAAATTGATGGATATATTCATGAGTTCCTGAATCCGGTATTCTAAAATCTTCTTCTTTGACTCAAATGGATGAATCGAATTCAATCCCATCGCCTCAATTGCCAAGGTAATTAAATCATCCTCGGTACATACATGACTGCTGTTTTGTTCCGCATAATAGCGTCCTGCCATGAGTATTGCCTGCTTAGGTATCATGCCGATAAGTTCGCTGCCGATGACCGTCGTTCCATATTTCACAGCCAACAATTTGCATGTTTCATAAGCCATATGCGGCGGTGTAACCTGATAATCCGTTAAATTCGTGGAAACCTGCACAAATCCATATTCAGGCATATACCAGCCGATTGCCTGGCAGTCCTTCAATAATCCGGGTAGGCGTCTTTTTTTGCCATTGCATTGTAGAACTTTACCGCTTTCACGTAACTCGGCTGCAATCTGTTTTGCCAGTTTAATATCGTCTGTACCCAGGTTGATATTGAAAGCAATTAACAGTGCTCGGGTACCGATGGCCGTTACCCCGGCTTTGATATGAGGAGATCCGGGACCGAAATCCGGCCGCCAATACGGATCTTTCATTTTCTCTGTAAATGATTCATAACCACCATATCGTATCGCTGAAAGCTTCTTTCGATGCGGAATTTTGGTTGCGGCTTCATAAAGATACACAGGTATCATTAATTCAGTTCCTACTCGTTCACCCAATTGTCTGGAAAAAAAATCACATTCTTCCAGTGTTGATTCACAAACGGGAATCAGAGGAAACACATCTGTAGCTCCCATACGCGGATGGTTGCCTTTGTGAATTCTCATGTCTATTAGGCGGGATGCGCTGGAAATACTGCGAAAGCCTGCTTCTACAACGGATTCGGGATGCGCGACAAATGTCATAACTGTCCGGTTCGCCCCCTCTCCCATATCGACATCCAATATGGTTGTGCCATTTACAGAAGCAATCTCATCTACAATCGACTGAATTGTAGCGCGATCCTTTCCCTCACTAAAATTGGGAACACATTCGATCAGTTTCATCAGACAGCGCTTTCATAACCTACTGATGTTCTGCAAGGGAACACGTCACCTCTGAATGATCAATCAATTCATATTCCCCTCCGGATGGACACTCCGGGATGGCACTATCTTTCATATAGGGTACTAAATCATCGATATCCTGGGGATACTCCAACTCTATTACCCAAAAAGATGTAACTGCTGTCTGCAATGCTCCCTGGTTGGCTTTGCATTTGGCTGTATTGGCACTTTCGGATAAATCGGCATATTGAACTGAAGCTGTGATTGCGAGCACACTGATAATAATAATGATAATCAATATTTCTATCAGCGTCATGCCCGACTGATCGAATAACTTCATTTTTAATAAATTCATGCGCCTAACCACTGTTTTAAATATGCAAGGGAATGCTCAGGGTGAACGTGCTGCCCTTTCCCAAACTGGATGCGGCGACGATCGTCCCTCCCTGTAATTGCATATATTTTCTGGCAATGTACAAACCAAATCCCATGCCAATATTCGCATCAGGTAATGTTTGGGCTTTCTTTTCAATCTGAAATATTGTTTTTAATGTCGCGTCCGACATGCCGCATCCTGAGTCCTCTATAGTGATCGAGGCATTTTTCCCTTCAGCTTTGGCTTCAATTCGAATATGACCTTCTGATGTAAATTTCAGAGCATTATGTATAATATTCTGTATCACTTTTTCCAGTTTTTTTGGATCTGCACTCACCAATAATCTGGAATCCGGATTTACCTGCTGCAATGTAATGCTCTTTTTCTTCATGGCTGATTTGTAGGACTCAACAGCTCGATTGATTACATCTGTAAGCGGGGTTGGTTCCAGCTGAACTTGTTCGCCACCTGCTTCCAATCGAAGTGAAGTAAGAAGATCTTCGATCAAATGATATTTGGCAGAAACATTATCTCTCATGACCAGAAGATATTCGCGCTGTTTTTCCGTTACCGTACCCGCCAGACCTTGTAACATATTCTCAATAGCCCCCATAATACCGATCAACGGACTCTTCAGCCGATGAGAAATCAAAGATAAAAAATTCTGCCGGATTTGTTCCACCCGTTTACGTTCCGTTACATCTCGCAGCGATACCAAAACTGCTTCCTCACCCCCCCAAAGTATCTTGACGGCGAACGCTTCACCACTAATCGTTTCTCCCTGCTCATTAACAATCTCAATCTCTCTCATTTTATCCGTTGAAATCGGATAGTTAAACGGTTCACCAATCAGCTGATCTGCCGTCTTTCGAAGCATTTTTTCAGCAGCCGGATTCACAAAAACGATTTGCTGCCCATTATTCAAAACAAATACGGCATCCACATCATTGTGAACAATTTTGTTTAAATTTTCACGGCTCCTGGCAAGTTGATCGTGAACTTTCTTTAATGCTTTATCCGCCTTTCTGCGTGTAATAAACAGGTATTGAATAAGAAACACCAGAATTATTAAAAATAGTACGGATAAAAATCTTGAAATCAGCACTGAAATGCCTGGAGTCAGCACCCGTTCAACAATATCACCCTTGGATTGACCAATAATATCATAAAAAGAATCAATGATCCAGTAAAGCATAATAAAACCGATGGCTGCAATAAAAAACGCCCAAAATCCTGTAGAGCGACTTTTTTGTGATCGGGCCTCCAGCACTTTTTCCTGAATATACTTCGCATGAATACAAAGTAATAAAAAAGTGCAGATAACCAATAACCGGGTGGCCAGCGAGATAAAATCCGGAAAAAATAAACTTTGAATAAAGGACGCCTTTTGAAACACAATGGCTTCCCGAAAAGACTGCCATATCCAGTATACCAGTCCCAGTATAGCACCAATCCAAACAATATCCACCCGCCTTTTCAGCAACGAATTGATCTGATCACTCATAATAAAATCCTTATGATATTAACATATCAATTTTTTCAAGAATCGCTGTCGGCGATTCGGCCCCTTTGATTACATAAGCTCGGGCGCCCAGCTCAAGAGCGCGTTTCCGATCCATTTCCCCGCTTAATACAGAAAACACAATGACCGGAATCGCGGGGTGTGTTTCCCGAATTCTTTTTAGTATTTCATAGCCGTTGACTTCCGGAAGAATCAAGTCCAATAAAATAAAATCCGGTGCCTCTGACGCCAGCATTTGCAGTCCTTTTTGGCCTGTATCTGCTTCTTGAACCATAAACCCTTTTTCCTCAAGAACCGTTCGGTAATTCATACGAAAAATCGGTTCATCCTCGATAATCAGCACTTTCCTGGCCTTTTGAGATGCCATTTCCATATCCTCATGTCAAATAAAAAAATGTAATTAATGATTTCAAATTGTAACTGTCTCATCTGACAGTTATTAAGGATCCGATTTTTTTTAAAAATGATGATTTCCTTTACTATGAATAAGGAACCGCAGGAATTGTAACTATTTCCAATTATCATGCTCTTCTATTTTCAAATGAATCAGAATAATGTTATCATGCTTCAAAAATCATACCCTTTTAACCGATCTCCCAATTCAGTCGGGTACTGTTTATTAAGCCATTCGGCATATCCCCCTTCTAAAAGGTAAACCTCTGGGATTAATTTTTTGTTCAGCCGTTTATACACATATTTTGCAGGTCTGGTCTGGTCATGAAAATCATAAATAATCCACGGCTTTTTCACATCCAAATGAATCTGATTTAATTCATTCAAAGATCCAAAGGGTATTGATAAAGCCGTGGGTATATGATCGATGGTATATTGCTCATGAGACCGAATATCTAAAAAAATCGCCGTTTCTTCAAACATTAAAACCAGAGCCGAATCAGATGTCATGGTTTGGGCTTCAACTGAATATGAAACCGGAAATACAAGCAGTAACTGATGAAATCGTATACCCCGGGGATGGATCTGATTTATAATAATCCCTGTTATGAGCGCTGAAATTCCCGTAATAATCAAGTAACGAATGATACGCATTCACTATTCCTGAATATTTACATAAACCGGCATATGAAGCGGCTCGATTTTTGGATTATCCGTCTCGATCCAAATACGGGATGATTTCCGTAAAGCACGATCCGGTTTCAATGTCACTTTAAAAATACAAGACTCGCCCGAATCAAGCATCCGCTTTCCAAAATCAATTTTCAATGACTGTATATCAGTATAAACCGATTGAATCTGGATTGGTTCTTTATAATGACTGATTACGCGGATGTATCTTTCGATTAATGTGTCTCCATTGACCTTTATTTGTGTAAATGTCAGATAGCGTGGATCAAATTCAAGATAATTCAGGCAGTTGGCAACCAGTTGTACGGTTTTGGCAGGCAAATCTCTGTTTTCAAATTGAATCGTGACCGATTTTCGGATCTTTCCTTTAAATCCTCGTGTCTTCAGTTTAAAATAAACGGAAGCTGTATCTTTCGGCGCATAGATTTTCTTTTGTGTTTCCACAGCCGTGCAGCCGCAGGAAGTTCTTACTTGTTCTATTTTTAAAGAGTCCTTCCCGGTATTGACAAACTGAATCACTCCCTCAATGATACGTCCGGACTCTACCTCTCCCAAATCAATTTTCATTGGCGTTACAAATGTCACCTCGCCCGCACTCAGGATCATGGCAGCAGAATACACCCATAGACAAATCCATCGATAATACTTCATTTTTCCTCCAATTTACAAATTCATTTTCTTCGTACAGAAAAATTTACATTTACAATACGATTTTTATCCAATATATAAAACAGAATCAAATAATTCCATGAGCATTAAATTAACTTGATTACATAACAAACAACAGGGCCACACCGCCAACAGCTACAAACGCACCAAATATTTCACGGATTGTGATTCGCTCATGAAAGAAAAACAAGGCGGGTGGAATGATTAAAATCGGAACAATCGCCATAATGGTAGACGCAATTCCCGTTAAAGTATTCTGGATGGCCAGCAGTGAAAATCCAACACCTAAAAAGGGACCAAAAAATGCCCCGATTGTAATCGGTATCATGCCCCTTGAATTCGTAACCGCCTTTGAAACCGCTTTCCACCGTTTCAGCGGAAAAAAAAGCAGGCTGAATCCGATAATTCCGGCGATCACCCTGATTTCTGTAGCAGCAAACGCGTGATAATTTTTCATCCCGTATTTGCTTAATATCAAACCTATGGCTTGCCCAAGTGCGCCTCCAAACGCCAGAAGTACACCACGGATCGGTTGATTCAATTCTATTTTTTTATCCGAATTCTGATCCATGACCACCAAAATAATTCCGGTTATAGTCAGGCTCATCGCAAAAATATCTATACCGGATAACTGTTCGTCCATAAAAATCCAGCCCATTAAGGAAGTCAGCATAGGAACCGATGCCATAATCAGCATGGAAACACGAGCGCCGATTTCAATAAACGCCCGGAAAAGAAATAAATCCCCCCCGACAAATCCGATCAACCCGGAAAGAGATAGCCAAATCCAGGCATGACTCGAAGCATCATGCGGAAACGGATGCCCACGAAAAATCCAGGAATAGGCACTAAAAAAAACAAACGCCATCACCAGACGAATCCAATTCACTGGCAAAGAGCCGACCCTTTTACTGGCACGTTCAAATGACATGGCGGTAATTGTCCAGCAAACGGCCGCCCACAATGCTGCCCATTCACCGATTTGGGACTGAATCAATTGAAGAAATCCTTAAAAAATATATCATTTTCAATTCAGTTGTTGTAAAGATAATATGAAAAAATTACAAAAACAAACTTCAAGATGATTAGATGACCATTTTATTTAACATCATCTGCAAAATGAATTTTCATCAAATCTGCTTCAGAATCGGATATATAAATTTCATTTACAAGACATGTTTCACTTCCCGCTGCGGAGTTCTGCAGTCCATATCCAATCCACGATCCCGATGATCTGAAATTTCGGCGGCAATCCCTATGGACCGGCCGATCAGAAAGATAATAAACACCAAATCCTGCACCTGATTTAATAATATTTTATTGTTCCTGTAATCATTCCATATCAATTTAAGCGTAATCACCGCCAGCACAGCATCAATATTCACACAAAATACATTTTCAGTAACACCTTCATTAAACAGCTCCCGCACCAGATAATGATAAAAATCCATAAAAATATTATAAATGTGCTGTTCTTCAAACTGTTTCCTTATATATGCCTCACGCGGATCAATATTCACATCATTGCCTTTAAATACCGGATGATTAATGCAGGGAATCCGCTGATAATCAAGCCGGCCCGTCTCCTTCTGTTCCTGCTTGTACTTTCGATATATTTTGGCAGATTTATTGGCCAATGATTGTAAATCCAGACCATGTAATGGATCACCGGGATCCACAACATTTTCACAACTGAATTGATCGATCAGATATTGTACAGCTTCAAATCCATTGCCCCCATGGGATAAGCCTGTATTGCATAAAAATCCTGCAAAAGCCAGGCTTATTGGATTTCGAGCGCTAATTGTTTCCTTCGCTCCTTTTGCTGAAAGGGTACCTGGACCATTGGTCATGGTCAATCCCAGAAGCATTTGTAATTCAACCAACTCATTCTCCTCAGGTTTTCGATGAAATAAAACCTTAAAAATACTTACAGAAAATGACTCCCTGGGATGAAACGTTTTATCATCATTGAGATATGTCCAAAACTCATGACCGTGGCTATCGATCATGGAATGAGAAATTAAAAATGCAATCATATAAAGATAGTTCACTGCATCTTCCACTGTTTGCCGACTGATTCGCTTTTCAAGCATTGGATTCCAGAATAAACAAACCGATAACGATGCCAGAAGAAAGGCATCTCGATCCTTAATCTGTTTTTGCCTGGATTCCGCGAAAGACAATACGCCTCGGCAAAACTGCAATGGGGATCGAATTCTAGATTGTTTTCTCACTTCCTTAAGCAGCCAATCACTGTAAAAAGCCGTTTTATCTCTGGAATTCACTAAAAGTTTCTTATCAACCTGTGACGACAATGTTTTGCTGAAATTATCTGTTGAATCCGGAATGCCATATTCACGAATAATATCGATGATCCACCGGCTGTACTCCCTGCATTTTACCAGAATCTCTTGGTTCCCTATCAAAGCCATTTGCGACGCTAAATATGCATTGGGCATGCACCGCCGGCGATCTTCCATATTCAGCGGTATTTGCGAAGCACTTAATTTTAAAAACAGATTCAGTAAAAAATTAATTTTTTTCAAATCCCGGCTGCCTGGCATTACTTTGGCCAGAGCGAAATATATGTTTTGTTCTACCGAATTCCTGGACAAGTCCATTATTGAAACGTCATGCAATTCTGCCACATGGGTTGAAGGATTCATTCGCGAAGCGCCTGAAGCATTACGCATATTTTGCCTCATATATTGCGTGCCCACCTGTTTACTCATTTCAGCGATCTGTTTATCATAAGGGGGCATGGCCTTTACGATTTCCAGATTTAATGATTCAGGTAATGAAACAATTTGATCGCCAATCCATAATTTCAAGGAAAGATCACCTGATGCTTTAAAATCGGATGCTTCGCCTATCTTTTTGAATACGGCTTTCATGGCTTCTGGAAAATGTTGAATCGACGCGATACGAACACCCTTTTTTCCGGCCTTTGGATGATCAGGGTCAAAAACCGGTGTTTCGAGGTAAGTGTCAAACCAACGCTCTTTAGACTCAGCATCGTCTCCGCCGCCCGCCATTGCGCCTGCATGTCCACAGGCTCTAATCATTCTTTTTTTCCAACGACCAGTTACGCATACGACCATGGGTTTATTAAAACCAAACCGTCTGGACTGTATCCACTCTAAAGCCTGTTTCTCATAATAACCACCTGGTTCAATGTATAGGGCAACTGCTTTCGTTCTGGTGTCATTTTGAGCTGCATATAAAAATTCAGGTAGCGCAAAATGAATATACACATCTTTGCCTGAACTCACAGCCGTGGTTACTCCAAATCCACCGGTTTTCAAATACTCGGCAATCGTTGTCGTAAAATTACCTGAATTTGAATAAATGGCAATGGATCCTTTTTGCAATGCTTCTTCAGGGTGGTCACCTCCCAGCGCGCCACCCACCCGGACATGATCCCACACATTGGCAACCCCAAGACAATTGGCACCAATCACATCCACACCCGCTTCCTGACAAGTAAACCGAATATTCCGTGAATCTCTGGATGTTACTTTTTCAGTAACAATAACAATTCGCTTCAGGTCTTTATTGTAAGTCACCAGTTCCCATACCGCCTGACTAACCGCTGCCGGAGGCAAATATATGACACCCACATCAAATTTGATACTATTTTTCATTACATCCAAAACGCTGCGAAACACAGGGATTTCTCCAATCGCTGTTTCCAAATTGCCTCTTCGTCCATACTGAACTCCGGCCACAACATTGCCATTGCTGTATTCGTGAGAAACCGGCGTCACCTTCCTGCTTTCATTGCCTAAAATATTAATCACACAAATTCTGGACTTCTTTGTGACCAATTCTTCAAGAGAGTGAAGCCCGACATAATATGGAAACGGTTTGGTAATTTGTCCTCTCATGTCAATCCAACCTTCCGGGTATAACCATTTCGTCCTTTTTCATCCCACCATCGGTCGATTTTCTTAGCATAATTCAGAACTTCAATCATTGATGAATCATATCCAAACATCTTGTAAGGCAATTTCAATCGATCTAAAATATCTTTGGCATAGAACATTCCCCTGATTAAATTTGGTCCTCCACGTCCGATAACGGTGTAGACCGGTTGATGTCCCTTTTTTGCCATATAATCCCGCAGCGCATCAAATATGCCTTTAAATGTGATGTATATATCTGTATTATTGGCTTTTCCGCCGATGAGTAAAAGCAGATTGGCTTTTTCCAGCCAGTAATTAAAAGCAATCCTGCTTATTTGCAGAATTTTTTCATAAGGTGGATTTCCCCCGAAATCTGATGAAAAAATCGCCTGTTCACCCAATGTCTCGGTAGCTGCACTATTGGCTCCGCCCCCAAACATAAAAGGAATAATCGTACCTTCCGGATTGAGCTCTAAAACATCTGATTGCCCCTGATAGGTCCGGAGTTGGTTTATTTCTGACTCAAATGGTGTCAATTCTGATTGAAAAATGGTCCGGGGCAAATTCAAACGCCGCCAGGCATGATTGTCCTGATCGAAGGATGCTCGAAAATCACATGCGACCGGTGTGATTCTATTTCCTTCTTTCCGCATCCGAATAGGATTGAGTTCCAATGTGGTCATACCATAATTATCATATAGATCCCACAACTTTGGCAAGTGCTGAACCAATGGCGAAATATAGTGCTCTGGGCATTGCGTGTCGACCAATGCATTGGTAATATCAAATGATTTAATCCCGATAAACGGATCGATCCATACTATTCGTTTCTCTTCAGCGGATAATGATTCAACATCAACACCACCATAAGGACTGATTGTAAAAATTGGCTTGCGTTTTCTTGTCGAGGTGCTGATACTGAAGTACACTTCTGTGTCCGAAGGCACAAATTCTTCAAAAATGACGCCATTGGATCGAACAGTTTTTGTACCCCATTGATGGGTTGCAAAATAGAGTTCTTCTTTGGCTTTCATTGCCCCGGTAAGACTGTTGACAAAGCGAATTAATCCCGCCTTTCCTTTTTTTCCCACACCACCAAAAAAAACCGGTTTCACTACCAGTTTTTTAAATTCATCGAGCATAAGCTGCAATGCTTCCAGGGTTGCATCTCCATCCAGCGATCGAACCACTGGAAATTCAACCATCTCCAACAATCTGGTACCATACTTCAATCCGGCAATTTGCATGATCGACTCCGGCTTTGAATAAATATTAACGGACTTTACATTCAAACTCACCCTTCCTTATTATATCAAAATTCCTCTTCATTTTCCAAGGAAAATTTTATCATATTTATCATATTCTACCCAGTAAAAAATATCCATTTTTGTAATGAAATTATAAAATGTGATTCATATATGAAATCATTTCCTGCTTAATACGCATCATATGAAATCTCCAATTATATTGGTATATTTCTTGCCTTTAATTCAGTTTATTATTCTTGTATGCATTGACAGAAGGAAGCCATGGTCGTCAATCTCCAATTTGATCAATTTGTCGATAAAGTCATTCAGAAAAACAATCTTATCCCGCCAGATCAGCTCGAAAAAGCTAAAAAACTGCTTATTCAGCATCCTGAATTGCAACTGCTCGATATTCTCGTTCGTACCAAGCTGGTCAGTGAGAAACATGCCGCGCTTATCCAAAACAAATTTAACTCTCAATTTAAACAAGAAACAGCACATACTCCAGCCCCTGCTGCCACTCCGACTCCTGCTCAGCCAAAAACAACACCTCCCTCTGAACCGCCACCTGAGATTTCAACCTCATCCAAACTTTCCTCTGAATTGATGAAAAATGCCGAATCACTGGAAGCGTTTCTCCATGAAGCCCGTAATCATGACGCTTCTGACTTGTATATTTGTGTCAACTCTCCCCCAATCATTCGAAAACATGGAAAACTGATTCATTTTGACCACCCTCCCTTCACTCCTGAGGAAACAAAAAAAATTCTTTTTCACGGATTAACCGAAGATCAGCAAAATCAATTAAATAACAATCTGTCCATTGAACTTTGTCTGGAATTTCCGGATCACGGACGTTACCGAAGCTGTTTTTTAAAACAACGTCTGGGCTGGGAAGGAAGTTTTCGGATCATCAGTAAGACCATTCCTAAATTCGAAAATTTGGGGCTTCCGGATCATATAAAGAAATTTGCGGATTATACTCAGGGACTGGTTCTGGTCACCGGCCCGGGAGGCGCCGGAAAATCATCCACTCTGGCAGCCATGATTGATTTAATCAATCAAAAACGGCCAGAGCATATAATCACTCTGGAAGATCCCATTGAATTTAAATATCATCCGGTTAAATCCCATATCAGTCAACGGGAAGTGGGAACGCATACAAAAAGCTTCAGCAATGCCCTTCGTGCAGCACTTCGAGAAGATCCGGATGTTATTTTGATCGGTGAATTAAGAGATTATGAAACCGCTTCATTGGCCGTCACTGCTGCAGAAACGGGTCATCTGGTCTTCTCCACACTTCATACAATCGATGCTGCTCAGACTGTGATGCGGCTGTTGGATTTCTTTCCTCCCAACCAGCAAAACCAGATTCGCGCTATGGTCAGTGAATCACTGCGCGGAATTATTTGTCAGCGTCTCGTTCCCCGTGCGAATGAGCAGGGACGCGTAGTGGCTCTGGAAATTATGTTCAATGTTTCTTCGATCAGCAGCCTCATTCGTGACAACAAGATCTTTCAAATAAAAAATATGATACGGATCAATCAATCAAAAGGCATGCAAATCATGGATAATGCCATTAAAGAATTACTCCAGAATCAATTAATCGAAACCAACGAAGCCCATTATGCCATGGTCGATAATATGTTATTTCAGCAACAGAAAAGCAGTAGAATTTAATTCGGAGAGATACCCATGCCTATGATCGATCAATTATGTGATATATTATTGGACAAAAACGGCTCTGACTTACATTTGCTTCAGGACCAAAAACCGAAAATCCGTGTACATGGTCATTTGGAAATACTGGAAAAAGAACCCGTATTGGATCAGCAGAGAATTACCCAAATGCTGAGTGAAATTTGCGAGCCATGGCGATGGGAAAAATTTCAGGAACATATGGAAGCTGATTTTGCTTATAGTCTGGACGGCCGGGGTCGATTCCGTGTTAATTATTATTATCAGATGCACGGTATGGGCGCTGTTCTCAGAACCATTCCCACAAAAATTCTAACAATCGAAGAATTAAAATTACCCGAGGTGTTAACCAATTTTGCAAAACTGCGTTCCGGGCTTGTATTAATGACGGGTCCTACAGGTTCCGTAAAATCAACAACATTGGCTGCCATCATCCATCATATCAATATAAACGAATCCAGATATATCATCACCATAGAAGAACCCATTGAATTTGTCCATCAAAATATGAAGAGTGTCTTTTGTCAGCGTGAAGTGGGAAAAGATACCCATAGTTTTGCAAATGGATTAAAAACAGCGGCCCGTCAAAATCCTGATGTCATTCTAGTCGGTGAATTACGGGATTATGAAACTATCTCTCTGGCCCTGGCTGCAGCTGCAATGGGCACTCTGGTTTTCGGTACCTTGCATACCAATTCAGCCAGTAAAACAGTTGACAGAATCATTGATGTATTCCCTCCTGATGAACAGCATAAAACAAGAACCATGCTGGCCGACACGCTTCGCGGTGTCTGTTCCCAGATGTTGCTTCGCACCAAAGATGGTACAGGACGAATCGCAGCTAATGAAATTTTGCTGGCCACGCAAGGACTATCATCTAATATTCGTGAAGGCAACACTGCCAATATTCGTAATATTATCATGGCAGGTAAATCAAGTGGGATGCAGTTAATGGATGATTCCATTGAAAAATATCTGCGTAGCGATCAGATCAGTGGTGAAGAGGCATATTTGAAAGCCAATGATAAAAAACGATTTGATAGATATGCTCATTGATGCTCTGAATTCGATATAAATCCTGCATATATACAAAAATGAATCATTTTCTGATTTGTTTTTAACACCAGTATGCACAATAATAACTTTCTATCTCCCTTTCCTAATTTCTTGATTCAATAATAATTTAATAAAAATAACATTGCATATCATCTTGATATTCCCTAACTTCCAGACATGAAATTTTTTATGAGAACATGTTTTCTTTCTCTCCTTTTTTTAGGTTTTATTCAAGCAAAAAGCATGAAAATCCCACTCGGCATAGAGGATCATGCGATAAATAACGAAAGCTTCATTCCTTATCACCGAATCAAATACCCAAAAATCGCTCTTGCTTTAAGCGGAGGCGGTGCCAGGGGACTTGCACAGATTGGTGTTTTAAAAGTTTTTGAACGGCATGGCCTTCATATAGACGGAATCGCTGGTACCAGTATGGGTGCAATTATTGGCGGTCTTTATGCAATCGGATATACTGCTCAGGAACTGGATTCCCTGGCCCGGCAAATCGTCTGGGATGAAATAATTCGAGATGCACCCCCCAGACAACAACTATTCCTCGCTGAAAAAGCCGAACAATTACGACATTTATTTCTATTACGCTTTCAAGGTTTTTCACCGGATATTCAAAGTGCCTTCACGAGCGGTATCAAACTGAATCAACTTTTATCTGAACTGATCTGGAAAGCCCGATATCCTGTTTCAAGAAATTTTAATAATCTTGTCATTCCATTTCGAGCCGTGTCGACAGATCTCTTGACCGGACAGAAAGTCGTCTTCTCGGAAGGATCTTTGATCGAAGCCCTTCGGGCTAGCATGGCTATTCCATTGCTCTTTACTCCTGTAAAAAAAGATAATGCCTGGTTGGTAGATGGGGGTCTCGTTCAAAATCTACCGGTAGACGACGCATGCGAACTGCAATGTGATCTTGTTGTCGCTCTAGATACATCTTCAAAACTACGCACCATTGACTATCTTAAAGCCCCATGGGAAGTAGCCGATCAGGTTACAACCATTATGTCACAAGAATCTATTCAAGCACAATACAAAAAGGCCGATGTAGGTATCCAGCCCCAACTAGAATCGCTCTCAAATACCGATTATTCTAAAATAGATGATTTTATCAAGGCCGGAGAACAGGCCGCCGAAGCCAAGATTCCCATAATAAACCAGCTTTTGTCAAACTGGGATTCCGGTATACAAAAAACATTATATTCCGTAAAAGCAATCACCGTTACTGGCTGTCATCATCAATCGGCCGACGACTATTTGAAAAAACTGAATCTTGATATCCAAGATTCGATTTCAACACAAGACATTCAATGGGCAGTGCAAAAACTTTATCAATCTGGCCTGTTAACAAATATACAGTCTTATTATGATACCAGCCGTCATGTTCTGCATTTTCACATGAGTGAAACACCCTGGATTGAACGGATTGAAATTTCAGGAAATCATGAATATCCTGATTCTTTGCTTCTCTCATTGATGGGCACACATCCATATCAAAGAATTCAAATCCAACAGGGTCAAAACGATATACGGAAATTACTGGCGCATTATCATCAAGCAGGCTACACTCTCATCCGTTTACAATCGACTTCTGTAAAAGACAATACTCTTCATATTGAACTTGACGAAGGCCGAATTTCGGATTTACTAATTTGTGGAAATCAAACTACAAAGCCATTCGTCATTCAACGCGAACTGACAATTCATCCTGGAGAGCTCTTCAATATTGCCGCCGTGAATCAATCCATACAAAATATATACAGTACTGGTTATTTTAAAGACGTTCGCTTTGAAGTCATCCAAATGAAAACCGGTTACCGTCTTATTTTTTATGTGACCGAACATCAATATTCTTTGGCGCGCTTTGGATTAAGATACGATCTCGAACGGCGCTCAAAAGGATTCATCGAAATGGTCCAGGATAATATCTGGGGAATTGGGGCAGAAGGAATCATCACAGGGCTTCTGGGAAAAAAAGATGAACAACTGGCGGCTCGTTTAAGAGCGGACCGCTTGTATACAACTTATTTAACATCACGACTTGAAATTGGATACAATCGTTCAACATATGCCTATTATCATAATCATCAATCACAAGGCACATATACACTACGCCAATTATACGGTACATTTGGTGTTGGCCGGCAAATGCAGAGACTGGGAACCGTTTCTATTGAAATCCATTCTGATATTTTTAATATTGAGGCGGATTCGAACATTGCAGTCACACCGGATAAAAAATTTATACAAACTGTATGTATTCGTTCGGAAGTGGACACACGCGATCGGATGCCGTTCCCCAATCGGGGAAAGTATCATCATTTTGAATATGAGACCTCTTCTCGGTTTTTAGGCAGCGATATCGATTTTATCAAACTTTATTCCTGGTTGGAATCTTATTATAAGATCCACAAGACATTTGTTTTTCATCCAAGATTTTTCTGGGGAACTTCAGGTCTTAGCACGCCCTTTCCAAAACAGTTCCGAATGGGTGGTCTTAACAGTTTTATAGGCCTGCCGACAGATGCATGGATAGGAAAGAGATGTCTTCTGTTAAGCAATACATTACGATATCATCTTCCCACCCGAAAATTCGTTACAAGTTATTTGTCCATTCGATATGACTTTGGGGGTATTTGGGAGAAATATGCGAAGATCAATGAGGACGATTTTAAACATGGCATCGGTATTATACTTTCCATCAATACGATAATGGGACCGTTACATCTGGCAGCCGGTTTTATGAATGATGGACAAGATCAATACTATTTATCATTTGGACATTCTTTTTAAATCATCTTCAATATATACTTACTTACTCTCTCTCAGTCGTTGTTGTAAATTCTGTAACCGCCGATTATCCAATTCGTGATTCCATCGGATCCATGGTGACTGTTCATCTTTGTCTTGAATTGAAAATCCACCAAAATTTATAATCTCTCCATTTTTACTCACTGTAATTTGCTGCATGGCTTTTATAATTTTAATCCATTCATCCGCAGTCACTTCTTTGGGTCCCTGCACCTGTGATGGTCCCTGAATTTGTGTGGGTTTCAACGATCCTGTTTGCATTGGCTTAAGTAATTGCTGAGGCTGTCGTCTCAACTGGACTTCCCCTTTATATACTTTCAAGGTAGTTGTTGAATCTTCATCCACATCCAGTCGAAGAACGGTCCCTGTTATGGCTGCAGCAGCTACCGGAGCAGAAATATCGAATTCTGTATTTGCTTCGACCGGATGTACATTTGCCCATAGCTGACCCTGTTCTACAGAAATATTTGTCTTGACTTTTTTCTCCTTTGTTTCTTCATACAGCCGAACAATATCAATAACGGTCCTTGGCGCCAGACGAATTACATCCAGTTCAGATAAATCCAGTTCTGCTCTTGAATCAATATAGGTTCTTACCTTATCACCGGAGAGTACTTCCGTGTTTACTGGGGCATTCTGCCAATTTTCCAAATCCGAGGATTTCCGTTTTACCTGTCCATCCACATATGTGACCACACCTTTTTTCGCATCCTGGGATTCGGACTTTGCATGGGACCATATAAAGACACATAAAATCGTCATCAGTAAAATACTTTTTTTCATCTTCATTTTCCTCCGACCCCTTCTTCTGGATAATATCGACTATACACCAAATCAACCAGCTTTATTGCTTCACGAGAAAACGGATCTACATCGCGTTTAAAAAGCTCATTATCAATTAAGATCTTCGCAACACGCCAGCTTTCCGATTCTTCCAGTTTTTTCATCAGGTGATTATATGCTTCCTGATCATTGCTGAATAATTTTTTAACAAATATTTTTTCTGTCTTTGAGTCGATCATCTGATGTAAACCGCTCATGGCTGCTTCTTTATGGCGATCTAAATCATTTTTTTCCTCAGGACCTGCTTCTGCAGGTTTCGACTGATCTCGCCGAATAATCCTCATCTGTTTTTTCGGCTTCTCTTTTTTTTCTGGTTCTGGTTTAGGCTTAACGATTTCCTGATGTTCCTTTGGCTCAGGGGATGCTTTCTCTTCCTGAATTAAATCATCGCTGCCCAGTACTTCATCCAAATCCCAGCCATCCGCTTCCCGGCTAATTTTTGTCTCAGGAGGATTAATTTTAATATCCTCAGTCAGCGGCTTTTCTGTATCTTGAGTAACAATATCATTTAAATCAAACGATTCTGTATCGGTTTCGTTAAGATCGAGATCTTCAAAGCTCATTTCTTCTTCAGGCTCACTTGTTTCCGCCTCTGGCTTCGCTTCCGTAATCGTTTCTTCAATCGGTTCAACAGGTTTTGTCTTTGCTACGCTTTCCTGAACTTCTTCCTCTTTCAACTGGGAAAACTCTTCTTTCAGTTCAAGGTACCTTTTTAGAGTCATTTCAAGATCAACGAGATCAAAATCTTCTCTGCCCAGTTTCATTTCGACATCCACAGCACGTCGAAATCCAATCAAATTACGATCAGCCATAAACTCCTGAACGACCTGACCTTCAACACGGGTAATCTCTTCGCCTTTTGTTTCTGATATAAAATCAATTAATACAGAAAAATCACCGATTGCTAATTTTACCGGATCTTGTCCAGTCATGCGGTGCAGCATTTCGTTCAATAAATTTGTATATTCATCGCTTTCAATATTCTCATAGCTCAAACGGTTACATTCTTCAATAAGTTTTTCTGCATATGGAAGTACTTTCATAAAAGGATGAAGAATCCGGTTCATCTTTTCGATATTAATATTCGTTTTTCCATTAAATAATAAGCGCCTCATGGTATCTACGGGCTTGACAAGGTAATCCATTCTTAAAATAATAGCGGTTTTAAGAACCTCTTCAACTTCTTCATTTGAAAAAGAGGCTGCTTCTCGAAATACATCAATAAACCGATCTTTGATATGGGCCATATCATTTTCTGATAAATCAAAATGCGGTGTTGACTTGATCGAGATCGGTGATTCATTCTGAATAAACAACTCAACCTGACTTTTAAAAATTGCTTTAATATAAGCAGGGAGGGCAGTGTCCGCAGAAATTTTACTGAAGCGAACTTTATTGTTCCCGGCAAGAAGTCGCTTTTTCAAACTTGTAATCAGTACGATGGTCTCGTTTTCCCACATGGTATAACCTTTCTAAACATCCAACACAATGTTTGCTTCCCACCAGGGATCCTTCGCTCTTAAATAAAAATTGTGACGTGTGACCGCTTTAACTTCCATGCAAATTTCATGCCTGTTCATGTCGATTGGCTCACCAAGCCAATACCCCTCTAAATAATATCTGGAAGCTTTCTTGTCTGAAAGGTTATGCTTTTCAATATGAAATTGATTAAAAACCAATCCTTTATCAAAATAAAATAGTATTGCCCTAAGCCATTGATGGAGTAATGATTCAAGAGTCTCTTCTTCAAGATGAATGACCTGTTTCTGGACATTTTCAATGGTGTCCATGCTCACAATTTGAGACATCGTGGCAATGGCCGCTTCAGTAAACAATTCTGGCCCATTTTTCCCCCATACCCGCAGACCGATATCTGCAGTGTGATCTAAAATTTTGTAACCACTGCTCAAAAAAGAAACCTGATATCAATGATCATTGCTTATTAATAAATTCTTTGAGTTCAACTATATGTCTTCGGTTCGAACCACACGGGCCACATCTGCCACTTGATCGTTCTCTGAAAGCCGAATTAAATGCACTCCCTGAGTATTTCTTCCGATGACTTTAATGTCTTCTATTCTTTGTCGAATCACCTGACCATTGGATGTAATAATTAAAAGATCGTCCGTATCAATCACATCCATAATCGTAATCATACATCCATTCTTTGCATTTGTCTTCATAGTAATGATTCCCTTACCTCCCCTGCGGGTTACTCGGTAATCACTGATCAAAGATCGCTTTCCGAAGCCTTTGTCTGTAACCACCAGCAATGTCCCTTCTCTCCTGCAAACAACCATTCCAACAACGACATCATCTGCACTGAGTCTTATCCCGCGTACACCTGCTGCTGTCCGTCCCATAGACCGGACATCCGTTTCATGAAAACGGATAGCCAAACCTTTTTGCGTCCCCAGCACTACATCCTGGGATCCATCGGTTAATCTGGCTGAAATTAATTCATCATTTTCATGAATCGTGATCGCATTAATACCAATTCGCCTCGGATGACTAAATTCGCTTAAATGGGTTTTTTTCGTAAGTCCTTGCCGTGTTGCCATAAACACATATTGATCTGTATCAAACGACTTGACTGGAACCACTGCGGAGACTTTTTCTCCCTTATCCAGATTCAACACGTTGATAATCGCACGACCTCTTGATCCTCGCCCTGCCTGTGGAATAGCATGAACCTTCAACCAGTAACATTTCCCTCGGCTGGTAAAAAATAAAATGTAATGATGCGTCGAGGCAATAAACAACAATTCAATAGAGTCTTCCCCTTTGGTTCCTCCGCCAATCACGCCTTTGCCTCCACGATTTTGCCGCTTATATCCAGAAACAGGAAAACGCTTGATATAACCGGAATGAGAAATAGTAATCACCATATCTTCTTCAGCAATCATATCCTCTATAGAGAATTCTTCTGTTTTTGCAATAATCTCCGTACGGCGTTCATCATTAAATTTATCCTTAATTTCATTCAATTCATCCGTGATTAATGTCATCTGCTTTTCACGGCTATCCAGAATCCCTTTTAGTTTTGCAATCAGTTTAATTAAATTTAAATAGTCATCCTCAATCTTCTTCCGCTCAAGACCCGTAAGCCGCTGCAATTGCATCTTCAGCACATGATCGGCTTGTACTTCAGAAAGCTTGAAATTTTTCATCAAGCCATTTTTTGCTGTTTCAGGATTTCTCGATTTTTTGATCAACGCAATGATGGCATCAATATGATCAAGCGCAATTTTCAATCCTTCTAAAATATGAGCTTCCCGCTCCGCCTTCTCAAGCTCATACTTTGTACGACGAACAATCACCTCAAGTCGGTGATCAATAAAACATTGAAGAAAACTTTTAAGATCTAAAACCTTGGGAACACCCTCGACCAGGGCCAACATAATCACACCGAATGTGGTTTGCATTTGAGTATGCACATAAAGCTGGTTTAAAATCACTTGTGCAACAGCATCCCGTTTCAGTTCAATGACGATGCGCATGCCGTCTCGATCCGATTCATCTCGAATGTCCGAGATGCCTTCTATTTTTCTGTCCTTGACCAGATTTGCAATCGAAGCAATCAGATTGGCTTTATTCACCTGAAATGGAATTTCATTGACAATAATAGACTCCCTGTTGCCTCGACCCTTCTCCAATGTTGCCAATGCCCTCACAGAAATCCTGCCTCTACCTGTCTTGTACGCCTCAATAATTCCGGTAACGCCATAGATAACTCCCCCCGTAGGAAAGTCTGGTCCGTGGATATACTGCATCAATGTCTCAACTTTAATATCTGGATGTTTGATTTGTGCAATTACAGCATCAATAACTTCTCCCATATTATGTGGAGGAATATTGGTGGCCATACCTACGGCGATTCCTGACGCCCCATTGACCATAAGATTCGGAAACAGCGCCGGCATAACAACTGGCTCTTTTAAAGATTCATCAAAATTGGGTAAAAAATTGACGGTGTTCTTATCTAAATCCTTGAGAATAGTTTCAGAAATCGCATTTAATCGTGCTTCCGTATAGCGCATGGCCGCTGCTGAATCGCCATCCACAGATCCAAAATTGCCCTGCCCATCAACCAGAGGATATCGAAGAGAAAATCTCTGCACCATCCGTACCAATGCGTCATAAACAGCTGAATCTCCATGCGGATGAAATTTTCCCAGCACTTCTCCAACAATCCTTGCTGATTTTCTGTAAGGGCGGTTAAATCGAAGTCCAAGCTGATGCATCCCATACAAAATGCGTCGATGCACTGGTTTTAGGCCATCCCGAATATCCGGCAAAGCTCTTGAGACAATAACCGACATCGAATAATCGATATAGGAATTTTTCATTTCATCTTCGATATAGATAGAAACAACACGGTCTCTTTTTTCTGCCATGGTTTATCCTGAATTGATGATTAATTGATTTATTTTTTCAATAGATATAAAACCGAATTTATGGTCATTCAAAATGAACAATAAGAGCGTCCATGCTACACATCCAGATTGCGAACATACTCCGCATTTTCTTCAATAAACTCCCTTCTTGGTTCAACTTTATCGCCCATTAAAACTGAAAATATATGATCCGCTTCCACTGCATCATCAATAGTCACTTTCAATAAGGTCCGCATTTCCGGATCCATGGTTGTTTTCCAAAGCTGTTCCGGATTCATCTCACCCAAACCCTTATAACGTTGTACACCCACCCCGTCTTTCCCAAATTTTTTTATGATATTATCTCTTTCATCATCAGTGAAAGCATACTGTTCCTGTTTTCCCTTTTTTAAGAAATAAAGCGGCGGTTGAGCAATATAAACATGTCCATGCTCGATGAGTTCCCGCATGTATCGAAAAAAGAAAGTCAGAAGCAATGTACGAATATGGGATCCGTCCACATCCGCATCGGTCATAATGATAATCCGACCGTATCTTAATTTTTCAATGTCAAACGTTTCACCACCAATCCCAGTACCCAATGCAGCAATAATCATTTGAATTTCATTGTTATTTAAGATTTTTTCAATGCTTGCTTTCTCAACATTCAGAATTTTACCGCGTAATGGCATGATGGCTTGAAACTGCCGGTCACGTCCCTGTTTGGCAGATCCGCCTGCAGAATCACCCTCCACCAGGTACAATTCACAGAGTGCTGGATCCTTAATGGAACAATCCGCAAGTTTCCCTGGCAAATTGCCTGATTCCAGTGCAGATTTTCGGCGGGTTAAATCCCTGGCTTTACGCGCAGCCTCCCTGGATTTTGCGGCCAATAGTGCCTTCTGAATAATCTTTTTGGCCGCAGGAGGATTCTCTTCAAGAAAATCACTAAGCGCTTCACCAACCACCGATTCCACGATTCCCCTTACTTCACTATTTCCAAGCTTTGTCTTGGTCTGTCCTTCGAATTGCGGATCTGCAACCTTTACGCTAATGACCGCCGTCAGTCCTTCCCGGACATCTTCTCCGCTTAAGGTGGACGTATCATTCTTCCCATTTTTAAGAAGGTTGTTTTTTTGGCCGTAATAGTTCAATGTGCGTGTCAATGCGGTTTTAAACCCAACCAGATGAGTGCCCCCTTCAATCGTTGGGATATTATTGACAAAAGTGAAAATATTTTCCTGATAGGTGTCCACGTATTCCAGGGCAACATCCACCTCAACATTGTCCCTGTTGTTTTCAATAAGAATTGGCTTTTTATGAAGAGGCGAACGTGTGGAATCGAGGTACTGAACAAATTCAAGCAATCCTCCCTTTGCATGAAAAGTTTTTTCTCGATTTTTCTGTTCATCCTTCAGATATATTTTCAATCCTTTATTTAAAAACGCCAATTCCATGAAACGCTGGCTTAAAGTATCAAAACTGAATCTCGCTTTATGAAAAACGGAAGGATCCGGCTTAAAAGTCACTTCTGTTCCTCGACGGTTTTTCCTCGTGTCTTTTTTGACTGTCATATCACTGACAGGCACACCAATTTTATATTCCTGCTGATGAATTTTGCCATCCCGATAGACGGTAACACGACACCATTCTGACAGTGCATTGGTGCAACTCACACCAACGCCATGCAATCCTCCTGACACTTTATAACTGGTGCCATCAAATTTACCACCTGCATGAAGTGTGGTCATAACCACCTCCATTGCGGGTCTTTTCTGAACTGGATGCATATCAACAGGTATGCCACGGCCATTATCAATGATCGTAATACTTTCATTTTCATGAATGATGACATGGATCTGATCGCAATGACCGGCTAATGCCTCATCCACGCTATTGTCCACTACCTCATAAACAATGTGATGAAGACCCCTGACGCCCGTATCTCCGATATACATAGCCGGGCGCTTCCGTACTCCTTCAAGACCCTTTAATACAACAATATTTTTTGCATCATAACGTTCCTGCGTCATTGATAAATTTCCTTAAATTAATATAATCTCGTCAACAGCATGAATACCCACTTTTTGATTCAACCTGAATACAATATCCGGTAAAAGATAGATTAATTCATGCCGCCATACATCATTCTTCACCCGAACCAGCAGTTTTCCCCCGGATAAAGATTGCGGTTCCGTCACTTCCGAAATTTTGGAACCTACAACATCAGACCAGACTTCCAGGGCCTTGTATTGCCGAACAGACGCTTCAATACCAAGATCTTGTAATGTACGCTTAAGCACACGGCCCAATGTTTCCATGATTTACCTATTGCAACATGCGCATTTATCAATGAGTCTGATAGATTTCAATGGGATAAATACCAGTATTATTGACCCGCTCCTGATGAACCTCTTCAATGAATAACAGAAAACCTGTTCTGTTTAACTGATTCATCCTACAAATGGCGGATTAAACGCTCAGCTTGATGGGCATTAAAAGCATCATGAATGACTCGTTTTCTCTCTGCTGTGCGGGTAAAACCAAAGCGGCGCTGATTGGGGTTTTCAGTTTAAATTCAATATCGTCTGTATCTATCTGCTTAATAATATCCGAAAGATACTGAGAATTAAAGCCGATTTCCATTGGCTCATCCTGATAGTCCACATTGAGTTCCTCTCTTGCTTCTCCGCCTAAATCGATATCTTCAGAAAGAACTGTTAATTTTTGAGGAACCAAGGAGAATCGAATCTGTCGGGTCAGCTGACTTGAAAATAGCGAAACCCGCTTGACCGAAGCAGCGAGAAGCTGTTTATCCACCACCAGTGATTTTTCATTATCTCGTGGAATCACCCGTTCATAATCAGGATACTGACCTTCTACCAGCCGTGTATGCAAAGTGGTGTCTCCAAATTTGAAACTCATACTGCTCTTATCAATCACCAGCTGCGTTTCGCCGTCTCCATCCAAATTTTTAAGAGCGATTTGGACAGCTTTAGGCGGTATAATCATTTGAATGTCATCCAGATCACTTGTATACTCAGTATCGATAATTTTTGAAAGCCGGTGTCCGTCTGTAGAAACCATACGCAATTCATTCTGCATTATCTGTAAAAAAACACCCATCAGGGCAGGACGCAGTTCATCCACAGAGACAGCAAAAATGGTTTTCGACAACATACGCGAAAGTTGTGTGTTTTCCACACTCATGACATGCTCTTCTGATGGTGCGGGCACTTCTGGATAATTTTCCTTGGATATCCCCGATATTTGATAAAAACCCTTCTCTGTCGTCATTTTCATTTTATACCCGCTGTCCAACTCAAATTGAATTGGAATATCAGGAAGAGACCTTATCATCTCTGTAATCACCCGGGCCGGTAAAGCAACCGCTCCTTCCTCTTGAATATCCTTCGGCTGTATTTGTGTCATCACAGTAACTTCCAGATCTGTTCCGGTAATTTTCAATTTCTGGTCTGTTAATTCAAAGAGTAAATTTTCCAAAACGGGCGTTGTCGATTTTGCAGGCACAACACCGATCACTTTTTGAAGGCCCTCGAACAAATCATGCTGAACAATGTTAAACTTCATTCTCCCTGTCCTCCTGGATTAATACGCTCCGTTCAATGTAATACTGACTTATCGGGATCTGAATCGGCCGTTCATTTTCATCCGGGATTGTATGCAAAAATACCCTATTTCCTCTTGCTTTTGATACATCACCCAGATCTGAATTTGTCCAATTTATCCAACAATCGACCTACTCGGTCGCTCGATCCTGCTGACCGGTAATCATTTATTCTAACTTATTATTATAATAACTTTTTATGTAATGTTCAAGAGAAATGTTTTAAAGCGAGGCCACTTCGATCTTCTTTTTCAGCGTATCCATGGTTTCAGTAAACTTATTATCCTTTTTCCCATTGCCTAAAAGATCATCAATGGTTCGAATCGCATGAATAACTGTCGTATGATCTCTTCCGCCAAAATGAAGTCCGATGCTTTTTAAGGAATAATGTGTCATCTCTTTTGAAAGATACATGGCAATTTGTCTGGCTAAAGCTATTTCTTTTTTACGGCTTTTTCCTCGCAATAAATCGTCAGGAATATCATAATATTCACAAACCACCCGTTGTATTTCTTCAATAGAGATATCTTTTCTTCGCGTAATTAAAATATCCTTTAAAACCATTTTTGCGAGTTCAAGACTGATGTCCACCCCTCTCAATGATGAATAGGCGAGTAGTTTAATTAATGCACCCTCCAGTTCACGAATATTTGATGTAATATTTACAGCAACGAACTCAATAATATCCAGAGGAAGATCGATGCCGTCCATATCCGCTTTTTGCTGCAAAATTGCAATCCGTGTCTCCAGATCAGGAGGTTGTATTTCAGCGACCAGACCCCATTGAAATCGTGAAATCAATCTTTCTTCCAATCCCTTTAATTCCTTGGGCGGCCGATCAGAAGAAAGCACGATCTGCTTTCCTTTCTGATGCAATGCATTGAACGTATGGAAAAATTCCTCCTGGGTGCGTTCCTTGGCCATAAAAAATTGAATGTCATCAACGAGTAGCAGATCCACATTCCTATACAGCTGACTGAACTCATTTGTTCTATTGTTCTGAATTGAATTAATAAAATCAATGGTAAATTTTTCACTTGAAACATATTTAATACGTCTGGCCGTATTTCTATCTCTGGCAAAATTCCCTATTCCCTGAATCAGATGGGTTTTTCCCAGGCCTACGCCTCCGTATAATACCAGTGGATTAAATGACGTTCGTCCAGGTGCTTCGGAAACAGCCAACGAAGCGGCTTTGGCAAATTGATTTCCTTTTCCTTCGACAAAAGTATCAAATGTATATCTGGAATTCAGGTGTGTATCTTCGCCCATATATTGCCCGGTCATTCTTTTTGGTGGTTCCGATGATGCAAGCGTTCTTTGATCTTCCTTTTGCAAAATTGTATATACAGGTACCGATTCTTTGCCCAATACTTGTGATAATGCCTGACGTATCACATGAGGATAATGTTCTTCAAGCCATTCATAAAAAAATTGACTGGGAACCTGTACGGTTAGTTTTCTTCCCTCCACGCGAAGCGGCTCAATGGGCAAAAACCAGGTTCGGTAACTCTGAGGATTGACCTGATTTTGAATTACAGACAACGCCTGTTTCCATACTTCTCGGTGGTCGTGGTTATCCACATTTAAAGGGCAGTTATCCACATTCGCTGACATTAGGTACTCCTATTAAAAAAATCTCATTTTAAAATTGCCCCCTAAAGACACAATCCATTAAATTTTAAAGAGATAGAAATGTGTATGTTTTTAAAAAAAACTGGACTATCTTTTTATATTTCAAAGAGAAATAGAAATAAAAAACGTGTTCTGTTGCTTATACACAACTTATCAACATGGCCCTTTTTTCCATTTTTGGCTCTCTCAATATATCAAAAACCTTCTGAATGTCAAGCGAAATTTCATCAATTTTGGGAATAATTTAAAGATTTTTTCAAAGAAAAAATTAATATGTTTTCGTAAATAAAATGATAATTTGATAGAATATGATTCTTTCTTTGATAATCATATTAAAAGATAAAATGAATGGATCAGTAATCATAATAAACGATGTAATTTTTAAAGTTTTTTATAATGAAAGACCCCCGGACAAATTCATCCGGGGGTCTTATTAATTACTTTTCATTCAATGGCATGAGGAAGAATGCCACCTGAAAGAATGACATTTCACTCTTCTATCGCAGCCTGAGCTGCCGCTACACGGGCTATCGGAACACGAAATGGCGAACAGCTCACATAATTCATACCTACTCGGTGACAAAATTTCACCGAACTGGGCTCTCCGCCATGTTCACCACAGATTCCGACCTTCAGGTCTGGCCGAGTAGAACGTCCGCGCTTTGTTCCCATTTCGACCAATTGTCCGACACCTTCCTGATCGAGCACTTGAAAGGGATCCACTTTCAGCAGCTTTTTATCAATATAGATGGGCAAGAACTTTCCTGCATCATCACGGGAATAACCAAAAGTCATCTGCGTCAGATCATTCGTTCCAAAGCTAAAGAACTCTGCTGTTTCTGCAACTTTATCAGCAGTCAGAGCGGCTCTGGGGATTTCAATCATCGTGCCAACCATGAAGTCGATCTTATCGCCCTTTTCTTTGAATACTTTATCCGCTGTTGACCGGATGATTTCAACCTGCATGTCCAGTTCGGCTTTTGTGCCGATCAACGGCACCATAATTTCCGGCTTGGCATCAATGCCTTTGGCTTTACAGTTCAAAGCGGCTTCAATAATCGCACGAGCCTGCATTTCAGTAATCTCGGGATAAGTATTCCCAAGGCGGCAACCCCGGTGGCCCAGCATTGGATTAAATTCAGATAAATCCTCAACTGTGGCCTTGACTTCTTCCAGAGATATTTTCATCTCTTCAGCCATTTCTTTCTGGTTATCTTCTTCATGCGGCACAAATTCATGAAGCGGTGGATCTAAAAATCGAATCGTAACCGGCAGACCATTCATCGCCTCGAATATTCCCTCGAAATCACCCCGCTGCATGGGTAACAGTTTTTCAAGGGCTTTTCGTCGGCCGGCTTCATCTTTTGCCAGAATCATTTCCCGAACCGCTTTAATCCGGTCACCTTCGAAAAACATGTGTTCTGTCCGGCATAAACCGATGCCCATAGCACCAAATTCCCTGGCGACCTTGGAATCATGGGGTGTGTCGGCATTGGTCCGAACATGCATCCGTGTATGTTTATCACACAGATCCATTATCTCTTTGAATTCCCCGGCCAATTCCGGTTCCTGAGTATTGATCTTTCCCTCCAATACTTCTCCGGTAGAGCCATTCAAAGAAATCCAGTCGCCTTCTTTAAATACCTTTCCATTCGCCTCGAATTGCCGTAATTTGTAATTGATCTTTATTTTTCCTGCACCAGATACACAGCATTTGCCCATACCCCGGGCGACTACGGCTGCATGGCTCGTCATACCGCCTCGCGCCGTCAGAATTCCATTGGCCGCATCCATTCCGGCGAGATCTTCCGGTGACGTTTCAATACGAACAAGAATAACTTCTTCGCCTTTTTCTTTCCATTCAACCGCTTCATCTGCAAAAAATACGATCCGGCCCGTTGCGGCTCCAGGAGAGGCCGGAAGCCCCTTGCCAATCACTGTGGCTTTTTGATAAGCCGTTGTTTCAAAAACCGGATGCAGCAGCTCATCGAGACGATTGGGCTCCACACGCATCACGGCCGTTTTCTCATCGATCAGACTCTGTTTCAACATATCAATGGCAATTTTTACCATTGCGGCTCCTGTACGCTTTCCTGTACGCGTTTGAAGCAGCCAAAGCCTTCCGTCTTCAATGGTGAACTCAAGATCCTGCATGTCTTTATAATGCGCTTCCAGATTGGTTTCTACCTTGCTTAACTCCTGATATACTTTTGGCATGGCTTCTTCCAGAGAGGGAAATTTTGATTTGCGTTCTTCCTCAGACACGCCAGCCAGTTTTGCCCATCGTTTAGATCCTTCCAGAGTAATTTGCTGTGGTGTTCTCACGCCAGCAACCACATCCTCACCCTGTGCATTAATCAGATATTCACCATTAAAGAGATCCTCGCCTGTGGCCGCATCACGTGTAAAAGCCACTCCTGTTGCAGACGTTTCACCCATATTGCCAAATACCATCGCCTGAACATTCACAGCTGTCCCCCAGTCACCGGGGATTCCGTTTATTTTCCTGTATACAATGGCACGATCATTATTCCATGATCCGAATACGGCCCCAATGGCCCCCCAAAGCTGTTCCCATGGATCGGTCGGGAAATCATGCCCTGTTACTCTTTTTACAGCGTTTTTAAATTCAGACACAAGCCCTTTCAGATCTTCCGTCGTCAATTCGGTATCCTGTTCAATCCCTTTTTTCTCTTTCACGTTTTCGATAATTTCTTCAAAAGGATCGATATCTTCTTTGGACTCAGGTTTCATGCCCAAAACCACATCACCATACATCTGTACAAACCGACGATAAGAATCCCATGCAAACCGCTCACTGCCGGATTTTCTGGCCAGTCCCTGTACGGTCTCATCATTCAAGCCCAGGTTCAGAACAGTGTCCATCATGCCCGGCATGGAAACACGGGCTCCGGAACGCACTGAAACCAGAAGTGGATTCTCAAGGTCACCAAACGTTTTCTTCATCATTTTTTCAATCTCTGAAATCCCCTGCTTCACATCTTTATCCAGTATACCAAACATTTTTTCTCTGCCGAATTCATAATACTGAATACAGGCTTCTGTGGTTATGGTAAAACCAGCCGGAACCGGAACACCAATCCGATTCATTTCCGCCAGATTGGCACCCTTTCCTCCCAGCAAATTTTTCATATCCGCCTTTCCTTCGGCTTTACCTCCTCCAAATAGATATACATACTTTTGTGCCATAAAAACCTCCAAAAATAGGATTATATTTGTTATATCAAAACATCCCCAAACATTCTTATGCCTGGAAAATTTAACTCTTATTCTTCTAAAATACCTGCATAAAATGTTGTGTCATTAATCAGCGTTTTTGCTTTTTGAACAACCCGGTCATCTTGAAGACTTATTCTCGATTCCATTTCCGTACCAAACACCTTTGAGGCGATTTCTAGTTTTAAAATCCGTTTTATATCTTTAATACTACTTCTGAATACATCATCCTTGATTTGTACTAAGGATTTTTGCAGATCCTCAACTTCCAGCAGAATAGACGGATCATACCCTTCTTTCAATGCCTCCTTTTTAAAAGCGGCCAATTCTTTCTCGATGGAATGTTGGTATTTATATCCACGTTCATCCAAATAATCTTTAAACGCATTCACAATGGAATCTTTGACTTGAAAACTTGTATCTATATTGGTATGTGTGTTGGTATACTCCACGGCAAAATTAAAATAATGTGACTTCCTTTGAAGATCCCAGACGAGATCGTTAACTTGTTCAGGTTCAACAACAATGTCCGGAACAATGCCTCCGCCTCCAAAAACAGGCCTTCCATTATTTGTGTAATACGCCAATTCTTCATCACTGTTGGTTGTATCGGCCCACATAGAATAGTCCTGCCTTTGAATACAACGACCACTTGGCGTGTAATACTTAGCCGTTGTAATCTTAAGTGCAGAAACAGGTGTTAACGGCACAACCGTCTGTACCAGACCCTTACCAAAAGTAGTATCTCCGAGAACAATACCACGATCATGATCCTGAATCGCTCCGGCGACAATTTCTGATGCGGATGCACTGCTGCGATTTACAAGAATGACCAATGGCTTATCATTAAAAATAGGATCCCAGCGGGATTTAAACTCTTGATTCGAAGGTTTGGTTCTTCCCCGTGTCGATACAATTAACGCATCTTTAGGCAGAAATATATCAGATACTTGAACTGCTGCATCCAGCATTCCACCTGGATTTGACCGTAAATCAAGAATCAAACCCTTGAGGTTTTTCTGATTAAATTCCTGTATTTTTTCTCGTACCTCCATGGCTGCATTTTTAGAAAACCGTGTCAGACGAATGTACCCGATTGCCTCATCGACAATGCCTGCAAAACGGACATCTTCGATTTTTATCTTTTCCCGTATCAATGTAAAATCAAGGGGTTCATCCTGGCCGTTTCGCATAATCGTGAGTGTTACCGGAGAACCTGCCGGCCCCCTTATTTTATGGACAGTTTCATTCAAACTTAATCCCTTTGTGGCATCACCATCGACTTTGGTGATAACATCTCCTTCCCGAATTCCGGCACGCGCTGCAGGGGTTCCCAGGAAAGGGGGATCGATAACGGTTACTTGTCCGTTTCTTATGCTCAGCCCCATACCCACACCTTCGTATTTACCATCCGTAAGGATCTGAAGCTGTTCCTTGTCTTCTTTCTCAATATAAGAAGAATACGGATCCAGAGTGCCCAACATACCATCAATTCCTGCTTTCAGAAATTTTTCGGTTTCAATATCGTCCACATACCGAACGGTCACTTCTTTGTATACTTCTTTCAAAATGGGGAACGTTTTATTGATTTCCGAATAAATATCATTCGCATAAATTTGTACAAGCACCACCATAAACACAACTAAAACCACACCAAAGCCTATCCAGTTTTTTTTAAATGATGACATGAGAGATTTCCTCTTTTTTCAATTAAATTCATTCACCTTCTTGTTCGTGGAATCAGATTCATCGATTCAGTCATAATATTCAAGACCCAAATGCGTAATCAGCTCTTCACCTTTTAGATAACGAAGCGTATTCTTCAACTTCATTAATTGAATAAAAATATCGTGCTCAGGATACAATTCCGGCGCATGCATCGGGCTCTTAAAATAAAACGAAAGCCATTCCTGAATCCCCTTCATTCCTGCCCGTTGCGCCAGATCAATTAATAATGCAAGATCAAGTGCCACCGGAGCAGCCAAAATTGAATCTCGGCATTGAAAATCAATTTTAATCTGCATAGGATATCCCAGCCATCCGAAAATGTCAATATTGTCCCAAGCTTCCTTGTTATCTCCGATGGGAGGATAATAGTTTATACGAATTTTATGATATAAGTCTCCATACAATTCCGGATATTTATCAGGCTGAAAAATCCACTCAAGAGCAGACGCCTTGGTCACCTCTTTGGACCGAAAAGAAAGCGGTTCATCCAGAACCAGACCATCCCGATTGCCCAGAATGTTCGTTGAGAACCATCCTTTGACGCCTAACATTCTGCTTTTTAAGCCAGGTGCAATCACTGTTTTCATTAGTGTTTGCCCTGTTTTAAAATCTTTTCCGGCAATGGCCACATCATTGATATTGGCAAGTTCGATAAGAGCAGGTATGTCGTTGCACATGTGAGGCGCACCATTCACATAGGGTATTCCGGACTTGATGGCAGCATATGCATATATCATGCTTGAAGAAATCGCTTCATGATTGGTCTTCAAGCCCTGTTCAAAAGATTCAATTGTATCCCATACAGGATGATATTCCATATAAATCTCTGTGCTGCCGCACCATACCACAACCATCCTGTCCAAACTTTTTTTATTTTTAAACTCAGCCATATCTTCCATCAGTTGTTCTGCCAAACCTATTTTATTCGCCCCTGTTTTTTTATTCGGGCCATCAAGGTTTTTCACGTATTTTTTATCAAAAACCGCTTTCATTGGCTCGATCGATTCAAGAAACGGCCGGACTTTATTTATATCTTCTTTGTTCAGCACACCAGCCGTCAAGGCAGCCTCATAGGCATTATCTTCGTAAATATCCCACCCTCCAAAAACAATATCATCAAGACCGGCGAGTGGCAAAAATTCTTTTATCATGGGCGTGTTGTTTTCTGTTCGTTTACCCAGACGAATCGTCCCCATCTGTGTGAGAGATCCATATGGTTTCGAATAACCTTTACGAATCATTTCAACACCGGCCATTAAGGTGGTCCCAACGGCTCCTATTCCGGGAATCAAAACACCAAGACGACCTTCTGTTTCTTTAATTTCAGCACCTTTTTCTATCAATCCTTTTCTCCCAACAAATTCATCTTTAGAAACGATTATCGGATAATATCATTATGTTCATTCAATACTACAATTTTTGGTTTATCCACTCCTGCATCTGTATTGTCAATAAATCCGAAAGAAACTATGATAACACGGTCCCCCACCTGTGCCAACCGGGCCAGTGCACCATTTAAAACAATTTCTTTTGATCCCTCTTCTCCTTTGATTACATACGTCTCTGCTCTCGTCCCGTTGTTGATATTAAAAACATGAACTTTTTCATACTCGACCAATCCAACAGCATGCATCAACAATCCATCAATCGTAATACTTCCAATATAATTGATATCCGCTTTTGTCACTGTAGCCCGGTGAATTTTAGATTTCAAAATCTCTATCAGCACGATATATGTCCTTGTTCATTAACCGCTTTCCGAATTTTTGTACGGTCCTTATTACGAATGTAAAAAAGCCGTTGAATTGCTGTGACATTGGATAGCACGGCCACTATCCAGATAGACATGATTAAGATGCTTTTTGTTGTAATCGCTCCGAACGCAAGCAATATAATTCTCTCCGGTCTCTGCATTAATCCCGTCGAGCATTGAAATCCCAGCCCTTCCGCCCGCGCCCTAATATAGCTGACCATCATTGTTCCAACCAGTCCCATTGCCAATACTATGGATGTCAGGGTTGCATGCTCTTTAATAAAAAAGAACGCGAGTCCGAAGAAAACAAACATATCAGAATATCGATCCAGTGTCGAATCAAAAAGAGCCCCGAACTTGGATGCCTGCCCGCTTCTTCTTGCTATCGTTCCGTCAATACTGTCACACATCCCGGAAATTAATAAAAATAATCCAGCCATTCTGAAAATTCCCATTCCTGAAAAAATTGATGAAATGATGCTTAAAACAAGACCGATCAGCGTAAAAACATTCGGATGCGCATTTTGCCTTATAAAAAAATCAATCATCGGATCGACAATGGAATAATATTGTGTTTTAATTTTATCTGTAATGACGGTTTCCATCATAAACTTTTTCATGCTTTCTTCCCTTTGTTCCCTTGAACAACGAGCACTAACTCTCCCCGAATCTTTCTTTTTGAAAATATTTCAATGACTTCCGAAAATGTTCCCCGAATCACTTCTTCAAACATTTTCGTCATCTCCCGGCAAACCGCAACGGATCTGTTCCCCATAATGTCTTGCAGATCATACAACGTCTTAATAAACCGATGCGGTGATTCATAAAAAATGATCGTCCTCTTTTCTTCTTTCATCGCTTCAATCCTGCTCCGCCGTCCCTTTTTTACTGGTAAAAACCCCTCGAATACAAATCGGTCGGTCGGTAGCCCGGAAACAGAAACGGCTGTAATCGCTGCGGTGGGTCCCGGTATCGGAGTGATTGATATATTCGACGCCAATGCCTTTTGAATCAGACGATAAGCAGGATCAGAAATGCCTGGTGTTCCTGCATCTGAAACAACTGCAATGTCATAACCGGAACATAGTTTTTGAACAAGTAATGGTGCCTTGGATTCTTTATTATGATCGTGATAGCTATCCATCCTGTTTTGAATGTTGAAATGATTCATCAGTCTTTGTGTTTTTCGTGTGTCTTCGGCTGCAATTAAATCAACATCCTTTAACACTTGAATCGCTCTGAATGACATGTCTTCCAGATTCCCAATCGGAGTACTGACCACATATAGCGTCCCCTTTTCCACTGTCTGCATTTTATTCCCAGGAATCTTTAATCTCTTCTTTAAAGTAACATGTCAAAGAGAAGCCGCTTTCTTTTCGTCTGCTTTCAAAAAGAAAGCGGCTTCCCCGCCCCTTTATAATCAAAACACAATACTCCTATTTACTTTTCATTAAAGCTTAATATTATATAAATAATTCTCTTAAAAGTCAAGAAAATACAGTACCTTTTTTTCTAAAATCGGCCCCGCTCCGATCTTTATAATACGCGCTTCTTTCCTCTTCTACATTATCCACATCCGTCCCTTTAACATGTGTATAACCCGTTTTTTATTGTGAGCGCACTGTGGATATTTTCTTAACCTCATTTTCCTTGTATCTCATTCGAAAGAATCTCTTTTTTATCCCCATTTTATCCACACAACATCCACAAACCAGTCTTTTTTTTTTATAATATAAACTGCTTATTTGTTATACACTTCAATCATCACTCTTCATTTTATCCACAAAATCCACATTATAATTATAATAGATATTTAAAATTCTATTTATATATCATTATAATACACTTTGTTATCGTTTTTTTAATGCCACCTTTTTCTAAATCAAGAACTCGGATTACGTTTTTTGTTTTTTCTTTTTTGCAGCAGGAAAGAGAATATTATTAAGAATTAATCGATAACCCGGAGAATTTTTATGAAGCGATAATTCTGTAGGAGGATCTCCGACAAAGTGCTGATAATCCTCTGGATCATGGCCTCCTAAAAAAGTAAAAGTCCCTTCACCGAGATTGCCATGTATATATTTCACATGATCGGTTCCCTCTTTTTCTGCCATTATGACAACGGATGCTTTAATTAATGATTTATGATATCCTGTCGTTTGGCCCATGAAATTATGAACCACGGAGACATGGTTTTGAGTCAGCATGGAAGGTACCGGATCGTACTTGGCTGAAAAATCAAAGAGGGTAAAATAATCTCGGATGCCATTGGACGGTAGCTGTTGATTAGGAGGAGTAATATCGATATTTGAGTATTCATAAATCATTGGATTGATATGAAGAGAAAAATTTTCAAATGCCAGGCAGTAAGAATAATCAAGCTTGCTTTGATAATCAGAAGCGACAGGATCATGGTCGAAGACAGTGTCGCAAATATCGGTGTTTTGAGCAGCCAGAGCGATATCATAAGTATCTGTAGCAGAACACATGGCAAAGAGAAAGCCACCGTGGCTGATGTAGTTACGAATCGTTAAAACAACAGCCAGTTTCAAACTGGATACTTTTTTAAACCCGAGGCGACTGGCTTCTGACTCGAAAAGCTCTTTTTGGCGAATATACCAGGCGGCGTTCCTGTAGCTGGCATAGAATTTTCCATATTGTCCGGTGAAATCTTCATGATGCAGATGAAGCCAGTCATATTGATTTAACTCTCCACGAAGCACCTCTTCGTCAAAAAGTGTCTTATAGGGAATTTCTGAATAAGTCAAAGCCAGGGTCACAGCATCATCCCATGGTTGCTTGTTTGGTGGTGTATAGACTGCAATTTTCGGCGCTTTTTCCAGGAGTACCACTTCCATGTTATTGTTCTCGATGGTCTGATAAATCAAGGTGATTTCTGTACCAGAAATGGTCTCAAAATAGACACCTCGGATCCGGCAAAGCCTCTTGATGGCCGGATCCGAAACCATCATAAAGCTTCCGCTTCGATAATTAAGCAGCCATTCTACATTGATGCCTTGTTGAAGAAACCAATAAGCCACACCATAAGCTTTTAAATGATCCGTTTGATTCAGATCCATTGGAATCAGGATATTCTGGGCAGAAAGCCATCCGGAAATAAAAAGAAATAGAAGCATACGTTTCATTGTAATTCCTTCTCTATGTTTCGAATACGATTTCGGATATCTTCAATAAACAAACTGTGTGGATAATCTGTGAGTAACTTCTCATACTGCAACAAAGCCAGTTTATCATTGTTTAATTTTTCATATAGATATCCACATCGTTCCAAAGCGTGATCCGAAAGAAAATGATTGGGATAATTATCCAGGAGAAGTTGAAAACAAGAGAGTGCTTTATCTGGCTTTTTAAGAAGAATGAAAAGGGTTGCTTTTTTAAAAAGAGCATCTCCTTGTATAGGAATATGGATATCATTTCGAATCACTGTATCAAGGATCGTGCATGCTTCATTATATTTTCGTTTGAAAGAAAGATAGTCAGCTCGGGAAATATAATGGAGCTGAAGCGGATACGTTTTTGCATATCTCTTAATAAAAAAACGAAGCTGTAATCCATCATTCACGACGGGATGCTGGAATGATAAATCGTGCCATTTATTGGAGGCAAGCGAGTCGAGACAGGCAAGGGATTTTTCATAATTACCGTTGTAATAATAGAGTTGACCCAGGTAATACATGGCTTGAAGAGCATGTCCTGGACGGTCCGGATGTTTCCGGTTAATATTTTGAAGAAGCAGGGGAATAGCAGACGATGTGTCAGAGTCTATTATATAACACAAGGCAAGCTCTATTTCGGCGGTCCATGCAGCAGAAGAAAAGGGATAATTCTTTTTAATGAAGCTGAAGGTTTGAATGGCGGATTTCTGATCAAACAACCGGTCTCTTTGAAGCAGACCCAAGCGAAGGGCCGCATATTGTGTGAAGGCGCGTTTCGGAAATTCATCAATAATCTGATTATAAGTGTCTATTGACCGATGAAAATCGGACTCTGCTTCATAGCATTTTGCCAGTCCGAACAATACTTGATCCCTGCGTTGAAATTGTGGATAACTTGTGAGTATTTTCTGAAATGCAGCTTTCGATTCGTTAACAGAACCTTTTAGAAAAACATCTTCGGCAAATTGAAAAAGAGCAGTGCCCTGGTTTTTTTCAGGAGATTTTTTTTCTAAAGTCTGAATGACTTTCAGTGCATCACCATATGATTCATGGTGTTCATATAGCTTTGCAAGGAGCCGGTATAAATCGGTTAGATTGGGTGCGTCGGTGATGGCTTTAATAATTGGATCGGCAAGCTGCGATAAGACGCGTTCTGATTTCGGATATTTTAAATACACATTCTGAACAAAATGAATCCTGTCCGGATTTTTTTTTAAATAGACAATCAGCTCTTCTGAAGCCTTTTTATACTCTGATTGAGCAGCATAAAGCTGAGAAAGATTAATCGTATAAAGATCGGGACGATTTAAAAGCTTACGACCCTTGAGATAAGTCTCAATAGCACGGTCATAGAGACGCTCTGATGTATAAGCGGAAGCCACCATCTGATAGACATTGTCTTTTAATGTATATTTTTTTAATACGGCATCCAATCGGTGAAAGGCTTCTTGTTCATTTCCCATTCGATAAATAACCCGGCCCAAATCCACCTCAATGTGAGGATGGTCTGGATGTTGTTCCAGTTTTTTTTCGATCAGCGCCTTTGCATGGGTATATGCAAATGTATTCATATATAGATCTTTCAGCCTTTCATAGACAATGGGATGGTCCGGGTGGTCTGAGTACAGAGACTCTAACAAATGACGGGACTCGGTCCATCGTCCTGCCTGTTCATATTCACGGGCCAGGTGAAGAAGCTGGTTGACATTCTGAGCATGAGACCGGACACAGAGAATGAAGATGAGGAAAAAAACGGATGGTTTCATGACAAAAAGATGTTTCAAGGGATTTTTTAATCGCCTAACCGCCGTCGTTGCCCTAAATATATCACTCCAATGAATCATAATCAGGATGCTCCCTTACATAAAAACGAGCGTTATTGATGTTCCAGGAATTTCATCTATCATACGGTTCTTGTTTATTTGAGATCCCATATTTTTATCTGAACAGACAGATTGCGATATTAGATTGATGCTTGAATAAATGCGGATTTTATGGTTCTTCTTCAATCATTCTTGCCAGAGATTCAAAATAGTGCCGGATCAGCTCCTGATAATCCTGGGTATATCCGGCTTCGTTGAGTCTAAGTATATCTCGCATGAGTTGATCGCGAAGTTTGGATCTGTCAAAACGTATTAAGCCGGGGTCCTGCCGCAAAATATCTTCTCCGGTATGTGCCTGACGCTTTCGGCTGATATCCCGCTCATGAATCGATCGCTGGGCTTCCAGCATTCGGGAAAGGATGCGTTCCTGGCGTTCGATGGTTTTATTTGATGCCTGGTTGTTCTGTAATTCCTGGATGACGTTTTCCATGGACTCGATAAGATCTCCCAGCCGGCCAGCCACATTCGATCGCTCTCCGTATTTGCGCATAAGCTTTTCCATATGCCTCTGAATGGCCCGCTGTTCCGCTGCCAGGCGGGACATGGCGGCTTGCTGATTCAAACTGAGTTCTCCCTGGCCCATCATATCTGATAGTTTGCGATTTAAAGCCATTTGCTGCAGACTCATATTGCCCATCTGCATAATAAACTGATCCATACCCATTCCCCCCATGCCGCCGGACTGAAGATTTTCAAGCATATCCTGGATCTGAACAGCGGTTTCGTTTAAGGCACCCATCGCCTGTGCCTGATGACGGCTGACGCCTCCGCCGGATTGTTGCATGGCTTCTGCAGCTTGCTGCATATGGGCACGAGCCCGGCCGATGGATTTGCCGATCTGAGGTGACATCATGATCATCTGTGTGGAGAGCTGATATAAGGAATCAGAAATCTGTTTGATACCCTGCATTATTGAACCCTGACGGCGCATGGATTCAGAGCTTGAAACGCCGCCCTGTTGCATCTTATGCATTAGATTTTCCTGAGATTGGGAAAGCTGAAGAGTTTGAAAAGCAGCGCGCTGCAAAGACCGATGCGTTTTTTGGAGCTGCTGATTCTGCATGGATTGTTTCATTTGCTGTAATCCTTGAGAAAAATTGGAAAGGCGCTGAGAGATATTCTGTCCTTCCTGAAGGGCGGATTGTGAACGGCGCTGAGAGATCTGATCGCTCATCCGGCTCATCTGTTGTGAGAGTTGTTGACGGTTAAGGGAATCCATCAAAGCCTGCATTTTCTGAACCGGCATATTGGGAATTTCCGGCATGGTTTCAGAAAGGTTTTGCATGGCCTGTTCAAAAGATGCCGCCTCATTCTGGATTTCACATTCCTGACTGGCGAGAGAATCGAATGCACCTGTTTGCTTCAGCGATTCATTGACAGATTGCTGATGATTGGACATGGTTTCCGCGCGCTCAATCATTTCATCCAGCTTCTGTTCCACATGAATTTTTTTTAGAAGCGCGATGGTTCGCTCAAGTGACTTGAGCAACATTTCCTGATTGATTTCCATATTTTCTGCAGCCTGGCGGAGGACTTCCTGGTCCATCTCTTCCAGGGATTTCTGAAAACGTTTCATGGCTTCCTGAAGTTCCGGAGTAGAAATCTCCTCAAACAAATTATGGAGTTCCTGATATTTTTCAAGAGTTTCCATTGAAACAAGATCGTTCTTTTGAAGTTTTTCAAGCATGTTATCGATGTCGTTTTCAAGTGCGTCGACCTGTTGTTCGATTTGATGCTGTTTCTCTACCGTCTCCTTGATTTCCCTTCTCTTTTCCCAGGGAATTTCGCGATTGGCTTTTATGTCATTTGAAATATCTTTAAGCTTTTTATCCAAAGCCTCTACCTTCTCAGCCATCGATTCTAAAGAATGGATTTGATCATCCTGCATTCGGGTGACATCTTCAAAGATTTCAAGCATGGAAGGAAAGCGGGCGATGTATGTATCACTGCGGCCGATTTTAGGCCCGGAAATTCTGTCATTGTCAAAGACTTCAAAAAAGTATCCGATTTGATCCAAGGGAAGCAATCCCAGCGGATCGAGGTCGAAGACATGGTTCAGGGTCAGACGTTGAGCGTTCGGAGGATCAAAATCCACCGGAGAATATAATGTTTCAGGAAAGGCAGACTGCATGGTTCCACCATGATCGATCCAGTAGCCTATCCTGGCAAGGCTCAGTCCGAAATCATCCTCAGCGACCAGAGAAAGGGGAAGACGCATCTGTTCATCCAGATCTGTATTTTTGGCTGGCGACGTGATTTCGGCCACAGGATTTAAATCAGAGCGAATCCTGATGGTATAATGAATGGGATTGACATTGTTAAGCCCCTGGGTATCGGTAATGATGAACCAGTAATCGTCAGGCCGGAAAACAGACAGAACATGTTTCGCATGCACGGGCGGTATAAGCGACATTAATTGAGAAGCACGAGATTCAAACATAAGAGAAGATGATATCAAGGGATGACTGGATGTGATTGTCAGTTCGGCACGAGTTCCCTTTAATGCATGGATATCACCAGTGTTGGATTCCATCGGTTGTGAAGGAATACCGGTATACGCAGGGGGAACGAGACGAACCTGCAGACAGCGTAAGATAGGGCGTTCAAATACGGTCACATGAAATAAAGAGGATTTGAATCCGCCGCTTTTAAGATGGTAATCGAAAGAACGATTTATATCATTGATGGTATATTCAAAAGGAGGATTTAATTGAATCTCCCTGGGCTGTCGATCTGACTCCCGTGTGACAAGATGAATATATTCTGGAATGAGTCCTGAGATATCCACAGTAATTTTCAGACTGTCTCCCTGTATCAATTGGATATTGCCTGGATATGCAATCCATTGAAAGGGCATGGGTTTTTCATAAGAGGTCAGGGGATGGATCAGTCGATGGAAAGCGTTTCTCATGGACATAGGAAAAAAAAGAAAAAGAACGGATCCGGCAAGAATCAGAATAGACAGGTTTCTGAGAACTGAAAATAGTGGAGGATATTTGAATGCTGTCCGATAATCCAGAGAGTTGCTTTTTTCATGAATATCTTTTAGAGCAGATTCCGCCAATGCGTCTGATGTGCCATCGAGATGTTTGCTATGATCGCGAAAAACCTGCAGTGCATCGATAAGCCGGTCACGAATTTCAGGAAATGTCTCCCCAATTTTTTGGGCCAGGGTATCATCAGAGGGTAATTTTGAGTTCCATAATGATAAAGTTGGAATAAAATGGGTCCATAAGAATAATCCGAATCCGCTCATCAATAGCGTTATGATGAATCCAAAACGGATGGACGTACAGAATCGAAATATGGATTCGAGAAGAATAAAGGAAATGCCAAGTGTACACAAAGCGGAAAGACCAAGAACGGTTCGGTATAAAATATGACGGATTTTATAGGTTCGCCTTGCCTGATTCAGCCGATGAAGTTGTTGATGATAAAGTTGAGTCATTTTTTTAACAATGGAGCAACGAGATGAATGGGTTTATTAATATAAGTTTCAGTGCATGAGTGCCCACAGTATAATATTGGTGCCCATTTTCAGTGAAGCCACCCGTTTTTCCTGAGGATCATTATGAACGCGGGGATCGGCCCAGCCATCGGAAAGGTTGGATTCATAAGTATAGAATATCATCAATCGACGCTGATCGTCAAACACGCCGAATCCTTGGGGTGGCTTATTGTCATGTTCATGAATCTTGGGCAGACCATTTTGAAAGCGAAACGGAGTCTTATAGATGCCGTGACTGAACGGAAGTTCAATCAGTTCACGGTCTGGAAAGATTTTTTTCAAAGCCCGTTTAAAATCCTGATCCAGGCCGTAATCATCATCCACATAAAGAAATCCGCCTCTGAGAAGATAACGACGCAACCGTTCTGCTTCTGTCTCATTAAGAGATAGCTGCCCATGGCCGGTTAAAAAAAGAATGGGATAAGTAAAAAGAGACTCATCGGTTAAGGTGATCTGTGATTCAGTCTCAGCGATGCTGATTGATGTGTTTTGTCGAATGAAATGAGCCAGATTAGGGATAGCCGAAGGATCATTGTACCAGTCTCCTCCTCCGCGGAATTTGACACGGGCAATCATGAAATCCGTTGAAGCGGATGTTTGAGTATAAACGGCCATGCAGACAGATAGTAAAATAGTAACGAATGAAAATATTTTTCTCATCTTCTATCCCCGATAGAGCGCAGTGAAATCAGTTTAGCAATTTAAATCCGATGATGATCACCATGAAAAGTGCAACAATAATTTTTGTGACCTTGCCGCTGATGGCGCCCAAAAAGGCTCCGAGCCCTACCCGAAAAGCGTGATTGAAATTGTTATTATGCATAAATTCAAACGTCATTGCTCCGAGAAAAGATCCCAGAAATGCACCGATCAGTGTTCCAAAGACAGGGGCGACCGGAGTGCCGATTACAGCGCCTGCAAATCCTCCCGCAACGGCTCCCAGTATGCCCCATTTGGAGCCGCCAAATTTTTTCGCAAGCAGAGCACCATAGATGGCTTCCAGAATTTCCATACCCACGGCCATGGTCAGTAAAATAGTAATCAGACCAAGAGAGATTTCAGCAAATCCAGTCAACAGGCCGTAAATCAGAGCCGCACCGACAATGATGAAGGTTCCGGCAACACCGAAGGGAATAATCACGATTCCTGCAATCAGCACACACCAAAATAGAATCATACCGATTATTTCCAGCATGGACGTCTCCAGATAAATAAGGATAATACGAACAATAACTGCTTGTCAGAACCGAGACCCGACATTCATTAATGCGCATATCGGGTTTTGGAATATCATACCGATTCCGATGGCTTCATTAATTGACAATGTAAAAAAATTAAATTAAAAATGAAAGCCACGTTAATAAATACGGGATGCATGTTTGGCAGCGAAATCAAATAGTCTAATCAATCGACTGAAACCGGAAATCAATTTTAAAGGATTTCAATCGTATTCATAATCCACCAGAATGTCTCCATATGTTTCGGCACCTTCGATATTTAAAATAGCACGGTAGATACCGGCTTTGATGCCATCGAAAGACCATCGAATTGAATGTATTCCAGATGGCTGTTGTTGGTCCACCAATGTTCGGATTTTATTATAATCAGAGTCAACGATTTCCAGCAGAACATAATAGTCCTGTGGAAGCTCATATCGAATGGTCGTAATGGTATTAGACGGATTTGGATATGCAGGGCCGAATGAAACGCAGTCTGATTCGGAAACAGAATACAAATCATTTTCTACGTTTGGATCGTTACCCATACGAGTCCAGCGGCCTGATAATAAAACAGTTTCCGTCAGGTTTTTATCGTCTGTGATGGTCAGCGTGTCCCGGTATGACAAGATTGTTGTATCAGATACAACAAATGAGACCGAAATAGAGTCTAATCCGTTCTTGACCAATATGAGGCTTGTTTTATCGATTGAAAAGAAATTGTTCACGTTTGAAAAGGATAATCGTTTGATGTCTGCAGATAGATTTTTAAATGTGATGGATTCTGTATAAAATGTGTCTATTACATCCGCTGAAAAAGAGAGTCGGAATGTGTTTATCTTGATCATATTATTGAAGGGATAAATACGAAGACGTGGATAACACAGATCACACCAATCCGCGGGGTCTATATCTCCTACAATATCTCCTTCTTCATTGGTATGGGTGATGCCGGTTATTTCAACTATGGGTGTTGTAGATTTGTCGCAGTAAAGCATGAGCAATATAATGAGCATTAGTGATAATATCGACTGAAATTTCATGATACACTCCAAGGGACGAATGAATCGTATTTCGTTTATGATTTCAGAGACCGGACAAGGTCGGATCGCAAAATAGAACCATGAATAAGAGATTCAGATTAGTTGTTTTCCAGAACATCATCTTTGATTTCAATATAGAGATCTTTTTTTAATTCATTGATCCATTCAGTGAGTATTTTTTGGTGTTTCATGTTCAGAGCCATGTTTTTCAAATCGTCGTAATCATCAGTCAGGTTAAAATTACGGGCCGGTTTTTTCTCTTCCATTTTAACCAGATGATATCCAAAAGGTGTCTTAAATGGCTCGCTTATTTCTTCTTCTTTTAAAGCGGACGCCAGATTTTTAAAGTGTTCGATCTGCAGCATATCCACGGGCAGCCAGCCAAGATCACCACCGTCTTCCCGAGTGGTCTCATCATCTGAATACTGTTTGGCCAGTTCTGCGAAATCCTCGCCAGCCTCAGCCCGGTCTTTTAATTTCTGCAATGCCTGAATGATTTTATTTTCATCGGTATCTGATGTTTTCAAACGGATGAGAATGTGCCTTATGTTGACACGGTCTCCCTGTTTTTCAAGCATCTGTATGATATGAAAACCGACTGGGGTTTCCACAATATCGGAGATTTCACCGGATTCAAGATTGAAAGCCGCTTCCTCAAATTCCGGATAGAGGGTTCCCCTTTCCACAAATCCAAGATTACCGCCTTTGCTGGCAGTTCCCGGATCTTGTGAGAAAGTTTTAGCCAAAGATTCAAAATCCTCATTTGCTAAAAGGCGTTGATGGATATCGTTTATTTGATCGAGCGCAGCGAGACGCGTTTCATCACCGGCCTTGATGTTCATAAGAATATGACGCATCCGGACCGATGGTTTGCGTTCTGGAAGGCTGTCCTGCATGGTCAGATAAAACTGCTCAACATCGTGGTGGGATACAGTGACAGATTGTAGTTTTTGCATACGCACTTTTTGAACGATGAGCTGTTTGCGGACTTCGTCACGGTAATCCCGCTTGATTTTTTCGATGGACATCCCGAATTGAGATTCAACACGTTCCCTGGATCCAAGCTGCAGGACAAATTCCTGGATTTTATTGTCAAGTTCCGTGTCAACCTGCTGATCTTCAACAGTGATTGTGTCTTCTTCTGCTTTGGCCAGCAGAACCCGTTCAGAAATAAGATTCTGGAGCACTTCGTTTTTAAGTTTGTTTATCTGGTCTTTTTGATTCTGAGGATCAATACCCATCTGAATGGCAAATCCTTGTGTGGTTTGCATCAGTTCCGAGTAAAGAATGATTTCATTGCCCACAATCGCCACGATGCCATCGATAAAATCTTCGGCTGCGATAAAGGTGCTGATTAAACATACGATCAAGATCGAAAGTCGTTGTTTTTTATGCACAAGATCTCCTTTAAACCGTTTTTTAATATAGGCATTTATCCATTGGGCATCATCCATTTATCAATGATTGACACTATTCATCCATAATCGATGTTTCTGTTTGGACAGAGTCCTGAGGATGAGATGAATCTGATGGTTGAAACACATAATATTTATTTTGATTTTGAAGTTGGTACAGCAGATCATAGTAAACCTGCCCTTCTTTAATCACCCGTAATCGTTGCATAATTTCCGGACGGACCTCAGAGAGCGGGCGAGAGTCACCCGTAGATCGTTTTTCAATAACTTTTATAATATGGTATCCAAAAGAACTGCGAATAACCGGGGAGACCTGATTTTTTAATAAGCGAAAAGCAAGGCGGTCGATTTCAGGGATCAAGTCGTCCTTTTTTACATATCCCATGTCTCCGCCGCGGGAAGCGAAAGTGTCTATCGAACGGGATTTTGCTACATTATCAAAGGGTTCGCCTGTATTGATCTCCTGAAGTGCAAGATTGGCTTCTGAGCGCGTTTTACAAAGAATATGCTGGATACGTACTTCGGTTTCATCCACTTTAAAATCAGAGAGGTTCTGTTCATAATAAGATCGAATCTCTCCCTCAGAGAGCTTTATTTTTTCTTTATAGGTGCGGTCCAGTAATTTGTTGATTAGCAATTCTTTTTCAATTCGGGCGAGCTGTTCCTGAATATCATCCGTTTGGTCCAGATGCTGATGCAACGCTTCCCGGTAAAGCAATTGTCTGTGAATCCACCGGTCGACATAGGTTCTTTCCTGATCAGGCGGATACCCTTCTTTTTCCATACGGTCGTGAAGTTCCTGTTTTGTCAACAGGGCATTACCCACCTTTGCGATAACATCAGAATCATTAACTTCTGAACCGCATTGGATGAGAAATAAAAGAATAGGAATGAGCAGAATTCCTTTGTGATTAAAGAATATCATGATTTTTCACTATAATACGAGTTCAAGATATTTTTCAGGACTGCCTCATCGATTTCAATGTGAACAGCAGAATGTTTTGCTTCGAGCCATTCGCGTTTACGGTCTTTCTTTATACTATTAATCAAATGCATGCGAACCCGACTTTTAATTTTATTGAAAGGGCGGGGATCTGGTTCGATGCGTTCAAGCACTTTGATGATAGAGTAACGATTTTCCCTCAGCTTGAGCGGACCGCCGATATCGCCAACCAACAAAGAATTCGCACAGGCGAAATGTATGGGTTTGCGTTTCTTGGTGACGTTTTCTTCAAGTCCTTGATTTCTTTCTTTTCCGGGTTTAATAGAATGTTTTTGAACCAGTGATGAAAAAGGCTGGCCCTGCTTCGCCCATGCAACGATCTGGTTGGCCAGTTCTTCTGTCTCTACAACAATTTCCTGAAGTTTATATCTTACCGGAGGCGTATATTTTTCTTTAAGATGTATCTGGTAATATTCAGAGATTTCTTTTTCTGAAGGATCGATGGGGCCCCAGATTTCCCGTTCTGTGAATAACTGAATCATTTTTCTCTCATAGGCCTTAAGCACTTCCCTTTTTACATCGGGATGATTATGGAGGCCTTTTTTCTTTGCTGCGTTATAAAGAAGCCTTTCCATAAGCAGATTATCCATCATTCTTTCAAGAAATCGGCGTTGGGGGATGCCGCCGCGAATTTCTGGTCTGCCGATTATGCGAATTAACCAATCTTTATAATCGGGAATTGTGACAATGCCTCCCCGATATGTGATCAGGGTCATGTTTTTCAAGGTATCAGGCAGATTGTCCAATCCGTTTAAAACAGAGTCTGTTATGAATGTATTCCAGGTTCTCATGATTTTAAAAAGCGTGTCCAGGTTTTCTGTCTGCAGACAGACGCCGTTTTTCTTTTTTAAATCATTCCAATATTGAATGGCATATTCATTGATTTGCTGTTTTTTATAATTGACGATGGAGGACTTGATTTTTTTGCGAATTTCCATATAGGGTTTTTGATCAATTTTTTTAATTTCGTTTACTTTCAGGATATTGAATCCTTTTTCCGTCTGAAGGATGTCTGAGATTTCACCCGGTTTCATGGAAAAGGCAGCCTCCTGAATGGGATCCCCTATTCTGGTATATTCCAATGTGCCTACACGTCCGCCGTTAATTGCCGTGCGACGATCCTGAGAATATTTGGAAGCCAGAAGTTCAAAGCTTTCTCCGTTATGAAGTTTCTTTAATAGTGTTTCAGCATCTTTTCTGATGAGAGAAACGACAACAGAATCGCTTTTTGGCGGCACTTCAATTAAAATAGTACTGATTACCACCTGATAACCGGTTTTTGAATAAAAATCACGAATATCTGATTCGTGTACATATTTATTGACGATTTCATGCTGATAAAGTTTTTGAATAGATTCTTTATTTTGAGCCGCTTTTTTTGTTTCCACGATGATTGAATCCTGATCATAACCGGCTTCATAGGCGCCCAGAAGAATGAGCTTGGTGTCGATCATTTCGTCCAATTTTGTGTGTAATGTTTCAAGATCCTTTTCCAATGAATCGCTTTTTCTGAACAGGGTGTTTGATTTTTGAAAATCATCAACAGAAATTGTGATCCTTTTTCCGATACGAGCCAATGTGGCTTCGTTTTTTCCACAGCCCCAAACAACAAGCATGAAATATACAATAAGCATGCAAGAGGCAGTCAAGCGTTTAATCATATTTCCTCCAGTATTGAATCGAATGATTTACAAATGAAGAATATAAAGAATTAGCCCCAGCTTTGCAACCATTTTTTAGTAAAACCGAGCCGATCGGTTTTTGAAAATTCCAGCTCCAGTCCCAAACCGTGCTGTGTTAAAAATCGAACGGGAACCGAAGAGCGCTCGGCAAGCTGTTGAAGGAACCGGGATAAAGCTTCTGTATTGTCAAACAACTCTGCCATCATTGGGTGAAAGTAGATGCGGAGTTTATTGTTTTCAATCCGGATCTGTTGAATATTTTTTTGCCTTCCTGCAATTTGAAGATCAAAAAGGGCCAGCAGATTTTTTGCACTTTGAGGAACCGGTCCGAATCGGTCCCGTAACTCATCCGTAAAAAGAAGAAGATCCTTTTCAGATGTTATATTGGAAAGCCGTTTGTAGAGGTTCAGCCGGAGACTTTCATCCTGAATGAAGCTGTCCGGGAAATAGGCATCTTCATCAATCTGGGCTTGGCAGTCCTTCTGTTCGGATTCAGGAACCGGAGCTCCAGGCGTATCGGTTTTAAGTTCCTGGACGGCTTCTGCAACAAGACGGGTATACAGCTCAAATCCTACGGCATCCATATAGCCGCTCTGCTGATAGCCCAGTAGATTGCCGGCTCCGCGAATTTCAAGATCCCGCATGGCAATTTGGAAACCCGCACCAAGCTCAGTAAATTCCTCGATGGTCCGAAGCCGTTTGATGGCTTCAGGTTTCAGTCTTTCCAGGGGCGGCGTAAAGAGATATGCATATGCTTTCTGATTGGACCGGCCCACACGGCCGCGCAGCTGATAAAGCTGAGAAAGACCGAGACGGTCCGCCCGATTTACCAGCAGGGTGTTAACATGCGGCATATCCAGTCCGGATCCCACGATCATCGTGGCCAAAAGACAATCGTATTGATGCGCGACAAAATCAACCATTATTTTTTCAAGAGCATGTTCATTCATTTGTCCATGGGCGATCGCCAGCCGGATACCGGGAATGATCTTTTCGATCATTTTTGCGACTGCATGAATCGATTGAATACGGTTGTGTACAAAAAAGATTTGACCCTGTCGACTGAGTTCCCGGTGGATTGCCTCTGCAACAATTGCTTCATCAAAGGGAAGAACTTCGGTATGGATGGACAGGCGGTTCCGGGGCGGGGTATTGATCAATGACATGTCCCGAATGTTTACCAGAGACAGATTCAATGTCCTGGGAATGGGTGTTGCAGACAGCGCCAGTACGTCTACAGTTTCACGAAGCGACTTCAGCCGTTCTTTATGTCGGACTCCGAATTTTTGTTCTTCATCGATGATTACAAGACCCAGATTTTTAAAACCGATGTCTTTTGAAAGCAGCCGGTGTGTACCGATAACAATATCGATGGATCCCTCTTTGAGGTGACGGACGATTTCAGACTGGACATTTCTGCTGCGAAACCGTGAAAGCATTTCAATCTGTACAGGAAAGCCGGAAAGACGATCCTGAAAGGTTTGATAGTGCTGCTGAGCCAATACCGTTGTAGGGACCAGAAGAGCCACCTGCCGGCTTTCATTCACAGCTTTAAAAGCCGCCCGGATTGCGACTTCGGTTTTACCATATCCCACATCCCCGCAGATAAGACGGTCCATGGGAACCGGCTTTTCCATATCCTTTTTTACATCACGGATGGCACGAAGCTGGTCCGGGGTCTCTTCATATACGAATGAGGCTTCCAGTTCATTTTGCCAGGTAGTATCCGGGCCAAAGGCAAATCCTGGTTTGGATTGCCGGGTGGAATAGAGAAGGATCAATTCTTTAGCGATTTTTTCAATCGATTTTTTCGTGCGTGATTTTGTTTTTTCCCAGGACGGATTTCCAAGTTTGTTTAATTCCGGCATATGGCTTTCCCGGCCGGCATATTTCTGGACACGCTCCATTTTTTCCACTGGCACATAAAGCATGTCTTCATCTTTATAACGGATGGCGATACATTCACGTTCTGAATCTGCGACAGTAATTTTTTTCAAGCCCTGATACACGCCTATGCCATGGTCGATGTGTACAACATAATCTCCTTTCGAAAGCGCAGACATTTCACGTATCGGTTTGCCCAATATTCTGAAACGACGGTGTGGACGGCGGCGATGAAAACGGCCAAATATATCGGATTGAGTCAAAACGATCAGTGATCGGTCCGGAAGACGGAAGCCGTATCGCAATGATCCATGAACCACATGGCAGCCCACAATGGGATTATCGTTTAAATCGAGAAAATCCATCATCCGTTCGATTTGACGCAGAGGATCGCAAAACAGGTAAATGGTTTGCTGACTCGATGCCCATGCATTGATCTGTTTCCGGATGCTGGAGGGAGATCGACCCAGAGGAGGAACAGAAAGGATATCCAGTATTTCGGTTTCAGGAGGAGACTTCAGCGTGTAATGATGAATGACGTTTAAATTGTCGAGACGGTGTTTTATCGGCATAACTGAATGTATGGTGTTGGTGTCGTCTGCCTGCGAATTTATCCGGGAACGAATCAGCTCCCAGTCTTCAAAAAAAACCCAGGGAGGATTTTCGAAATAGTCAAGCAGCATATGGTCGTTTGAATGAATCGTATCCGGGGAGGCTATAAGAGTCAATTGACTTGCTGCAGCGATGGACCGCTGGGTGTCGATGTGAAAGGTCCGTATGGATTCCAGGATGTTACCGAGGAATTCGAGACGGTGAGGTGGTTCTCCTGTATAGGGAAATATATCAAGAATGCCGCCCCGAACACTGATTTCACCGGGACGCTCTACCATGGGTTCACGCACATATCCGAAATCAATCAGTTGCTCAATGAGTGTTGGAAGATCGAATTCATGGTCCGGGCGGAGAAGAATTCTGGAGCGCAAAAGCTGGTCGGGATCGGGAAGTGTTTGAAAAAGACCGGAGCCTGATGTGATAATCAGGGAAAGTTTTTTATCCAGAAGATCGCGCAGTACTTCCATTCGCATGCCGGCCTGTCTGGGATTCAGTGAAATCGGGACATGACGGTCTTCGACAACCGGAAAGAGCGCGACCTTTTCTTCTCCCAGGACCAACTGGATTTCTTCAGACAGCATTTCTGCAGCGCTATTATCCGGCAGAACCACCAGTCCGGGTCCAAAATCCAAATGAGTCTTGCAGATAAAAAGAAGCCGGCTCGATCCGGCCAGACCTTTAATAGAAAGCCGACGGGTTTCAGAAAGGCGTCTAAAAATAGAAATATCAGTAAGATACGAAGAAAAAATGTTCTGAACAGACGAAAAATAATCCATCATAAAACCAATAAAATTAATAATTTAAGAACATGTTTCGTCAAATTCCAATTGGATCATATATCGCTCCAGATTCGGTAAAATATCAGGGAAAGGCGTCAGTGCAATCCAGCGGGATCGATAAATGTTCCTGGTATGGATGCTGTTCGGAAGTTTTTGAAGTTCTGCATTGCCATTCAAACCTTTCAGAGCAATGAGATTTCCTCCCGAAGGTTTTATATATGGAATGCTCCATTGAAGCAGTGTGTTAATTTTTGTTACTGCCCGGCTGCATATCATATCTACAGGATCGATTTCGCTCACCAGATTTTCAGCACGGCCAATAAAAAGTTTGATTTTCCGGAGATTGAGATTCAGAATCAACTGTTTCAGGAACAAGCCCTTTTTACGGTTCGATTCAAGCAATGTAAGATGAATATCCGGGCGAATGATTTTCAATGGCACACCAGGAAATCCGGCACCGGTTCCAAGATCGAGGACACGAATATTTTTTGGAAAAGGAATGGCTTTTAGTAATGTCAGAGAGTCGATAAAATGGCGAAGCACAATTCTGCGCTCATCCTGTTTTGATATCAGATTAACGCGGCGGTTCCAATCCAGAAGGAGCGAATGATAATCCTGGAACTTTTTAAAGGCACATGACTGGGCGTTCAGTTGATTGAGAACGGACTTCAGTTCGTTTTTATGATCCATTTGAATCGACATTTTTTACTGATCCTCTCGATATCAAAACGGACAAAGCGGAGATATCGGCCGGCGACACTCCGGAGATTCTGGAAGCCTGTCCCAGAGAAACGGGGCGTATTTTTCCAAGCTTTTCACGGGCTTCCTTGGACAGCGCGTTCATATGAGTATAGTCGATGTTGTCGGGGATTTTTTTTGATTCCAGAGCCTGATGCCGTGCGATCTGATCCTGCTGGCGCTGGAAGTATCCTTCATATTTAATTTCGATTTCAACCTGCTGGACCACTTCAGAGCGCAGTCCTCCCAGGGAAGATAACAGAGAACCGACTTCTGAAACGGATTCAAAGGCATCCAGATTGACATGAGGGCGGCGTACCAGGCGAAACATGCTTTGGCGTTCTTCGATGGGCGATGAATTCAATTGTGAAAGAACAGGATTCACGGCTTCGGGATCAGGTTTCATTTTCGAGAGCTGATTTTTAACAAGACGAACCGAATCGATCTTTTTTTGAAGACGATTATAAAGCGTATCCTGAATCAGGCCGAATCGATGTCCATACGGCATCAGACGTTGATCCGCATTGTCCTGCCGGAGAAGCAGACGGTATTCGGCCCGTGATGTGAAGAGACGGTAAGGTTCATGGGTTCCCTTGGTTACAAGATCATCCAGAAGTACGCCGACGTACGATTCGCTTCGGTCGGGAACGAAAAGAGGTTCATTCCGAATCCCAAGTACGGCATTGATCCCCGCCATCAGACCCTGGGCTGCAGCTTCTTCATATCCGGATGTGCCGTTGATCTGACCGGCAAAAAAGAGTCCGGAGACACGCTTGGTTTCCATAGTGGGTTTAAGCTGTGTCGGAGGAAAGAAATCATATTCTATGGCATAACCCAGCCGGGTGACCGAAACCTGTTCCAGACCCGGAATGGAACGGATGGCTGAAAGCTGAATGTCTTCCGGCAAACTGGTAGCAAATCCATTCACATAATATTCAACGGATCGGAGTCCTTCCGGCTCAAGAAAAATCTGATGACGTTCCTTATCTGCAAACCGGACGATTTTATCTTCAATGCTGGGACAATAGCGGGGGCCGACTCCCTGGATCACACCCGTATAGAGCGGGGAACGGTCCAGACCGGAACGCAGGATATCATGTGTTTTCGTATTGGTATAGGTCAGATAGCAGGGAACCTGAGGACGATTGATAGAATCGGTTTGAAAGGAAAAAGGGTGGGGATTTTCATCCCCTGGCTGGGACTCTGTTTTACTGATATCAATGGTGCGGCCATCGATGCGGGGAGGCGTTCCGGTTTTCAGGCGCCCGGCTTCGAATCCAAAGTTCACCAGACATTCTGTCAATCCTGTGGCCGGAAATTCTCCGGCCCGACCGGCCGGAAAATTTTTTAATCCGATATGGATCAATCCGTTCAGAAATGTGCCGCAGGTCAGAATCACGCGTTTTGCAGAAATTGTTCTTCCGGTTTCGGTTTCAATGCCGCCGACAGAGTCGTTTTCGATTAAAACACCAACAGCCATGGCCTGGAGCAGATGCAGTCCATCCTGATTCTCAAGCGCCGTTCGCATGCGTATTGAATATTCCTGACGGTCGGCTTGTGCCCGGGGTGCCCATACAGCCGGTCCCTTGGATTGGTTCAGCATTCTGAACTGAATGCCGGTGTCGTCAATAGCTCTGGCCATTTCCCCACCCAGCGCGTCGATTTCTCTCACCAGATGTCCCTTGGCCGGACCGCCGATGGCCGGATTGCAGGACATCTGGGCAATGTTGGGAATGGTCATGGTAACCAGCAGAGTCCTGGCACCCATTCGGGCCGAAGCCAGTGCTGCTTCGCATCCGGCATGGCCTCCGCCGGCCACAATGACGTCAAAATCTTTGTTCAAGTGATCTCCGTATACCGGCCAATGCTCATTGGGCGAACCCCCTACCAGCCTCGCTGGATCCCCCTTGTCAGGGGGATGATAATCGTTAGGTCAGATAAAAATTCGAATATTGTTCCACGTGGAACATACATTTATATAAACACCAAAGCCCCGAAGAGGAATTCCCCCGGGGTGTCCTGGATGAAAAATATAAGAAAGGTTTGCTGAAAATGCAAAGGGAAATGTTCCACGTGGAACATTAATTCGGAATCGGGTTTTTTTGAAGACGAGATGGTATGAAAACCCCAAAATCAAAACAAGTCCCCCTGTCAAGGGGGATTTAGGGGGTTTGTTTAGGGTATATTAAAAATCGTTCTTCATTGTCAAAAATGCCATTTTGCAAAAACAGTCCATTCATTCACGGTATAATATTTTTTAATGCCGCAACTTTCTCGCTCAAATTTTCATAAACGCCTTCAATATTGTTCATGATATCTATGTTACAATATCTGACAACGGTGACACCCTGTTGTTTGAGGGCGTTTGTCCGAACAGAATCATAGGTGTTCCGTTCAGCGTGAGAGTTTCCGTCAATTTCAACTACAAGCTTTAATTCAGCACAATAGAAATCCAAAATGTAGCTCAGCAGCGGTTTCTGTCTTGTGAATTTCAGATTCTGAAAAGATTTTCCGCCGAGTATCTCAAACCACATTTTTTTCTCGGCAGGCGTTGGATTTTTACGGTTTTCCCGTGCTTTGTCCAAAAGGTGTTTGTTATAAGGAATAAATTTGCGTTTCGGGTTGGTCATTGATTGAAAGATAAGAGAAATGGTGAATGAATGCAATGATTAAAATGCCATCAGGGTATCCCCCAAAAAATCATTCTAAGCATAATGCAATCTGTGCTGGGTTATTATTTGGGGAATTTGCAGGTCCCCTGATCCTGGTAGTGAACAATAATCTGCTGACAACCCTGCTTAATTTATACAGATAAAAATCTCCCAAATCTCGTAATCGTCCTGTATAGTTAATCGGTTCTCTAAACTCCATGATTAATTGCAAACTGATATCTTCCAGTTGTTGATACAAAAACCCCATGGTCACCCAGAATAGTGTATTGAAATTCCGAAGCGCTGTATATCGTTTCAAACTTACCGATTCATATTGATAATCCTGTTTGACTTGACGATGCACTTCCTCGATTCTCCAACGGCATCCATAGCCTTCCATCACCTGCCTAACAGCTTCCTGTGCGCTATTGGCATCAATTGAGCTTAAGAAATAACACCGTCCCTTTCCATCCCGACGTGCCACAACCAACCAGAGAGGCGTCTTCCAGCTGTCCGGATTGTGTTCATACGGAAA
>Ga0272442_10000600_pt1 | contig 56598 bp, 52 predicted proteins | sample SSMForm2O_FD_200262 | JGI IMG/M metagenome (GOLD analysis project Ga0272442, IMG submission 200262) | Marine sediment archaeal communities from Little Sippewissett salt marsh, Falmouth, MA, United States - SSM-Form-2O | ecosystem: Environmental > Aquatic > Marine > Wetlands > Sediment ...
AGATCAGACATTTGTTCTTTGATTTCATTTATCGTTTTGTCTTTTTCATGGGCTAATTGCTGTTCTGTATCCAGTAGTATTCGTTTTTCATGGTCTTTTGCTTTTTTCAAAATATCGTCTGCTTGGGATGATGCTTCCTTTTTGGCAGTATTTTTCATGTTCCTGATTTCTAAAGTTGTGTTTTTTAGTTCTTCTTCCTGTTTTTTTAGTAGGTTTTCAGCATCTGTTTTCATTTTCTGTGCATCATCAAGATCCGCCTCGATATTTTTTTTACGGGCATTTAGAAATTCATTTATCGGCTTATAGAGAAGTTTGTTCAAAATAATCAGCAATACGATAAAATTCAATACCACTAATATAAGAGTGTAATCAATACTTATCATGAATTCCCCCTTAGCCTTTCTCCTTTTAAAATCGCAGGTAGATTCTAAGTAGCAAAGATCAGAAGTAAGGCAATAACAAGTGAATAAATACCGGTAGATTCAGATACTGCCTGTCCAACAAGCATAGTTCGGGTTATTAAGCTGGCATTTTCCGGAGAACGGGCAATTCCTTCACAAGCTTTTCCAGCGACGAAACCTTCTCCTACACCAGGCCCAAGAGCCCCAATACCCATGCAGATACCTGCTCCTAAGAGAGCTGCTGCTTTCGGTATAAATTCCATATTTTCCTCCTAGTTTATTTCTTTAATCTTTCTATACTACAAGCAATAATAAAGATATCACAAGTGCATAAATAGCAGTTGATTGAGACACTGCCGAACCAAGGAACATGGTTCTCATAATGCTGGATCTTTCATTAGGGAATCTTCCGATCATGTCACTTGCCCTACCAGCTACATTTCCGATCCCTGTTCCGGGACCTAAGGTGCCAAAACCGATTGATAATCCAGCAGCAAAAAGAGAAACAGATTTAATTATTACTTTACCCATAGTCAATCCTGCTGGTTGAAGGGGGGTGGAGTAGAGAAGTAATAAGGCTACAACTAGAGCAAAAATAGCAGAAGTTTGAGCCAGTGCCTGCCCGATCAACATGTTACCCATTATGGCATTTCCGTGTTTAGGCATTCTTCCTATTGCTTTACATGCTTGCCCACCCACATAACCTGAACCGAATACAGGTCCAATGCACCCTACTCCTGCTGCGATACCTGCACCTAACATAGAAGCGAATCTAAACCAACCACCTTCTACTACATCCAGATTACCGAATAACAGAAGCAGGGAAATGACCAAGGCAAAGATGCCTCCTGTTTCTGTGATTGCTTGACCGATGAACATATTACGGAAGATCTGGTCTCCAGCTTTAGGTTGGCGCATCATGGCAAAAGCTGCTTCTCCGGCTATATAACCAACACCAACACCAGAAGTTATCGAAGTAATACTTACACTCAAACCTGCCCCAAGGTAAGCTGCTATCTGAATGATTTCTTTAGTAATTTCCATATTTTTTATTCCGCAATCTCAACACCTATATAGGTGAGAGCAAGCATAGTAAAAACAAAAGCCTGGATTGTACCCACAAATATTCCAAAAAAAAGGTTGAGTCCAATAGGAAGTACTACAAATTTCACCAAAGATGAAACAACCAGCATTATTATCGCTCCGCCCAGGATGTTTCCAAAAAGTCGGAATGAAATCGAAACAGCTTTGGAGAGCTCACCTACCATGTTCAGGGGAGCCAGAAAAGGAAGAGGTTCAAAAAAACCTTTGAACCAGTTCTTGAATCCTTTGATTTTTATAGCTAAAACATGAACAAGACTAACAGCCATGATCCCCAAACCCAGCGGTACATTTAAGTTTCTGGTAGGTTCCATGAATCCCGGGATAGGTACCAGACCAATCATATTGCAAGACCATATGAAGATAAATAGAGTCAAGACATAGGGAGTAAAATGAGTTCTGTTTTTACCAAGCGTGTCTTTGACAAAATCTTCGAAAAAATTATATAATAATTCGAATAGTATCTGAGGTTTGGTTGGTCTTTCGTATAGTTTTTTTCGAACCAGATAAACCACCAAAAGTAATATTAAATCTACTATGAGGAGCATTCTCAGCAATTTGAATGCAGTTAAGGCGTTTTTTTTACCGAAAAAATCTTTGAACAGTGCGTAAATTGAGGTGCTTCCGTAGATGCTACCTTTTTCCTTCTCTTCTTCCAGATAACGGTCGGGTTGAAAATCTTCAGTTATCTTTTTCTGAAGATTATATTCGCTATCGATGTTACGAAAAACGAATTTTCCTTTATCAAAACCAATTTCCAGGGACTTGTTCAGGCCACCTGAGATAAAAACAATGATCACTTCAAGGGCAAATAAAACCAGCAGAACCTTTTTGACAGATATGCCCTTTCTAGCCATCTTTTCCCCTAAATATCTTACAGTTTTTAATCAGGATCCCAAGTTCGTTGAGATAAATAGCGATTTGAGCAGAAAGCATTCCCAAACCAAAAAAGATAATATCGGGTTTAATGAACTTTACTATCAGGAAAGCATATATAAATAATAGCAAATAACTTATGTAATAACTTTTTACCGTCTTAACCTTTGCCTGATAAGGCATATTTTCCAAACTGTTTTTAACGCTTTTCGCCAGCCAGAAAACCCGTATTATACTTGCCAAAGAACCTAAGATCCAACCTAAAGATCTTTCAAAAAACAACGGCAATGTCAAAAAGGCAATTATGTTTGTCAAGCAAATAATCATGACGATTCGTTTGATATAATTGTTCATTTAGATAGCTTTTAAATCATTAAAATAGTATTTTATTTCTTTAGGAATTGTCTCAGTATCTTGTAGGAAGAAGTAAAAGCCGTAATTATTCCTAGAATAATACCAAGAGGCAACAGAATAGGTTTGTAGCCGAACTTATTGCTCAAAAAGTTAAAGATCAAGAAAAAGATCAAAATTGATAAGACAGCTACCAATCCAAGTTGAGAAATAATCCCCAGATATTTGATTATTTCACTACTTCTTTTTAGGTCCTTCTTTGTTAGTTTCATTTTTGTTAAAAAAGGTGGGTTGTTTCATCCCTGTTTGTTTTTCGGACATACTGCTTTTACCGTTGAAAATAGCTCCGGCGGTGATTTTAACTACCTTGGCTGTGATATCACCGGTAAGATGGGCTGTTTTATCCAATTCTAGGGCTTCCTTTGTATTTACATTCCCATTTACTTTTCCAGCTATAAGGCATTCCTGAGCTTTAATATTAGCATTAGCAATACCGGTTGTACCTATGGTAACGAAGCCGTTCGATTCAACTTCACCTTCGATCTCACCATCGATTCTTACACCACCATCAACTTTCAGAGTTCCTGTGATCTTGCTTCCTTTACCAATAATTGTAGAAAGCTCTACATTTCTGTTTCTTGTCATTTTTTACCCCTGTTTATCTAATTTTAAATACTTTTCCGGATTGAGATGAGTTCCATTAAGCTTGATCTCAAAATGGAGATGGGGAGCAGTACTATTGCCAGTATCTCCAACCAATCCGATTAAATCACTTTTATTGATCAAAAGATCTTTTTTAACAAGAATTTTGGCAAGATGAGCATATCTGGTTGTGTAACCATTCAAATGATCTATCTCAATTACATTGCCAAAATACTTATCCTCATACGTTGAAATTACAATTCCACCCGCGGCAGAAACAACCTCTGTTCCCAGCGGCGCAGCGAAATCTAGTCCCTGGTGCTTGTCCTTGAAGCGTTGACTCAATTTGTATTCTCCTCTAATTGGGATTTCGTCGGGGAAAAAATTATCTGTTTTGTTCAAATTACGTAAATTCTTTTTAACTTCTTCATCTAATGTGATGGAATCGTTGTTCTGATCTTTTTCCGAGACAGTCTTTAAATAATCGTCCAGCAAATTCAGAAGATATTCTTCTTTATTGATTTTATCAATCCCGCTGCGGGTGATTTCTCGATTTAACTTTTCGATATAAAGGTTTGATACTTCTATATCCTGTTTTAATTGAGCAATTTTGTGAGTTAATTTCTGATTTTGGTTGTAGAGAAGGATCAAAATGATCAGAAATGCTATTGCTAGTATTAAAAGCAGTCGATTCATGAATTACTCTTCCAATTTGGTCATAAGAGATTCAAATTCTTTTTGGGAATTATAAAATAGGGTGATTTTTCCTTTCTGTTCTGTTTTTGAAATTTTCACTTTAACCCCGTATTTACTGGTCAGGATCTTCTCATATTTTTTGATCGATTTTGGGGTAGGTTGTTTTTGGATAGTTTTTTTGATCGAACCTCTCTCATTGATTTTTCTGGCTTCGATCTCTGCCCGACGTACAGAATACAAGTTTTTCACAATTAATTCTGCAAATTCTGATCGCAGTTTAGGATCGATCTGTAGAATAGCTCTGGCATGTCCAGGGGTAAGTTGGGCATTGAGGAGTTTTTGCTGGATATCGTTATTCAATTTCAGTAACCTGATAAAATTAGTTATGGTTACTCTGTCTTTACCAACTAGATTCGAGATCTGGGAATGAGTAAGCTTGAATTCCTCATGCAATTGTTGATAAGCTTTTGCTTCTTCTATTGCATTTAGATCTTCTCTCTGGACATTCTCTATAATAGCTATTTGTAGCTGTTCTTTAGGAGTAACCTTGCGGATAATAACAGGAACCTCGGTAAAACCTGCAATCTTGGAAGCTTCCAGTCTTCTTTCACCAGCAATGATCTCGTATTTGGAATCATCATGCTTCATTACAATGATGGGTTGAATTATGCCATTCTCTTTGAGTGAATCTGCTAGTTCTTGGAGTTTCTTCTTATCAAAGTCCCTTCGGGGTTGAAATCTACTAGGAACAATGCTATTAATTTTTAGTGTAATAACGCCGGTATCGTTATCAAATGATTCTGGCCCTGAACCGATCAGAGCTTCTAAACCTCTTCCTAATTTACTCATCTTGCTATTACTTCCTTTGCAAAATTAAGATAATTCTTAGCACCAACAGATTTAATATCGTAGTGAAAGATCGATTTGCCAAAACTGGGAGACTCGGTTATCTTTACATTTCTGTTTATGATTGTTTCGAATACTTTTTCTTTGAAATAACGCCTTACCTCTTTGGAAACCTGGAGAGCAAGATTAAGCCTCTTGTCGAACATTGTTAGCAAAACACCCATAATTTTAAGCTCCGGATTTAGGCTTTTCTTGATCAATCTGATTGTAGTGAGAAGCTGACTTACACCCTCGAGAGCATAATATTCACATTGAATTGGTATGATAACATCTGTGCAGGCAGTTAAAGCATTAACGGTGAGTAAACCCAGAGAGGGGGGGCAATCTATTAAAATATATTCGTACGAATCTTCTATGGGTGTGATCGTCTGTTTCAGTTTGGATTCTCGGGAATATTCTTTTACCAGCTCTATTTCAGCACCGCTTAGATCCATATTAGCTGCCACCAGATCTAATTTATCAAGTGTGTTGGAAGGTTTAATGATCTTCTTGATGTTTACTTTTCCGATCAAAGCCTCATAGATATTAGGATTTTTATGCTCGATCCCAATACCGCTGGAAGTGTTGCCTTGAGGGTCGAAATCTATAAGCAGGGTTTTTTTCTCAAAAATGGCAAGGGCAGAAGCCAAATTAATGGCTGTAGTAGTTTTTCCTACTCCACCTTTCTGGTTTACTATGGTAATGATTCTTGTCATTATTACCTACTGTTTACATATTTCTATGATCTTTCTGATCCCAAGAGCAGGATGAGAAACATCTATCAAGTAAGATTTTTCAAACCAATCCGCATCTTTCAGGTGTTTGCTTTTGTAAAGGAAAATTTTTCCCCTTGGTTTGAGAAGATTAAAAAAAAGGGGAATTTGATCCGGTAAGATTCTAACAGAACGACTTACAATTAGATCAAAATAACCGCCCAGTCCTGGATTCCATTCTTCAAACCGTGAAACAATCGTGAAACAATTATTTAAGTCAAGTTTTTTGCATACATTTCTAAGGAATGAAATCTTTTTCCTAGTCGCATCCAGAAAATGGATTTCTAGTTCCGGGAAAACGATTTTGAGGGGAATACCAGGTAGTCCTGCCCCAGTACCAAAATCCAGTATTCGAGCTTTTTTGTTGTCGATTTGAGGAGCTATCAAAATAGAATCGAGATAATGTAAAACCCAGTATTCAGCAGGAAATGTTTGTCGAGAAACTAAATTTATTTTTTTATTTGCTGATTGTAATAAATTGTGATATTTTTCAAATTTAGCAATTATCCTGTCAGTATCTTCATCGAAAAGTGCCTTGACGTAATTCTGGAAAACCATCTTGCTATTTTTCATTTTAATACCTAAAATAAAGGATGGCATATATTGTCAAGATGGTCGCTGGTAAATTATTGATTTGACAATAACGCACTCAAATCCAAATCTGCGATGAGAAATAATCCGGTAAGGTTTTAGATGAAAACTCTGCAAATATATGTAAGTGGAAGAGTTCAGGGAGTAGGATACAGATTTTTCGCCGTTAAGAATGCTGTTAGATTAAATATCACAGGTTATGCCAAAAACCTGGTAAGCGGTAAAGTAAAAATTTTTGCCAGTGGTACTGCTGAGAATCTCAATCTTTTTATAGATTATCTCAAGAAAGGTCCAACAATGGCTTGTGTTAACAACATGGAAATAGAAGAATTTGAATATGATGATTCATACCAGGATTTTCGGATTGAATATTAGAAATTCCCTACTAATTTTTCTGGTTCTCAGTAGGTTGATGCTTTTTTCTTTGTCAAGCAAACCTGTATATTTCACTCCATCTGAAACTTATCATCTTGTAAAAAAAGGAGATACATTGATTGGGATCAGTAAAAGGTATAACCTTTCGGTAGAGATGTTAAAAATGTTTAATAACCTGAGTTCCGATCGTATTTATATTGGTCAGAAAATCCATCTTTATCCACCACCGGTAAGAAAGAGTGAGTTTGTAACTGTAAGATCAGTACCTCCCGGTGGTTATCATGTAGTGAGAAAAGGTGAAGATATCTATCGTATTGCTAAAATGTATGATGTTAATATAATAGACCTAGTAGAATATAACAAGCTTAGTAATCTTGATATTAAGACTGGACAGAAGCTTTTCTTGATCAAATCGGATACCGATTACGCAATGAGTAGTGAAACTAAGGAAAAACAACCTGAAAAAAAACAGATCGGAAGGGAAGAGAAGAAAACTGTTCAGCTGGAAAAGGCTATTACAGATAAATTGATCACTAAGCGTTATGAGTTGATTTTACCGGTGGAAGGGGAAGTAACTTCCGAATTTGGACTCAGAAATGGAAAACCACACAAAGGGATAGATATATCAGCTCCTGTTGGAACCCCAATATATGCTGTGATGGACGGAAAAGTTGTATACAATGGAACTCAGCGTGGTTACGGCAATGTAATCATTCTCGAGCACCGGAATTATATTATGACGGTTTATGCTCATAATGAAGCAAATCTTGTTAGAATCGGGGAAAAGGTCAAACAGGGGCAACCAATTGCATCTCTAGGGCAAACAGGAACAGCTTCGGGACCACATCTTCATTTTGAATACAGAATTCAGGGGAAAGCAATCGATCCCCGAAAAGTCCTTCCCCAATTGTAGGTTAAAATGACATTAAAAGAAAGTTACTATATTGGAAAAGTGGCTAAAATCTTGGGAATACATGATCAGACTATCAGGATGTATGAAAGAAAAGAGTTGATCAAACCACATCGAACTGCTAATAATACAAGAATATTTTTTAATGAAGATATTACAAGAATCAATATTATAATTACTTTGACCCAGGAAGTAGGAATGAATCTATCAGGTGTAAAATTAGTTTTTTCTCTTGCAAAGAAATTAAAAATGAAAGAAGATGAGCTTCTTGATTTTATCTATGATCATAAGAAAGAATTTAAGATTTGAAGGTGATTGAATAATTAGATGAGTGAAAACGTATTTGAAGACAAGGCTTTACAAAATTATCTTAATCAGATTGCCGAAATTGAGCCTTATTCGCGAGAAGAGGAACTGGAATTAGCAAAAAAAGCAAAAAAGGGTGATAAAAAGGCAATAAATAAGCTTGTTAAAGCAAACCTGAAATTTGTTGTAAAGGTTGCTTCCAAATATCAGAACCGGGGTTTAAGTCTGGCTGAATTGATAAGCGAAGGAAATATGGGGTTGATCAAAGCAATTGAGAAATTTGAGCCAGAAAAAGATAACAAACTTATCTCCTATGCTGTTTGGTGGATAAAACAGAGAATCCTATTTGCTCTCGCTGAAAAAACTAATGTTATTAGGATTCCCCTGGGAAAAGCGAACATAGCCAGTAAGATAAAGAGTGCCAGACAGAAGGTGAAGAGTGAGACTGGTAAAGAAGCATCTGTAGAAGAGATTTCTGAGATGACAGACCTTGATGAGAAGGCAATAGAAAAAATTGATAAACAATTGATCAGTACAATTTCTATGGATGAAACCTCCTATACAAACAAACACGATCAGGTTACCTTGAGAGAATTCCTTGAAGATCCAGGCACAGTAGACCCCAAAACCCTTTATTACAGGGAAAAGGTAAAGAATCGGATCGAAAAATCAATCAAAAAACTACCGTCCCGGGAGGCATTGATCGTAAAGGAATACTTTGGTCTGGAAGGAGAAAAAAGCAAAAATTTTGCCCAGATTGGTGAAGAATTAGGACTTTCAAGAGAAAGAGTACGGCAGATCCAGAAAAAGGCACTTCAAAAGATAATGAAAGAAGCTTATCAAGAAGCTGAAAAAGATATTGATTATTTGATCAAAGAGAATATGTAAATTCAGTTTATTTCCAAGTTTTTATTGAATTTATGGAGATAAGTCTTATATTCTATAAGAGTTTTTTTGTAGATTTTTCCTAATTTTGTAATCAGTTCATCTGTTTTTTTCAGTTCATTGTTTTTTCCCATTAATTCAAGCTTATAGCAGATTTTGGCAAATCCCTTTGCTCCTAGATTGGCACCTGAGCCTTTCATTTTATGGGCTGTTTTTCTGACCAGATCAGCTTTCCTTTCCTTCAAATGCAACTGAAGTTCAGCTAAGTTTTGAGGAAATTCATCCATAAAAACCTGAACTAATTCCAGTAGCAAGCTTCCTTCATCATCACCGAGATCAAGACAGCGAATGGAGTCTAACATCTTCCAATCCATGATGTCATTAGGATCAAATCTTTTAATCTTTTCCTGTTTTATCTCATTTCCCCATTTAGAAAGGCTGTTTTTGATTTCTTCGACAGTGACAGGTTTGGATATATAGTCATCCATTCCAGCTTCCAGGCATCTTTCTCGGTCTCCTTCCATAGCGTTTGCCGTCATTGCAATTATTTTTGGTCTTTGATCAGGAGGGTATTTTCTTACCAGTTCTCTGGTCGATTCCAAACCGTCCATTTCGGGCATTTGAACATCCATGAATAAAAGATCATAGGGTTTTTGTTCAACGGCTTTTAGAGCTTCCAAGCCATTGCCAGCTACATCCGCAATGTAACCTAATTTTTCCAGTATTCTTCTGGCTATCTTCTGATTTATCATATTATCTTCTACCAGTAATATTCTCAGGGGAAGTTTCTTTCCGATTTCGGTACTCAAAAGTGATTTGGATTTTGATTCCTGCCGGTTTTTTTTGCCTAATGAATCGATAATGGTATTAAATAGTTGTGATTGTTTAATTGGTTTGGAAAGATAGACATTGAATGTATTTTCTGGAATATCAAGATTTTTAGGTCTACCTCCAGAGCTAAGCATAATTAAAGGAAATCTATCAGGAGCATATTTTTTTCTTATTTCCACACCTAATTGAATCCCGTTCATTTCGGGCATATGCATGTCTATCAACGCCAGATCGAATAGGTCTTCGGATTGGATCAGGGTAAGGGCTTGCTGTCCGGAAGCTGCAAGATATGGATTCATTTTCCAGTTTTCAGTCTGAATTTTCAGGATTCGACGATTAGTCTCATTATCATCAACGATCAATACCCTTACGTTTTCAAGGTTATGTTTTTGATCGCTAATGTCTTTCCTTTTTTTGATGGAGGAAGGTTTTGTCCTAACAGTGAAAAAGAAAGTTGATCCTTTATCAACTTCACTTTCAACCCAGATATCACCTCCCATCATTTGGGAGAGTTGTTTGCTGATAGCAAGTCCTAAACCGGTTCCCCCATATTTTCTAGTAGTTGAGGAATCAACTTGGGAAAACGCTTTGAATAAACGATCAAGACGTTCTTTAGGTATTCCGATACCTGTATCTTTAACCGAAAATTGGAGGATAATTGAATTGTTTTCATTTGCTTTTCTTTTAACACTAACGAGGATATCACCCTTATTTGTGAACTTTATGGCATTATTAACCAAATTCACCATTATTTGTCTTAATCTGGTTATATCACCTATTATATAAGCCGGGACATCGTGTTCGATCAAATAAACCAGATCCAGTTTCTTTTCAGCTGCTTTGGTTGCAACCAGATCGAAAGCTTCTTCTATACATGATCTCAATTCAAAAGATTGTTCTTCCAAATCCATTTTACCTGATTCTATCTTTGAAAAATCAAGGATATCATTTATTACCGTAAGTAAGGCATCTCCACTAAGTCTGATTGTATTAACATAATCACATTGTTCATCATCCAGGTTAGTATCAAGTAATAGACCTGTCATTCCGATAACTCCATTCATGGGTGTTCTGATTTCATGGCTCATAGAAGCAAGGAAATTAGCTTTTGCTTTAGCAGCTGCCTCGGCGGCTTCTTTAGCTTTTTTCAATGCTATTTCTGCTTGTTTTCTTTCGATCACCACTGCCAGCTGTCCGGAAACAAATTCCAGAATTTTCTTATCTTTTTCCCTGTATAGTATGGGATTATCGTAACTTTGAACAACTATTGCACCAATTATTTCATCTTTTATCTTAAGAGGTACTCCCAGCCAAACTTGAGAAGGTGTTCCAACCTGGTCAACCAGGCCTGAAGAAATCATTTCTTTTTGAATTTTTTGATCTGCCAGCAGGGTTTTACCAGATCTTATAACATACCCGGTGAAGGTCTTTTGCGCAGGAAATTCTTTTATTTTATCTTTTTCATCTATGTGAAAAGGTAAGGAAATTGTGTCATTTTCTTTATTATATAGTGCAATAAAAAAATTACGGGTATCTATGATCTTGGCTAATGAAGCACGAATAAAATCAAACATCTTCCGAGGTTCTTCGGTCATATTAACAGAATTAGCGATGCTGTATAATGCTGATTGAAGGTTTTCAAACTGTTTCCTTTCGGTAATATCTTGAATCAGATACATATGACCGGCTAATCGTTTGTTTTTATCAACCATGCCGGCGTGAAGCACCTCTCCGGTGCGGAGATCACCATTTCTAGCTTTAAATTCCAGCTCGAAAGGTTTAATCTTTTCACCCGTATCGTAATTTTTTAAATCGGAAACCATTTTTCTTCGGCTCTCTTTCTTGATGAAAGGTAACCTGATAGCATTTTTTCCAAGATATTTTTTAGGGTCATACCCCCACCATTCCTTTATTCGGTTGTTCATATCATTAATTTTGTTGTCGTTGTCAGTGAGTATGATAGCTTCCGGTGAAAGAAAGAACATATTCCGATATTTTTCCTGACTTTTCTGAATCTCTTCTTCAGCAATCTTTTTATCGGTAATATCCAAGGCATATCCAATCATCTGGATGATCTCTCCCTGCTTATTAAAAATTGGAAAACCATGAACATCCAGATAGGTCTTTTTTCCCTGCTCGTCTGTAAATAGATGTTCAACCCTGACGGCTTTTCCTGTTTTCATAATTTCTTTCAGGGGGCAACTGATTCCCTCATGGTCACAGGGTTGTTTGCGATTGTAAATTGTGGAATAACAGGTAGTATTGGAACTAATGCTTTTTCTTTGTGCAGCACTGTTTGAAATTAAGATTGAGTAGTTAGATGTGTTGATTACATAAAAAGGATGAGTTAAGGATTCAATTACATTGCTGAGGAATTTGTTCTGTTTTTCAATTGTTTCTCGGGCTTCTTTCTTCTTGGTAATATCATGAGCTAGACCTTCTATTACTTTAACATTGCCATCTTCATCGAATATAGGGAATTCTGAAACTTCCAGAGTATGAAGTGACCCCCCTTTGTGTTTTATCTCGACTTCGAAGGTAGGTTGACGTTTACCTTGAATAGAGAGTTCCGTAAAGTTGGCTGCGAGTTTATTGATCGGGCTATCGATAAGATATTTAGAAATGTTGATTTTGAATTCTTCTTCAGTTAAACCAAGAACATTCTTTATACTTGGAGTTACATAAAGATATCTTCTTTTTGTGTCATGAGTGTAGAAAAAATATTCATCTTTAAGGTTCTCCGTCAGATTAATGAATTTCTGATTACTATAGTTCAATTCGCGGGTACTATGTTTGATCTCAGCGGTGTACTGGATCAATTTTTCTGTCTTGTTCCAGTTTTTTATTAAAGAATCTGCCAAAGAGAGAATTTCATCTTCCATGAAGGGTTTTCTGATATAATAATAATCATGTTGTAAAGATTCGCGAATCTCACTTGGGGATTTATCATTATAACCTGTCACAAATACAATTATAACTTTGGGATCGATCTTTCTTATTGCTTCGGCAGTATCAAATCCACTCAAAACAGGCATTCTTATATCAATTATGCAAAGTGGGATCTTTTTGCCTTCTTCATAAGTCTTTTTAAAGCTATCCAACAGAAGTTTACCATTTTCGAACAATGATAACTGGTAAGGCTGATAATATGGTGTTTTTGCTTCATTCAGCTCTTTGTCAGGTTCAAATATTTTTTTGTAGAGGGCTAAAAGTTGATAATCATCTTCAGCAATAAAAATCTTCTTATTCATAATTATTATCCTTATATTTCAAACAGTTGTAAAATTTCCTTTAGAATATTTATTATTGTTATTAAGTTAATATAAATAACATGCTAATACTTTATCCTGCCGCTAAGAACTTTATTACTGATAGATATTTTATTCCGAGTCTCGAGATATGTGTCGCCCTTTACTGTTACATTCTTTCCCCAAAAAATATTTCCTTTGATAGTTAAGCTTCGACAGTATTTTAGTGATGGAGCACCGGAAGGAAAGTGATTCTGCAACTGGTTTATGTTCTTGTAATATTTATCATCGAGTTCTACAAAAGGTGTTTTTGAGTAAAAATTATTCAATTTAAGCTCGTAGTTCTCGTTTATTTCGTATGTGTCCGACCAAATTGACAGCAGATCATTTGTTTTCTTGACGGGAATGAATCGGGAGCGATCAACAACCAGAGCTTTTGAACCGCAGAACAAGCTAATAGCTGCTCCCATAGCTGATTCCAATTGGATAACCTTGATATTTTTCACTGTTTTTCTGTTAACTATCAAAGGCAAGGGAAGAAAACCATTGTTCTCTTTGATTTTTTTTCTTAGGTATTTAAGTTCTATCCAGAGAGTATTCGTATTGAAGTAAGAATACTGCTTGATATTCTGGAATTGAGCAAGTTCTTCTTCTGGGCATTGAGCGACTTCTCTCAGGATTAATTGACCCTTCTTGGTTTGAGCAAGATGTCCGCCCTTTTTATCCATTTCAGTTCTGGGACAAACTTCCATCAGAAAGGGGATGGAGTTATCAACCAAGTAGTTTAGAATGAGGGGATCAACTGTAGCCCCCAGGTTATCTGAATTGGAAACAAAAATATATTCGATCCCAAGTTGAATAAGCTGATCTAGGATACCCGAATTATAGATTGCTAAATAAAGCTCACCGTGTCCGGGTGGATTCCAGTTCAGATTATCATCAGTAAGGTTAAGAGGTGTATAATCAGTTTGTTTTATTTTCGGAAATCTATTCTGCCGAAATTCCAGTGGTAAATCTGGATGAGGAAGGGAAGGATATTTCTTTAGGAAATCAAGTGTGTCTTTGCTTGTATTAAAGCTATTCATGAATAGTAAGGGAATTTGTTGGGAATAAGTTTCTCTAAGCTTAATTATCTGTAGAACAATCAGATCCAAAAATGTGTATTCTTTTTTTACTGGTAATAAGGATTTAGCTTTTTTCAATCCCATACTTGTTCCCAGTCCCCCGTTGAGTTTGAGAACAGCTAATTTTTCTAGGTTGGATGTTTTCGAAGAATCTAATTGATTGTATTTAATTATGTTTTTAGGGGCTGGGGGTTCGATATCTATCTCGGGAATCAATCCGGTTTTGCCTTCCCTTAGCAGGTTATAATAATGAGTAAAGGCGTCTATAACTGGTTGATCGAGTTTTGTCTGCTTCATTTTTTCAATAAAAAGATTAATTTTGTTCATTTTTACTCAGTCAGATTTTTTGTTTCGGATATCGAAATGTTTTTTTCCCGGTTCAATTTTCGGTTCTGATTAACGATCAATTCTCCCAATAATCCGATCGAGAAGAACTGAATACCTACCATCATCAGAAGAACAGAAAGAAATAGCAGGGGTCGATTGGCGAGAGGTTGGTTAAATAAATATTTCATTATCGAAAGGTATACTCCCAAGGTAAAACCGATCAGAGAAAATGATGCTCCCAAACCTCCAAACAGGTAAAGAGGGCTATGAATGTAATTTGTGACCAATTTCACTGTCAACAAATCCAAAAAACCTCGTAGGTAGCGCTCTCCGCCATATTTTGATTTACCAAATTTGCGTGGTCTGTGTTTAACAGGAATTTCAGCTATCTTAAATCCTTTTGCTTTGGCAAGAGCAGGTATGTAGCGATGCATTTCGCCATAAATGTCTAACTCCTGGATAACTTCTTTACGATATGCTTTGAAACCACAATTATAGTCATGCAGTTTTAAATGGAAGCTGCTGGAAACAACAGCGTTAAAGATCCGAGAGGGAATTTTTTTGGAGATTGGATCCCGTCGTTTTTTCTTCCATCCGGTTACCAGATCATAACCCTTAGAGATCATTTCAAGAAAATTGGGAATTTCTGAGGGATCATCCTGCAGATCAGCATCAAGGGTGAATATTATCTCACCAGCGGCATGACCAAAACCTATCTGTAAGCCAACAGCTTTACCAAAATTCTTACGAAGTCTTAACAATTTGACCTTTTTATCCTTTTCAGCAAGTCCGAGCATTACCTGGTAACTATTATCAGTGCTTCCATCATCGACGAAAATTATCTCATAATCGTAGTTAAGAGTGTTCTCGATAATTTCATCATATAATTGTTTTAGACTTCTATCTTCGTTATAAACCGGGATAACAAATGATAATTTTTTCATAACAACTCTCTTGCTTAAGGTTTATTGGTGATGCTATTAGATAAAGATCTGAATAGCTGACATTACTGCTCCCGAAAAGATCGGGATTTTGATATTGTCATCTAAAGGAAAATTTGAGATCTCGGCCAGAGTGGCGGCTGAAGCTCCGCTCAGTGAGATGATCGGATGAAGAAAAAAAAGAGAAAAAACAAAGGTACTAATGAAGCAGGCAATGCTTCCCTCCAAGCTTTTATGTGTGCCAATGAATTTTCTTTTCCCAAATACCTTTCCCATCAGGGCAGCAAATGTATCACCGAGAGCAAGAAAACACAAAGACACAAAAGCAATATCTGGTAAATACAAAGATATGCAGATCAAAGATGATATCAAAAGGTAGGTTGATCCAGTGAAAGTCTTATTTTCGTGTTTTCTCAGGAGTAATCCAAAGGTATTATTGAAAATCTTTCTTATATATTTGTTTTCAAGTCGGAATATCTCAACTAGAATTAATAACGAAGCCAGAAGTGAAAGTACGATAACAGCCAGTTTTCTGTAGGCGTTGAGAGGGTATGCATTGATAGATCCCCCGAAGATCAGAGGTAGCATATATCTGTAAGTCAAAGGAATTGTGAGAGAAGATAAATGAATAATTTTTCGGTAAAATTCTTTGTTTAATGCTACCATTGTTTATTTAATCTTGCTGACCACGAAAGCTTTTGCAACCTCAAGCATTAATTTGGGATCTCCTTTTACCGCCTCGGCGAACAATACTTTCAGACTAAATTCATTACGGGGTATTTTCTGGCAGAAAGCAACGATTCTATTGAATTTTTCATCATTCATTCTCAGGAATCGGTTTTTGAGATTGAACATGGTCTTTTGAATATTACCTAGTTTCTTATCCCATTGACGTTGATATTTCTTTAAGAAATGTTTTCGAAAATCATTATTCTTAATAGCTTCTGCTGCTACAGTACCTGCAATTTTCCCCGCTATCATAGCATGGACTATACCACCGCCGGTAATGGGGTTTACCTGACGTGCTGCGTCTCCTACCAGCATTAGATTATCAGAGACGATTTCCTTCAAGGTAGCTGAAGTAGTTACACTACCGAAAACAGTATAAATAGTCTTGCCTTGGGGATATTTTTTGCTGACAAACTCACATAGATATTCGTAAGGACTTTTTTCTTTTGCCAGATGTCCTGAGATACCGATTCCAATATTAGCAGAATGGTCTGATTTTGGAAATATCCAGATGTAGCCACCGGGAGCTATATCGACACCAAAATAAAATTCACAAGCGTTCTTTTTAACACTGATATCAGTGAGAGTAAACTGAGCACAGGTATCAATATCTTCAAGTTTTACAGTAGTATTTATTCCTGCCCAACGTCCTACCCGGGATTCCACTCCGTCTGCTCCGACAACTAATTTGGATCTTACTTTATATGTTTTTCCCAGATAACGAAAAATAACACCTTCAATTTTATTGTTATTTTTTATTAATCCGATTGCATTTGCTTTGGTAAGTAAAGTTACACCTTTTTTACAGGCTAATTCACAAAGAGCAGCATCAAAGATCCTCCGTTCCAAAACATAACCGGCACCATTGTTATACATAGTAGCAGAATTTCCATCCGGGCTGTTGAGAATTGCGATGTCGATTTTAGCAGATATCCAACGATCTTCTATTTCTATGAAAGGACTTATGCCGCTATGGGAAACTCCCTCCGCACATCGTACGGGAATTCCGGGTTCTCTATCTCTTTCCAGCATTAATACTGAAGCACCATTTTCAGCAGCAAACCTGGAAGTAACACTTCCTCCGGGACCAGCACCAATAACTATTAAGTCATATTTTTCGGAAATCATGGCTTTACAACCCCAATAGCCTTGATCGGGCAGACCTGCTGACATTTAAGACAGTTGATGCATTTTTTATTATCAATGATTACTTCAAATTCGTTTACTGTGATAGCATCTACTGGACATACTGCCACACAGGTACCACAAATATCACATAACTCTTTGTCGATTATAAGCATCTCTTATCCTGATTTATTTTTTTTTGTAATCAAGAATTTTTATTCCTGCCCCATTATATTTGAGTACAACGTCATATGTGTAATCATTACCATTGAGAATGGAGATGTTGTCAATATTTATGAGATTATTATGCAAGGCAGGAGTAAAACCTTTGAGTATTACAATAGGGGCAGGATTATCTTCTCCGTAAGGTTGTAAGAAATCGAAGTCAGTTTGAATGAATTGCTTATACTCGTCTATTTTCGAGATATCAAAAACAGCATCAATGTTCAATTTGCGATACTCGCAAATATAATGTTCATTTTTTTGAGCTTGCTTATGGATACAATCTCTAAATCGATCATATTTGGAAGACATCATAGTAAAGCCTGCAGCCTTTTTATGACCACCGAACTGAATCAGACATTCCCGGCAATTGTGGAAAGACTCAACAAGATCAAAACCTTCGGTACTACGGGCTTCACAGGAGATTACATCATTTTTTCTTTTTAACATCATCACAGGAATTCTTATCAGATTGGATATGTAGGAGGCAGAGAATCCAAGATATTCAAAAGGGATCTGTTTTTTTGTATCGAAATAAATTAAATACAACAGATCTTGCTCTGGTATTAAAGAATCAAGGTATTCTTTTAATTCTTCCAGTTTGTCTTCCTGCGAATTATACTCTTTCAGTAGTTTCTGGTAAAAATCCTCTTTGTTAGTTGTTGATTTGATAAGGAATTTAAGGGATCTGTTTTCTCCGTTTTGGTCACGGTGATTAGATAGTAACCTGATTATAAATCTTATCAATCCCATTCTGGAAGTGTGGTTCCTGGCACTTGAATTTTGTTGGCTTAAAAGGCGGAAACTATCATCTCCGAAATTATTCCATTCTTCCAGGGCTTTTTTTACCAGGATTCGATTTAAACTGATCATAGGGACTTTATCGGCTATGCTACCGACTGCAACCCAGAAAAGGTAGTTCATATCAAGGGGGACATTCATCTTTTCGGATAATCTCTTTACCAGAAAATATACTATTCCAACACCGGCCATCATATCAAAAGGAAATGGGCAATCATCTTGTTTAGGATTTACAATTGCATAGGCGGGAGGAAGCTGATCGGGGACGAGGTGATGGTCGGTAATAATTACTTCTTTCCCGTTAGCATTAAGTTTTTCTACTGCTTTTGTGTCTGTAATGCCATTATCAACTGTTATGACAAGATTGATATCCTCATTGATTACTTTTTGGATGAAATTATCTTGGATCCCGTGATTGTCGACCAGGCGATTTGGGATGTAATAATAATGATTCTGGGAGCCCACATTTTCCAAAAAATCAAATAAAATATAGGTAGAAGTTATTCCATCAAGGTCATCATGGCCAAAGATGATTATTTTTTCTTTTTGAGTGAGAGCAAAAATAATCCTTTCAACGGCTTTATCCAGATCTTTCATCAAAGAGGGATTTGGTAAATGGTGGTAATTGTTTTTTAGAAAATCATCTCCTATATTGCGGTTTCTTTTTATTTGATCGAATATGGTTAGTTCTTTATGATCGTGGTAGATCCATTTGAATTTCATTATTTATTCTTCCATTTCAGGTATGTAGCGATGTTCAATTTTCCTTGATCTTTTAGCAAAAATGTCGAATCCGGTTATCCCAACATAGAACATTAAGGATTTATCTCTGAGCTCATTTTCATCTGTTTCTCCCCTCAGCATGTATTTACAAGCTAGATCGATCTGTTTGATAGGTGATTTTAGAGGAATTGATAAACCAAAACTAATTGCTTTTTCTTCAATTTTCTCATTGTTAACCCGAAAGGGAAGATAACGTATATATCCACCCATCCGCAGGGGGATTTGTTCTAACCAACTTCCGTAACCACTTAGTGGGTCGTAAGCGAATCCCAAACCGAATTTGTATCCGTTATCGAGATTTTCATCTGATTCTTCCCACATTTCATAATGAGTTTCCAGATTGATTTTAAATTTCTCCTTAAAGCGCCAGGTAAAACCCGCTGAAATTTGATCAGGCAATTTATAGGTGAAGTCACCAGCCAGTTCATCGGTGTAGGGAGAATGATCATATTTGAATTTTATTTCTCCATCCAGATCGGTTCCTTTGATATAAACCGCCCCAAAGGAGAAATCTTGCATCTTTTTATTTATTCCAAAGCTGAAACCGGGATTTTTATATCCTTCGTCGATCTCGTATTCAGCATCTTGCAGATAAGTGCTTTTAAAATCCATTTTCCAGTATTGAATTCGATGAGAAATGTAATAATTTAATGCTAAGCCAAAATTGAGTAAGTCATTTTTGTAAGCGTAAATAAGATCTGCTTTGTAAAGGCTTGCACTTAGACGGTTTATTTCAGTATAAGTGTAATTGTTCCAAACATTTTCCTGTTCATTTTCCAAGTTTCCGGAAGTTACTGAATTAAAACAGAATGCAAATTTATGCTTTTTGAGGGGTATGGTTAGGTTGAAATAGGGAAAATAGGCGCCATCGTCTTTAAATCCACGGTTATCCTTGTCCAGATACCAGATATTACCCATCGCAAATGCTGTGGAAAAAGTTACATTTGAGGCAGTTATGGTATTGGCTGGATTGAGGAAATTAGTATTGACCCTGAAAAGATCGGAAATACCAGTTTCCCCCATTCCAATTCCATAAATATCATTACCATAATATTTTTGAGGCATTCCTGAAAAGGATAGGACAGAATTAGCTTCCAGAAAGCCTATTCCTAGAATTATTATCAATATCAATAAATATCTCATTCCATCTCCATTCTATGATCTTGATTTTATCTTTAACCAAAAAAATCAGACAAATTACTTTGTCAATTTTAAGTTATTCAAACCAACTATGACAAATTTGGTAGAATAAATACCTCATACGATTTTCAAACTAAATTATGATGTATTAGCATAGAACCAAGTTATTTTACGAATTTTTAAATAATCTACTTTATAATGTTAATATTAAAAACAACTTGACCTCAGACAAAGAAACTGAAACTATTTTCTAAAAATCAGGGGGAAAGATGGTTGAAAAATCTGATTTAAAGAGGAGAGAATCTTTTATCTGGAGTTCTTTTTTCAAAGATGGTTTCTGGGATATATCGTTGGGTTTAATGCTTGTCACGATCGGCATAAGAGCGATAACAGAAAACATCTGGGTCACAATGTTATTCTTAATTTCAATGCTGGTCATTACTCTTGGTAAATCTATGATCACTATGCCGCGCTTGATTGATAATGAGATGGCTATACCAGAAAGAAGAAAGGTCAGCAGAAAATTTAAGTTTTTCGGGATTCTAATCTTGCTTTTGATCGTTATCCTGGAGCTAATCCTTGCCGGTAAGTTCTTGAGTTTTTTCAAGTTCAGGGCTTATATCCAGGGAATGGGATTAGTTGTGTTTTTTGGTTTGATCGCTAATCTCTTTAATTTCAAACGGTTGTATCTGTATGGAATAATCTTTGCGATCGCCCTGGTTATGTGGGAAGTACTTGGGGTTCCGGTTGGACCATACCTGGCAATTATATTCGGTGGTTTGATATTAATAACAGGTCTGATTCTGTTAATGATTTTCTTAAAGGAATACAATGCTGAAAATTAGTCTAAGTTTTAGAGGAGAAAAGTTAATCTGATATTCTTTTAAAAGTTATAAGCGTAAAGATATTTACTCATTTCAGTGCTGTTGTTTTTCTAAAAATTTTTCAGGTAAGGATTTTTTCTTATTTATTGTTTATCATAAATTGATTTCAGTTCGAAGCTAACTTTTTAAATAATTAGTCTAAAAAAATGAAACCTGGATAAATTATTAAAGGTCTATCGTTTTAAAATGGGGAAAAGTGAAAATAAGTTAAAATCATTACTTGCAGATATCTACAATATTAATCCTGATTTTAGCAATAGTTTTACTTGCCCTGAATTTCCTGAGACCACATGGACCAGAAGTTGATAGGTCACCATTTAATCGACCTGATAATATTATCCGCTCTCTTCGAAAAATTCTGGATCTCAGGGAAGATCAAAAGCTTGAAATTGAAAGGATTTTATTAGAAATAAAAAAGAATAGGGAAGAAAGAATGAGCGATTACGATTATGAAAAAAGACATGCCCGATTAATATCTATGATCAAAAAAGATTCTCTTTCTTCGAAAGAAATATTGTCTTTTATAGAGTTTGATCACATTAATAGAAATAGAATTGATGAATTTCTAGCTGAGAAACTCTCGGAAGTTCATTCTTTGTTGTACCGTGAGCAAAAAGAGATTCTCGTTCAAAAGTTAAACGAATTTGAGGAAAAATTCAAAGACAAAAGATTCAAACCGCAATAGATGGAAGAAAGAGAATTTAGTGAAATAGTAGAAAAGACTAAGAAAATTGTTCTTTCTACAATCAGGAAATACATCTTTTCAGAGAATTGGGAAGCAATAGATGATGTGGTTCAGGAAAACTATTTGAGAGCTTATAAAAGTTTGGTGTAAATTCCGTTACGATGCAAAACTCAGTTCTTGGCTTTATATAATTGCTAGGAATGAAGCCCTGAGAATGAATAAAAAACTAGCTAAGAAAGAAAAAGTTATAAAGGCATATAAAAAAAGTGAACTTGAGAAGAAAGAAATCACAGTTAATAAAGGATCTGTTTTAGTAGCTTAAGATTTTAGCAGGATAGTTGAAGATTTACCTTTGTTCTATAAAGATGTGATGACATTATATCTTAAGGGTTATAATGAACAGGAGATCTCACTGAAATTAGGAATAGCTAAAGGCACTATAAAATCGAGGATGCATCGAGCAAAAAAGAAGTTAAGATGTATAATTGAAAAAGGAAGTTGAATGGAAAAGATTGCTTATCCAGTTCCTAACCGAATCGATTACCCTAAGTCTTATTGGCGGTTCGATAGGTATATTGAGTGCCGTTTTGATCTCAGTACTTCTAAATAATTTATCCAGTTTAGCTCTAGTTATCAATACTTCAATCACGTTAATTGCGTTCCTTTTTTCCGGGGCGGCTGGTGTTTTTTTCGGATATTACCCAGCAAGAAAAGCAGCGGAACTTAACCCGATTGAAGCATTAAGATACGAATAGAGTACAAAATTTTTTACTCTCTCGATGTTTATTGTTATTCGTGGATGATGTTATTCTTAACTAAAATTAAACACCATTTTAATCAGGAAAAAGTTAGAATTATCTTGAGGTATAAAATTGGGTAATTTAATGATTACCAGTTTCATTAATACCCAACAATGGTAACTTCCAGCTCTGGGAAACAAAATTGATTTGATTAAAATCTTAGACTCGTAGTTGAGGATTAGGGTTTGGTACTTTCCAGTTCTGTCCTGCTCCAGACTTCTGTTCTACCCAGTAAGGAAATACCAATGAAACCCCGAATATAAAGATAATTACCTTTCAGTTTCATTGTGCAACTATATGTTTTCCCTGATTCAGGATCGTAAATAGAACCGCCTTTCCATTTATTTTTCTTTTGCTCAAAATTTTGGAGGATCTCCAATCCCCAAATTTGTCTATTTCTAAGTGCGGGATCGGGATTTTCGATATCTTTTTTGGGATTCCCCATTTCATTCAGTGGCTCTTCTAACCAGACAATCTTTCCGAAAAACAGGTCATTCCGGGAAAAGATTTCGATTATAGCGTCCTTGTTTTGAGATAACCATAAACCACTTATTGGGTTTGTATCTGAAGTAGCAAAACATGATAGGTAACAAAGAAAAATAATAATCAATATTATAATCAGGTTTTTCATTACTAATATCTCCTCCGCAAATCTAAGGCTGATATAAAGATTTCATATATTTACTCAACTTCTCATATCAGTGAAATACTTCTTTAAATAGAGATTGATTCGTCAAAACCCTTACCAGCTTCTCTATTTTTTATTTTCAAATTTTACATCGCTGGAATTACAAAAATAAGTAAGATTTTAGGCAAGGAATTTTACAGTTATCTATTTCAGAACTTAGGGATTGGAAGTGAAAATCATCTCAGTTCTTGACAATAACTATAAAAATTCACATATTTACTGAAAAAAATAGTTGGGGGTAATATCTTGAATTATAATGAACTTGTAATAGATGCGGCTAGAGAAATGGGGGCTGATTATGCTGATATCCGCATTCAAAGGACAAAGACCGAACGAATTTATCTGCGAAATTTAAGTTTGAAGGAAACAGCCCAGAATGAAATATATGGATATGGGATCAGAGTTTTTCTCAATGGTGCCTGGGGATTCGCCCATAGTAATGTTTTTCATAAGGATCAGTTATACAAGACCTTGAAAAGAGCTTTTGCTATTGCCCATGAATCCGCCAGGATCAAACATGGTGATGGCTTGAAATTAGCTACCGAAAGGGGCTATATAGATTCTTATAAAACATCCTATAAGGAAGATCCGTTTTCAATTCCTATATCCGATAAAGTCGAGATGATGATTGAAGTTAACAAGACTATGTTGAATTATGATAAAATTAAGCAGGCTCTCTTCCTGCTTGAAACGAGGAAAGATGAAAAACGTTTTCTTTCTACTCTGGGGAGTGATCTTAGTCTTGAAACTCTTTATATAGAGCCAATGATCACAGCTACTGCAATCACACCTCAGGATAGTCAGTCCAGAATGTTTCATGAAGGAGGAAAGGCTACAGGTTGGGAATGGATATCGAGTCTGGATTTATTCGATAAGGCTAAGTTGGTAGCCGAAGAGGCGATCATAAAAGTAGAAGCTGATTCTCTCGGGCCAGAAGAAAGAAGGACCTTGATCCTTGATCCCATGCACATTGCCTTGACGATGCACGAATCTATAGGACACCCTACGGAGCTTGACCGGGTTCTGGGTTGGGAAGCAGATTTTGCCGGGATTTCATTCGCTACCCCGGAAAAACTAAAAAACTTTAAATATGGCGCTAAACTTGTAAACTTCGTGGCTGACAACACCCTGGAAGGAGGGTTGGCGACAAATGGGTATGACGATGATGGTGTTCCCAACCAGAAATGGTATATTATAAAAAATGGGCTCTTAAATGAATACGGAACAACCAGGGAAACAGCACCCTTGATCGGGCTTGATATGAGCCGGGGTTGTAATAGGGCAACCCATTATTTCGATTTTCCCATAAACAGGATTCCAAACCTCTATCTGGAACCGGGAAAAGAAAATCTGTCTCCCCAGGAGTTGATTTCCGACACAAATGATGGTGTTTATATAGAGGGGAGAGGTTCTTTTTCCATCGATCAACATCGAGTAAACTTCCAGTTTGGAGGCGATATGTTCTGGGAAATAAAGAATGGCAAGAAGATCAGACCACTGAAAAAGGTAATATACAAGTCAAACAATCCGGAATTCTGGAACAGTGTTGATGCTATCTGTGACCAACGGTTTTTTAAGACAATGGGGATAACGAATTGTGGTAAGGGACAACCCGGACAGAGAGGAAGAATGACGCATGGGGGAGCAGTGACCAGGTTTCGTAAAATCAGGGTAGGAGGTTCTCGATGATAGCTAAATCAAATATGGAAGAGATTTCGGAATTTGTCGCCACAAATAAAGATGCTGACGATTTTACCCTGATAATAAATACATCTGACAAGCTAACAACTCGTTTCGCTCAGAATGGAATAACTCAACATATTGCCGGTGAAAATCTGAACATAAGACTGGAAGTAGCTTTCGATAATAAATGTGGAGTTGCCACCACAAATGATTCCAGTCAGGAAAGCCTTAAGGACCTGATCAGAAAAGCTGAGAATCTGGCAATACTCAACATACCTGATCCGGAATTCATAAAATCTGAATCTGCTCATGAATTACCAGTTGTAGATAATTACTCCGAAGAAACAGCGTCTCTCAACTCAAAAACAATGGTGAATGAAATCCTGAAATGTGTACGAAATGCAAAGAAGTTGAAGGCAAAAGTATCGGGTCTGTCGGAAAAGGATATTTACAAATCTTTTGTTTCCACAGCTAATGGATTCAAGGGTTTTTATGAAGCAACCATCTTTTCTCATTCCATGACGATGAAAAAAGGTGGGGTTGAAACCAAGGTATCCAAGTCTGTTAAAGATAGAACCAAATTTGATATGAATAAACTTATTGAGCAGCTCAATATTCAGTTCAATTCTCTCAAAGATCCTGTTGCAATCGAGTATGGTCGTATGCCCGTAATCTTGAGGCCGGCAGCCTTTCTGAATTGGATGTATTATCTCATCTGGACTTTTGATCGTCGTGATGCTGATGAGGGCACAACTCCTTATACAGGTCAGTTTGGTAAGCAGTTTTTTGGAAAGGAATTCAGTTTCAGTTCCAGCCTTGAAGATCCTGAATTAATGGCAGTTCCGTTTTTTTCTCGAGGAATACCCAGCCGAGAGATAAAATGGATAGATCAGGGAACGATCAAGAATATGAAAACATCTCGTTATTATGCTGGTAAAATAGGTCAAAGGCCAGCAGATCCCTATAATATAATTGTTGTTGGTGGAGATTCTACGGAAGAAGAGATGATGAAAATAGCAGGAAGAGGAGTTATAATTAACAATTTCTGGTATATACGTCCCGTAGACCGCAAAAAAGGAGAATGGACAGGATTAACTCGTGATGGAGTGATCTATTTCGAGAATGGTAAGATCAAGAATTCTGTGAATAATTTCCGTTGGAACGAGATCATCCATGATGCTACCAGGAGAATACTTGCTCTGGGAAAAAGTGTACAACAGGAGTATTTTTCCAGAGTTCCTACGCTTTTGATCGATGATTTTAATTTTGTTGATGTCACCACTTTCTGATTTCAAGAGAGAATAAATAGTGATAAATTTGGGTTAAAACAGCAAAAGATAACAAATTTTATCCAGAGAAATCTTTTATAAATTCATAAAAAAATCTTTAACCTTAAAAGAGAGTTTTTGAACGGAATTAGTCTTTGTAAAATATTTAATACTAACTTTAAGTGTTTTGTGGTATCAGATTGGAATTTTTAGAGATAATTACTTGCTTTTAAAAAAGATGTTCTTATTTATGACCTTGAGATAAATAAGTGTTTTCGCTATTGTTTTCATAATAAAATAACGGGAGTTGTTAATGGTTGATATATCTACAAATGTGATGGGTCTTAAGCTTAAGAACCCTATTATCATTGGTTCAAGTGATCTCACGAATTCTTCGGAATCGATCAGGAGATTAGCAGAAAAAGGTGCAGCAGCGGTAGTGCTCAAATCAGTGTTCGAAGAACAGATCATAATGAGTGTAAGCAAAAGTCTCAGCTCTTATTCACCTTTTCATTCTCATACCGAGACCAATGACTATCTAAAGTATTTTGAGAAACAGCATATCCTGGATAATTACCTGGATTTGATCAGATCTGCTAAAGAATCCGTTGAAATACCCGTGATCGCCAGTGTTAATTGTATGTCGCTTGCTGACTGGACAAATTTTTCCAGAGATATTGAAGGAGCGGGAGCGGATGCGATTGAACTCAACATTATGTTTTTGGAAACGGATCCTCTTTCTGAGAAGGATCTGTCTCGGGAAACTATTGAGATCATCAGGGCTGTTTCAAGTAAGATCTCCATTCCACTGGCTTTGAAGATATCATATTACTCCGAAAATCTAGCGAATAAGATAAGTAAGTATTCTCAATTATCTATAGCAGCACTAACCCTATTCAACAAAACACTTAACCCTGATATCGATATTAAGGATGAGAAAATAGTTGTAGGTTATCCCTTCAGCAATAAAGCAGAGCTTTCTAACACCTTACGCTGGACTGCTATTGCAGCAGGATTTGCTGAATGTGATATTATTTCCAGCACTGGCATTCATAACGGTGAAGCGCTTGTTAAATCTATCCTTGCTGGTGCTAATGCGGTTCAGATGGTTTCCTCCATTCATGTAAATTCTATGGAAATTATTCAGAATTCTTTGGATTTTCTAACACAATGGATGAATAAGAAAAATTATCATAATTTGCAAGATTTCAGGGGTAAATTAAAGAAATCCAATAATAATCGAACCAGTTTTTATGAAAGAATCCAATATATGGAGTATTTAAAAACCAAATCCTGATATTTATTGTTTTATCTTTAACTCGTAATCTTTAATTATTTCACTTTTCATGTGATAGATACTTTTCACTCAGATTTATTCAGGTTTAGAACAAAATCTAACTGGGCTTGACTCATTATTCCTGTATTCAGGAAATTATTCCACTCTCCCCTGATTTCTGAAACGAGTTTTTCATCCGGATCGAATTGATCCAAAGGTTTAGCGAAAGTCCAGAAAAAATCATCGCCCCAGAGAGATATACCATGATCTAAAAATTCAATTTCCTGACCGTAGGGACAACCCATTGAAGTTCCCCACCGTTTGTGCATAGAGACGTTTTCGTCGCACATGCTGGTTTTTGCCATTATTATATATTGCCAGGGATTAAGGGGAATATCTGGGAATAAAGAAGAAGGATCGAACATGTGCCAGTTATCCTTTGAGTAAAATTGTACAATTCTGTGCATCTCTAATCTTGTTGAATTAATTGGAATAACAGAGACGGTTCTGGCTGGTATCTGCTTTGCCCTGAAGAAAGCCGTAGCTAGATTTGCATTACCAGTACAGATCCAGTTGATACTACTCATTAAAATTGCTCTGGCGTCAAGAGATTTAAACTCTTTTTTTGATTTCATGCTGCTTATAAACATTTGGATTCTGTTTGTAAATGATTTTACTTCATTATCATCTGGCCAGAGATCATTCGCCAGTGTGACGATCTGTTTGTCGTCTGATTGGACACAGGGACTGGAATCAAGAAATAACGAAGGTAAAGAGGAATCCTTACCGGCAGTTTCCCCATTAATCATGACCAGAGAAGCCCAGTTTAAAAAGATCTCCTTTCCAACTTCGGAATTTAATATAACGCTTATAACATGATTTGAATGAGCTCTTTTTCGAATCCGAAGTTCTTTAACATCTTCTGCTGGATTAAATTTAATAGCATAATTAAGAGGTATTTGATAATCAGTAACTTGGGGTAAAGGGAAAATAAATTCATGATCTCCATTTTTAAGTACTTTTATATGCACTCCGCCAGTAACAGCGACAATACCAGGACCAGTCATTATTTTCTGGGAGGTTGTGTTGATCCTTTTAGTTATCTTTTCATAAAGTTGCTGGGAATTATTTTGAGAAATCAAGATCCCGGGCGATAAGACTTGATGTTCCTTTGAATTCTGACCGCAGTTTGTAATAAGTAAAAGAAATGCAGAGATTATAAGAAAAAAAGGCTGTATAACCGTTGAACTGCTATGCATTAATCAATAGAATTAGCCGATCTTAAGTCAAACTTGCAGCTAAAACCATCTCCAGGGATGATCTCCATATCACTGTGGAGTTGATCAATCAAAGATTGGATCAAAAACATCCCGAATGTAGTTGCTTTTTCAATGTTGAAATCTTTCGGAAGCCCAATCCCGTTATCGGTATAGCTGAAGGATAATTGATTTGGAGATTGAGAGGTTATGCTTATTTTTATAGTAGGGTTTTTAATCTGCTTAAATGCATATTTTAAAGAATTTGTAACTAATTCAGATACAATCAAGCCTATGGTAATAGCTATTTTTTGGTTTATAGTAACATTATCTGCCTTTACAATCAGATCAATATCCTCGTTTTTAGAATCGGCGATGATGTACTTACCCAACTCTTTAATATAATGTCCAATAGAGACTTTTGAAATATCGATTTTAGCATAGAGCTTTTCATTAAGCATTGAAATAGCCCTGATGCGATTACTGATATCATTAATCACGTTTTGAAATTGAGTTTCATCCTGTATTTGCTGGGCTTGTAGATTAATCGAGCTGATCATAAGGTTGAAATTGTTCTTGATTCGATGATGTACTTCCCGAATTCTGAGCTCAGTATTAGATAGTTTTTTCTGTAATTCTTTAGTCAGTTCTAATTGTTCAAGATCTGACTCTACTATATCCCTGAACTGGTATAATAGTTGTTTATAGAGAGTTGAGTAATGATTTTCTTTGTTATCCAGAACACAGAAAGTTCCAAATATCTCTCCATCGGACCAATTAACCGGTAATCCTAAATAAGAGATCATACCCAACTTGATATCAGGATTCTTATCCCAGTATTTGGATTTCCTGGCATCCGGGATTAGCAATTCTATCCTTTTACCTACAACGGTTTCACAATATAATCCAAGTCCCAATATCTCATGGTCCCCTTTTTTATAGGGATTGTTTGGTGTATTACTACTTAAAAAAACCTCGATTTTATCTCTGTCCATTTTCATGATCAAACCGGAGGGAACCTTTAAAATCTCAGCAATTAAATCTAAAATATTCTGCCATTTTTTCTGTAATCTTAGAGGAATTTCTGGCTTTGTTGAAGAAGTAATAGGAACAATTACAGGCTTTGTTTCTTTTTCGACCTTTACTTTAGTAAACCTGTCAATATCACTCACGATAACATCTTTCTTTCATTTTTATCCATACTTGTTTTTTTTAAGTTAATTGTATTTTTGTCAAATGTTATCGTTAATCCTAACTTGCTTTTGGTTTAAAAAAATTAGCACAGTATTTTCCTGAGGTTTAACAATACAATCCAGCAGGTGTTTTTATAGATGACAAACACAATGATTATGAAACAGGATAAAATTTAGTGATTTAAGTAAAGAAGGTATTTAACCTCAAAGATTTTTGTAATTCATTTCCAGGTTTTGTTTCCCATGGTAAACAAGGGTATAAAGCAGGGGATTATCCACAAACCATATTGAAAATGGGAGGGAAATTCGAAAACTTCCATAACGTATAAAGCTAGAAAAACCGCAAGAAGCAAGACCAGATAAAGGGGTAGCATAAGTTTCCAAAACTTGGTTCCAGGATGACCCCAGGGCTTAAGAATAATAATGAGGATAAACGCTATGGCAAAAAGAGCTATTCCCGCAACTCCCAGTATCAGTTTATCTTGAAAAAACCAGATGATACCCAGAATTAAGATCCAGATAAAACCTCCTATCCATCCTCCTATCCAGCCAATTTTCTCACCTTTTCTTTCCATTTTTTCCATCCTTTAATTCTGGTTTTAGATAAAATCTATCTGATGATTTGTTATTGATTTATATCCATATATCTCACTTTAAGTCATGAATTCTTGCATTAAATTATATCATAGATCAACAGTCTTTTAGTTTACATCTCTGGTAAATGGTTCTCCAAATCCCTTTCAAATCAAAACTCTCTGCAAAAGCGGAATCACCTTTTTCCACCAAATCAAGTGAAAATTATCTGAATATTATTTAAAAGAAATTATGGGTATTTTGATCTTTTTCTTGGTGTTAATAAGAAGAGATCATTTATTTCGTCATGATTACGAGCGATCAACCAACGTTTATTAAAGTCTGGTGTCTGAATCACCTGGGCAATTGCAGCGAGGGCACGAAGATGCAGATTCCGCATGTCCCTTGTCCCGATCAATACAAACACAGCTTTAATTGCAGGATATTGATCTGAAAACATAATTCCGTTTTTAGCTCTGATCAAGAAGACGGAGAATATTTTTTTTCCATCGATAATAATATGAGGAATTGCCACAAAATCACTAATAACTGTGCTACTTTCAGCTTCTCTCTCCTTAAGCAGTTTAATAACATCATCAGGCTCAAGAAAAAGGATTGAATTGTGAACAATGGGACAGAGTTCTTTCATAAATTCATCAAGATCAACCTGTTTTTCAAGATCAAGGAAATGAGAAGATTCGATAACTTGGTCAAAATCATCTTTGGTTATACCATCTCGATCTCTCACAATGGTGCGCAATTCATTTGAAAGATGCTGAGTTCCAAGTTTTTTATTGGTAATCCTTTCTAATAAATGCAAGATCGCTGGGGAGTCGAATCTGGATTTTGATTTTCTAATGAAATAGATGACAATACCTCCAAAAACAAAAAACAGACTCAAAAGAACCGGTTCCATGCCCATATCCACGATTAGCAGGATGAAAATAATGATTCCTGTTATCTGCAACCAGGGATAAAATGGTGCTCTAAAAGTAGGACGGTAGTTTGAAATTTTGCTTTCCCTCATAACAATTACCGAAATATGAGCAAATATATTTGAAAGCAAAATAACAGTTGATGCAGCCTTAATAAGGAGATCAAGCTTAAGTGTAACTGAGATGGCAATCAAGCAACCGGTAGTTATTATAGCAGGATAAGGATTTTTTCCCCCGGCGCTTGTTCTGGTTAATAGTTTGGGCAGCATATTATCTTTAGCCAGGGCTACCGGGTAGCGGGAAGCAGTCAGGATACCTCCGTTGGCAGTGGTCACGAAAGCCAAAAAAGAAGCGATCACGATAGCCAGATACAGGGGATTTCCACCGATTAAACGGGCAGCAGAAGCAACAGGAGCTAAGGACTGTTCAAACATTTCGGGTGGGATAGATCCCACCAACACGAATGTAACTAACATGTAGACAATCGTTACTATGATAGTGGAGATGATTAACCCCAAGGGAATATTTCGAGCTGGATTTTTGATCTCACCAGCAATACTTGCTGTAGTTAATACACCCCCAAAAGAGACAAAAACAAAACCTGCTGTAGAAAACAGGGCATTGAACCCATGAGATAGAAATGGTTCATATCGAGCTATAACTATTTTCTGCAGACCGGAAATAGTGAACAAAATAAGAATAGCCAAAAGAGCTATTACCAGGAAGATTTGAAAACTTACGGCTTCCTTTATTCCGACCAAATTCAGGATAGTAAAGAGAAGAGTTAAAATTAACGCAGAAACTACCAGGTCAATCCCCAAAATGAGAAAGGCTAGTTCTGCAAGACCAATTATGGCAAAAGCACTTTTTAGTGATAATGCCAGCCAACTCAGAAGACCTGATACAGTGCCAAATAGTTGTCCGAATGTTCGGGAAACATAAAAATAATCACCTCCGGCTTTGGGCATTGCTGTAACCAATTCCGAGAGGCTCAAAACGGTAGTCAATGCAACCAAACCTGCTACAAAATAGGATAGAAATACAACCGGACCTGCTTGAGCGAAGGCGAGACCAGGAAGTACGAACAGACCTGAGCTGATCATAGCTCCGGCAGAGATGCAAAATATACTCAAAAAACCTAATTTACGGCTCATTTATAAATTACCTTTACGTATCGTATAAATCGTAAATTAAATGAATCTGTCAAAAAAATTTAATGAAATCTTTAAATTGACTATTAAAAACGTTCATTACTTTCTATTGCACAAAAGTTAATCTTTATTTTGATTTACATAACTGATCAACTTGTTTGAGCAAATAAGGTATGCGGTATTTACCATACATTTTGAGGATGTTTTCCTTGGCTTGATCGAGACTAATTCCAACAACGGTTATATAGAGAGGTTTTCTGCTTGAACCCCGGTAAATTTGATATTCAGAACCGATACTTTTGAGTGGATTCTTAGCAATTCCAATGATACTGGTTGCTTGCTTTAAAGAATCGTATAAATATTTCCCCAGACCTGGTTTTAGAAAACCATCCAGGTAAACATAGCCATCTATCAGAATAATATCGGGTTTAAGATTATTAGCTTTGATAAGCTTAAGAATGCAGGGTAACTCCCGCTTATAGAATTTCCTAGATTCATAATCCTTAACATTCGTTAAATTACCATAATAGATTTTTACGGGTTTTGGTGCTTCCCAAGAATGAAACATTATTCCAGCTATGCTGGCCCTATTAACGGAATAATGAACATCAACTGCTAGAATTTTCACCAAATTATCTCATCTAAGATATATTGCTTTCTGAAAAGTAAATAGTAAACTCGGATCTTGCTATTCCCAGCGGAAGGTAAACGCAGAAATAATGACACTTATGATCAAGATACCGAATAGAATAAGAATATCGAAGGTGTGAGAACCCCATGAGTGACCAAACCACATTCCCTGCATTAATTCAACTACATAACGCAAGGGAATGAAATGACTTATTCGATCGAGTGTTTCCGGGAAGATCTGTTTGGGAAAAGTAGCTCCGGACAGAAAAAGGTTAGGGAAAAAAACAGCCATCCCGATTATATTGGCAGAACGGGCAGTAGGTGCTATGCCAGCCAGTAGAAATCCAAGGGCAAAGAAACTTCCTGAACAAAGGATAAATGCTAAGGTCACATAGAAAGCATTACCCCCGAATCTCAATCCATAAATAATTTTAGCAGCCAGGATCAGGATTATGGTTCCGATAAGGGTCATTACGAATCCCACCAAGATCTGGCTGATCATTACCGACGAAGAAGAAAGTGGTGTTACTCTGTATCTTTTTAGAATGCCTTTTTCTCTGTACATAGCAACAGTTATGGATATTGAAAGTATTCCGGTTGTCGAAATTATCATTGATATATAAGCTGGAACACTGGCATCCACAGAGCCATATCCGCTGAAAAAGGGAGATGGTTTATTCCCATAGATACTTCCGAAAACAAGTAACATCAGGATTGGAAACAGGAAAGTAAAAAAAGCAGCTTCTGGTTCTCTGAGGAATAATTTAAACTCTGTAATGGCAAGTTTTTGGAACATTTTCATTTCAAACTCCTAATTCCTGATTTTGTGTCCGGTAAGTTTTAAAAACACGTCTTCCAGATTTGGCTGTTCTGTTTTGAGATCTCGAAAAGCTATCTTATTGCTGGTCAGGAAATTTACTACTTCGCTGATCGTCTCGTCCCCCGTGCCTTTGATAGTGATCCTCTCGCCCGTAAGGTAAGCTTCTTTAACAGAGTGCAAATGACTGAAACTGGCAGGATCTATTGGTTCCAAAAGTGTAAAGATTATTCGTTGTCCTTCTCCTAAACTTCGGATAAGGTTTTCCGGTGAATCCAGTGCTATCAAATTACCATTATCGAGAATAGCAACCCGATCACAAAGTCTCTCAGCTTCTTCCATAAAATGAGTTGTTAGAAAGATTGTCTTTCCCCTGTCTCTTATCTTTATAACCATAGCCCACATTGTATGACGAGCTTGGGGATCAAGGCCGGTGGTCAACTCATCGAAAAAAACCAGTTCTGGATCATTAACTAGGGCTAGAGCTATGAACAAACGTTGTTTTTGTCCACCCGAGAGCTTGGCAAAAGGATCACGGATCTTTTCTTTTAATCCAAGATCATCTAAAAGTTTTCTCCAATCGATTTTCTTTTTGTAAAAGGAAGAAAAAAGATCCAGAGTTTCATCTACATGTAAACGATCTGGAAGCGATGTTTCCTGCAATTGAACTCCAATCCTGTGACGTAGTCTCTTTTGATCATGATTTGAATCCAGATCCAGAACTGTAACCTGTCCGGAATCCGGCTTGCGCAAACTTTCGATACACTCAATGGTAGTTGTTTTCCCTGCTCCGTTAGGGCCCACCATACCGAAGATCTCACCCTCATATACTTCAAACGAAATGTTATTTACAGCTTTGATCTTCCCGTAATTCTTTTGGAGATCCTCAACAGTAATCACTTTTTTCGATGGCATTTATGCTCCTTGAAAAATATATTAATAGAATAAAAATACAGATTATTATCCTGTCAAATCAATATTTAATTCGAGTCGAGTTTTTCGTTTATTTTCCGGATAATTTTATGACCAAGTTTTATGTCGACACGCCCCAAGAGAGCAAATCGATCTATTAAACGCTTGTAAAGTGGTTGATTTGTCTGGATCCCTAATTTCGGAAGCAGACCTTTTATGTTTTTCATCAGTTTGATCTGCTGTGATTCTTCATTTTTCAAAGGTTTATCCAGGTTAATTTCCGAAAGGTTCAATTTAGAAAGAGTATATGTATAGATCATCACTGTCTGACCAAGATTCAGGGAAGGATATTTGGCATGCATGGGAACGGTTGAGAGAAGATCACAAATGTCCGTTTCTTTATTGGTAAGTCCGAATTCTTCTCTACCGAACACAATACCGATTTTCGAGATAGAATTTCCCTTATTCTTGATGATTTCCAGTAGTTTATCAGGGGTAAGATAATCTTTACGACGGTTACGGAGTCTGGAGGTGGTTGCAATTGAGAGATCACAATCACTAATTGCTGAAGCAAGATCATTGTAAAGAGATGCTGAATCTAGGATATCTGATGAACCATGAGCCAACCACCGAGCCTGTTCTGCTTGGTGTATTCTGCTATTAACCACACGAAGGTCTCTGAAACCCATTGTCTTTATTGCTCTGGCTGCCGCTCCAACATTCTGAGGAACTTGTGGCTCAACGAGAATGAAGCAGATTTCTAGCATTATCTTCTCTCGTAAATTAGGATTTTATTTCTATTGCATATCTGTATTTCTTTATCTGGTGACAGACTTATTAACAGAAGATAAAGATTTTCCATTATTCTTTGCCCTGAAAAGGGTATAAAATCCTTCTATCACTATCCAGATTGATAAAATTAATACCATACCATTGATAAAGGCCAAGAGGTATTGACTGTTTTTGGCAAAAGAGATCTCATTCAGAATCACAGCCCAAATTGTAATGATTAAAAGTCCGATGGAAGGAAGTAAACTGACGAGATAGCCGTAATGATCATGTTTCTTTTTGAGGTATATGGAAAGCACCAATAGAGCCAGACCTGCCAACAGCTGATTCACCGCACCGAACATAGGCCATAAGGTCAAAGCGCCCTTACCATCAGCACCTGTCGCAAAAGCGAGTCCTGCAGCGGTAATAACTGCTAATGCTGTGGTAATATATCGGTTGGTAATTTTATTAAGTTTTATATCTCTAAAGAGTTCTGTGATTATATAACGCTGAACACGGGTGGCAGAATCCAGAGTTGTACCGGCAAAAGAAGCTATGAAAACCCCAATGATAACTATTCCAATTGCTTTAGGGATCAGAACGGACTCCATCATATTTGCTGAACCGATTACAACAGCATGTATCTTGGAAGCTAATCCACTGGAAACCCCCCAGGAAGCGTAATGACTTTTCCAGGCACTAATACCAGTGAGAAGAGAACCCTCAGGTGTTTTATAAGCGATACCAATACCAGCAGCAACAGCGATGATTACAAGAGTGGCAAGAGCAGCCTCCATAAGCATAGACCCATATCCGACAAATTGGGCATCAGGTTCACGGGAAATCTGTTTTGAGGAAGTACCCGATGAAATCAGAGAATGGAATCCAGAGATAGCTCCACAGGCTATAGTAATAAAAAGGAAAGGTAAAAGGGGAGGAGAACCTGCTGGATTAGGATTAAAAGCAGGAGCAACAATTGTCAATGATCCGGAAAGCCCGGAACCAATAACACCGATTATTAGTAATCCCATGGCAACAAAGAGTTGCCAGGCATTTATGTAATCTCTCGGTTGTAGAAGTCGATTAACTGGCAAAGTTGAAGCAATGAAGGCATAAATCAACAGAATAATTGTCCAAACTCCGGTTGCAGGTAAAAATCCTATTGCCGGAAACTCAAGAGGAATAAAATGACCAAGAACAACCGTTACATACATAAGAGAAACTGCTATTATAGTTGAAATCAAGATATTTTTTTTTAGTTTGTAAATTAACCAACCCAGACCAAGAGCAATCGGTATCTCACACCAGACCGGTAAAACCGATTGTGGAAACATCTTGAAGATAATGGCGATTATAAGACCAAAAATAGCAATTACAATAAGTAACTCTACAAAAATAACCAGGAAGGTTACATAACGAATGCGTGAATTTATATACTTTGAGGCCACCTCCGAGATCGATTCTCCACGATTACGAATTGATATGACCAGAGTTCCAAAATCGTGTACCGCTCCCATGAATATTGAACCGAAAAATATCCAGATCATGGCTGGTAACCAACCCCAGATTATACCTATCGCAGGTCCTACAATAGGCCCAGTTCCGGCAATGGAGGTGTAATGATGTCCGAAAATTATACTTTTTTTGGTTGGAATATAATCCAGCCCGTCTTCCTGTTCCTGAGACGGTACCGAACTTTCGGGAGAGAGTCGAAAGATCTTCCGTGATAAAAACCTACCGTAAGTATGATAAGCAATAACATAACCAAAAAAAGAAATTAACATCAAGGCAATTGCATTCATCATATCCTCCTACATATAAATTTATTTTTTTATACACAATCATTAACAAGATTTCTTTATAGTTTAACGTTCAAATAAAATTAGATTTATTTGATATTTTTTTTATGTCAAATATTTTTGTTCGTAACTTACCTCTCAGTTATTAGAATCTGTATGTAACTTAATCATCAAGACACTGAAATAATTTAAATTTTAATGACATGTATCCCTTTGGGTTTATAGGAAAATGAATTAAAGGTATCTTTTATCAGGCATAATCCGAGAAATAGATGGATAAATGAAAGTAAATGACTTAGAAAGTTAAGTATTCATACCTAAAGGATCTAATAATCCTATATAAATGTCTAGACTTCAGATTTTCAATAAATCAGATCATTTAATATATGAACAGCAATAGTCTGTAACCTTTGAAATTTTTAGTTTGAACTTGGAGTTAGCAGCTACTTCAAAAGTCTGGCCCTCTTTTATTTCTTGCCATTCATCTATTCCGGGAAGGAGAACCAACAATTCCCCAGCTAAAATTTCCATCAGCTCTTTATCTCCTGTCCCAAATTCATACTCGCCCGGAAGCATGACTCCAAGAGTTTTCCTGGTACCATCAGGGAAAAGGATTGTTCGACTACTGACTTTGCCATCAAAATAGATGTTTGCCTTTTTAATAACAGTTACATTTTTAAATTCCATAATATTCTCCCTCTTTGATTTTTTTTATTCCAAATCCGGAAAGAAACATCTTCAAACAGGCTGTCAACCAATTAAAGTATAGATTTTATTGTAATTAGTATAGAGATGAGTAAGATAAAATTATCAGTTAACGATTAAACCAGTTTCGAACAAATTATCATTAATTGATTGATATTTTATTTTGGAAAAGCTGCCAATTAGGTTTTAATGAGCTTTAATAAAAACTTAGCAACAGTATTTTTTCCTTGCCATAAAAAGGTTAATCTAAATTTTTGATTTGCTGTATAAATGTTGATTATTGAAACTTCGGGCAAGTCGTAAAGACCGGAGTGAGGAGAGTTTGATGGCAACAACATCAGACATTAGAAACGGAATGATCATCGAATTCAAGGATGGTCTTTATGAAATAGTGGAATTTCTCCATGTAAAACCTGGTAAAGGTGCTGCTTTTGTGCGCACTAAATTAAGGAATATCGAAGATGGTAGGGTTATTGAGAATACTTTCCGAACCAGCGAAAAACTTACCGAAGTAAGGGTAGAAAAGCAAAAAAAAGAGTATCTTTATTTTGACGGTGAGTTCTATGTTTTTATGGATAGCAACACTTACGAGCAGATTCAGGTATCCCGTGATGTGATCGGTGAAATGGATAAGTTCCTGGTAGAGAATATGGAAATTGCCATGAAAATAGGACCGGATGGAAAGATCCTTGGGATTGAACTCCCCACCACCGTTATTCAGGAAATTACCGAATGCGAACCCAACGTGAAGGGAAACTCTGCCTCTGTAAGTGGGAAAAGAGCAAAAACTGCCCGAGGTTTGGATATTACCGTTCCCTTTTTCATTGAGCAGGGAGATAAAATAAAGATTGATACCCGATCGGGTGAATATATAGAAAGAGTTTAAGACATAAGGAGGACTAATGCCTAAGGCAAGAACATTCGCAGCTAAATTGGCTCACGAAACCAGTACTGAAGGTAAGGTAATCTGCCCGAAATGTAACACCGAAATAAAAAAGATAAAACTGATCAGATCGAGAAAATCAAAAGCCGGTGGCTGGGCACCCAGATATGAAATGGTTTCTATCTGTAAATGTAATGAAAAAGATATTATGGCAGGAAAAATATAATTGATAAGATCTACCTGATAAGATCTGGAGACCCTCTTAACGGCTTGTTAGAGGGTTTTTTAATCTAAGAGGAGCTTTTTATGAGAAAAAACCTTTTTTTCCTGCTTTTACTTTTGGTTTTCGTAACCTTATTGAACTCTGTTCCTCCCTGCCCAGAACGGGATTTTCCGAATTTTTGGCAACCCGATCAACCTTCCCATGAGTTTCCCCGCCAGCTTAATGGAAGTCGGGTAGAACTACCTCAGAGTATCTTAGTTCTCAGGGTTGATTTTGCCGATATAAGTTTTGATCTGGTTCCTGACTATCCCGACTCTCTTGCGCACGACAAGACATATTTTGAAAGATTGATGTTCCATGTTGCAACCTATTACCGAGATGTATCTCATGGTGAATATGACATTCACCAGGATAATTTTGTGGTCTGGGATGAGGTTTTAAGTCTCAGCCAGAATATGGGATATTACGGAGATGATGAGAACTCAACCGAAAGAATAGCAGAATTCATAGTTGAAATAGTTGAAATGGCTGATCCAATTTTGGATTTCAATGACTATGATGCTATAATGATTATTCATGCTGGAGCTGGTCAGGAAGCCGACCTGTCCGGTAATAACGAGGATGATCTCTGGAGTACTTTCGTTACCAGACGATCTCTGCAAGCAGGATTGGATCCGGAAAACGATGATTTTCCCGGGATCGAAACTGATGATGGAATTATCTTAACCGAATTCGTTGTATGTCCAGAAACGGAGTGGCAACCAGATAATAATGAAGGGGATACGATCTATGGGATATATGGTGTTTACTGCCACCAGTTTGGGCATCAAGTTGGTCTACCTACGTTATATGATAATAATTCCTCCAATGGTAGTTCCTGGGGGATAGGTGCTTTTGGGTTGATGGGAACCGGTGTCTGGAATGCTAATGGTTTTGTTCCACCTCTTCCATGCGCCTGGTCCCGTTATTACCTGGAATGGGAAGGAAATAACCTGATCGATATTGGAAGTGATCAAGATAACCTGGAATTGGTTTTTCCCCAAGCAGATGATGAAATCACCCCCAAATTGTATCGAGTACCGATATCTGAAGTTGAATATTTTCTGTTGGAAAACCGACAACAGAATCCTGATGGTAGTATGATTAACGGCGAAGCTACTTTCTCCTTTCAACTACTTCCACCCGAAGAACAGGATGTTTATCCTCCCGATCATCCCAATGCAGGACAACCTAAGTTCAATTTCATGGAAAATACTTATGAGGGTTGTGAATGGGATTTTTATTGCCCCGGATATGGTGGCCCCGAAGAACCTGAAGATGGCTCCGGGATCTTGATTTGGCATATAGACGAAAACATCATTATGGGTAATTTTGATCCTGATTTCGAATCCAATTCGGTGAATGGAGATGAAACCCACAAAGGAGTTGACCTGGAAGAAGCAGACGGAATCCAGCACATGGATATCTACAACACCATTTTTGGCTATGGTAGCCCCGATGATGCTTTTAGAGATGGCAATAATAATTATTTTGGTAAAATGTATCTAGATGGTGTTCTTCATCTTCCTTCCTCAGACAGCTATTATGGTGGAAATCAACTGGAGATATTTGATATAAGCGAAACCGATTCTTTGATGACATTTTCGGTAAGATTCGACTGGAGTCTTACCACAGCATATACGGGAGAAAATCCTTTCCCGGCTGCGATAGTCGATCTCGATGGTGATCAGGATCAGGAGATATTTTATCCCATGCCCGATGGACAGCTTTATCTCTGGGAAAATTTGGAACTTGTTGCAGGATATCCTTACGACACTTCGGATCTTGCTGCTCTATATGCTTACGATCAAAACTCAGGACTAATCCTGATCCCGCTCATTCCTGATGGAGGAGCGGATTATGCCGGTTTGATGTTTCTAACGGGTGAAGGATTGGAAACTTTCTCTCCACCACTTCTGAATCGAAGCTGGGCCAGCGGACCTATGATAGAACCCACAGGAGATTATCCCTATCGAGCATTTCTTCCTTTGAAATTAAGTGATGGCAGTGGTTCAGAGTTAGTTATTCTAGATCAGTTCTACGAACAAATGGATAATGTTGCTTTAGAAGGATACGAAATCAAAAGCAATCTGATCTACCTGGAAGAAATGATCTGGACAGTCTGTTCAAACGGAAGAGGACATCTTAGCCTGGTAGATATAAATCCTTCAGATCTTACCTGGGAAGCTACAGAAATTGTAGCATTGCCTGACTCAATTGTTATTCAGGCAGCCCTGGCTGCTCCCTGTAAAGATGCAAATGCGGAAAATCTCATCATAACAACAACATATCCAGACACCCTGGTGTATATGTTTGACCAGCAGTTGGATCTGCTGGCGGGATTTCCCGTTAAAACAGGGTTGAACAACATTTCTCTTCCTTCTATCTATGATCTTGATCAAAATGGTAACCTAGATATTCTGATTGGAGGAGAGAACAGTTTTTGTATAATCAATAATTCAGGGGAAGTATTTACCCCGAGCAAGATTATTGAGCTACCTGATTCCATGTTCGCTGCATCGGGAACGTTAGCTTTGGATCTGGATCAGGATAACAGTCTTGAGATTGTTGGTAATATGTCGCGTAACCGTCTTACAGCCTGGGAAAATATCAATAACAATGACTACAGAATGAAGCGTCGTTACCCCATTGCTTTTGGTGAAGTTAGTAGAACATATCCGCTTCTAGCAGGTGCAGACAGCACCATCTTTCTAGCTTGTGCTAATGGCACAATTTTCAGGCATAGACTTGATCATTCTTTCCAGTCCGAAAATTGGCACACTGAATTCGCCAACCTTCAGAGAACGGCATCATATTTAGCGGAATCACCAGAAAACATATATGAAACAGAGAAAATATTCGTTTCCGGGGAGACCTATGTGTATCCCAATCCATTAAGTAATGTTTACAATAGTACTATTTACAATGGTAGAGAGCTTGCGGAAACCATTACCCTGCGCTTGATGACATCAGTAGACACATCCTGTGACATAAAATTGTTTGACATTGCGGGAAATATTGTTCATAAAGAGAAAGTTTATTGTTGGGCTTATCAGAGAAACGGTGTTTTCCTGGATGGTAAAAACCTGGCAAATGGCATGTATTTCTTTGTCTTGAAAGCAAAGGAGAAGGTAAAAAAACTTAGATTTGCGATAGAACGATAAGAGTTATCACTAATAAAATCATTCTGGAGGATAAATGAATAAATATATATTTCTGCTGCTGATCTTAATACCTTGTGTCCTGCTGGCTGAATCAGATGGAGAAGCTGGTTTTAAAATGCTCACGATTGATACGGGAGCAAGTAATTCTGCTCTGGCGGGAGCGGGTGCCTATCTGCCGGGCGATGCTTTTGCTTTTATGATTAATCCCTCAGCTACCCTTTTCCATCGGGGTCGAACTGTTTCTGCGGCCCAGAATTTCTGGATCTTTGAGACATCATTAACCAGCTTGGGTTATGCTTATTCTAATGGCAAACAGGCTTTTGGATTAGGATTCAGACAGTTAGATTATGGTAAATTCACTTTTAGAGATGACACAGGGGAAAATATTGGAGAGTTCCATCCCCTTGATCTCGTTTTAACAACCAATTTTGGTTATCGGGTAACTCCGGACCACTATCTGGGTATGAACCTCAGTATTTTATATGAAAAAATTCACAACGCTTCTACTCTGGGAACAGCTTTTGATCTTGGTTACACCTATCTTCCACCTTTGAAGAATCTAAAGATCGGTGCTGCTCTGAAAAATTTTGGATTTACCACCAAAATGAATAATGAGAAGATAAATCTTCCATTGACCGGTGAAATGTACTTGAGCCATGATTATTCTTTGGGGATCACAGATCTTAATAGCAGGATAAAGGTCTTTAAGATCAATGATGATAAGCAAGTAAAAGCTGGGATAGGTTTAAATGCCAGATTTTATGAAAAGTTCACTCTGAGAGTTGGTTATAGATTTAATTACGATGCCCAGGATTTTTCTGCTGGTATCGGCATCAACTTCAAAAGATTCCAGCTGGATTATGCTTATCTGCCTTTTGATTATGAGATCAATGATGTTCATATGATCGGTCTCAGCTATCGGCTTTAGAAACATTAAAGCTGAGGAGTAACTGATGAAAAGACACATACTGTTATTACTCCTGACCATCATTTTCATAGATTTATATTCTTTGGAATACGTCCCTGGTCAGATGATAGTAAAGACCAGTGTTCCCCGAAATATTACAGATAAAGGCCTGGGTTTGGCTGATTTTGATCAGTATCTCAGTGAAAAACAAGTAAACAGGATATCGCCTTTAACTAATAAACAAGAAAATAGATTTTACCTTGTTTCTGTTGATGAGGAACCGGATTGGGATTCTCTGTCCGAGATCAGTTTTAAAGGAATCAAATATATTCAACCCAACTATATAAACACCTTTTACATGATGCCTGATGATCCCTATTTTATTTCCGGTGATCAATGGGCTTTTTATCAGGAGGATCAGCTAGATATAAATGCTACTGAAGCTTGGGATTATACTACCGGCAACAGTGAAATTCTTATCGGACTGGTTGATTCCGGTCTTCATTTTGATCATCCAGATATTACTCAGAATGTGTTCTACAACGATGATGAAGTCCCTGATGATGGCATCGATAATGATGGTAACGGATATATTGATGATTGGCGTGGATGGGATTTTGTAGATGCCCCGGAATTGTCGGATATTGCCCTGGGTGATTATTATGAACAGGATAATGACCCCAGTGATGACCTAAATCATGGTACTCATCTCACAGGTATTCTGGCAGCTGACACCGACAATGCTCTTGGTGTTGCCGGGTTATGTTGGAATGTTAGTGTAATTGTTATCAGAGCTGGATTCAAAACTATTGACGGTGTTGGGTATCTTCAGGATGACGACGCTGCTGCCGGAATAATCTATGCTGCTGATATGGGTGCGGATGTAATCAATGTTAGTTGGGGGGACGAAAATTATTCTCAGATCATAGCGGATGCCTGCGATTATGCATATCAGAAAGGATCAATAATAGTAGCTTCTTCAGGAAATACCTACGGTCCGGGAATAATGTATCCAGCTCACTTGGCTAGTACTATCTGTGTTGGTTCAGTGGATAGATTCTTCAACCGGGCTTCATTTTCGAGTTATGGGCCTCAACTCGATCTGGTAGCTCCGGGAGTGAGTATATTGAGTTCCTACGATGTTGTAGAGGAAAATCAATATAAAGAGCAATCGGGAACTTCCATGTCAGCACCCTTTGTAACTGCTGCTATAGCTCTCCTCTTGTCAGTTGAATCTGATCTGAACTTCAACGATGTCAGAACCCGTTTAAATAGTTCCTGTCACGATCTTGGTGATTTTGGATATGATAATGAATATGGTAACGGATTGCTTGATGTTAGAGCTTTTCTCACTAATACAAATTGTCCTCAATTAGAGTTGATAAGTCCAGTGGAGAACCAGGGATTCAATGATGAGTTCGATATTGTGGGAACTGTCTTGGCTGATAATTTGTCCCGTTATACGGTGATGTACACAGACGAGGAGATCCCGGATGATCTTGACTGGCATGATGTGAGCTATCCCCATTCAAATACTCCTCAATATTATTTTTATGAAGTTGATAATGACATCCTGGCCCATTTTGATTTCCAGGGCATCAGTCAGGAATTCAATGAATACAAATTAAAAATCGAGTTAATGACCACAAATAACCAGCATTACGATTTGCGATGTACTATTTTCATTGATAAGACACCACCACTATATTTTGACGAATTTGCTGCCATCATGAAAAGATACGGCGGGGAATATGTGAATTATTATATGCAGTCAGGATTCAACGAACCTGTTAACCTTGAAGTCTATTATACTCAGGATAACGATCAACGCAGGGATGTTTCATACAGCAGTTTTGCGGATTCGATTCAGATAGTCTATCTACCGCGACCCGAACCTGAAGATATTGACCTTCATCTGATAGCCGAAAATATCTGTGGTCTAACTTTGGAAATCCCACCTGAGGATAATTCCTATTATCTACCAGATGATTATATCACAGTACCAGTTAATGGCTATACCCAGGAAAATCTGGGCAATCAACTAGTGACTTCCAAAAAAACACTCGACGTTGATGGAAACGGGATGGCTGAATTTCTAGCACTTGAGATCTATACTGACAACGAAGAGGAAGAACAAGTTCTGGGAATGTATGAAGTGAGTGGCAATAATTTGATTATGAAGCATTTGTTTTCTTATGATATCTGGCCTCAGGATATTGGTTATACAGCAGAGAATGATTTCAGTATCCTCGGTGTCGATGCTGACCTGGCAGTTCTTTATACCTGTATGAGCGGTAGTACTTATCCAAACAGCCTGCTCTGGCTGGAATCTAATGTTTATGGTGGAAACCTGGTCGATATCGACGATGATGGCATCGATGAAATAGCCATTATCAAGAACGAGACTGTAAATAACGTGACCAAAAGGGTTCTTGCTCTTTATAAAAGATATGGAAGCGGGATACTGAGATTACATACGATCTTTAATGAAACCCCAACTGCTGTTAAGAATGAATTTGTTAATAAAATTTGCTGTGGGAAAATTGATGAAGATGATTATCCCGAATTACTGCTTACTGATACTGATGGTGATGTTATGTTGATAGAAAATGATGGTTATCCCAACGAATATCAACTGAAATATTACACAAGATTACCGGTAGCTAATGCGTATTATTCCGAAATGGGAGATTTTACTGGTGATGGAAATCTTGAATTCTGCGTTGGGGGATTCTCCAGAAATTACGCTGATCCAGCCAAGACCTTTTCCTTCTTTTCCTTTTATCATTGTAGCGGATCTAATGATTTCTATGAGAATATAGGTTATCTCAGTTTTGACCAGGTTGAAGCTAAAAACTCTATAGCCTCAGGGGACATGGATGGCGACGGAGATAAGGAAATTATTCTTTCTCTACCTCCTAATGCTTATGTTATAGACTATATTGATGGCATTTTTACCCCATCCTGGATTGGTGAATCTTCGATGACATTCCAAAATGTCTGCACCGTAATCCCCGATTCTGAATTTGAGATAGGGAAAGCAATCGTGAATACAGAATCAGGAGATTCTTATATCTCCAGTGTTATAACAAAGGATGAAGAATTTTATGGTCCCCCCACTCCAACTAATTATATAGCATATCCCTTGGATGAAAACAGGGCTTTTTTGAGTTGGGAATGGTTATATAACGAAGCGGATTGTTTTAATGTATATCGACGCTATAACAACGAAGTTACTTTTCTTGGTTCTGTAAACGAACATAGGTATTTTGACCTTTCTCTGACAGAGGGAGACACACTCTACTACCAGGTAACAGCAATAGACAGTTCTTATTCTCCACTGGAAAGTGAGTCTACTCTCTGGAAAATGGTTATACCCAAACCGATTCCCCAGTTAGAGGAGATTGAAATGAGTTCGGCAAGTATCCTTACTATGAACTTTGATCAAAAATTGAGTAATGATGCTTTGAGTGTCTTTCATTATAAGGTTAACAACAACGTTAACTGGCCTGTCTCCGTGAATTTCATTAATGAAAAAACTGGTCTTGTGATCTCTTTCAGCGAACCGTTACCTCCTTTCGATCAATACCTCATCGCTATTGATGATTTAACTGGTGATACAGGAGTACCTTTTCCTGATGGAGAATATCAGTTTGATTTCAAGGAAGATGTGGTAGCACCGAGGATACTCCGAGCTTGTGTTGTTACAGACAGAGAAGTTGAGGTGTATTTTAACGAACCCTTAAATGTTGATACAGCCCAGAATTTAGATAACTATATTTTCGTTCCACCTTCAATCGACCTGTCTAATCAGATAAGTTCGATATCATACCAATATAGCGGAGCTGATTCATCCTGGATCATCCTGACTTTAGGTAAGGAGATGGTATATTCCAATCAGAGATATTTTTTAAGGGTGGAGAACATCGAAGATCTTTCCGGTAACACGATCAGCAATAATGGTAATAAATGTCGTTTCAGTCTAACTGATATTACAGATCTTAAACATCTAAGTATCTATCCTAACCCCTTTTACCCGGAACAAGATTATGGATTGAGGTTTACCAGATTACCATTGGGGATCAAAGGTAATATCTGGATATACGATCTTGCCGGAGATCTTGTCTACGAAGAGGTTTTTGGTCCTCTTACCGAATCGGAACTGAATAATTTCTTTGCCTGGGATGGAAAAAATGATTCTGGGAAAAGAGTATCTTCAGGAATATATTTCTATGTTCTTAGGATGGGAGGTAATTATAAGAAAGGAAAATTTGCTTTAATTAATTAGCAGATCGGGTGGAGGTAGGTTAATTTTATGTAAACTTTACGGTTGACTCTTTTCTATATTGAAAAAAGTTGTCTAATACTGGTGGTCGAAAAGGAGTTTGAAAATGATATCCTTAGATTGGGTGGAACGTTTGAAGAAAGATACGGTTGATTTCTACGAGAGAAAACTACCACAAGGTGATTATGACATTGATATAGTTTACAATGCTTATCCTCAAAGGATTGACAATAAAGTGCCTAATGCTGTTCTAACACTTGTTGGTAAGACTCTAGGGCGAGTGATGGCTAAGGAAGCTGACAAATACTTGGATTTTCTTGATTATTTATTGAATAACAAAGGTGAGAACGGCAGGATCATTTTTGCCTATATAATGGCGAGAGCAATCAGGAAAAATCCAGCTCTTTTTCTTGATTATTTGGAGAGATTCTTTTTTCAAACTAACGATCAGAAAGCCTCTAATCTGGTGGTTGACAAAGCGATCTATCCACTGGTGAAAAAAAATCCCAAAAACTATATAGACCTGATAATCAAATGGATAAAGAAAGACAACCAGTTTTTAACAAAAAGCCTTCAAAAAATGTTGAATAAATTGATTAAAGCCGATCCTGAACTGATCGAATTAATCTACCATAAACTGGAAACATCCTGGCTATATGCAACTCCTGAAATGATTAAGCTTAATTCCAGTTTCCTTAAAGAGATTTATAAACTTAAACCGAATTATTATTTCTCCATATTTACCAATTATCATAACACCAGGAATCCAATCTTTGCAGAAATTTTAAGCGGAGCTATAATGGAATATAGAAAACCGATTGCAGAAATGGTCGAAAACTGGGCTCGAAGTGGTAATGTAAATCTAAAAAAGATTGGTTTACACGCTCAGAAAATATTGCAAAAAAAGAAAAAATTGTCAAAAAGGTAAAAAATGGCGGATTATATTACCAGAGAAGGAATGAATAGACTTCGAAAAAGAATGAATGAACTTATAAAGCAGAGACCGGATATCATACGGCAGGTGGTTACGGCAAGGGAGATGGGAGATCTCAGCGAGAATGCAGAATATCATGCAGCGAGAGAGCAACAGAGAAACTTGGAAAAAGAATATAATCATCTTAAAAAAAGGGTTGAGAAACTAAAGGTAATTGATACGGAAAATATACCTAAAGATGCTGTTAGATTCGGTGCTAAAGTAACAGTTCGAGAATTAGGAAATAATACTCAGAGAAAGATTCAACTTGTGGGAATAGATGAATTGTTCGAATCAAACAACGAGTATGAAAGACTTTCCATAGCATCACCTCTTGGAAAGGCAATGATTGGCAAAAAAATAAATGATCATGTAATTGTTAAAGCTCCGATCGGGAAAAGAGAATTTGAGATTTTAGATATAAAATAGGATGGTGTATAAATGAAAGTTAAAGATTATCAGAAAGAACTGGTCTACAAGAGAAAGAATTTCTGGGAAGAAGCAACGGAACAAGAAAAAAAGCAGGTTTTTGATTTTGCGGATGATTATCGAAAATTTTTAGATCGCAGCAAAACCGAAAGAGAATCAGTTAAATATTTTGCTGAAATTTTGCAGGAGAAGGGTTTTCAAAATATTGATGAAAACGGTAAATACAACAGATTATACCGACTAAGCAGACAGAAGAACGTAGCCATTGCCCTTGTAGGCAAGAAGCCAATAAAGAATGGAATAAACTTGATAGTTTCTCATATCGATTCTCCCCGGGTAGATCTTAAGCAAAATCCTCTGTCCGAGGATGGCACAACCAAACTTGGCATCCTCAAAACTCATTATTACGGTGGGATTAAAAAATATCAGTGGATGTCAACTCCTCTTTCACTTCATGGTGTTGTTATTACCAGAGAAGGCACCAGACTTGATATTTCTATTGGTGAAAAAGAGAATGATCCTGTATTTGCTATGCCCGATCTTCTTCCTCATCTTGCCCATAAGGAACAGTATACCAAAAAGATTGGGGAAGCAATCGCAGCGGGACATATGAACCTTATCTTTAATTCGATTCCATATCCTGATAAAGAAAAAAATGATGACAAAATAAGTGAGACCGTCAAACTAAATGCCTTGGCTATTCTTCACCAGAAATATGGGATCAGGGAAGAAGATCTGCTCAGTGCCGAGTTGCAGCTTGTTCCTGCCGGGAAAGCGCGTAATGCTGGAATCGATAACAGTATGGTTTTGGCTTACGGGCAGGATGATAGAATATGTGCTTACACTTCAGCTATGGCTCTGTTCGATCTTGCCAAACAACAACCCGATAAGACAGCAGTAGTCTATCTGGCAGATAAAGAAGAGATCGGCAGTGAGAGTAATACAGGAGCTAAATCCATCTTCATTCTTGATTTTATAGCTGATCTGCTTAAATCCAATTCTGAACCCAACGATAGTACTACCCTGAGAAAAACACTTTTGAACAGCCAGATAATATCCGCCGATGTAAATGCAGGGATAAATCCAAACTATCCCGGAGTACATGAGAAAGAAAACGCTGTTCATATCGGATTTGGGGTCAGTGTGACTAAATATACCGGTTCCAGAGGAAAGTCTTCTTCAAATGACGCTAATGCTGAATATAATGCAAAGATAATCAGAATATTTAATCAGGAAAAAGTTAACTGGCAAATTGGATCCCTTGGCAAGGTGGATGAAGGAGGAGGGGGAACCATAGCCAAATTTATGGCAGAATACGGTGCCGAAGTTATCGATTGCGGTCCTGGTGTTTTGGGAATGCATTCCTTGTATGAACTGACCAGTAAGGCGGATATTTACTCAGCTTATCGTGCCTATAAAGCTTTCTTTTCAGAAGCTTGAGAGATAAACGAATAATGAGGGATCAATGAAAAGATTCATCCTAGCTTCCTTGTTGATTGCGGTCTTGTTGGGATGCAGCAGTAACAAGGTAAATCGTAACCTTCCAGTTGAAAAAAAGATGCAGATTGCAGACGATTTTTATACCCGGGAAAAATATCATAAAGCAATTCCCTATTATACCGCGGTAGTCTTGGATCGAAATTCCTCTTTCACTGCCGAAGCCCAGATGAAACTGGCTAATTGCTATTTTTATCAGAATAAATTTATGGATGCACGTTTCGAATATGAAGAATTGATCAGACTATTCAAGAATTATCAGGATATTGATCGAGCCTATTTCCGGATCGGGATCTGTTATTATGAAAACTCCATGAATCCTCATTATACCCAGGAAGAGACCTATAAGGCGATCGATGCATTTCAGACCTTCATCGAAAAATTCCCCTTCAGTAATCTTAGATTACAGGCTTATGAATATATCGAAAAGTGTAATTATAAAATTCTGCAAAAGAAGTATTATAATGGGTATGCCTACTACAAACTTTTTGATTACAGTGCAGCCCTTATGTACTTTGAAGAGGTTATTGCTCAGCAACTCACAGATGAGATCGATAAGATGTCTCTTTATTATTCGGGAAGAATATATCTGACACGTGATGATAAAGACAATGCTTTTAAGATAATCGAGAAGATGAAAGAAAAATATCCCGAAAGCAAAGAAACATTGAAACTCGAAGAAATCTGGGATAGTTAGAAAGTTGTATTAAGAAACAATTTGATTTTTACTCTTTAATCAGTTAATTTATATTACGGGAATTAGTCTATGCAATATAGATCATATAATTTAAATAATTTCAGAAAAATACCTCAATTAAGAAGGATTAAAGCTGATCTGAAGTTTGATATTGAAGTTGTAGGAAATATCCTTCCGTTTAAAGTCAATAATTATGTGATTGAGCAAATGATAGATTGGGATAATCCCGAATCAGACCCGATCTTTCGAATGACATTTCCTCACCGGGAAATGCTTCTTCCCGAGCATTATGAGGAAATGGCAGATCTATTAAGAAAAAAGGCTGACCCTATTCAAATCAAGAGAAAAGCAAATAAAATAAGGATGAAACTCAATCCTCATCCTGCCGGGCAATTGGAATTGAATGTGCCAACCTTCGAAGGTAAAATCATGCGGGGATTACAGCATAAATACAACGAAACTGTTCTTTTCTTCCCGAATAGGGGTCAAACATGTCATGCTTATTGTACATTCTGCTTTCGCTGGCCTCAATTCGTTGGAATGAATAAACTTAAATTCGCTATGAGACAGACCGAGATGGTCGTCTCTTATCTAAAACATCATCCGGAAGTAACGGATCTCCTGATCACCGGTGGTGATCCACTCACCATGAAGACGAAATTCCTGCGTTACATTATCAGAAGCATAATTAGAGCTAAACTTGATAATATAATTAATATAAGGATCGGATCGAAAGCACTATCCTACTGGCCGTATCGTTTTCTCAGCGATGATGATGCGGGTGAGTTGATCAGATTGTTTAAAAGAGTAAATAAACGTGGTAAGAGGATCGAGTTTATGGCTCATTTTAATCATCCCAGAGAGCTTGAGTCCAGACCCGTTCATGATGCTGTTAAAAGAATTATTGATACCGGGACCATTATTAGAACCCAAGCCCCTGTCCTGAAAAATATCAATGATGATTCCCAGGTCTGGGAGAAAATGTGGAAAGAACAGGTTAGATTAGGGATGATTCCTTATTATATGTTCATTGCCAGGAATACAGGGGCTCAACATTATTTTGCCATACCTCTGGTTAGGGCTTTGGAAATATACAATAATGCCTTCAGGAAGGTCAGCGGTCTGTCACGAACAGCCCGGGGTCCTGTTATGTCTGCTAATCCAGGTAAGATCCAGATTGTTGGAGTGCAGGAGGTCAAGGGAGAAAAAGTGTTTGTTTTGAAATTCATCCAAGCACGGGATCCGGACTGGGTCGGCATACCTTATTTTGCCACTTTTGACGAAAATGCAATCTGGCGCAATGACCTTAAGCCGGCATTCGGAGAAGCGTGCTTTTTTTATGAAGAAGAGAAAAAAGAACTATGAAAATAGGTCTATTGGGAGGTGCTTTCAACCCGATTCATGTCGGACACCTGGCTTTGGCTAAGGCAGCCTACGAGAAACTTAATCTGAATGAAGTCTGGTTTTTACCTACTGGCAATCATCCTTTGAAGAATGAGAAATTGTTGCCTTTGAAAGATAGAGTATACCTGCTTAAACATGCTCTTCTGGAGTTGGAAAGCTTCAGGATATCATTGTTCGACGCTATCATAGAAAAGCCTACTTACAGCGATGAATTGATTAAGCGTCTTTCCCGAGAGTATCCAGAGTATGAGTTCTATTTTCTAGTGGGAGAAGACATCATCCCGGAATTGCATAACTGGCATAATTACAGATGGTTGTTGGATAATGTTAGGATCTGTGTCTTTACCCGAAATGGTATTTTCCCTGATCATCGTCTTTCAACAGATGAACTTGCAAAAATAACTTTTTTAAAAATGCCCCCGGTAGATATTTCGGCAACCGAGATCAGGAAAAAGGTAAACAAGGGAGAAAGTATAGTTGGTCTTGTTCCTGATATAAATCTGCGTAAGACAATACAACTATTAAAAAAGTTAAACAAAAAAAAATAATTATCAATATTTGAATATCAGGATTCTTCATCAATCTTGGATATAGTCATTCTGGTTAACTTTAAAATTGTATAACCACTTCCGGTGACATCCGTAGTCCAGACATGAGCATTAACGAATACAAGTTCTCCAGGAGGTTCCATAAAGATGTAATCCTTCTCAACCCCATTTATCAGAATTCTAATAGCGTTTTCCTCATGATCGTATTCCAAACGAAGGGTAGAGTTATAATAATTAAAAAGGTCATAATTTCGAAATCCGATGTTAACAAAATCATCTTCAAAATGGATTCCGATATTACAATCGCCAAGTTCATAAGCGATAGAGTTAACAATTCTGAATTCGAATATAAGGTCTGTATCGAGAGATTGCTGAACAAGGGAATCGGCAAAAGTATAGGTTGCAGTAGCACTGGTTGACTGCATTCCTCCCTGAGCACAGAGTATCATCTGATCACCATTGAAGTTAACATAAGCTGTATCGCCAAAGGCGGGGTTGAAAACTGCCTGGATCTCCCAGCCCAGATCTGAGGAAAAATCATCTTCATATATTACCACAAATTCGATTTCCGGTTCATTGGGATTTCTATTGTCACAGGAGATCAATAAGAGTAGTATAATCAATACGGAGAAATACTTCATGATATCCCCCTTTGGTTAATCTTATATTATTAGATTCAAATCTTTATAAATATTCGTCAAGAATAAAAAAGGTACCCATTTAACAGAGTACCTTTTGCAATTATATGATTAATCTTAGTATTAGAGATTATAATAGAGATTCATTTCAAAGGGATGGGGTCTATTCTTGACGGCATTGACCTCTTTGGTTTTTTCTTTGATCCAGCTATCGATTAATTCCTTGTTGAAAACATCTCCGGTCAACAGGTAATCATGATCCTGCTCTAAAGCTTCCAATGCTTCTGGCAAAGAAGATGGGATCGATTGAAGCTTTGCCTGTTTTTCTTCCGGCCAGTTGAATACATTGTCGTCGAAAGGACCATAGCCGTTTTCGGGAGTAGGCATTATTTTTTGTTTAATTCCATCCAGGCCTGCCATTAGTAGGGCGCTCATAGCTAGGTAGTAATTACAAGTGCCATCACCCGTTCTGAACTCGATCCGCTTGGCTTCTTTACTGGTTGCGTATTTGGGAATTCTAATTGCTGCACTTCGGTTTGCCAGGCCAAAGAAAAGCTTCACAGGTGCCTCAAAACCTGGTAATAGTCTTTTAAAAGAATTGGTGCTAGGATTAGTAAAAGCGGTAAGTGAACGACCATGCTTGAGGACACCTCCGATAAAAAATAATGCTTCTTCGGAAAGGTCAGCGTAATTACCTTGTTTGTAGAAGATGTTTTTGCCATCCTTCCGTAGTTGAATATGGAAATGCATTCCATTTCCAGCTTCATCGTATAGCGGCTTGGGCATAAAAGTTGCGGTTAATTCATTTTCCAACGCACAGTTATGGATAATGTCCTTGATATACATCATTTTGTCAGTTACGTTTTCAAAGTCGATCATTTCGGTCTCAATTTCCTGCTGTCCCGATAACCCAACCTCATGATGATGATATCTGATCGGACAGCCGATTTCTTCTATCAGTTGAACCATTTCTTCCCTGATATTGGCAAATTTATCAAATGGGATGTCTATATGATAACCTTTTCGGTTAGCCACAGCAGTTCCATCCAGGTCTTTGTGTCCAAATGGAAGATCTTCTTTGTTCTCGGCAGAGGTGAATTGAAAACCGGCTGAGAACTTCCCATTATGGATCTCGGCTTCGTTAAAGAGGTAAAACTCAAATTCCGGGATCCAGAACGATTGATCAGCGATTCCAGTTTTGAGCATATATTCCTGAGCTCGTTTAGCCACACTACGCGGATCTTTTTTCACTCCGATCCTTGTATCGGCATCGCAGATATAACAGAGCATTCTCATGGTGGGTGTTTCCAGGAATGGATCCACGATCGCCGTGGAAGGATCTGGCATCAGGATCATGTCGCCTGCTTCAACCGAGCGCATGCCCGGGATGCTGGATCCATCGAAGGGAATACCTTTCTCAAGAACATATTCTAACCTTCGCGCTGGAAATGAAATATGGTACCAGTTACAGATCAGGTCAGGATATTTCAGATCAATAGCCTTGATTTCATTTTCTTGTACAAAATTCTTTAATTCTTTAAAATCCATCTTAACTCCTAATTGCAGTATGTTATAGGGTTATGCCCGTAAGTAATTTCAGTAAAAAATTAAGCGGTGGCATGATGATCGTACCGATAATGTTCAATCTAAACACAAAGGAAATTACCAAGATTATGATCAGAATCTGAGCTCCCTGCCTTTCGCGAGCAGTATATTTGTAATAGAGATCGTCACTTAGGAAACCTCCCAGGATCTTTGATCCGTCCATAGGGGGGATGGGAAGCAGGTTGAAAAGTCCCAGAGCTAGATTGATCAGGATTGCGAACAATAGCATACTGAGCCAGAATTGAGAACTGGAGCTGCCGTAATAGAGTAACTGCTGATTGCTTCCGATGATAGCATTGAAGACAAAGGAAAGGATTATAGCCATGATAAAGTTGGATGCAGGTCCAGCAGCAGCGGATATAGCCATATCCCGTTTCATATTCTTGAAATTGTAGGGATTGATAGGAACCGGTTTTGCCCAGCCGATCCTAGCTATAAAAAGCATGATCAATCCCAGGGGATCGATGTGTGATATCGGATTTAGAGTCAGTCTCCCAGCTCGTTTGGCTGTGTCGTCACCCAAAAAATAAGCCACTAGACCATGGCTGAATTCATGGATTGTTATAGTTGCTAGCAGGATAGGTAACTGAATCAATAAAGCCAGGAAATTATTCATTATAACCTCTTAAGATCTTCATACCAAAAAAATTAAATCAATTCTTAACTTGAGCAATATATTTAAGTTCCCGACTTAGTTCATTACTTCAAGGAATCGTCTTTTTCCGACTTTGATCACACAGGGGGCATCTATTTCAAAAAAGATATCCGTTATTTTTTCACCATTTATACTGACGGCGTTCTGTTTGATCATCCTTCGAGCCTCACCGTTTGAAGAACAGAGCCCTCCGCTTACAATAATCTCGATAATTCCTGATTTTTTACCATTTAATTTATATTGGGGTATTTCATCGGGCAGATCACCTTTGCTGAAAACCTGTTCGAACTCTTCTTGTGCTTTGTTTGCTTCTTCTTTTCCATGATAAAGAGAAACGATTTCCCAAGCTAGTTTTTTCTTTATTAGCATGGGGTTGACTTTCTCATTTTCAAGTTCATGTTTTATTTTTTCTATCTCTTTGATCGATAGAGTGGTAGCATAGTTGAAATAATTGATGATTAGATCGTCGGGAATGGACATTGTCTTGCCGAATTTATCCTTGGGAGAATCGAAAACAGCGATGTAATTATTGAGGCTTTTACTCATCTTCTCTTTACCATCT
>Ga0272442_10000601_pt1 | contig 56546 bp, 58 predicted proteins | sample SSMForm2O_FD_200262 | JGI IMG/M metagenome (GOLD analysis project Ga0272442, IMG submission 200262) | Marine sediment archaeal communities from Little Sippewissett salt marsh, Falmouth, MA, United States - SSM-Form-2O | ecosystem: Environmental > Aquatic > Marine > Wetlands > Sediment ...
TATGAAAACGCATGTGCAACAGATTTGGGTCGACATCCGGGAGATTCTCCTGAAGGACCTGTTCCGTGATCGGCAAAACATCCATTGGCTCGCTAACAAGCTTCTCATATAGGTCCTGGTCATATGCTATAAGATCATCACAATCGATCTCCAGGCTGTTTATGCCACTGAGCTTCATCGCCTCTATTGCATCCTTATATTTTGGAAAAGCTATGTCTGGATAGGTATCGATGAAATCCCTAAAACCTGTAATGATCGTGTCGTAGTCCTCTATCATACATCCTCACCCAAAAGCCCTTTCTCGAATTTTCCAATTAAGGATGTGGTTTCCATTAAAAAAACTCTCTCTTGAGGTTGTAGATTATTTATGTGGGTTTTTGGCTGCAAGGAAGATCGATGGATCTTTTCTACCCTGCCTCTTATCAATTGCCTAGTCAAGGCCCTCAATCTTTCTGATTCCTTATGGTCATTGATTATTTTCCTGGTGTGATCCACAAGGTCATAGAAATCATCTGGAAGGGCAGCCAAATGCGGCCCCGTTCTCTCCTGCATGATCAATTTCTTTATATCGGTGCTTGTGATGGGGATTATTTCCACCACCCCATGCTCTTCAAGTGTCTTGGCAAGGTGTGGTCTGAAGCTCTTTTTCTCGCCCATTGAAATAGAGACCCGGAAAACCTCCGCGTCCAGCTCATAGTCCTTCTTGCCCTCGACTTCCATATCTCATATAAACAATGACAATTTATAACCTTTATTCACTGCCTGGGGCGGTGTGATTATCTTTTTTCACTCAATAATGATATATTACCCATAAGTTTTTAATTAGATTTCAAAATTCTCAATCATGCTTAAAAAATCATCAGACATAGCCATTGTAGCTATGTTCCTAGCTTTGATTGCAATATTCCAACTTCTCAAACCCCCTCTTGGGTATGTGTCCCCTTGGGGTATCAGCGTGGACCTTGTTGCATTGCCGGTTTTACTTGCATTTTTCTTGTATGGATTCAGAGTCTCCCTTACCGTCTGCTTTGGATTGTTCTTCATAGTGTCGATAGTGGCAGCTGAAGGGCTGATAGGCGGCACCATGAAATGGGTGGCCACAATGCCCATGATAATAACGCCCGCGATCCTTTCAGTAAAGATCAGTCGTGAGGAGATCAAGAGGGACCTGGTCGTGATAATCGCCGCGATAGTCAGCATGGTTGCCCTGATAGCGCTATTGGCCATTATGTACGACCTCGTGGGCGCCCATGACAACGTCTACTATTCACCTGTAGTGGTCCTTATAACAACAGCTGTGTTCTACTTTGCATTCTATTTCGCAACGAGGGGCAGGGAAAGAGACAATGTGAGCTCACTAAGCGATCCTAAAAAGGTAGTTGTCGCATTGGTGCTGGCATTGGTGGTAAGGGGCATATCCTCAACAGTGCTTAACTATTACTTTGCATTGCCGCTGTTCATACCTGGAATGACAACTGAGCTCGCTCTTCAGATAATCCCATGGTGGGGGATACTCGGATTGAACATAATACAGGGCGCATTGGAAGTAACACTGGCATGGCTACTCGTGTTTAGGACAAAGGCATTTGCCTTTGTACAAAAAGCTTATATAAAAGCATAAATAGTTGGGCGTATGGTTAATGCCATCGTGCTCTTGAACATTGAGAACGCGAAATCACGCCTTTCTCCTTATTTTGGGATTGAAGACAGGAGGAACCTAGTGTTACTTATGCTCCTCCATGTCTTGAATGTTTTAGATGAAATCCCTGTGACCATCTTGCCCAAGTCAAGCTCATGCAAAAAGAGCTCTTTCGATGTGGAAGGCGATATAAACATCGGCATTTTGAGGCTTAAGGAAAAGATCGATGATGACATACTGGTGCTCCCATGCGATCTTCCCTCTCTTAAGGGAGAGGATGTGCTCAAGCTAATGGGAAACTACCGAACGCTTTCCATTGCGCCTTCACAAAACAACGGCACCGGCGCCCTTTTCATCCCTAAGGATCTTGATTTCATCCCAAAATTCGGCAAGGACAGTTTCAATGAGCATAAAATAGAGGCTGAAGAGAGAGGCATGCCATTGAGGGTATTTGAATCAGATGGGTTCAGGGACATAGACACGATAGAGGATGTAAGACGTTTCATTGATGAGGGGCCTACAAATTCTGTGAAGGCCCATATCCAGTCGCTTGACCCTAAAGCTGTCTTTTGACAAGCATCATTTCTATGAGATCCGAGCAATCCTCGATGATGTCTGATATCTTGGCAATATGGAGTGTGTACGTCCTTAGGTGCAGTTTCTCAGCCAGACTCAGCTTTTTGTGGTCAAATATCCGTTTCCTAAGGTCGTGTTCCATCCTGTCGACCTTTTGTTCCTTTTTCTCTATCTCCAGTGTGGCGGCAAGAGCCTCCTTCTTATCATTCCTAAAGACCTTAAGGGCATTTTTCAGTTCGGAGTAAGGGGAAACAGAACTTTTCAATAGCTCGTAGAGGTCATCTGAGAGGTCTTTTGGTATCTTTGGCTTTTCAAGCACAAATCCGTCCATCAGGTGCTTTGACTCATCGGCTATGTTGTCGAACTTGTCAATGAACATGTACACATCATCCCTGAACAGGGGCATGAATGCCCCTTCATAGAGCTTCATCTGCACTTCCCTGCGGTAGTCATCCGCCTTATGCTCGTTCTTGACAATTTTCTCCCTGATATCATTACAGGTACACTTGTCATCGTCAATATACGCTTCAAGGCCATCGACAAAATAGTCGAGGCACTTTTGCACGCATTTGGCATGCTCCTCCATTAGTGTGGTGACCTCATCTTCCTTTTTACCAAAAAGCATCATATTATGATGATGTCAAGACAATATAAAATTATACTTCATTAATGCAGATTCTTTCATTAGAGCGTGTTTTTTATCAATGGAAAATATTTTATTTAAAAATGCGGATTATTTTTGGAGTGATTTTATGGTATCATTGATTGAAAAGCATTATTCTGAACTTTGGGATACCTATGACGAGATGGTCAGGCGCGTTATGAGGGAGCAAACTGCGCTGGACCTTAGGACCAAGGAGTTGATAGCGATCGTAATATCGATAATCAACAGATGTGAGACATGCATAGATTACCATGTCAAGAGGGCATTGGAGGCCGGGAGCTCTGAAGAGGAGATTGTTGAGGCAATATCCATATTGATGCTGATGAGGGGATTCCCTGAGGAAGTATGGTCACGAAAGGCAGTTATCAAGGCAATAAGGGGATGGCAGAAGAGCAATGGGATCTCTGAGGATTGAGCGACCTATATTGTCTTCTTAAGAAAGCTTTTTAAATAGCTTATTCGATGTGTTTATAAAATAATATCGAGGCGATACATTGAATTTTATTAAGAAAAGAACACTTGTGGCATTCCTATGCTTGTTGATGTCTGTGACGATAATATCCGGTTGCATCTCTTCAGACGATGAGGACGAAGAGATAACTCTGAAGGTTTTGCATGCGGGGAGCCTGACTTCGCCCTTCGAAAAGATAGAGGCGGAGTTTGAGAGTGAGTTTCCCAATATCGATGTGCAGCTGGAACCCGCCGGCAGCGTATCCTGTGTCAATAAGATAGTTGAGACTGGCGTCGAGGCAGACATACTCGCCTCTGCCGACTACAGCCTGATACCATCAATGATGGTGCCGGGCTATGCAGAATGGTATGTTATATTCGCAAGCAATGAGATGGTGCTCACATACTCAGACAACAGCCTTTACGCTGATGAGGTAAATGAGGACAACTGGTATGACATCCTTCGCAGGCCAGATGTGCTATGGGCGTTTTCAAATCCAAATCTTGATCCTTGCGGGTACAGGACCCCGATGGTGATCCAGCTGGCCGAAGAGGAGTATGGCGACAGCGAGATCTTTGAGGACCTGGTATGCGATAACAGTGCCATCACTGTTGAGGAAGTGTCAGGCAGGTTTGTCATATCGACCCCTGAGGGCCTTTCCCCAAATACCGAACACTTGACGATACGCGACAAGTCTGTTGAGCTAGTGTCAATGGTCTTGGAAGGCGGCCTCGATTATGCCTGGGAATACCTTTCTGTCGCAGTGCAAAATGACCTCAACTACATTAGGCTTCCCCAATCCATCAATCTTAGCTCAGTAAGCTACACAGATACATATAATACCGTGTCCGTCAACACATCCGATGACAATACAAAGACGGGAAAACCAATAGTCTATGGGATAACAATACCAACAAATGCGCCAAACTTCGAAGAGGCCGTGCTTTTCATTGAATATGTCATCAATGAGGTCGGCCAGGATATATTCGAGGGCGATGGCCAGCCACCATTGGTGCCTGCGGGCGTCAGTGATGAAGAACTTGTCCCAGAGGATCTGTTGGAATATCTAGAACAGATTTAAATGAATGCAAAAAATATCAGGGCAATGCTGAGGAGAAATCCTCTTTCATTTATTTTTCTGATAATTGGGTTTGGCATAATACTTTTTGTGGGTGCTGCCCTCTTTAATCTCATATACAAAACATTATTTCTCAATACAGATAACTTCATCGCGATAATGAGGGACCCTGCCGTGCTGAGGTCCATATGGCTCACGCTATACACGTCCTTTATCGCGACCTTGATATCCATTTTTTTTGGCATACCGATCGCTTATGTGCTGGCAAGGCATGATTTTCCGGGGAAACAGCTGATAGAGTCCATCATTGACATACCGATAATCATACCCCATACTGTGGCTGGTATAGCTTTGTTCTCACTCTTGATGAGGAAGGGAACCGTTGGGGGCATATTTGAGAGCTTGGGCATTGTATTTCAGGACTCAATGTGGGGCATAGTTGCGGCAATGCTATTTGTGAGCTACCCGTTCTTTGTGAATTCCGCAAAAGAGGGATTTGCCAGCATAAATCCCAACATCGAGAAGGTCGCAAGGACGCTTGGGGCGAGCCAGAGCCATGCGTTCTTCCATATCACCTTGCCGCTCTCTATCAGGCACATACTGTCCGGCGCCATAATGTCATGGGCTAGGGGGGTCAGCGAGTTCGGGGCGATCGTGGTCATAGCCTATTACCCCATGATAGCATCCACATTGATACTATACAGATTCAACACAGGCGGGCTTTCAGAGTCCCAACCAATAGCCGTCCTGCTCATATTGATATGTTTTGTAACGTTCCTTGCCTTCAGGATGGCATCTAAGAAGAAATGGAGGAAATAAGATGTTGGAGATAGAAGATATTAGCAATGATTGGGATGGACTTTTCTCCTTAAAGGGCGTGTCCCTTAAAATCAAGGAGGGAGAGTATTTTGTCATTCTCGGGCCAACTGGCGCCGGGAAGACATTGCTTCTTGAGATAATTGCCGGGCTTTACTTCCCTGACAGCGGCCAGGTAAGGATATCTGGAAATGACGTCACAGAGGAACCTCCTGAAAAAAGGAATATAGGTTTCCTTTACCAGGATTACTCGCTTTTTCCAAACTACAATGCAAGGTCCAACATCGAGTATGGCCTGAGGATAAGGAAGGTCCCTAAGGAGGAGAGGGACGAGACAGTCGAAAGATTGGCATCCATGCTCAACATTGAGAATCTCATGGAAAGGGATGTCACCACCCTCAGCGGGGGGGAGCAGCAAAAGGTGGCGATGGCCAGGGCATTGGCCATCAGGCCTACACTGCTTCTTCTGGATGAACCGTTCTCAGCGTTGGACGAGTCAACAAAGGACAAGCTGATCGAGGACATGAGGGCATTGCATATCAAGGAGGGGATAACGACGCTCCATGTGACGCACAGCCAGGAGGAGGCCATGATACTAGCTGACAGGATAGCCATCATGATGGATGGAAGGATAGTGCAAGTAGGAATGCCAAAGGACATATTTTTCAAGCCCAAGACCTCCAAGATAGCAAAGTTCGTGAAGATAGAGAACATATGGAATGTGGATGTCATTGAAAAAACAGACGAGGGCATACTGGTCGGCCTAGACGGCCATAAGATACTGACGCCACCCAATAGGTCCATAGAAGGTGGCACAGCAAGGCTCATAATCAGGCCAGAGGACATCGTCATTGGATCTGGGGCTTCCACCAGCGCAAGGAATCGTTTCAGCGGGAAGGTCATGTCCATTGAGCAAAGGGGCTTTTACAACATCGTGAGGATAGACTGCGGTTTCAACGTGGTGGCGGCAGTCACAAGGCAGTCGATAGAGGAGCTTGAGATTGGCGTTGGGGATGAAGTGCGCGTATTCTTCAAGACCACCGCACTGCATGTGGTCCCTAGATAGAAAAACTAATATTCGACCCCACTTATCTTTTTTACATGAATAGCGCATGGTTGGTCGTCATTGGATTCCTAGTGGGGCTTGCCGCTTACAACGGCATAAAAATGATAATGAAAAGAAGAGCGTGAATCACTCTACTTCCTTTCGTACCTTCTCCATCTTTGAAACGGCCTCTTCCATCTTGTCCGTGACAAGAGATATCCTGAAGTGCCTCTCGTATGGGCCGAAGGGGCTGCCGGGCAGTACAGAGACGCCCTCCTTTAGGAGCTTCATTGCAAACTCGTTGGAGTCCCCATTGATTCTTGGGAATAGGTAGAATGTCCCTTGGGAAGGCACTACTTCGAATCCTGCATCTGAAAGAAGGGACACAGCCTCCTTCATCCTCTTTTCATAGAATCTGCTAATTCTGACAGAGGCCTCATCTATCATCTCAAGGGCCGTCAATGCAGCATACTGTGCGAACTCGGTCGGGCTTGTGGTGGTCAGTTGCTGGAACTCCTGTATCTTCTTGATGTTCTCTTCCGATGAGATGGCATAACCAATCCTGTAGCCTGTCATTGAGAATGTCTTTGAGAAGGAGCTTACGCATATGTAGTCACAGTCGTAGTTCGTGATGGAGTCTGTCTCGCAGAAGGCCATCTTAGTGTATACCTCATCGGAGAGTATGGTAATGTCCCTGTCCTTGGACATGTCCGAAAGCTCGCGGTAGGTATCCCCAGATATGGTAATACCTGTCGGATTGTTGGGATAGTTTATAGCTATCATGTCGGTCTTTCCTATCGCATCGAAGTCTGGCTGGAAACCCGATTCAATGGTCGTGTCAATCGCATCGAAGTTACTGCCGGTCTTGTTCAATATGAGGGGGTATGCCCCCCAGCAGGGTCTTATGAGCGTTGTCTTGCCGCAGTTGCAGGCCATTGCGGAGTATATCGGGAACTTGCCACCGACGGTCACAATGACGTTCTCTTCAGGAACATTGTGCAACTTGGCTATTGACTCCCTCAGCTTAGGGATCCCCTTTGAATGCGTGTAGCCCGTCCTGTCATCGTCAATTGCGTTCTTGGTGGCCTCCTTTATCTCATCTGGAACTGGGAGGTCTGGTTGCCCTATGTCCAATCTGATCAGGTCCTTCCCCTCGGCCTGCATTTTAGTAATCTTATCAATAAGTTCATAAACTGACATAATATCTACCTTTTATTTGTATGATTACAGTTTACTTAAAAGTTTTTTCATAATTACTTAGGATTATAGTCAATCAGAAATAGTTCTTTATGTCTGTCACAGAATTTAACAACAGTTTTGCATCCTTTAGCATGTCCTTGTCACCGCTGCCTGTAAGCACCCCTATGGTCAAGCACCCCATCTTGTTCCCCGCATCTATCTCATGGCAGTAGTCACCTATCACGACAGTGTTCTTGGGGCTTGAACCCAGCCTGTTCAAAGCAGCCTTGAATTGCTCTATCTTTGGTTTCATGGCCTGTGTGTCCTCCCTAGTGAATATTGCATCCGTATACTCATCCAGTCCCGCGTTCTTGATTGATATCCTGGCGGCATCCTTGTTGTTTCTGGTAACTATTGCTATCTTGTATCCCTTGTTCTTTAGGTATCGAAGGGCATCGACTGCCCCGGGTATCTCTCTCGTGTGTGGCGCCCTGCTGATCTCATATTCCCTTATGCTCTGGATAAGCTTGTTTATCACCATCTCGCCATCGATGCCCATCCTGGAGAATTCTTCCCTGAAATCATTGAAAGTGTCTATGAATCCTTTTTTCCATATTATCTTATCGTCAGGCAGCCCATGGGAGAGCACTATCCTTTCAAGCTCCTTTTTATGACTGGTAAAATCCATTTCATGGGTCACCAAGGTCCCATCAAGGTCAAAAATGAACGTGTCATACATCGTTTTTCTTCTCCAATGTCTCTTCAAGGAATAACATCAGTATAATAGCTGTTATTATGGTCCCTATGGCCGTTAGCAGGAACGGGAACTCCCCTCCCTTGAGGTCATAGATGGCGCCACCTATGACTGGGCCCATTATCCACCCAAGGCCTGATGAAAGCTGGTACAGGCCAAATAGCTTCCCCCTCTTTTTATCATCGCTCACATCTGTCAAAAGCGCCATTGTGGCTGGGTCGGACATTGCCCATCCAAACGCCCTGATGCCCATTATTGCTATCATGTCTGTGGAGGATCTTATAAAAGCCATTGGAAGGGTCATGATCCCGGAGTACAAGGAACCGATGACTATTGGTTTTTTCCTGCCCATCCTGTCGGCAAGCGAGCCTGCTATGGGCCTCACAAAGGACCCAACAATGCCTGCGGCAGTGAAAGCGATGCCAACCTCAGTGGCCGACGCCCCTATCTTCTCGGTCACAAAGACCGGTAGCAGGGGTTCGATCAAGGCATATGCAAAGTTAAAAATGAAACCTGCTATGAAAATGCTGAATATCGTCCTTGACATCGTGTGGCTCTTTATCTCCTCATAATCTGCCTTTACCCACCCGAAAGGATTTCTGGTCCTTATTAGTTCCCTCTTTTTACCCATCGGTTTTGGATCCTTTACCGTCTCCTTGATCATTATCTTGATCAATATTGCTATGGTGCCTGTTATCAGCCCACACAATAGGAAAGGTATCTGCATTCCATAGAAGTCTTTTAGAAATCCCCCAAAGGCGGGACCGAACATTAGCCCTACGCTTGTGGACATGCCCAGGTAGCCCATTGCCTTTCCCCTCTCGCTGGGCTTTACGCTGTCAGCTATAAAGGCAGAGGCAGCAGGCCAAACGCTTGCTGAGCATACGCCTTGCATGCCCCTAAGGAACATGAGCATATAGGTGCTATGGGCAAAGGCGAAGGAGGACATGAATATGCCATATCCAACGAAACCGTATATCAGCATGGGTTTTCTCCCTATCTTGTCAGAGAATGCGCCAAATGGCCTTACAAGAAGGGTCCTTGTGAGGGCGAAGCTAGTGGCGATGACACCTATCTCCGTCTTCGTTGCCCCCAGGGTGGAGGCGAGTGTTGGCAGGAGCGGGAATATCATCCCAAATCCTATCATGCTCATGAAAATGGCCACGCATAGCAAGAGCACGTTCTTGTGATGAAAAAGGAATGAAAAATACCCACTGTTCCTTGGCCCAACCATAGATTATCATGGCAAGCCTCATATTTAAATAATATTATTAATAAATAAAAAGACTTTAAAACCAAAAACTCCATGCATATTCATGGAGGCAATTGTGGTATTCGCAATCTCATTCATCGTTACGTTGTGCCTGACACCAATCCATATCTGGATGTTCAAAAGGATTGGCAAGGTGGGCGAGGACAGGCACAAGGCCCAGAGGCCAAATGTCCCCGAGATGGGGGGCATCACCATATTCTTTGGCATGCTGATATCATATTTTGCTTTATTGCACTATGAGGGACCGACCTGGATGCCATATGTGATCGCATCCCTGTCCATCATATTCTTTGTGGGCATTATTGACGACATCTACGCAATAAGGCAGAGGACAAAGCTTTTGCTCCTGATGTTTTCTGCCATTCCGCTCTTCTTTTATGATGGGGGCGTGTTGGACCTGACGGTCGCTGAGTTTGGCGTTGGCGCATTCTATTACATTGCCGCAACCGTGGGGATGTCTGCATCATCCAATCTGACGAATATACTGGAAGGATTCAATGGCGAGTCGATTGGTCTTGGTGCCATAGCATCTGGTTTTCTATTGATCGATGCGCAAATACTTGGTTCAATTGACATCACATGGATACTATTGCCGGTATTTGGCTCCCTGTTGGCATTCCTGTTGTTCAACAAGTACCCTGCAAGGGTGTTCCCAGGCGATACGGGCACCCTCCTGATAGGCGGGTCCATCGGTCTTTCGGTGATAATAGGGGGGCATGTTGTCATTGGTGTCATTGTCTTGATGCCTCAGATCGTGGAGTTCCTCCTAAAATCAAGGAAGAGGTTCTCTGGGGTCAGCTATGGTGCCACGAAAGTGGATGGGTCTGGGTATCTATCGCCACCACCATATCTGTCTGTTGCAAATTGCCTGACCTCCAGATTCAGATTGAAGGAATATTCTCTAGTGATGGTTATATGGGCATTGGGGGCTTTATCTGGAATTTTAAGCCTTATGGTGACATATGTAATTATATAATTCATAAAGATTATTTATTATCGATTTATGAATCCTTTTGACTCGTTATATATTTTATTTTTAACAAATATTATATTTTCTATAATGATATTTATTTCTAAAAAATCGTTATGCCCGATAAATTAATATATCATTATATTATAAACATTACATAATAATATATACAGTATTGATTATCAACATTAGATAATTGCTGTCGTGAGGTAATAATATGTGTGGCATCGTTGGGCTTATATCATCAAGAAAATTTAATTCTATAGATTTAATAATGGCGTTGAAGAGACTTGAGTACAGGGGATATGACTCAGTAGGGATAGCCTCCCCCGATGGCATTATTGTAAAGGAGACAGGGGAAATAGATGATTTCATCAAGAACTATGAGCCTGTTGCAATCAACCTTGGCATATCGCACACAAGATGGGCCACCCATGGAAAGGTCACTAAGGAAAATGCCCATCCGCATGCGTCCAATGACGGATCAGTGATCATCGTCCATAACGGCATTATTGAGAACTTTGAGGTCATCAAGGACTCATTGGCAGACAAGGGTTTTACATTCCATTCACAAACTGACACGGAGGTCATTGCTAATTATCTTCAAGACAAGCTGGCCTCAGGAGAGGACATGCATGGGGCGATACGCTCATTCATGGACGATGCCGAAGGCACTTTCGCGCTTTTGATACTCCAAACTGGTGAGAACACGCTTTACGCCGTAAAGAGGGATTCGCCATTGGTGTTGGGGGTCCTGGACGATGGTTTCATGCTTGCCTCGGACATATATGCATTTTCCGATAAGAGTGATAGGTCGATATTCTTTGAGGATGACGAGTATGCAATGTTATCAGCGGAGGGATACCAGTTCTTCGATAGGGAAGGCAAGATAGATAAGGACATAACAAAGGTCGAATGGACCGGGACCGTTGAGAAGGATGAGAGGTACGATCACTACATGATCAAGGAGATACATGAGCAGCCCATGACGGCAAGCCGCCTCCTAGAGTCTTTTGATACTGTCCAAAAGGAGAAGATAAATGAGCTTGCAAGGCTCTGCAAGAATTCCAAGAGGGTGTTGTTTGTTGCTGCGGGAACATCGTACCATGCCTCGCTGGCCGGCGTTTATATGCTCAATTCCATTGGCATTGAGGCCCACACCCTTATAGCATCGGAATTCCAGAACTATATGCTTGCGGACAAGGATGCCCTGATCGTAGCCATATCCCAAAGCGGCGAGACAATGGACGTTGTCAAGGCGCTTAAGTATGCCAAGGACAAGGGTTCAAAGATCGTTTCCATCGTCAACGTCCCATTTTCCACGATACAGAGGTTATCTGACCTTTCACTGGACATGTTGGCTGGGCAGGAGATATGTGTGGCTTCTACCAAGACATATACAAATCAGGTATTGACACTTGTCAAGCTTGCAAGCCTTCTGGGATATGAAACAGACATATCGAGCATACCAAACATGATCGATGAAACAATATCCTCATCTGAGGCGAAGGTAAGGGAAATGTCAAGTGCAATGAGCGACATAAGGGACATATACCTCATAGGCAGAGGCATATCATATCCACTATCCAGGGAAGTTGCACTGAAGTTAAAGGAGATAAGCTACATCCATGCTGAGGGAATGATGGGTGGAGAGCTCAAGCACGGCACAATAGCGCTCATTGAGGATGGCACCATAGTTTTCTCATTTGTGCCAAATACCGATTATGAGATGCTTTCTAATACGGAAGAAGTTGAGGCACGTGGAGCAAACGTGATACTGGTATCAGACAATCCAAAGTTCAATCCTACCTTCCTCCTGCCAAAAAGCGTACCGGGCTCCTTTTCAATAACCGCCACAATAATTGGTCAGCTCTTTGCATATTACATTGCAAAGGCGAAGGGACTGCCAATTGACAAACCCAGGAATTTGGCAAAGAGCGTCACGGTGAAGTGAATCCCTCTTCATCTTAAGCATTTTACCATGTTAACGCCTGATAGGTCAACGCTCTCTAGATTTGCCCCCCTCAGGTCGACTTTCACCATGTTGCAACCCTTGAGGTCAGCGCCCCCTAGATTTGCCCCCATCATGTCCACATCCACAAAGTTGGATTCCCTCAGGTCGCAGTCACTCATATTGGCCCCATTGAGCTTTGATTTAACGAAGTTTACCTCTGCCATCGCATTTCCGCTAAAATCGGTGTTAGAGACATCTACCTTGTAGAAGTTCGTTCCATTCATGTACGCATCTTTGAAAACGGCGCCAAGAAGGTCAGTCTTCTCAAAACCTGTGTTCTTTAGATTGGACTTTGTCATGTTGCAATCCATAAGGTCGGCTCCAGACATATTGGAATCCTGAAGATTCGCACCGCTCAGATCTGATCTTGCGAGCACCGCATCTTCTAAGATGGCCTCAAGCAGATTCGCACCGCTCAAGTCCAGGTCGCTTAGGTTGGCTTTTGTCATGTCAGCCTTATAAAAGTCAGCCCCATTGAGCTTTGATGACCTAAAGTCTGCGTTATGCAGTATTGCCCCATAAAAAACTGCATTTACGAGTTCTGCAGACCTGAAATCAGTATCCTTCAGGTCAGCTTCATTGAATTCTGCCGAGTTAAGTTTTGAACCATTGAACTTGGAACCTGACATCTCCGCCTTGGAGAATATGAAGTTGTTTAGCTCAAGCCCCTTGAGCACCTTATTTTTTAGCTTTGCCATCTTTGCGCCTGGGATGCCCTCCAACCATTCTTGATGTTTTTCCAATATGGCTTGTAATTCCTTTTTCTCCATGATATCGCCAATATATCATTGATTTCATAATATATAAAATTAATTTAATGTCCTTTAATAAATAAAATATTTATAGCACCTGAACAATGTATATATGGTGATAGTATGGTGGAAGTTATAGATGATATTGTAAAATATCTTGAAGAACACAGATACCTGTCCCTTGCCACAGTTTCCTCTGATGGCATACCTATGGCCGCTACAGTCTCTTATGCCAGCGTTGGCACGACAATATACTTCTCTACTGGAAGGACAACAAACAAGTTCAGGAACATAACCAAAAGATCAAATATCGCATTGACAATAGATGAGGATTATGAGGATTGGGGAAAGATACAGGGGATTCAATTGATTGGAAAGGCGACACTGTTGGAAGACGTGCCAGGCATTGAGGCTGCCCAAAAGGCACTCGGCAGCAAGTTTCCGCAAATGGCCCAAATGCCTGCCAACATCGATTTTGCCCTTTTTAAGATAGAACCTGTAAAGGCATACTTTTTAGACAATTCCAAGGGATTTGGACATAGGGACAAAGTTGTTTTCTAGACAACACTCACTCTATTTTTTCTATTTTTTGGTGTTTTCATGCGAATTCTATCAAAATTGGCTTTCAAAAATGCCGGGGACTTCATTGGTGGAAATGCCAGAGGCCTTGAAAGGTCCATATTCAATGACAGATTCGCCTCAGGTTGTGATGATGAGGTCTTAAGGGAATTGAAGAAGTATCAAAACATTGACGGCGGATTTGGAAATGCTCTTGAGTCAGACTTCAGACTGCCACTTTCCTCACCAATGTCAACCTCAAAGGCCTTCGAGATAATCAGGGGCCATGAAGATTCCAGCCTTGCCCTCCCTATGACGATAGCGGGAATAAAGTATTTTGAGGCCACCTATGACCATGGCCGTCTAGGTTGGTATGCTGTCCCCAAGGAGGTCAATGAATATCCCCACGCCTTTTGGTGGACATATGACGAGGAAACCAAAATGACGATGATAGACAATTCATGGGGAAACCCCTCAGCAGACATAATTGGTATTATATATAGACACAGGGAGCATTCCACTGTCCTGGACATTAGTTCACTGGTGGTCCATGCAATCGAGTATTTTAAGGCCAAGAAGGGGTATGATTCACAGCATGAGGTCTATTGTTACATCAGTCTTCAGGACTCATTGCCTGATAAGCTGGCCAAGAGCCTTGACGGGCCCCTGACGCGTGCCGTTGGGGAGCAAGTATGCTATGACATGAAAAAATGGGATACATATGAACCCAGGCCTCTGGACTACGTGGGGTCGCCAGAACACAGGCATTATGGAATACCTCCGGAGAAGATTGACATTAATCTCGACTATATTGCCAGGGAGCTTGAGGTGGATGGCCATATTTCCCCACACTGGGACACCAGCGGATATGGAGAGGGGCTCAGGGAAGCCATTATAGAGTGGGAGGGCGTGCTTACGCTAAGGGCACTGATTGCGCTTGATAATTTTAAAAGAATAGAAAAATAAGTAAAGAAAATAAAAAGTTGAGGAAAATCAATTTTCGTGATTTCTTCTTAACCGAACAGGGCACCGAGTCCTTCGAGTGCCTCTTCCTCAGAAGCTTCTTCCTCTTCCTCTTCCTCTGCAGATTCCTCTGCTGCCTCAGCGGCTGGAGCTGCACCTGCTGCAGGTGCTGCGGCGACTGGCATGGCAGCGGACTTTATAGCGTCCTCTATGTCAACATTCTCCAAGGATGCGACGAGTGCCTTTACCCTTGAATCATCGACTTCCACACCTGCTGCTTCGAGGATCTTCTTTATACTGTCCTCGTTTATCTCCTTTTCTGAAGCATGCAAGATCATTGCGGCGTAAATATACTCCATTTCAATACCTCCAATTAACATAATCTAGCCAAACAAAGCGTCAAGTCCACCTAATGACTCTTCTTCTGACGCCTCTTCTTCCTCTTCCTCTTCAGGTTGGTCCTTATTTTCGTCCTCTGATACTTCCTGGACCTCCTGAGTGGCCGCTGCGGCTGCAACGGAACCCAGATTGTCCTTGAGATCATCGTCTAGTGCGGCCTCATCCAAAACCTTAGCTAGGGAGAGCATCTCTGTATAACCCTTGGATAGGATTATTGGCAAAGTCTCTTCATTTATCACATTGGCGTTGATACCAAGATTCCTGGCATTGCTGACAGCCATTGCGATAAGCATACTGATCGAGGTTTCGTTTGGTATTGCTGCATTAAGCGCAAGATTGAGCGACTGTGAATACGCTAGGGCGAATTGGCCAGCTATTACCCCCTCGTCTATTGCGAGGTCTCTTCCGTTGAAAATGAAACCGTCCTCATATACTGCAAAAAGGTTCAGTCCCACTTCAAGTGGCTCGATACCCAATTTACCCAGTATGCCCGCAACATCGGAGGATATTACATCCCCTTCGTTTAGCAGGACATGACTCTTCTTCACTACTATCTTTCCGCCCTCTATGGCAGCAGGAATACCAACTCTCTGCATCTCGCCTACGATTGGTCCTGGTGGGAATCCTGTATCGCCTTTCTCGATCACGATCTCTTTGGGACATACCTCGCCACCCTTTGCGGGGGCGCTTGTCTTACCCTTTTCAAACATTTTGTAAAGCTTGTAAGGATTGATTTCCGTCAAGGCTAGGGATGAACCACTCTGAACGTGGTCCTTCAAACCTTTGAGGGCATCATCCTCAGATTCTTCCAAAGCAAGCTTCAAAAGAGTGTTCCTTGCAGTCCTTATCTGTATCTTTCCATGGAAGTCCCTTCTCATGGCTTGTAGCTGCTTGGCTGCAATTCCGGATATGTCTACAATACCGATCACTTGGTGTGAGTTGATAGCTTCCTTTAGCTCATTGACCTCATCCTTCTTCCATGAAGCAACGTGTGCCATTTCATCACACCTCCACCTTTACAGGCTTACCCATTGTGGCTTTAACATAGACTGACTTGATATGTGCTAGTCCACGTTCATATTTTCTTTCTATAATGCCCATTATTGCCATGGCATTCTCAGCGACCTGATCATCGGTCAATGATTCAGAGCCTATAAGGACCTGGATCACCGGCGCCTTTTTCATGTCTATCTTGACAGTCTTGTCAAGATTCTTGATCATTCCTTCCAACGGGGCCGTTGGTGGCAAAGGTTTAGGCATCTTACCTCTTGGAGCAAGGATAGGTCCAAGCATCTTACCAATGGTTGGCATCAGATTTGCTTGGGCTATGAAGAAATCGTGTTTGTTTGCGAATTTGCGAGCTTCACGCTTGTTGCTTGCGAACTCTTCCAAGTCCTCAATGACATCAAGTCCAAGTTCCTTTGCATTTAGTGCCATTTCCCTTTCGGCAATTACGGCAACCCTTACGGATTTGCCCCTGCCATTGGGTAAGGCTGCCTCTTGCCTTATCTTGAACTCGGGTTTCTTGATATCCACTTCTTTGAGGTTTGCTATGAGTTCGAAGGATTGCATGAAGTTACGCGGCTTGGAATTCTCCCTTGCCTCCTTCACTCCTCGTGTTATTGCCTCTATCAAGGCATACACCTCCTTGATGTTATGCGCGTGTCACTGGTGTCTAAAAGTACTCGTCGTACTTGCCTTCGTCGATTTCCTTCTGAACTTGTTTAATCGTTTTATCATCAACTGTGATGTTCATTGGAACTCCTGCCCCAATAATCTCCTTTGTGGCCATCTTAAGATTATATGATAGGAGATTGTCCCTTTTCATATTTGCAATCTTTACAGCACTCTCAAATGTGAGATTGCCACCAGCCTCTTCTCCGGGATTTTGAGGTCCTTTTTCCACACCCATTTCCTTTTTTATCAAGGCTGTTGTTGGGGGTGTTCCTACCTCTATCTCAAAGTTCCTTTTATCATCAACAGTGATCGTCACAGGAACTTTCATTCCCGCGAAATCCTTTGTTTTCTCGTTTATGGCCTGAACGACCTTTGGCACTGGAGCGCCTAGTGGCCCCAGCGCTGGTCCCAGAGGGGGGCCAGCAGAAGCTTTACCTCCATCTACCAGCGTCTTTACGGATTGTGCCATCTACTTCTCACCTACTCTTCCTTTGTTTTTTTCTCGATAATCCTAACGTAGCTGCCGTTAACTGTCACAGGAATGGGGATTGTGACTTCAAGAAGCTCAACGGTAAGTTCTTCCTTACCCTCATCAATGCGTATGACCTTGGCTTTCTCGCCTTTGAATGGCCCGGCCACGAGCTCTATAATGTCACCAGGTTTTATACCCTCGACAGCGGGCTTGTCTTCGAAGAAGTTCTCGACTTCCACGAATGGAACATGTCCGGGCAGTATGCCCCTGACGTGTTTAATCCCTTCGATCGCTTCCTGTACTGCACCTTCGTCGATGGCTTCAATGAATATGTACCCTTTTAAACTTTCCGGTGCTAAGATTGCAGATACCTTTATACCTTTGTTTTTTATCTTTTCATCCAGGATAGTAGCGACATTCCTTTCCTGATTCATGGTTGTTTTTAAAATAAAGATTGAATATTCAAATTCCATTTTCTTCACTGTCAGAATGTTGTTCCTTGTATTAGTGATGACATGAGTTTTATTATAAAACCAATTATCGCCACCACAGATATGCCTATCGCGCATATTTTGGCTGTCTGGATATATTCTTTTCGGTCAGGTTTCTTTGTCAATCTAAGTACCTTTTTGTAGCCTCGTAACGTCTCTGAAAGACCTTTTCTTTCCATTAATATCACCAAATTCAGCAGTTTATATGAAGTCTATTCCTAGGTTGATGCTGCTCTTTTCAGCATCATCACCTAAAAGCATTTCTGTCTCTCTTGGCCCAAGAATGTATGGTGAGTTAACTCCGGATAGAACAAGCAGCACCCTGACAGTGCCTTTCAACGACTCATCGATCTGAGCTCCCCAGATGACCTGTGCCTCAGGATCAAGTTCGTTGGAAACGGCTTCCACAATGCGTTCTGATTCCTCAAGCTTAAGGTCGTTTGATCCAGTTATATTGATCAGTGCACCTCTTGCACCTGTTGCATCAACATCTATGAGTGGTGAATGTAATGCCTCATCAACGGCTTCCATGGCTCTATTCTCTGTGTCTGACTCGCCCATGCCAATCATGGCGACACCGCCATCGCTCATAACCGACCTCACATCTGCGAAGTCTAGGTTTATGAGACCTGGTTTTGTTATGAGGTCCGTTATCCCCCTGACCGACTGGATAAGAATGTCATCCGATACCTTGAAAGCTGCGCCTATTGGCAGTCCTGGAGCTAGTTCCAGAAGCTTGTCATTTGGTATCACGATCACGGTGTCTGAAGACTTCCTTAGGTTCTCAAGGCCTTTCTCTGCATTTCTCTGCCTTCTTATACCTTCAACTGTAAAAGGCAATGTAACGATGCCCACTGTAAGTGCGCCATTCTTCTTTGCAACATCCGCTATGATTGGTGAAGCTCCGGTCCCCGTTCCACCGCCTAGCCCGCATGTTACGAACACCATGTCCGACTTGTCTATGGCATCTCTTATCACTCTTTCATCTTCCCTGGCGGCCTGCTCACCGATTGAAGGGTCATTTCCTGCTCCAAGTCCCTTGCTAAGTTCGGTTCCAATCAGAATTTTCTTATTGGCTTTGCATTTTCTGAGGTCTTGCGCATCGGTGTTGATTGCAATGTCCTCACTTCCCTCTACACCTACCTCTATCAGCCTGGTGATGGCATTACAACCAGCTCCGCCGACACCTATGACCTTTATCCTGGCCTGACATTGTTTTATAATGTCCTCTAATTCCTCATCGTCTGCTGTAGATTTATCAAATGAAAGGGCAGTTTCACACTCTGTAGCACGAGCCACTGCATCTTCTATAAGCGATTTCAAGTCATATACCTCCAATTAGCAAAATGAAATTCTAATTTATTTGTTTATTATTTTAATTTATACTATTTAAAGGTTTTTATTGACGTAAAAGGTCGTAAATCATCTTTTTTATCAATAGTAATCCTTTACCTAACATTTTCTTATTTAATTGGTCAAATCCTTTGTTTTCAGTGTTTTGTATCCTAATGATTCGAATAAATCTCTGTAGTGCGTGCGATTTGGTGTTCCTTTCCAATCAAAGATCACAGTTTCGCCGCCATTGTTCATATTAAAAAGCTCTGATGCCCTATTTTCATCAATTGGGAATGCGTATTTTGGGATCACGTGCCCTACTGCCCAATCTGTGGTTTTCACGATCTCTGATAGCCTCTGGGGATAGTGGCCCCCCCCAACACCTATTGCCTTCGGGTAGTCCATGTCATTGAATCTCAATGCCTCGATAGTGGCACTTGCAACGACCTCGCCAGCCTTTTTATCTTTCCATTGCTCCATCTTACTGCCAACCTCGAAGAACGTTGATGGAACGCTGGTAATGGGCCCGTGGTGCGTTGCTTCCAAGGACACTTCATAGTCAAGCCCGTACTGATCCCGCTCCTTGAACATCCTTTGAAGGGCTATTTTTTGTGCGATGGGATTGGATATGCATATTTTTCCTTCAACGCCACCATACATCGCGCCATTGTAATTACCAGGCGTGTGCACAGTGAGTGTGTGGACCCCCTTCTCAGAGCTGTGCCGTGTTATGAAGAAGTTCGCCTCTACGTCATCGAACTTTTTTTCTATGTAATCTGCATATATGCTTCTTTCTGAGATAATATTCAAAATAGCGTTTTTTTTCGTGTATTCGAAGATATTGTCTCCAATGCGCTCAAAATCATGATGTTCAAGCATGTTGTCGGCTATGTTCATTCCTGCCGGGTCCTGGCTTGATGCGATTATGAGTATCATGGCTCAGATTTTTTATAAAAACTTTTAAATGTTAGCATGGAAAACAATGTCAGGTGTTAGCATGGAGAACATATATCTTGACAACAGCGCTACGACTGCAGTAGACGGGAAGGTCATTGAGGAAATGATGCCTTACTTTGATTCCTACTACGGCAACGCCTCGAGCTTACACAGTTTTGGCCGCAACGCTTCCAAGGCCTTGGAGAATGCCAGGCGACAGGTGGCCAGTTTGATTAATGCTGATATAAGTGAGATTATATTTACCGCAGGGGGCACAGAATCAGATAACATTTCCATTTTGGGGATTGCAAAGGCATTGAAGGATAGGGGGGACCACATAATCACGTCCTCTATTGAACACCCCGCTGTGCTCATGACCTGTGAGCATCTTGAAAGGGAGGGATACGATGTTACCTATCTGCCTGTCGATGACCAAGGCAGCATATCCCTAAAGGACCTTGAAGATAATATTACTGACAGGACGATCCTTGTCACAATAATGCACGCGAACAATGAGATTGGCACAATACAACCAATAGGCGAGATTGGAAGGATAACCCATGAGCATGGCGCGCTTTTCCATACAGATGCAGTTCAATCCATTGGAAAGATCCCTGTGGATGTTATAAGGGACAATGTGGACCTTTTGTCAATTTCTGGGCACAAGCTCCACGGACCTAAGGGCATAGGTGCACTTTATATTAAAGATGGCACACCGATAGAGCCTATAATATATGGTGGCGGGCATGAGAGGGGTCTGCGATCATCGACGGAGAACATACCCGGAATAGTTGGGCTTGGAAAGGCATGCGAGATGGCCAGGGAAAACATTGGTGCCGATATTGAACACATCAAGGAATTGAGGGATAGCCTAATAAAAGGAATATTGGGAAACATCCCAAAGACAAAGCTCAATGGACACCCATCGGACCGTTTATGCAACAATGTGAACATGTCATTTGAGGCAGTAGAGGGTGAGGCATTGATCCTTGCATTGGACAGGGCAGGCATCGCCGCATCCACAGGATCCGCATGCTCCTCAAAGAAGAGCAAGGCTTCCCATGTTCTCATGGCCATAGGGCTCAGCGAGTTCATGGCGTATGGGTCGCTTAGATTGTCGCTAAGCAAGATGAATACCAAAGAGGAGATAGACAAGGTTCTTGAGGTGCTTCCAAAGATCGTGAAGAAATTAAGGGCAATGTCGCCCTTGTGGACGGAGGAATAGATATGGCATATGAATTCAATGAAAAGGTTATTGATCATTTTGAGAATCCTAGGAATGTAGGAATGATGAAGGATGCGGATATCGTAGAGACAGTTGGCAGCCCAGTATGCGGGGACATGCTGACCCTTTACATCAAGATCAAGGACGACAGGGTCGAGGATGTCAAGTTCAAGACCTTTGGATGCGGAGCGGCGATCGCGACCTCGTCCCTTTTTACCGAACTTATCAAAGGCAAGACTGTTGAAGAGGCCCTTAAGATCACAAGTGATGTCGTGGTGAACGAGATAGGCGGATTGCCAGACAAGAAGGTCCACTGCTCCGTGCTTGCGCCCGATGCCTTCGAGAGGGCCATAAAGAAATACCGTGAAAAGTCATGATCCAAGATGGCAGCGAGGTGCTTGGGGAAGTTTTCCGAAGGTACAACAAGGACCCATTGGGTTGGTACATAACCCTAAGTTCCGACAAGAAGAATCGTTCAGTGGTATTGATACAAAAGGACAAGAAGGTCTGGCAGATCAAGACACACCACATAACGCCCTACAGGAACATTAGCCTAGGCGGCAAAGCAAAGGCCGGTGACGATGCCGGTCCCCCGATGATGTCGTTTGGATGGCGAAGCCTGTCCCCGGACCTTTTCAAAAAGATCCAGTCCGACATGAGGAGGAGGGGGGAGGTGTCCACAGAGATTCTGGATGAGATAGCCAACATAGACCCGAAACCACTGGATGAGTCCATCAAGGAGGTGGTTGGAGGCCCTTTTAACATTATGAGCAATCCAGTCTCTTCCATATCAAAGGGACAGGAGAAACTGGATAAGAAGCTCGGCCTGGAGCTAGATAGGCTTATATTAAAACAAGAAGGTAGCGGAATGTACGGCTGATTAAATATTGGACTTCAGTACTATCCCTAATCTCTTTATTCCCTCAACTATGTTCTCGTTTGACTCATATGCGAAAGTGAGCCTCATATGATTATATCCTCCCTTGGTGTAGAACGCCCCACCCTGCACATAGGCCACGTTTTCCTTTAAGGCTTCTGGGAGTATCTTTTCGGCATTCATATGATCTGGCAATGTCACCCATATGAACATTCCACCATTGGGCCTTGTCCATGTGACCTCAGGGGGGAAATGCTTTTCCATGGCATTTAGCATTATGTCCCTTTTTTCCTTATACATTGCTGCTATCCATGGAATGTGCCTGTCTATCAGGCCCCTAAGAAGCAGTTGATAAGTGATATGTTGCACATAGGCATTGGAACAAAGATCTGTCGCCTGTTTGACTATTACAAGCTTCTTGATGACGTCCTCCGGGGCGCATACCCATGCCAACCTGAATCCAGGGGACAGGATCTTTGAGAACGTTGAAAGGTATATGGTGTTCTCATATGCATATACCTTGACCGACTTGATCTTCTTGCCTGAGAATCTTAGCTTCTCATACGGATTGTCCTCGACTATTATCAGGTCGTGGTCATATGCTATCTCGGCAAGCTCCTTTCTCTTTTCCTTCGAATAGGTTATGCCGGATGGATTCTGGAATGTGGGCACGGTATAGAATAGTTTTGGCTTTACCTTTGAATTGTTGAGTATATCCCTCAGGACATCAAGTCTTGCACCGTCCTCATCCAGGGGAACTGTTTCAAACTTTGCCTGGAACAGCTTGAATGCTGACAGGCCCCCAATGTAGCTGGGGCTCTCGACAATTACCTTGTCTCCTGGATTGAGGAATGATTTTGCAATCAATTCCAAGGCTTGCTGGCTGCCTGAGGTGATGAGTATGTTGTCCTCAGTGGATAGGACCCCAACACTTCTTTCCCTTGCAGCAAGAAACTTTCTCAGCTCAATGTATCCTTCAGTGGTGGTATATTGGAGTGCCTCTTCGCCATTGTTGAGAAGAACACTTTGCGATATGCGGAATATGTCCTCTACAGGGAATGATTTAGGATTAGGCAATCCCCCTGCCAATGATATTACCTCTGGCCTTTTTGTGAGCTTTAATAGTTCTCTTATATCCGAGGCTTTAAGGCCAGATACCCTTTCAGAGAATAGGTTTTCCCATGTCAACATTAATTCAACCCCAAATTCATTGCGATCCACACTGGCGGGTAATAAAGTATCGCACTACTAAAATATATACATTTTGTATATTATGTGTTGCGAGCGAAACCCTTAATTATCTTCCCAATAAGGTATTGCCATGGCATTGCCCAGGGGAGAGCGTTGTTCTATATGCAAGGGAAACAAGCTTCTTTGCGGCAGAAACCAATGCCCCATATTGCAAAAGATCAGGATGAAGTCCAAGATCATGCCCAAGCTATCGAAGGACATATTCGGCTCTTCCCCATCATCAATATTTGTGGGCAGCTGGAGCTATCCCAAGGTGTACATTGGCCCGATGGTCCCACCGATCATAGGGGACACATCCGACATGGACAGGCCAGAATCATGGTTTGGACGGTCATTGGACGAGATCATCGAGTTCAGGACATCTCTTGTAAGATCAAAGGACCAACTTGACGTCAAGGTGGCAAGGGACCCTCAGAGAAAGGTCATGCTGATGCAGGACATAGTGATGTCTGACAGGCCGGTTGATACGGAGCTGCACCTGGAGAAGAAACCTCAGTTCAACATAAAGCTCTCAGAGTTCTCCCCTCCCCACGGGCCCTCCGAGCTCCTAAAGAAGGTCGAACTGGCACAAAATCCCCACATACCCAGAAGCATAGACAAGGTTTACAATGACGATCTTCTGGCGACCGATGGCATGATGGGCCTCTTTGGCAAGGGGATAGAGGTATCACACATATCAAAACTCCTTTCAGCAGGGATCCTAGGTGAGCAAAAGAATAGGAAGTTCGTTCCAACAAGGTGGTCGATCACCGCCACGGACGACATAATATCCAAGCGCCTGATGGGGTCTGTCCGCGATCATCCGCAGATATCGGACTATTTGGTATTTTTCTCCCAGGACATTGGCAACAAGCTTGCTGTGCTCCTCATGCCGGGTGTGTGGTCCTATGAGTTTTTGGAATGCTGGCTCCCCGGTTCCCTATTCTCGGGTTCTAGCGTCAAACCCAGCATAATCTCGGATTGGGAGTATTTCAACGGGAGAAAGAAGTATGCAGACGTCATAACTGGGGCTTATTATGCAGGAAGATTGCCGGTCGTTGAGTATCTGGACATGAAACGTAGGCAGGGGAGGGGTATAGTGATCATGGAGGTCCAACCTGATTATCACACGCCCGTGGGCGTATGGAGGATACGGACCATACTCAAGGAGGCATTGGATAATAAGCCTAGAAGGTTCGATACGATGGGTGAAGCGGTCTCCGCGCTAGATGGATTCCTTACACTTCCAGCACAGGATTACATTGAAAAATCAAAATTGCTTAACTTCACATCAAGGCAAAAAGTGCTGGATGAATGGTTCTAATATTTTTCACATATGCGTAATTACCCATAGTTTTTTAATAGATGCTATTGGGGATTTATTCTATGAATTCCCGTGACATTGCGATTAGGGCATCATTCACAGCACTTGTGTTCATAGCCACTGCAATCATCCCTCCAATACCAATAGCCGCGACAGGGGGATACTTCAACTTTGGTGAGACAGCAATATATATTACAGCTTTCTTGTTCGGGAGCATGACCGCAGGTTTTGCTGGCGGGGTGGGTTCCGCCATCGCAGACCTGTATCTGGGTTTTGGTTCATTTGCACCGATAACATTTGTTGTCAAGGGCATCGAGGGCCTTATGGTGGGATACCTTGGAAAGGAAAAGGGGTATGCCACGCGTGTTTTTGCATTGATGATCGGCGGAGTCGTTCTGATGTCTGGTTACTTCATTGCCGAGACATACCTATTTGGCATGCCGGCTGCCCTTGAGGAACTGCCATTCAACTTCGCACAGTTCTTGGTTGGAGCCATACTATCCCTGTCGGTAATTGCTACGCTTGAGAGAAAGGGAATCACTTTTTTCAAGTGATCAAATATCAAGTGTGCGGTAAACTGGTAAAGATCCTGCCTGATTGGATGGGATCTTTTCATTAATCTCCGTCATTCTACAACGCTTTCTATCATTTTCTTGAAAACGTCGAAAGGCATGGCCACCACAGGTTCGCACCTGGGCTTCCAGAAAAAGACAAGGTCTCCCTGTGTAAAGGCGTTTTCCATCCATTTCGGGAACTCCTTGTTCCTGGCCTTGGATTCTACCTTGTATGTCTCAGGGCCAATATCTGCTCTGACATCGCCATCGAGTTCCTCGCTGAATCTTCCATATGCCCCCGAGGCAAGAGATCTCTTCGCACTCACACCTGTAATGTTATTGAGGTATTCTTCGGTCTTCTTTTCGTATCTGTAACCCTTTGCCTTTTGTTTTGAAGTCATATGAATCACCCTTAAAATAGCAATATAGAAGTGATAAAATATTTTGTAATGATTCTTTTATAATTATCTGTTGATTCTTCCTGTGATGAGGAATTCCTCATATTCCTCCAGCCATTTCTCAGAGACCTCTGCCTCCTCAATGAACTGGATAAGATTCCTTATCTGGCCTATGGTTGCAGATGTTAGATGGTGATCCATTATGCAGGCGTCATTATCTGCGATCTCCCTTGGGACCTTTATCAGCTCCAAGAACTGTTTGATGATCTTGTGTCTCTTATATGTTCTTTTTGCAAATTCCTTTCCCCTTGGCGTAAGTGTGACGCCCTCATACTTCCTGTAATTGACAAGCTCCTCGTTGTCCAGTTTTTTGAACATCTCCACAACGCTTGCGGGTGTAATGTTAAGGGCGGATGCCACATCCTTGGTCCTGGCATATCCCTTCTTTGTGACGATACATAGGATCGATTCCAGATATTCCTCATATTTCTTGCTATAATGGTCGCTATCTTTCATCATTACAATAGAGCCATTTTACAAAAATAAATCTTTTGGTTCTCAATTTACCACATTTTTGGAGTTAGGATGTTTTTCCGCATATGTCACCACCCAGATAAGATTTTTAAAGCGACCTATAGATATTTACTCCTTTATTCTAATAGGAGGTACAAAAATGATGGATGATAAAATGGTTCAGCAGAACCAGAAAATAGAGGAAAGGATGGATAAGATCAAGCACAAGATCGCTGTTGCTAGCGGTAAGGGCGGCGTGGGAAAATCGCTTGTCGCTGGATTGATTGCAAGTTATCTTGCCAAGAATGGTAACAAAGTTGGAATACTCGATGCTGATATTACAGGGCCAAGCATACCTAAAATGTTCGGTGTTGACCAGATGCCGGCGCAAGGTCAGGAAGGCATTGTACCACCAATATCAAAGGAAGGGATCAAGGTCATGTCCTTAAGCCTAGTGCTTCATGACAACAGTTCAGCAGTGATATGGAGGGGACCTATGGTCGCGAATGCCATAAGGCAGTTCATGTCCGACATAGAGTGGGGAGACCTTGACTATCTTATAATCGACCTGCCACCAGGAACGAGCGATGCCCCACTAACAGTAATGCAGGGCATGAAGCTTGACGGGACCGTTGTTGTCACATCGCCCCAGCAGCTTGCCTTTGAGATCGTAAGGAAGGCAATAAGCATGTCCAAGACGATGAACGTAAGGGTCCTGGGGATCATACAGAACATGGCATATGCCCTTTGCCCAAAATGCGGAGAGAAGTTCGAGCTATTTGGAAAGGACGATGGCGAGAATCTTGCCAAGCTGGCTGAAGTACCCTATCTTGGTTCCATACCATTGGACTCAGAGATCTCCAGATTGGCCGACAATGGCCTGATCGGTGAATATGATAAGGATTTTGTGGACTCCATAGCCAAAAATATCCTTGAGAAGATAGATTGATAATTTCATGAGGGAGCGCTTTGGCTTTTTTCAATAACAGGAAAGGCGGCAATGTCGCCTTCAAGAGTTCAAAGCGTTCCCGATTGTTAAGAGACCCTTATTCCAAGTCCAATTCCATCAAACTGGAATTCAGGCCGAACGATGATATTTTGGAAGCCCTTCGATTGTTCAAGGAGGCTGTGCGTTTAGGTGTTGACGAGCTGATTCACAGGTCTGGGCAGCACCTTCTTGAGGCGCTCAACAGGACATTTGGGATAGATAAGAACGTCACCTTGGCGATAAGGGGGAATAGGCCTTCCAGGCGAAAGGTGGACCCTAACACCGGAAAAAAAAGGATAGTTGCGTCAACACACGGAAAGTACTATCCTGATAAAAGGGTCTTGGCCATATACATATCAACAGCGACAGGTCGTAGGGTCGCATACAAGACATTGTTAAACACCCTTGTTCACGAGTTTTGCCACCATATGGACTATTATCATCCATGTCTCTCTTTAGACAGGTCCCTTCATACGAAGGGATTTTATGAGCGCCTCAACTCATTATACGATCCATTAAAAGACATATGAATAGATTACTCAAAAGCGATAAAGTTTATCTACTTGATTGCATATTTTTTTTTGAATGCCCGATAATATCAATATTCTTCACTTGGAAAACGATTGTGAATATTCAAGTTTTCTCAATGACCAACTCAATAAGATATCAAGTGACAAGGATAATTATAGATTCAAGTTTGAGGTTGTAAAGAAACCTGATGACGCCATTGAAAGAATATTGAAGAACAGTTATGACTGCATAATCTGTGATTACCAGATAATAGGGGGAACTGGCCTGGAGTTCCTGATAGAGGCAAGGGCCCTGGAGAATGACACCCCTGTAATATTTCTGGCTGGGCAGGAAGATGACGATCTGGCTAAGAATGCCTTTCGCCATGGAGCCAATGATTATTTTCTGAAAAAGGATGAGATGACAAGCTTTGAAATAATGTACAATGCAATTTTAAATCAGATAGAACACCGCAGGACATTTAGGGAAAAGAAAGAGATAGAAAAAAAGCTTGCCATATCGGAGAATAAATACATATCTTTATTTCAAAATGCCAATGATGCAATATTGTTGCTTGATGAGAATGGGATAATAGAGTGCAACAAGATGACCGAGAGCATTTTAGGTTATCCAAGAGATGAAATTATAGGCAAAAAGCCTTATGAGCTCTCACCCAGGATACAGCTGGATGGCAGGGACTCGAAGAAATACAACATCGAGTACCTCCAAAGGGCCAGGGACGGCCAGATTAATAATTTCTTATGGATAATAAGGCATAAGAATGGGCATCTGGTGCGTTGCAGGATCAATCTGAACGTTATACAATACGAGGATGATAACAAGTTCATTGCCATAGTTAGGGAAGTGTCTGACAATAAAAATAATGATCAGATGATTTTGAACGGCGATGAAAAAAATCTACTTTTGCACAATTCGCCATTTAATGAGGGAAGCCTTCTATTGGATGCCGACGGCCGCATAATTTTCTTGGACAGTATTATAGAAAAGATGTTCGACCTTCCAAGCAATATGGTCGTTGGGAAGAAATTGAGGGATGTCATTGACCCCTCAATGAAGAAGACATACCTTGAAATTTATGGGCGCTTAATGAGAGATAAGAATGAAGTGATATTCAATACAAGTATCGGTGGAAGATCCTACACATTTTATATTTCCCCTTTCATTGATGGGGATGGATGTATCAGCAAGATTGGAATATACGCAAAGGACAACACTGAGTTCAGGAGCACCGAAGAGGAACTTTATAAAAAATTGAAGAGTTCGAATGAGGTCATAAACTCCATTCCCATAGGGATATACATTTTCAGGTATGAGCCACCCAACAAGCTTTTTCTGGAAGACGCAAACCCCAAGGCTCAATGCAATTCCTTCCTGGATATGGATTTTGCACTTAACAATGAATATTCAAATGTTTGGATTTCAAGATCTTCAGCATTGCTGAAAAATGAGCTCATACGGGTGGCCCAGAGTGGTGTCACGTTCAAGGATGAGAGTTACATTTACCCCATAAAGAACGGGACACTCTATTATAGCCTCACTGCTTTTAAATTGACCAACAGGAAGATATGCTTGACGGAGTATGACGTGACGAACATAGAAAAAACCAAGAATGAGCTCAAGCGAAACAGGATTTTCCTAGAGAATCTCATATCCATCTCAAAGGACATAAACGTCCTGGATCTTAAGTTCATACTCGAGAGGATCGCGAATGACATAAGGAGGATTGTTCCATACGAGTCCCTCTCATTTTACAAGATAGATGCTGAAAATGATGTACTGATACCCATTTATGCCAATGGCACAGACTGTGACAAGGTAATGCAGTACCAGGCTTCACTGCATGAGGGGATCACTGGCAGGGTGGCAAGAAATGGTGTAGCGGAGATAGTTAACGATCCGTATGATGACAATAGCACGATATTGGTACCAGGAACCAAGAAAGAAGATGACAAAGTGATGTCCATACCTCTCATTGGCCACAAAAATACCATTGGCGTGCTCAATCTTTATAGAATTGGAATTAATTTTGAATCAGAGGAACTTGATGACATATTCGTGTTCGTCCCACATGCTGCCGTTGCCATGGAGAACGCAATACTGTTCGATAATCTGAAAAAGTCCAAAGAGCGCACCGAGTTCTTCATGTCAATGCTTGCCCATGATATGAAAAATTGCCTTTCTGTGAGCTATGGTTACACGGAGCTGCTTGATGAGGATACGGATATCCCAGATATAACATCAAAGCTTTGCCACCAATACGACTCAATGTATCGCCTGATCGACAATGCCATATTGTTCGTAAAGCTTGAGGAAGGGGAGATTAACAAGAAATTTGTCTATACCGACATCAATGAAGTGATAATTGATGCTGTGAAATATTACAAATATCATCCTAAGCACGACAATATCAACTTGGAGCTTCACAAGAAAAAGTGCCCTATAATGGCTCTGCCGATTTTGGTAAACACCTTCACAAACCTCATTGATAATGCCCTCAAGTATGCAAATAATTGCACTATAAAAGTGTATGATTCAAAGGATAAGTATAACATCGATTTCATAGACGATGGCAATAGCATCGAAGAGGATAAGCTAAAAATGCTTTTCAAGAATTATAAGAGGGGGGCGCATAGCGAAAATATAATAGGTTACGGCCTGGGTCTTTCAATTGTAAAGAAGGTCGTAAATCTGCATAATGGGGATATATCAGTTAGGAGCGACAAGGACTCTGGAACCGTCTTCACCGTTTCTTTGCCCATTACAAAGGAAAGGGAAATATATTAGGAAGGCATTGCTCAACCCAGATTTCTCTCAAACCAGCCTATGCCAAAATTCACGATGTCATTTTGTTTGAAAAGATAGGAGTCTGCATTCCCGACCTTCGAGTGATTGCACTGACCCGTCTTGGCGAACTCTCTGAGTATCGTTGGAAAGTGGCCTGTGTAATCATCATAGTCCTCATACTTCTTCCATGCCCTCTTTCCGGATTCATATACTGCTGCCCCATTTGTCCTTGTCTTCTTATTGAAGTCAGCCTTATGCTCGGCAAGGTGAAGCGTGGTGTTCCTTTCAGTTCCTATCAAAAGCGCATACCCCCCAAGATCGCAGCATCTTTCCAGGGGGCTTCCTCCCCCCAGGGGAAATGACCAAGGCTGTTCCTTGACTATTTCATGAGAAAATTTTCCCAATGCAACTATGGATATTGGGTGGTCAGACCTCTCTGCCCCCGGCCAAAATCTGAATGCATCGACTATTGCGCCCATTTGCCTTGGAGGTGAGCGTTCCTTGTCAAATGCCGGCATGTTCTCTATTATGATGGGCTTCCATTCTTCAGGCACGGGGGGATTTTCCCAATCCGTGGGGTCGCTGTTGTCCGTGGACATGCATGGCATCACCAATGTGCCCTCATCTCCTAAGGATTCTATCAGCGCGTTCAGAACTGCCATGGGACCCCCGCACACCCATCCGATGGAAGAGAGGGATGAGTGCACAAACAGCGTCATTCCCCCTTTTACACCGATTGATCTCAGGTCGTCAGCAATTGATCTCTGGGTGATGGGCATTGATGTCTTTTCAATGACATCCATTTCAGACATTCAGTTCACCTGTTGAGGTTCCAGCTCTTCCAAAAGGGCCTTGAGCTCTTCCAGAATGTCCTCAACCTCCCTGATCTTCTCCTTGACGTCCTCTATGGTCACCCCCTCATCAGGGGGCAATGGTTGCTCCCCCTCAAAGAATGCCAATACCTTCTCGTCTGAATCAAAGGATGTGACTTCGCTGGTCTTTGCATTGACCACGCACTGCATAGTGACACCGGCCGAATCGTTGGGGACTATAGAGACGAGCCAATAGAGCTCGCCATCCTTTATGATAGGGCGCGGTTCAGATATGTAGAAAGAGTACCAGTCATAGTTTGGGAACGTTTTTTTCACGTAATCGACCGAGTACCTGGGTCCGGTCAGATTGTCTTCAGACACCCTGTAAAGATATATCTTGCCATCAACGGCATTTTGGAAATATAACTCATAGAGCCCAAAGCTTCTGCCCCTCGGTTCAACTGCAGTCATCCATACAAGGCCATCCTCAGTGTCAAGCAGGAAAGGCTGTTGATTTCCGCCGCTGTAGACGTCCTGTATCTCTATCATCTCCTCATGGTAGAACCACATGTTCAATAGGCCTTTCCTAGTATTGACCACCTCGACCTGCTTCCTTGCCAGGGATTCAGGGTATATCCTATTTCCCCATGGCTGTTCTGCGGCATCCTCCGGGCTATAGTATTCTATGTTCCCATCAAAGTCTATGGTGTACACGCCGCCAAAGTAAGGGTATCTGCCTATGAGCTTGAACTTGTACTTTATCACGGAGACTATTATCTTATCGTCCTGATAGTAGATATCGGCTATGTCGCAGAACATGTCCTTTTTGTATATCTGCCATTCTATGTTGTCGGTTATCCCGATATCCTCGCCTATCTCCATCTCTTGCATGTTCGTCTCTATCTCCTTGCTGCTGTTGTCGGCGCTGATGGAGATAACGCCTTGGGGTTTTTTGGTGAAGTATAGTATCGATCCCTCTGGGACCATTGGGAAGTTCCAATAGAGCCGCCCATCCTCCTTTACCAAATCGCCATCACCTAGTGTGTATTGAGGGTCAGTGAAAACATCCAATGAGTACCTCTCAGCAACCGAGAATGGCAGGAATCTGATTACATCCGTCTCTGGCATCCCGTCGAGCAATACGTAATCGGTCTCCTCATAGAGTGCCCTGTCCATATAGTACCCACTGTAAAAGAACAATGGCACCAGGCATATCATGAAGATCACTACCACAACAGTCAGTATGCTCCTGACGCGCTTGAACATGTTGTACCGCCCAGTGTCCTTGAACTGTGCTCTGGACATATAGAAAAGCATTATCAGATTGATAAGTGCAAGCAGAATGATCGCAAAAAGGAACATCATGAACAGCGGAGACCTGTAGATCCCAATGACAAGCCCATGGAACCACGGCCTGACGTAGTATCCGCCAATGCACAATGCGATTATAATTGACAAGCCCCACAATAGCGAAGTAGTCTTCACAGGGCCATTTCCAAATCTTGAGAAAATCTCCCAAATGTCCCTAGGTCTTTTTTCCATTGTTTGTAATTAAATTGCATCTTTATAAATTACTCGATTATCTATTAATCACACAAACGAGTTAATCAAAGAAAAGCTGTTCACAAGAAAGTATTATATTGTATGGCTCTATGTTGTATCTGGATAAAATGTATCTTGAGCTGCTGTTAATTGCATTAGGGTTCATACTGCTTGTCAAGGGTGCTGATTATCTTATAAAAGGGGCATCGAACATAGCACAAAGATTCGGGATATCTTACTTTATAATTGGACTCACAATTATAGCTTTCGGGACATCCCTCCCAGAGTTCATCGTTAATGTTTTGTCAGCATTGAAGGGCACCACGGACATTGCAGTGGGAAACATTTTAGGCAGCAACATGGCAAACCTTCTCCTGATAATAGGAATTTCATCGATAATAATGCCCATTGAAATCAATATCTATGCCAAAAAGACCGATATCCCCTATGCCCTATTCTCCTCCATCCTGCTCCTGGTGCTTGCATGTGACATGATTTTATGGGGCTCAGTGGAAAACCACATATCCAGGATAGACGGGGTAATACTCCTGACAGGATTCATCGCCTTCATCTACTTTGTGCTCAGACGCACGATCGACGAGACCTCAGAAGAGGACTACTATGATATGGACTTTGGGACCCTAAGGACGATCGTGTACATATCGGCCGGCGTCGTGGGCCTTTATCTCGGCGGTGAGCTGATCGTTGAGAATGCGATATCGCTAGCAAGGGCTCTGTCCATCTCCGATATACTCATTAGCTCCACGATAGTTGCTTTTGGCACATCACTGCCGGAACTCGCCACCAGCCTCATAGCGGCCTACAATCACAAGTGCGACATAGCTGTCGGCAACATCATTGGTTCCAACATCTTCAACATCCTTTGGGTCCTGGGCATCTCCAGCATAATAACGACAATGCCGATACGGTCCACGCTCCTGATAGACATGGGCCTGGTAATACTTGCCAGCGTGGTCCTCCTTGCGCTGACATATATAGGGCTAGAGAACATAATAAGTTGGAAAAAAGGCATTTTCATGCTGATTTTTTATATTGCTTACATAGCAATGCTGGTAATAAGAGGATAAAAAGAAGAAAGAAAAAAAATTAAGAGTAATACTTTTTGTAGAATCTCTCAACGACCTTCTTTTCTGGCAGGGTGATGTTGTTCCAGAACTCCACAATGGGTTTCAGCTCCTCGTAACCCTCCTGGCCATAGAACAGCCCCCTGAGGTATTCTGTCCTCTCGTCTATGTCCTGCTGCGCAAACTCAAGCAGTTCCTCGGCAGAGTAATAGTTCATAAGATTGAATCTTGAGGAGAACTCCCTTACTCCCTTTTCCTCCAGTTCCCTTGGATTTGGCAATAGGTGCCCAAACATGGGGGAGACTATCCAGTCCTCTATCTCATCATTGTCGATAAGCTCGAGTATCCTTTTTGTGTCCTCGACCTTGATCTTTTCCCCAAGGAGGTTGCCTTCCTTTCCAACCCTGGCATTGCCGTCAATGTCGTTCCTTCCGACGAATCCTGAGTTGAGGATGAAGAACACAAGGTTCCCTTTCAGTGAGAGGTCAAGGTCCTCGTATATCTTCCATTTCAAAAGCGCCTGCTGCGCCTGTTCGCGGGCCATGAAGTCGGTTGCTGCATATGACCTTACCTTTGCGCCTGCCTTCTTGCCAGAAACGGCTGATGTTATTATTGACTCGCATGCACTGTCAAGGGCTATCGCCATGCGTGGGTCTACGACCCTGAACATTGGCTCCATGGTGTTATATCTCTTAAACACCAGGGCCTCTGTCTTCAATGTCTTTACCTTGGTGTTCCAATCAGAGTTCAATGCTGAGAAGTCGAAGATGAATCTCCCGTTCTTTGTTCCGGATTTCTCATATTCCGTCGTTTGCAGGCTTCCCACCTCTTTGCCCTTCTCCACCCTGGGCATTTTTATCAGGTGGTCACCATGCTGTTCCATCTCGTAATTGACGTTCTCACAGTCTATGTTCATGGCTATGACAGTTGTCTCCTTTGCCCTCATCAGGCCGGCCCACTCCGGGCTGTCTGACGTCAACCCCTCTGATTTTGCGAAACTTGCTGCCTCGAGACCTATGATGGTCAACTTCTTGGCAACGTCATTCTCATACTTTACCATTCCGAGAAGGGCGTCATCCTGCTCAAGGGTCGGACCAACGGTCAACGTGGTCTTGCCCGTACCACTGAGCCCCTTCACTATCCTGTTAAGCGTGCATCCGCCGTGATATGATACAAGGCCATCTGACTCTCCACGATTCCAGACCATGGTGAGATTGGGTTTCTTGTAGGCCCCTCCAAAATAATCGACCCTGAGAGAGAGCACTTTCCTCACATCCTTGTCCATGGCAGTGAAGTCGTAGAGCGTAAGAGGCACCCTTGGATCGTACTCTGGCCAAAACCCCCTTATCTTGTCAGCATACTTCTCTGGGAGTATCTCTGGCACTATGTAGTTGAAACATGATAACTTTGTCTTTCCGTCATGCTTGAATGTCATGTGCTTTCCTATCCAAGCAATATAGGCTGAATGTGGGCAGTCCACACTCGTGGTCACTTGTAATCCGGTCTTGTAGGGATCTTCTCCCTGTATGGAGTCCTGTACTATGATGTCCACACTTTCCAAATATTCCATGGCAACATTGTAGATCTTTTGACCGATATCTTTTGGGAAGGATTTCTGACCGTAGCCCAACCTGTAGCCCTCTGGCACCATGTAGAACGCTCTGTCTGGTCTTCTTCCAGGTTGCGTGCAACCGAAGAGGTACTGGCCGTCCCTGGTTCTTGTATAGTAGGGCTTGAGATAATCGATAAAAAAATCATTGTCTGGGTTCTTAATTATCTTTCTCATATTTATGGCTCCCTTCATGATCGATTAGCTTTGTTTTGCATAATGCTAAAAATGAATTGCTATATAAAGTTATTGATAATAAATGATAACTTTTTTATACTAAATTGTTAATTTTTTCTTATTATGATAACTATTCGAAAATATGGGGAAATAACAAGATATGTTACCATAAAAAAAGTGCTCACCAGATCATTGTTCAATGCCAATTCGTACCAGGTCGGAAAAGTAATCTTTGATTCTGGCATCAATACGGGTGATTCCCTCTCATCCATGGTCGATGGTGTCGATGCAGTGTTCGTAACGCATGGCCATCATGATCACATAGGGAACAACCATGCCCTGCAGCAAAGGCATGGGTGCAAGATATATGCGAGCGAGAATGGCCTGGGAAGGGTTGGCCACCCAGACAACAGCTCGTTCATCGAATGCCTTTATGCGGGCGCTGTAGAACCAAGCAAGGTCGAGAGGTGTCCAGAAAGCTACGATTTGGACATCAAAGTGGAGCCCATACACACCCCGGGTCACAGCAACGACCACATGTGCTACTATATCCCCGGTATGAGGGCCCTGTTCTCAGGGGACCTGGTCCTATGGGGGAAGACCAGATGGGTCAGTGATGAAGTGATGATATGGGATGCCATGGATTCTCTTGAAAGAGTATCGAAGCTCAAGCTTGAGCGCATATATCCGGGGCACGGCAGGCCTTTTGAGGATGCCGGGGATGTGATCAATGAAAAGCTTAGCCACCTCAGGCAACTGGGCGCCTCGGTCCTCGAGATGCATGAGGCGGGCATGGATCATAAGAGCATAAGGGACAAGCTTCTTGGGAAGGAGGAGATGATGGCCTTCCTTACGAGAGGAAGGTTCTCAAAGCTTAATCTGATAAAGAGCTATATCGAGGGAAGGCCTGCTAAAGCTCTCCCTTGAATATTTCCTTTGCCCTTTGGACACCTATCGTCTTTATGAGATTTCCTGCCTTGGGTCCCCTGTCCACTCCAAGTAGCAAGGAGTATATTATCTTGAAGAACTTTGCAGGTTTAAGGCCGTTGTCCTTTGCAGTCTGGAATATCGTGTTCTGGATCTTTTCGCCGTCCAGTGTTTCATCCAAGGTCATCAAAAGGGATTCCAAGGCCTTTTTCTCATCTTCGCCCAGTTCTATCTTGCCCCTATCGAACTCATATCCCGACTCCTTTAGCCACTCGGTTGCGTAGCTTACCCTCTTGTGGACCTCACTGAGGCCCTCATCATCGATGTCACGGGGTATCTTCCCTGAGTTTTGGAGGATGTTCACGACTATGTCCCCCCTGTTCTCCAGGTCTTCAGGTATCACGCTGACAACGTTTGCCACCACGTTGTATGGTATGGTGACCTTTGGGGACTTAGGCGTCTTTAGGAAGTTTATGTACTGGTACATCCTTTCCATGTGTTCCTTTTCCTTCTTGTTCTTGACCTTTGTCTTGTTGAAGAACACATCATGCAGATAGTCCACCTCTCCCATCAGCTTAGGGATCTCAAGAAGGTCGACGACCCGGGAATACGCAAGCCTCTTCAGCATAAGCAGCACAAGCGAGTCTGGATTTCCGTATGAGAGCCACTTTTGCGGGGTGAAGACATTTCCCTTGGACTTTGAGATCTTTCCTCCGCCCCTCTCCACGAACATCTCATAGAAAGCATGCACAGGCGGCTTGTGGGATAGAAGCCTCTCCTCGATCACATCGTTCACCTTGACAGACTCCAGGATGTCTTTTCCAAATGCCTCGAATGCGACATCAAACGCCTTCCACCTTGCTGCGAACTCCACCTTCCATGCCAGCTTCCCGTTCCTTACGTTGGACTTGCCAACATGCCCGCAACCGTTTATCTCTATGTTCTCTCCGGTGTTCGAGTCCTTTCCAGTGAACTTCCCGTCGCATACGTACGACACTGTCATATCCTTCTCGTCAAAGTCGGTCACTCTTGTGGTGTATATCTTTCCGCACTGCTCGCATATGGCAAAGTATGGGTATTGCTCCAGGTACTTTTCCTGTCCTGTGACCTCTTTGATTATCTGTCCCGCTTCCTTGTGCTTTGAGAGAAGGGTGACGATCTCATTGTCCAGATTCCCATCGATATATGCCTTGTCGCTTGATTGGAACTTGTATTCTATCCCTATGTCATCGAAAGCATCTGTCAACAGGGATGATATATGGGCGCCAAACGAGTCGTGGCACCCGAAGGGGTCAGGTATATGTGAAACCGGATTTCCAATGTATTCCTTAAGGGATGCCGGAAAACCGTAGGGTATCTTTCTCAACCCGTCCCTGTCGTCCGAATAAGCCTGAAATATGGATTTTTTCCCCTTGTCCTCAATCGCAAGTGAAAGCACGTACGACCTTATGCCGTCCCCAACGCTTCCGACATGAGGTATGCCTGATGCCCCAAGGCCGCATTCCGTAACGTAAAGATCACTGTCCGGGTCTCTCTCAATAACCTGTTGCGCCGACTTGTCTGCCCAAAAAAGCTCGCTCAAATGATCACCTAATGATTGTTATATGTCTTAATTATAGGCATTTATGTATATATTATAAAAGGCTTTGCTATCACATATTGATAATTTTCAACTGATGGAGATCATTGAAGAATTCCTTGTTCTGGAGATGCAGTATCAGGAACGCCACCAATGCGTTGCTAGACGTTATTGCAAGCATTATCGTTATCTGATATTCCACTGCGGTCAATGGGTCGCTCCCGGAAAGTATCTGGCCCGTCATCATGCCAGGCAGGGCCACTATCCCAGTAGCTGACATCGTTATCAGGATGGGCAGAAAGGCGGCCTTCAAGGCCTCCCTGAACTGCATGACGGTCGATTCCTTGTACGTGGCACCATAGGACAATAGCGTCATTATAAGCTTTTTGTCCCTGTTGATGGATGAATGGAATCTTTCATAGGCTATCGCACAGGCGTTCATGGCGTTCCCTATTATCATCCCGCCCAGGGGTATCACGTACCTTGGGTCGTACAAAGGTTCCCTTCCGACTACCACCACCAGGAATATGAGGAGGATGGTCCCCGCGCCCGCCACGAGGGCGAAGAACACGTTCCTCATGAGATTATTTGTCCTGGCCTTTACGCGATTGAACACTATCTGCGAGGCCATAAGAAATATCACTAGCTCAATTGCGAGCACAATGTACCAAAGCTGCAGGTCAAAGACCATCTTAAGCACAAAAGCCATGATGAAGAGCTGCACAGTCATCCTCGCAGCAGAGATCAAAAGGTCCCTTGAGAGCCGAATGTCCTTGATCCTTATCAAAGCCAGGACTATAAGTATAAAGCAATATCCCGCGATGAATCTGGCCGTTGGGATATCCACTATGTCCGTTGCCATGGTGAATCCCCCAAAAATTCAGTGATTTGCTCTTTTCCGATGGAATCGACCATTGATTGGATCCTCCCGTCCTTAAGGAGCATGACGTTATCGGCCCGCTCTATGAGCTGGTATGAGTGAGTGACATAGAATATAGTGCAATGTTGTCTTTGCCTTTCCAATAAGGATATGATGTCCCTCTCTGAGCCCATGTCCAAAGCGGAGGTAGGCTCGTCAAGCATCATTATCTCTGGTCTCATCAGGATGGTCCTGGCCAGGCTAAGCCTCTGCTTCTCGCCGCCTGAGAATGTTGAGGTGTCCTTGTCCAGGTATTCTTCACAAAGGCCACACTCTGACAATATCCTTGCCATGTCACTTTCACTGGGGTCCTTGCCTTTGTTGGATTCCAGAGAGTATGGCATGAGAAGATTGTCCCTTCCGTTCCCTGGAACTAGCAATGGTTCCTGGAACATCAACGTTGCGACAGACCTGTACATGGGCATGTCCAATCCCTCAATTGTGTCCCCTTTGTAGAGGATCTTGCCGCTTGTTGGGGATATCAGCCCATTCATAAGCATAAGTATGGTCGTCTTCCCTGAACCGGACGGTCCCACGAGCGCATATGTCTTTTTTTCATCAAGCGAAAAGGATACTTCTGACACGATATTCTTATTGTCGGCCATATACGAAACATTGCTAAGATTAAGAACGCTTTCATATCTCACAATGATTGTTTTGTCATCTTGATATAAATCATTTCTCAAAGATAGATTTTTAAGAATGCCACATTAAACGTAATACAATGATAATCGTTCCAGACACATCCGTAATCTTGGATGGCAGATTCTCTAAGTACATTGAGTCCCACCAGGTAGATGAGATCATTATTCCAGAGGCAGTGGTTGCGGAGATAGAGCACCAGGCCAATTCCGGAAGATCTTCAGGGGAGGCGGGGTTGCAGGAGCTGATCAAGATCAAGAGGATCTCTGATAGCTCGGTAATCGATATCTCATATTATGGCAAGAGGCCCAGTCCAAGCGATATCAGGTACGCCAATCTTGGCGAGATCGATGACCTGGTCAGGAATGTCGCCCAGGACAACGGAGCCACGTTGATAACAGGTGACAGGGTGCAGGCGGATGTGGCCATATCAAAGGGCATTGAAACGCTATACCTTGAGCCTCGCTCTGCCACCTCAATGAGGATCGAGGACTTTTTTGACGAGGGCACCATGTCGGTGCATCTCAAGGCCGGACTGCCGGTCCTTTCCAAGAAGGGCAGGCCAGGAATGATGACACTGGAGCGTTCTGACAGGGTCCTGGATGAAAGGGAGCTTGAAGAGATATCCTATGATATAGTGGAGAGAGCGAAGAACACCAGGGACTGTTTCATTGAGATGGAAGAGCTTGGGGCCACAGTTGTGCAACTGATGGATTACAGGATAGCAATAACGAAGCCCCCATTCTCGGACAGATTCGAGATCACTGCAGCCCATCCCGTGAAGAAGATGGAGCTTGACGATTATGGGGTTTCCTCAAGCATCAAGGACAGACTGAACGAGGCAGAGGGCATACTAGTCGCAGGAGCTCCCGGGGCTGGAAAGTCCACGTTTGTCCAGGCCATAGCCGAGTACTACAACTCCAACGGGAAGATAGTCAAGACAATGGAAAAGCCAAGGGACCTTCAGGTCTCGGATGACATCACGCAGTACACCGCCCTTTCCGGGGACATGGCAAAGACAGGTGACATCCTTCTTTTGGTGAGGCCCGACTACACGATCTTTGATGAGATGAGGACGACTGACGACTTCAGGGTGTTTTCTGATCTCAGGCTTGCAGGCGTCGGAATGATCGGCGTTGTGCACGCATCGAGGACCATTGACGCGATACAGAGATTCATAGGCAGGATAGAGCTTGGTGTCATTCCCCAGCTCGTGGATACTGTCATCCACATAGATGCAGGAGAGGTCAGCGAGGTTTTCATGCTGCACTTCAAGGTGAAGGTCCCCTCTGGGATGGCAGAGGCAGACCTGGCCAGGCCTGTCATAGAGGTGTACAATCACTTGGACAATCAGCTTGCTTACGAGATCTACACTTTTGGGGAGCAGGTCGTTGTCATGGAGGTGACCAAGAGCAAGAGGTCGCCTGCGAACAAGCTTGCTATTAAGTCTATTGAGGACGAGATCCATAGAATGATGCCGGGAATTGACGTAAGGGTCGAGATGTCTGGAAGCAACAGGGCAACGGTCTATACGGACTCCTACGACAAACCTTTCATAATTGGCAAGAAGGGCAGGAACGTCTCAAAGCTTGAGCAGAGATTGGGAATAAAGATTGACGTCAAGACTGATGAAGAGGGTAAAAAGGAAGTGCCCGTGGAAATAAAGGTCCTTAAGAAATATATCAATCTTACACTTGACAGGATTTATGCAAACAGGACCCTTGCATTCTATCTTGACGATGAGGAGCTGTTCACATCTACCCTCAGCAAGAAGGCAATACTGCGCGTTGAGAAGAAAAGCGACCTTGGGCAGGACATAATTCATGGGGTGAAGATGAAAAAATTTTTATATGCAGTCCCTATTTGAAGGGTATTGGGCCCGTAGCCTAGCTGGATAGGGCGACAGCCTCCTAAGCTGTAGATCGTGGGTTCGAATCCCACCGGGTCCGCCTAATACTCAAGCATATTCTATTTTCTTCTATGATAACAAGTATCTGTAATTTGCACGAACTGAGTTTTCTTCATCCTTAATTAATCAGGCTCTTCGCAAATACATGGGCATTTTCTAGGTCTTTGGCATCAGGGTGACCCTTTTTTATTCCACCTATAAGCTTTAGAGGCCCATATGTATCCCAGCCGCTACAGGTGAACTCGTCCTTAATTATGAAACCCTTTTGTTTAAGGATCTCCAGCAACCCTTCATGATAGTTTTTTATCCATTTGCCACATGTCGAAAAGACGAAGGCTTCCTTTTTTTGGGATGGCAGTTTTCTCGCGAATTCTAAAAGTGCTTTATGGTGCCTACCACTGTAAATACCAGAACCAAAACCTATTAGATCGTAGTCAATAAGTGAGTCCAAATCCACCTCTTCCGGGGGTGCCAATTTTGCATCTAAAGCATCTGCCATAACCTTAGCCACTTTTTCAGTGTTCATGTGATGCACTGATTTATAAATTATAATTGTTTTCATTTGATCACTTTATTGAGTAAATATCATTGCCTTTACACAAATAAATTTGTTGGCACACGCTCCAACCATTTAATAAATTTTTTGTGATGATTCCCTCATAAAATTGCTTTCACAACTGAAAAGTTGTATTTAGCAATTTCAATGGAGGGTATTATTAGTGCATTTAGTGGTTTCGAGTCACTTAGTGTGCGTAAATATTAATTATCATTGTTTTTTCTCTATTCAAGAATTATATAAAGTTGATAATATTTAATGAACTACTATACGAAACTTTTATATACTAGAATTCTTTATTATTGAATTCGAAGTTATTCTTCTTATTAGAAATAGAGCTTAATATGCCATAACATTATGGCAAACTTGGTTATTATTCTACTAAATTTATAACTATCTAAATAGCAACAGCTATTTTGGGGAGGTGAAAAGATGTTTAAACTGAAAAAGAGAGATGTTAAATATAATACAGAAAATGAAAAAATGATGTTATTGCTCAATACTATGCTTAGCAATGGTTAAAATAAAACATCATTGTTTTTGACCAATTAACTGAATTTTTGAAAATTATTTGTTGAAGTATAAAATAAAAAAAATTATCCTGTTTTTAGGGTGTTCTTCATATTAAAATTGAGGAAAAAGAGTTTTGATGGAACAATGCTTTGTAAGGCAATTTTCCTTGAAAATTTAATGATTTATTAATCGAAATAATTATTTTTTCATTTTTTTAACATGATTGGTACAGAGCAGGATATTTTTTTCCTAAGCTTTTTTTCCATCTTTTCGCAATCTCTTTTCCCTAAAATACATACTAATTATGAATATATTTACATATTTTTATCACTTTTTTGATAGAAACATATTTTAAGCCCATAGAAATTTGGATTTTGGCTAGGCATTGTATGTAATTAGGTGATACAAATACATTCTTTTGTCGTTATAGGCATTGGTGGATTCATAGGCGCTGTCCTAAGGTACTATATCAGCACGGCCCTGCAGGGATACATTGAGAAATTCCCCTTGGGGACGTTGGGCGTCAATTTCTTGGGGTGTCTCCTATTGAGTTTTATCATGTACCTTACCGAGTTCAGGGGTTTGCTGGGGGATCAGTTCAGGATATTTCTGACAATTGGCCTGCTAGGCGCCTTCACGACCATGTCCACTTTCAGCTATGAGTCATTCAAGCTTTTTGAGCAGAATGAGATGACGATGTTCTCTGTAAACATCATTGGAACCATTGTTTTGGCTTTCTTTGCAATATACCTTGGCAAGGCACTGGCCCTGGGATTGGAAAGGATATAATTTTTCCTTAAAAAAAAGATGGAGGAAAAAATAAAGGGGGTGTATAGGGTTGGTTTGGAAGGAACTCATTACCCATACACAGTATTGGTGGTCTCTTGTTACGATATATTTAGATTAACATAACGATTATCCTTAAAAAGGTTTTCTGATGAAAATATGTTTCGCACGTTAGTGTGGGACCACTAAACAAGAACTACGGGGCACTTGGACCCTTGGGCAACCTTTTCAGAGACATGCCCTAGCATTGGATTGTTGTATCCTGACATCCCCCTGGTGCCCATCACGATGAGGTCAAAGTCCTTTTCATTGGCAACAGACAAGATGGTCTCTGGAACAGAACCAGAGGCAATCTCCTTGGATACGGATATATTGTATTTTTTTGTTATGCTGACCGCCTCTTCCAAGATGTATCTTGCCCTGTTTTCCCTGATGTCCCTATCGGACGGGTCAACAGCGCCTCCCCCCCTGCCAAAGTCTATCACATTCAGCAGGTGGATGTGCGCATCAGAGCTTTTGGCCAGCTTTGCCGCATAATCAATGGCATTATGGGATGTCTTTGAGCCATCAATGGGCACCAATATCAAGTTTAGCATCCTTTCCATCAAAAATACCTAATTATATTCCTTGACAGGGCTTTTATAATTTATTACAATTCGAAAGACATGCCAGTGTATCCCTTGTAGTAGGACTCACCAAGGCCTTTCCTCATCTTTATGGACGCCTCATCGCCTGTGCAGTGGAATCCATAGACCATGACATCATAGTCCTTCAGGAAGGATATGGTGGCATCCATTCTTTCTTTTCCTGCAGCAACGAGGTGAGTGCCACCGGCTATTGTGGTAATATTTGAATCGGTAAGCTCCATTGCGCCCTTGAAGGTGTTTATCAGCCCAGAATGATTGCATCCAAGAAGAAGTATTGCATCCTTCCCATTGTCAACGATCAATGATTGGTCATCAAGAATGTAGTCCTTAATGAGCTTTCCATCTTCCTTCTTGAAAAATACATCAGGTATCCCCTCATAGGGATTGTTCCTTGCCATCTCTCCAGTCATAAGGATGTTGTCACATACCTTCATGCTGGTTGTAGAGAGCACAAGCTCGGTCCTTTCCTCTATGGACTCCCTGCCTATCGGTATGCCTATGTAAACGGGTTTCGATTTTACTAGCTTGTATTTGTCCTCAAAGCAGTCGGGATGGCAAAATACCTTTTCAATCCCATAATCAAGCATCTTGTCCAGGCCACCTGTATGGTCATAGTGGCCGTGGCTCAGAACTATCTTCCCAACGTCTTCCAGGCCGACACCCAATTCCTGGGCATTGTGCGACAGGACACCAAAGGACTGGCCTGTATCAAAAAGGACCTTGTCCTTGCCGTTCTCTATGTAAAATGAGATCCCGTGCTCCCCTTGCAGATGACTGGAGAGCTTGACATTGTTGTCACATATACAAGTAATATTTATACTCATTTTGAACATCTACCTTGGCATGCATACTACTTCATGATATTCAAAATCGAAACAGTTGTTCGTGTGCGCAGGGCTGACAATACAAGCTGTGTCGGCGCCTCCGCCCCTTCCGCCTATTGCCATTATCTCCTTGTCCATGGGAATTAGTCCCGCATCCGATGCCATGAGGGTGATCTCAAGGCATACTTTTATTCCATGACCCATCATCCTGAGGGTGTTTGCCATAAGTTCCAAAGGGCCCAGCAATCCAAACTTGTTCTTTATCCCCCTTTCAGCGCCTGATAGGGAATGCCCTGTGGTCAAAACCTTCATTTCCTTTATCATGAGCTCCAATCTGGTATCCTCGCTCATCCTGTCCTGACCGACCTCCTTGAACCCCACCATATGCGTCACAACGGCAATGTTGCCCTTTCCCCCAAGCTTTTCGAACAATACATTGGCGCTATATCCTGTTGTGGATGCAATTACAAAATCCTCTATGCCTTGCTCTTTCGCCCTTTCGACGGCGAGCTCTATGCATCTTTCAGTATTATGCCTTCCTGCCTCGGTAAAATATACTATTTTCTTTTCCATTTCTGTACTTGTCATGAATTCAACTCAAATTCAATAAATATAATAATTTTGGTGCTAAGGTGCCTTACAGGGCAATCGCAAATATATTATTAAATCAATATGGGCCATTTTAACCATGGAACTTCATCTTGACCTTCATTCGCATTCTGGGTATGCCGGAGGCGTGGGAAATACATCCTTTGAAGACATTGAGAGGAACATGCCACTTAAAGGAATAAATGTGGTCGGCACTGGGGACTGTTTTCACCCCGCGTGGAGAAAAACATTGGAGGATAAATTGGATGAGAAGGATTATGGTGTTTTCAAATACAGGGACGAGAGTGAAATATCATACATACTTCAAACGGAGATCATAATAACCGCAGATGTTGGGAAGAGGCGAAAGGGAGTTCACACCGTTCTGTTGCTGCCTTCTTTCGAGGCTATTGACATGTGCCTGGAAAAGCTGGAAGGATGGGGAATGAAGAATACCGTCGGCAGGCCTTTTCTAAAATGCGATGGACCAATCGATGTTGGCCATAAGCTCAATCAGCTCAAGTGCCTGGATGAAGGCATTGAGATCATACCCGCCCACGTGATGACGCCAGAAGGGGTATTTGGATCAAAGGCACCGGTGGATTCCCTTTCTGGCTTCTATGGCGACTATGCGGAAGATATCAGAATGGTCGAAACCGGGCTATCGGCGGATCCATTGATTCTATCCCTCATACCTGAATTGGACGATATTTCACTAATTTCAAACAGCGATGCCCACTCGCCAGCGCTCAACAGGATGGGAAGGGAGTTTACAACTATCGATGCCATCCCAGATTACAGCTCCATATTGTCATCTCTAAGGAAGAACAGGATCTCAGGCACTGCGGAGTTCAACCCTGTGGAGGGAAGGTACTTCCTGACCGGGCACAGGGCAGGCAGGAGAGGTCATGACAATCATTATTGCATCTATTCCCCCGACCATACGCCCCAGGACAAGATATGTCCCATATGCGGTAAAAAACTGACCATTGGTGTTTATGAGAGGGCAATAGAGCTCTCATCGGTCCAGGGCTCATGTAGATGCCTCGATGAGGCAAAGGCCAAAGTGCCATTTGTGCACATGGTGCCCCTGGTCGAGATAATCGCTTATTCTTTGGGAATATCCAGCATTTCCTCAAAGAAGGTCACAGACAGGTATTACAGGATAACATCTGTCATGAACGAATGCGACCTGTGGTTTGAGAGGCCTGGAAAGATAGAGAGTGCCTTAGAGGGCATAGTGGAGTATAAGATTGTGAATAACATACTCTCGGTAAAGAAGGATGAGTTTTGTTTTATGCCCGCGGGTTATGATGGCATGTATGGAAGCTTGTCAATAGGCGACAAAGCAGACTATAATGATGTAAATGTTCTGGAGTGATCAGAACAGGGATATCACTGCTGATGTGCCAAAGGCCATTATGGAGCACCCCAGCGCACTTCCCATCGACAGAAGAACGTATTTTTGCCATCTTTGCAATTTCAAGATCGATGCCAGCAACACCCCGCTCCACATCCCACCGCCCTGGAATGGCATAGCCGTCAGAGCAATTGTTCCGATCTTTCCAAGTTTTTTTGCCCAATTGACCATTTTTGAGTCTTCCATGTTCTCAGATCTCCTTTCGATCCTTTCCTTAATCCTGTTTACAAGACCTATCCTGGATGTATGGGCGTATAGGTGGCTGAAAACGGGGATCTGAATTAAATCAAGCACAATGGCAAGCATTAGCACAAAGTATTCATTGGCACCAAGGGCTATGGCGTAGGGGATGGAAATCTTCCTACCTAACCCGATGTGCATAAAAAAGAATGATATAGCTATGTACAATTCTATCATGGGGGCGCCTCATAATCCAAGGTATAGTGCAACGATGCCTATCAATATCATTATCTTTAACAAGGTTTTAGATTTTTCTGCAGTTTCTGTCGTTGGGGCCACAAATATCCTGGATGCCATATACACTATTGGCAGGTCTATTCCAATTATGATTATGGCCATGTAATATGTGTTGTATAGACCCGTAAAGAACGGGATCGGAGTTATCAGGATGACCAGGAACAGAGGTATCAACGAAAGTTTCAGGGCCTTCCCGATACCGTACTTGATGGCCAATGTCTTTGCGCCCATTGCCTTGTCCCCCTCGATGTCCTCCGCATCCTTTATTATTTCCCTGCCCATGTTTATCAGGAAGGCAAATGCTGCGATATAGAGTATCCTATCAATGCTGGATACGGAGAGGCCGGCATATAGGATCGCCATTCCGGTAAGGCCGGCAATTGTGATGTTGCCAGGGAATCCGGAGTTCTTAAGATCCCTTGCGTATACATAAAGCAATATGGATGCGATTACTGCAATTATGAAACATGGCGTGTTGATAAAGAACGCCACTATACAACCAATGCAAAATGTGGCAATAGATATCCATTTTGCCTCGCTTCGAGTTATCCTTCCAGATGGAAGTGGCCTCTTTGGTTTGTTTATATTGTCTATGTCATAATCATAATAATCATTTATTGCATTTCCACCGGCTGTTATGAAACAAACGGATAATATGGCATACGCTATTTTGAAGTTCATCTCTTTTGTCATAAAAGCGGTCAAGATCACTGCAAGAGATGCCACAATGATGTTTACCGGTCTAGATAGCTCTATCAGAGCCCTTATTTCCATGCCATCTTCTATACCAAAAGATTTAATAAATCTTCTCTAAAAGTACCCAAGGACCAGAATCTACAATATTTTGATTTTTTGAATATTTTTCTGGCTATTTTGTGAAGATATGAATTATATATATAGTATAATATTTGTATATAATTTATATTTATGTAATAAATTTATAAATTTTTTATTATTTAAAATTATTTTCTAAAATTTATTTTTTTTTTGAATAATCTTTATATATTGCTTATTTTCAAATATTAGATAAGAATATTTAATAAAATTTAAAAATGATACACATGGATGGTTTATCCATAAAAAATTTTATTAATTTAGCTTATTATAATGATTTGTCTTTATGACAATAAATTTTTGGGAGGAATTAAAATAGTTGGAGAAATGACCCCAAAGAGGAGACATTTGACTGCTCTGCAGGGTGGAAGAACGGATAGGCCATCAACAATAGTGCTTTCTAACTTTGTGTTGGAGCTAATGGAGGCCACAGGAGTCAATTGGCCCGATTGTCAATTGAAGCCTGAAGTACTGGCAAAATTCCAAGCTGGAAGATATGAGGTTTGGGGTCTTGACAGCCTTCTTTGTCACAATGATCTCATTAGTGAAGTATCTATGATAGGTGGTACTGATATTATTGATTTGGGTACCAAGGACAGGCACCCCTCGGTCATGAAACATGTATGGGCCGGCAAGGACCCTGATGACTGCACAATACCTGAGAATGTTCTAGAGAAAGGGAGGAATCCCCTCCTTCAAAGCACTTTGGACATACTCTCAAGGGATTATGGAGATACCGTCGCAGTGACTAAGATGCTTACTGGACCAATGACAGTTGCTGGCCACCTTTGGGGAGTCGAACCCGTTTTGGAGCTTTCAAAGACTGATCCAGACAAATTCGTTTCTGTGCTCAATTTAGTGACAGACCTTTTATCTGACATTGCCAGGGATGCCATTGACAATCATGGTGCAGATTCAGTTTACGTACCAGACCCAACAGCTTCGGGAGACTTGCTATCACCAGTTGATTTCGATTCATACCTGAACCCCATTTACCGTAGATTCACAAAGAGCATCAAGGATGTTCCTTCATATCTGCATATTTGTGGTAACACGGTAGGATTTTTGGCTTATGCGCCATACAGTGGTTTCGATGCTTTCTCATACGAGGCACCTGGTTGTTTCACAATAGATGCCAAGAGGGCCATAGGTGACAGAATGACGCTCATGGGTTCTCTGGAGACTGTGAGGGTAATAATGCTCGGATCGCCTGAGCTTGTAAAGGAGGAGACCATCCAACATCTGAGAGATGGTGCTGACATTATCTGTCCAGCATGCGGTACTCCGCCTTACACGCCAACAGAGAATATCTTGGCCATGGTAGAAGCTGTCAAACCTGTTGAGAAGAAGAAAAAGAAGAGACGTCCAAAGAAGGACATTGTCGCTGACTTCCTTCCAACTGATGTTAAGCTCAGGGAGCTTACCGAGGTTGTAATGGAGGGGGATGACAAGACCGCTGAGAAGATCACTTTAAAGCTTCTTGATGAAGGTTTCGAGGCAATCGACATAGTCGAGAAAGCCCTTTTGCCAGGCGCAATCGCAGTAGCGAAGCTATATGACGGCGGCTATGTGTTCGTGCCAGAGATCCTATTGGCAAGCGGCGCCATGCAGTCTGGTATATCCCACTGCAAGGAAGCAATGGGCGGAATCGAAAAGAAAGGCAAGATCATCATGCACGTTGCAGCAGGGGATGTCCACGAGATTGGAAAGAACATCGTTGCGACAATTCTTGAGGCAAAGGGATACGATGTAGTGGACCTTGGAAAGTCAGTTGCTCCTGACAAGGTCGTTGCTGCAATCAAGGATGAGAAGCCGGACGTAGTCTCAGGAACATCACTAATGACGTCTACGAGGGGCGCATTCCCCAAGATCGCACAGATGATGAAGGATGCAGGATTGGAGATGCCATTCATAGTGGCTGGTGGTTCTGTTGATTCTGCCTTTGCAGAGGATATGGACTTTGCAATCTATGCGGATGGCCCCGAGGTAGGGGACTCAGTCATAAAAGCTGCGAAAAGCGGCAAGAAATGGAAAGATATTAGGGATGATATTCACTCGTCCTATTAATTATCTCTTTCATTTTTTTTCTATTTTTATTTGAGTTTGTTGTTTGAGATATAACAGAAACATTTTTAAATTATGTTATATTCTCTTATTTGACCTATAGTATATCATACTAACATAATATTGAAATATATACTAATATTTATCTGATTTTTTCATATAAGTGTAAAATAATCATTTATATTTATATTATATGTGTATAATCTACTTATTATTTAAAAGTAACATAAATATTATTTATTTTATTTTTAATACAAAGGTATATGTTTTATTTTGATTATAATTTGAAATTTCAATTATTATTATATCTTTATAAATATTATTATATATTATATATAATTAATAAATGTTAATATTATATACCTGGATATATTATCCATAAAAACTTTTTTATAATGAAATTTGTTTATTATGTCAGATTTATTCGGTATATAAATCATAATGATTTTGGAGGAAAGAATATGGCAGGAGAAATGACGCCAAAGAAGAGGCATCACGCTTGCTTGACAGGTGGAAAGGCAGACAGGAGGTCTGCTATCGTTCTTTCAAACTTTGTTGTTCCTTTGATGGAGGCAACAGGTGTGAAATGGCCAGACTGTCAGATAAAGCCAGAGGCCTTGGCAAAATTCCAGGCGGGTAGGTACGAAGTATGTGGATTAGACAGCTTGCTAAGCCACAATGACCTTGTTACAGAAGTATCAACTATTGGTGGTACAGATATCATTGATTTGGGAACAGGGGACAGGCACCCATCCGTTATGAAACACATATGGGGGGGTAAGGACCCTGATGACTGTGTAGTTCCAGATAATGCATTGACCAACGGTAGGAACCCTATCATAAGCGGTGCTCTTGATATTTTATCGGAGAACTATGGTGACACAGTAGCTGTGACACGTGTATTGACTGGGCCTATCACAGTGGCAGGGCATCTTTGGGGAGTAGAACCAATTCTAGAGCTCTCAAAAATTAACCCGGATAAGGCAACACAGGCATTGGATATTGTTACAGACCTTTTGATCGATACTGCAAGGGATGCAATCGACAACCACGGTGCAGATTCAATTTACATGCCTGACCCAACGGCATCGGGAGATCTGCTTTCACCATCTTCATTCAATAGCTTGATGGTGCCAATTTACAGGAAGTTCACAAAAGCAATTAAGGATGTACCAACATACCTTCACATCTGTGGTAACACAGCACCATTCCTTATGTATGCCCCTGACACGGGATTCGATGCATTCTCATATGAGGCACCAGGGTGCTATACGATAGATGCCAAGAAGACCATTGGGGACAGAATGGCTCTGATGGGTTCTTTGGAGACTGTTCGTGTTATGATGCTCGGAAGCCCAGAGCTTGTGTACAAGGAGGCTTTAGAGCAAATTAGGGATGGAACAGATATTGTTTGTCCAGCTTGTGGTACACCGCCATACACACCTATTGAGAATATCAAGGCCATGGTGGAGGCTACAAAGCCAAAGGAAAAGAAGCAGAAGAAGAGAAGGCCAAAGGTCGATATAGTAGCAGACTTCCTACCAGAGGACGCAAAGCTCAAAGAGCTTACCGAGGTTGTAATGGAAGGGGATGACAAGACCGCTGAGAAGATCACGGTACAGTTGCTCGGTGATGGCTACGAGGCAATCGACATAGTCGAGAAAGCCCTTTTGCCAGGCGCAATCGCAGTAGCAAAGCTATATGACGGCGGCTATGTGTTCGTACCTGAGATCCTACTCGCAAGCGGCGCCATGCAGGCTGGAATATCCCATTGTAAGGAAGCCTTGAGCGGAATCGAAAAGAAAGGGAAGATCATCATGCACGTCGCAGACGGTGATGTTCACGAGATAGGAAAGAACATCGTTGCGACAATTCTTGAGGCAAAGGGTTACGAGATAGTGGATCTTGGAAAGTCTGTTGCTCCTGAAAAGGTATTGGCCGCTATCAAGGATGAGAAACCTGACGTCGTTTCAGGAACATCGCTCATGACATCAACAAGGGGCGCATTCCCCAAGATCACTAAGATGATGAAAGATGAAGGATTTGAGAAACCTTTTGTCGTCGCCGGTGGTTCAGTTGACACAACTTTTGCCGAGTCAATGGACTATGCAATCTATGCAGATGGTCCAGAGGTTGGCGATGTTGTTTTGAAGGCAACTAAGAGTGGTAAGAACTGGAAGGATATCAGGGAAGAGATTCACTCTTCCTATTAAGTCTTTTTTTCTTTCTTTTTTTATATTTCTTTATTTTATTCTAATAATTATTAATTATCAAAATTTAATTTCAATTTTAGATAAAGTTTTTATAATGTGCCCTACAGTTTAGGTAGGTGTTTTTATGTTCACTGTAACTTTTCAACCGTCTGGTATGAAAATAAAAGTCGAAGAAGGTACTACTATTCTAGAGGCAGCTAATGAGGCTGGCATAGGCATTGATGCTCCTTGCGGTGGCAAGGGAACATGTGGAAAATGTAAGATTTATTTAAACAAGGGCAAGCTTGGCGATGTTACTGCAGCTGAGAGAAAGAACCTTGAAAAGGAAGAGATGAAATCAGGTTGCAGATTGGCATGCAAGGCAACAATTCTAGATAATTGCGTCATTGAGGTCCCAGAGGAAAGCCTGATAGGTGAACAAAAGATCCTGGTGGATGGGACAGACACAGAGATTAAGGTCGACCCCCTCATTAAGATGTTTTCTGTCGTCCTTCCAACCCCGACTTTGCATGATAACAAGTGTGACTGGTATAGGCTTGAAGATGAGATAGCCAAAGTATCTGACTATAAGAACATTGATTTTGACTTAACCACACTAAGGCAACTACCAAATCTAATAAGGGACAATGACTTTGATCTTTCAGTGACCATGTACAAGAACAGGGTCATGGAGATAAATAACAGGCTCGAGAGGAAGATTTACGGTGCGGCCGTGGATATTGGCACCACCACGATGGTAGCCTATATATTGGACCTTACTTCCGGTGAAATAGTAGGCATCGGGTCTATGATGAATCCTCAGATACCCTATGGCGATGACCTTATGGCAAGGATATCCTATTCATTTGAGCCAGATAGATTGGAGAAGATGCGTAGTGTCGTCGTTGAAGGAGTTAACAAGATTATTGCCGATGGCTGTCAAAAGGCAGGGATCGCACCGGCTGATGTAGGGGAAGTGACCATAGTAGGGAACACTGCCATGCATCATATTTTCCTTGGAGTGTATCCTAAGTACTTATCTTTGGCGCCTTATTGCCCTGCAGTTCAACAGGCAGTTGACTATGGGCCAACGGACGTAGGCCTGAACATCAACCCAAGGGGCAATTGCCATGTGCTTCCGGTGGTTGCTGGTTTTGTGGGTGCCGATCACCTTGCTGTGATATTATCTTGTGACATCCATAACAGGGACGAGATGACCCTTGCAATTGATGTTGGCACAAATGGTGAGATCGTGCTTGGAAACAAGGATGGCATGCTATGCTGTTCTGCAGCCGCGGGGCCTGCTCTTGAGGGATCTTGCATAACTTATGGAATGAGGGCCGCAGAGGGTGCCATAGAGCGTGTAAAGATGAAGAGGGGCAATCTCAGGGTCGACTACAAGACCATTAACGGCACAAGGCCACAGGGTATATGCGGCTCAGGGATAATAGATCTTGTTGCCGAAATGCTAAAGACCGCTGCCATTGATGTCACAGGCAGGATAAGGGATGAGCTTGAAGATGACAATGATAGGATAAGAGAGGGGGACAGAGGATATGAGTTCGTTGTCGAGTGGGCAAGAAAGACCAAGCAGAGAAAGGACATTGTGATCACCGCAAATGACATCAGGGAGGTACAGCTAGCGAAATCAGCCATGTATTCTGGCGTATCGATCCTGATGGAGCAAATGGGGATCACCACTAAGGATATTGACAGGGTCCTTATAGCTGGGGCATTTGGAAGCTATATAGATGTTGAGAATGCCATGACCATAGGTTTATTCCCTGAGGTTCCCTTAGATAAAATCAAATCAGTTGGGAATGCCGCTGGCACTGGTGCCAGGCTGTCTCTCGTCTCCCGTGAAAAGAGGGATGAGGAAAGGGAGATACTAAAAAAATTAAGATATGTTGAATTGGCCACTCATGACACATTCCAGAATCAATTCGTGGATGCAATGAATCTTCCACATAAGGATCTGTCATTGTTCAAAAATGTCATGAGGAATGTTTCTGCGCCAATACCCAAACAATTGTGAGTGAATGCTATGTACGATACTCTGGAAGAAGTTGATGAGGCACTTAAAAAGCTTGACAAGAGGATGGACGAAGCCGATGAACTCTTTGATAGGGGCACTTGGGGCGGCCTTTTAAGGGGTGGCCATAAGAAGGCCGGCATTAAGGAACAAAGGGACCATCTTCTTAGAAGACGGGAGCATCTAGTAAATTTGGGTGTGAAAATCAATGTTTCCAGTTATATCGATAAATCTATAGAGTCTATGCTGAATTTACAAAGCATAGTAAAAAAGATGAATCCAGAAAAAGAGGATCAGGTTAAAGAGCTAATTAATAGATTAGAAGAGTTAAAGAAAGAAATAGAAGATTAATTGCGTGGTTTCCCACCATATTTCTTTCTTGTCTCAATTGCTTTCTTTGCCCTGATACTCTCATTCTTTTTGAAATATTCTGGGCCTTTTACAATTTCCATGAATTTGGATTGGAATATCAACCAGAATACAATTATGTATCCAAATAACACAAGCGCGTTTGATGTGATAAATTTTCTAATAACATATACGCCACCCACACCGACTATGAAAGCCAGCAATGTCAGAGGTATGAGCCTCTCAAGCAATTTAGAATCTAGCTTCTTCTTCTGCTTCGGTAACTTCATATCATGTCCTCATTATTGTCTTTTTTCTTACTGGGGCTTATGAACTGCCATAAAAATACTAAAGCCAGGAAGAAAACTATTATGAAAAGGTCAAGATAATTCTCTGTTAGGGTAGATTGAAGATTTCTATATACATATATAAATGCAAATATTATTATTAGAAGGATACCTACCGCTTTCCTTTCATCCATTAGTTATCACCTAAGAAGAGTAATAAACTCAATATAAAAAATTATCTATAAAAAAATAATAAAAATAAAAAAAATAGAAAGAATGAGGTATCAATCATTCATTACTTTCTTCAGGGCTTCTGCGGCCTTTTTCTTGTTTTCAGCTGCTAAATCCACTGCAATCTTCTCTTCCTTTGTACCATATTCTAGCACTAACCAGAAGAGAACACCCATCATCAGACCCCATGTAGCGCCTCTTGTAGCCAAGATACCGCCAATCATACCTGCTATACCTCTCTGCAAGTTAGTGGAGATCATCTCCATTGCGAGATATGTACACAGATATCCCTGGACAGCCATTGTAAGACCGAATCCGAATGGAAGGGCCGGCTTGACAACAAGCACCACTGGGTAGATGAGCATGATGATCGACATACCCCAGAAGAGTCCAGTCGCACCGCCCCAGTAGGAGTACTCCTCTTCAGGTGTGGCTTCCTTGAATCTGTTTACGACCAGTGCCTGTCCTGCCGTCCACTGTGGACCTGCAAGAGGCAAATACGGCCATATTATGGACTCAACGAGGTTCCTTATACCTGTCCAGAAGTTGGTCCTGTTAGGGTCAAGTACAACAAGCTCATCCTTACGTGACTCATTTGCATCATCGATGATCGCCTGTGCGACAAGTATGTCACCGAATGCAAGGACGTAGGCTATGATGGCAGTAGACAATGCTCCTGCGAACATATCTGCCCCTGGCCATCCAACTTTCAGTGGTGACATTGCATTGAATGTTTCTGAGATATGTGGCACAAAGATCCATCCTGAATCAAAGATGTCAGTTGGCCTTGCTACTTCACCAAGCGCGAGACCTAGTATGTAACCAAGGATGAATGTTGGTGCGATACCATATTTTGCTATCCATGCAAACCATTTGTGGCTTCTTCTGTATCTCAGTGATCTTGGGGACCACAGAATGAAGAATGACAACACGACAGCGATCGTGAATGAGAATGACATCAATCCAATGCCACCGCCAATCGACCACTTTGCCACACCGTTCTGGATACCGTTTGCTTCATTGCTCCATGTTCTTATAATAGCAGCTATACCAGCACCAAGCAAGATACCCGCCTTGATC
>Ga0272442_10000602_pt1 | contig 56519 bp, 47 predicted proteins | sample SSMForm2O_FD_200262 | JGI IMG/M metagenome (GOLD analysis project Ga0272442, IMG submission 200262) | Marine sediment archaeal communities from Little Sippewissett salt marsh, Falmouth, MA, United States - SSM-Form-2O | ecosystem: Environmental > Aquatic > Marine > Wetlands > Sediment ...
TGTTACGCCTTCAAGTGCTATCACCCGGCCCTCCTGAAAAAATTGGCATTACTCATACCGGATAGCCTCTACCGGGTTTAACCTGGAAGCATACCAGGACGGGTATATGGTGGCCAGAAAAGATATGCCCACCGCGGCTAAGGCTACGAATAAGACATCCGCCTGCTCGACCCTGACCGGAAGATTGGATATGTAATAGACGTCTGACGGCAGTTTTATGAATTTGTATTTTTCAAGGATATGGCACAGCCCGAGGCCGGAGGCAAGACCTGCGAAAGTACCTACAAGGCCCACAAGAAGACCCTGAATCATGAAAACGGACATTATACTTTTAGCGGACGCGCCCATTGCTCTCAATATCGCCACATCCTTGGTCTTTTCCATCACAACCATTACAAGAGTACTTATTATGTTCAAGGCCCCTACCAGGACAATCATGGTAAGGATCACGAACATGGTGACCTTTTCAAGCTTCAGGGCCGAGATAAGGCTACGGTTCATCTTTTTCCAGTCTTTTGTCCAGAACGGGTAACCGAGATCTTCCTGTATCAGCCCTGCAACCTTTTCGGAAGCGTCTATATCCTTGACCCGCACCTCTAAGCCGGTAACCTTTTGACCCAGCCCCAGTAAATTTTGGGCCTCTTTGAGGGACACAAACACCATTGATGCATCATACTCGTACATACCGGAATCAAAAAGTGCGGCAATCAAATATCTTCTGGTATTGGGAGCCCGGCCGACCGGGGTAAGCTTTCCCTCCGGCGAGACTACCGAAATGGTATCTCCCCTTAGGACTCCCAGTTTTTTTGACAATTCGCTTCCGATGATAATGGAAGGCATGCCCTCGAAATTTTCTTCAAGAGAATCTATACTGCCCTTTTTTATCATATCCTTTATTCCCACTACCTCTGCCGCGCTTTCAGGATCTATCCCCCTCAGCACGGCACCGGACACATTCCCACCGTTATTGACCATAACCTGACTGTAGATAAAAGGGGAAACGGCGGCCACTCCTTCTATCTTACCGCACCTGTCCGCAACCTCGGCATGGTCCTTGACCCCTCCGCTGTAACTCATGACCAGGACATGCGAATTTACTCCGAGGATCTTGGACATAAGGTCGGCCCTGAATCCGTTCATCACGGAAAGAACCACCACAAGAGCCATGACCCCCACCATTACACCCAATACCGATATAATGGTAATCACGGATATAAAGGTCTGCTTCCTTTTGGCCCTGAGGTATCTCATACCCAGAAGCAATTCAAAGGACATAAAGCACCTACTCCTGACGCGATCTCATATGAGGAAACAGGATGACGTCTCTTATTGAGGGGGAATCAGTAAGCAGCATAACCACCCTGTCAATGCCTATTCCTTCCCCGGCGGTTGGGGGCATGCCGTACTCAAGCGCCCTTACGTAATCCTTATCCATGAACTGGGCCTCCTTATCACCTGCCTCCCTCAAGGCGACCTGGGATTCGAACCTCTGCCTCTGGTCATCAGGATCATTGAGTTCATTAAAACCATTGGCGATTTCCCTTCCGCCGATAAACAGTTCAAAGCGGTCCGTAATATCAGGATTCTCCTCATTACGCCTGGAAAGGGGAGAAACCTCCGTGGGGTACCCGGTCACAAAAGTGGGACTTATCAGTTTAGGCTCTACAAGATGGTCAAAGAGCTTTACCAATATCTGTCCATGACCGTCCCTTTCACTGAGAGGTATCTCAAGCCTTTCCGCCTCCATCTTTGCTTTTTCCCTTCCTTGAAGCACCTCTGGATCAGCGCCCCCTATCTGGATCAGGGAGTCAAAAAGCGTGATTCTGCGCCAGGGTGGAGTGAAATCCATGCTCATTCCCTGATACCCTATCACGCTGGTTGCAAAGATATTGTTTATAACATGGCTGAAGAGTTCTTCGGTAAGCCCCATGAGCTCTTCATAGGTGGCATACGCCATATAGAATTCCAGCATGGTAAATTCAGGGTTGTGTTTTATGGAAATTCCTTCGTTTCTGAAATTTCTGTTTATCTCAAAGACCCTTTCAAGCCCCCCTACCACCAGCCTCTTAAGATACAGTTCAGGGGCCACCCTCAGATAAAGATCCATACCGAGAGCGTTGTGGTAGGTCTTAAATGGCCTGGCCGTGGCACCGCCCGGAATCGGCTGCATCATAGGGGTCTCGACTTCAAGGAAATCCTTGGCCATGAAAAATTCCCTGATCAGACTGATGATACGGCTCCTTTTAATAAAGACCTCTTTTACATCGTCGTTCATTATAAGGTCCACATAACGCTGCCTGTACCTAGTCTCCACATCGGTCAGGCCGTGCCATTTCTCCGGTAGCGGCCTCATGGATTTTCCAAGCAGGCACAGGTCCTCGGCCATGATGGTCAACTCACCCGTCCTGGTCATGAAAAGAGGACCCTTCAGACCTATAAAATCCCCTATATCCATAAGCTTGAAGGTTTCAAAGGCCTCATCACTTACCTTGTTCTTTCTTATATAGGCCTGTATTCTGGCTGTCCTGTCTTTAACATGTATGAATGAGGCCTTCCCGAAGTCCCTCACCGATATTATCCGTCCGGCAAAAGAAAAAGACTTGGTTTCCTTCTCAAGTCTTTCCCCTTCCATATCACCATACTGCTCAATGAGCTCTGCCGCGGTAACGTCAACCTTAAAACCTGTAGGATAAAGGCTATTGCCTGCCGCCCTTAATTTTTCTACCTTTCTCGCCCTATCCTCAAATACTGTTCCTCTTTTCTCCATAATTTCACTCAATATACCCTTAAAAAAGATAATACTTCAAACAAGATATTTTTATTAAATTAAACGAATTTTTTTAATCAAAATATCCATCATAGTCAAGATAAAAGGGAAATTCGAAATACGGCATCCAATCGAGGTACAACCCATGATGACCCGGGATTTTGCCTCACCCCCGGCCACCGCCAAGGTATCGAATACAAGGATTGGCAACCAAAGTCAACGCAGCCTCCCGGGTCTGGCTCAGGGCCGATGAGCGTTTCGAACGGCGGGTAACGCCTTGATCTGTTGACCATAATTACCTGGGTGATTGAAAACATATATATATAATGCTATATACTTTACAATAACTGAAAGAATCCCTTTCCTGTCCTGTTTTTCAAACAATACTCTAAAATTTTAACACTATATTTAACACTATATTATGAGAAAAGGGGGAAACTTATGGCCAAGTTGTTATGGGAACCTTCCGAAGAGAGAAAAACAGCAAGCAACATGCATCGATTCATCGACTTTATCAATGACCGGTTCGGAAAAAACTTCATGGATTATGACCCTCTCTATCAGTGGTCGATAGACAATATCCCCGATTTTTGGGCATCCATGTGGGAGTTTGGAGAAATAACGGCATCAGAGCCATATGAGGAGGTTGTCAACGATCTGACAAGGATGCCCGGCGCGAAGTGGTTCTCGGGTGCCAGGTTGAATTTTGCGGAAAATCTTCTCCGCCACAGGGATGACAGGGTGGCCTTAATCTTCAAGGGGGAGGATCATGAGAGCAGGACGCTAACCTACGAAGAACTTTTCAGTGAGGTCTGCAGTGTCTCGTCCGCGCTCAAAAAGGCGGGAGTGGGAGTAGGAGACAGGGTTTGCGGCTTTATGCCCAACATGCCCGAGACAGTCGTAGCCATGCTCGCGACAACGAGCCTGGGTGCCACATGGTCTTCCTGTTCCCCCGACTTTGGAATAAAGGGAGTCCTTGACAGGTTCGGACAGATAAAGCCGAAGGTTCTTTTCACGGCAAACGGGTACTGGTTCAAGGGGAAAGGCATTGATTCCCTCGATCGCGTGTCAAGCATAATGAAAGAGATATCAAGCATAGAAAGAGTCGTGGTCGTACCCTACACGGTGGATGAACCGGACCTGGGCATCCTGGATAAGGGGGTGCTTTACAATGACTTCAAAGGCACGGGAGATAACGAGGAACCCGATTTTGTTCAGCTTCCCTTTGATCACCCTCTGTACGTCATGTACTCTTCCGGGACCACTGGTCTTCCCAAATGCATGGTCCAGAGCGCCGGGGGGATACTTATCAATCAGCTCAAAGAGTTGATCCTTCACACCGATCTTAAAAAAGAGGATACCATATTCTATTTCACCACCTGCGGATGGATGATGTGGAACTGGCTTGTAAGCTCCCTGGCGGTTGGCGCAAGGCTGGTTCTTTTTGACGGAAACCCGTTTCATCCCGATCCCGGGGCGCTCTGGAAGATGGCGGAACAGGAAAAGATTAGCATATTCGGAACCAGCGCGGGATATATCGCGGCGCTGCAGAACGCCGGAGTCAGGCCGGGCAGGGATTATGACCTTTCGCCCCTTAAGGCGATCCTTTCAACAGGCTCCCCTCTTTCGGTTGAGGCCTTCGAGTACGTCTACCGGGAGGTAAAGGCGGACCTCCAGCTTGCCTCCATATCCGGCGGTTCGGACATCAACGGCTGTTTTACGGCGGGAAACCCCATGGGACCGGTATATGCGGGAGAACTTCAGTGCAGGTGTCTGGGCATGAAGGTAGAGGCCCTGGATGAAAAAGGAAATCCCGTTATAGGCCGGCAGGGTGAGCTCGCATGCACAGCACCGGCTCCATCCATGCCGATCTACTTCTGGGATGATCCCCGGTTTGAAAAATACCATGCCGCCTATTTTGACAAATACCCCAATATATGGAGACACGGCGATTTCATAGAAATAAACGAAAGAGGCGGGGTGATAATCTACGGCAGGTCGGACGCGACATTAAACCCGGGAGGAGTGAGAATCGGAACCGCCGAGATTTACAGGCAGGTTGAAGGCATAGAGGGTATAGAGGACAGCCTTGTAGTAGGCCAGAACTGGAAAGGGGACATCCGGGTAATACTGTTTTTGAAAATGGCTGAAGGAAAGGATTTGACAGAAGAGATGAAGGGCAATATAAAATCCGTCCTTCGCAGCAATGCATCACCCAGGCATGTGCCGGCAAAGATCATCAGTGTGCCCGATATACCATATACATTGAACATGAAGAAGGTGGAACTGGCCGTTAAAAAGGTGATCCAGGGCCAGGAGGTCCTTAACAGGGACGCATTGAGAAACCCGGAGAGCCTCGACTACTTTGCCGGGATAGAGGAACTGAAAAAGGATTGAGACATTGGAAAATCTGTCAGGGGTTCTGTTTCCCCATACGTTTTTAAAAAAAAGGGACCTGCAACGGCTGAGTCCTCATCTTGAAGGATTAAAGGTATGCCAGCCATGGTTCATGGAATCCCTTTACACTGAAAAAAACGGGGATGACCTGCCATTCCTGGAGATCCTCCGTCCTCCTGAAGGGCTCAGGCCCCAAGAAGACTTTCTGAAGCTACTGTCAGAATATCGCCGGTGGATGAACGATAATCTGAAGAGGGGAGATAAGTCGTTTGCCAGGTATGCGCAAGAGCAGGACCCTGAAAACAGCTCATGGGCCATAAGGCAAATGATCAAGAACAGGCAGCCCTCATCCGATGTATCCCCCTCGGATGTCTTGAAATGGCACCTTGTTCTTCACCTTGCCAGAGAGCATGAAGAAAGCCTTGAAGAGGCGGAAGAGCTTTATTCATCCATCATGGGGCAACCCGGACCTCTAAGCGAGGCACTATGGGAAAACGCCCCTTCAGAGGTATCGGCACCCGGCTCGAAGACAAGGGAGCCGAACAACCTGCCGGATGAGTCCCTGCTCCCTCAGATCATAGAGGCCTGGCTGGGACTTTTTTCTTCACACCTCAAGGATGGATCCATACTCATAACGCTTGATAAAAGGATAATTGAGCATCTGTCATCTCATTTTGAGGACGCCTGTTCAGGGCTTGACTCAAGACAAAACGACTATCTTTCCGATATATCAAGGACCTTTCCTGAAATAAAGGCTGATGGAGAGGCTTACCATGATAAGGTAAGACATTGCCTTTCAGGTAAAACCGCCATATGCCCGGCAGCCTTCTCATGATTTTGATAATGCCGACCCTCCATCATTGTAAAAAAACAGCTCCGGATGGAAGCCTAGGCTGAAGGGATGCCCATGTATAGCCTGAATGATCTGATGCTTCTGGTCATAGTCTTTTCATCCATGGCGGCGGGAATCTTCTTTCCACGCTTCTGCGCGTCTTTCCGGCCATTTCCTCTTTACCTGATGATGCTGCTGCTGTTTTTCAGTTTTATCTCAATCAGGGTCGGCGACATAAAGAAGACCATGAGGGAGCACCCGGCAATGGTTTTAAGCCTTTTTCTGCTTAAAATTTTCGTGCTTCCCGCGGGAGTATACTTTCTGCTCAAGTTCATATATCCCGACTATGCGGTTGCGGGGCTGCTGATCACAGGCATATCCACCGGGGTGGTTGCGCCCTTCATGTCCAACATTCTGGGGGCGAACAGCCCGCTTGTCCTCGTAATGGTTGTAATTACCTCCGTTGCGGTCCCATTTTCTCTTCCGGGACTTGTCAGGCTGCTTGCGGGGCAGGAGTTGAAGATCCCCCTTTTTGACATGATTCGCATGCTGGGCATGGTTATATTCGTGCCCTTCGCCGCCGCGGAAATTCTACGCAAGATAAGTATGCCCGCCATTGAGATCATACTCAGATGCAGGTTCTACCTCTCCCTCATCATATTCGCCGTAATAAACCTGGGGGTCTTTTCAAAGTACTCCGACTTCTTTCTTCAAAGCCCGCAGATAATCTTCGAGGCGCTGATCGTGTCTCTCGGCCTGGGGGCACTCTTTCTGGTTGCAGGAATTGCTTATTTCTGGAGAAAAGATGTGGAAGACCAGATCGCGGCGGCAATAAGCCTCTGCAACATGAACAATCTGCTGGTAATAGTATTCGCGTCCCGGTTCTTCGGCCCACTTGAGCCCACCCTGGCCGCGCTCTATATGGTTCCCTTCTTCCTTGTAATACTGCCTCTGAGGCTTTACAGGGCTGTCAGATCAGCAGACTGAATAATCCCATCAACCGGCCTTTCTCAATACGTGAGCCATCTCCCTGATCTCTGCCAGGTCCTCAGTCATCATGGCCCATCCGTACCAGTAGGCATAATCGGGGTTTACGTGAAAAAATGCCTGATATGCACGCATGCGGTGCTTCATGTACATCTGGAAAAGCACCTGCTCGATGTGGGAGGCCTGCTCGAGATTGCCCCCTCCAGTTCGCATGAAGTAGAGAAAATCCGGGTACGCGAAGGCATAAGAGTCAGGTTTTACAAGTATCCCTTCCCGGTAAAGATCCGCGACTATTTCTATTGCCTCCGCAAGGAGCCTATCAGCCTTCTGCATGATGGAATCACCCATCTCAAGCTGTGTTCTTGCGTAGCGTTCCGAATGACACCGCCCGCAGGTGGAGATCATTTTCGAGCGCTCCTTTTGCCAGGCATCTTCCGTAAGACGCACCATATCTACCGATTTCACGGCCGCCAGCCTGGCGGTAGGCTTTCCGGTCTCAGGGTTTAAGACCCCGAGCGCCTTAAGTATCGTGGTCCTGTCAGCCGCCCATTGGGGATCTTTGGGCAGGGGAAGTCTGACCCCAAGAAAACCCCACGCGGTCCTGTTTTCATGAGTTCCTTGAGGTAGATGACAGTCCTGGCATCTCGGCCCCGAGGCCTTTTCAGGCAGCTTTCCCGCCTCCTTTACCTGCCATCTTGTTCCATGCTTTGAGCTTATGTACATCTCCCACTGGGGATGGTCGTATCCCATGTGGCATTGTTGACATGCCCTGGGGTCCCGGCCCTCTTTCTTTGAAAAAGCATGCCTTGTGTGGCACTCGTCACAGGAATTGTTCTGATACCGGTAACCCTTTTTTAACTGCTCTTTTTTCTGTTCTTCACTCTTGACACCCATATTATGGCAGCCGCCGCAGCCTCGTCCGCCCTCCATAAGCTCATCCGGTTCCACATGGGTCACGGGAAGGGCGTTCAGAGACGTCCACCCGAAATTGTGTTTGCCCCTTGAAAACTGCTCGAACTGCTCATAATGGCAGTCCCCGCACACCTTTTCGTCCGGGAAGGCCACAAGATCCACATCCTTCTCACTCATATGGGCATCACCGTGACAGTCTGAGCAGGATATTTCTTCCTCAAAGTGCCTGCTCACCTCCCAGTCAGCCACATGCCCGGGGGTCACCTGCCTGTGACACTTGACGCAGGCGTTCTCCCCTGTATCGGCGAAACAGGGGCTCAAAAGGAAAAAAACCGCCATGACGGCGGATACGGATCTGATTTTCATCTCACACCCCCTTATAAGAAACGACTCCATGTCAATTAACGGTATCATGAGATTTCCTGAAAATTCCGGCCTTTCACTTGTATTCCAATTATAGCGCAAAAGCCGCTGTAAAACAAATGATATGGTCCTATCCAGGGTCACAATCGAAAAGTGATCGCACACAGGTCGTAGGCCCCAGTCGCAGCTTATCAGACCCCCCAAAGGGATTTTCTGCGAACTCACATTTTTGCAGGGTCAACTTTCATCTAACATCCGTATCCCGATTCTTCATCACAGTTCATTTGCATGGCATATTGCGCCTTATTTAAACAGCTCCAGCCTGTTACACAGTGCCCATCCGGAAATCAAGGGCACTGATAAGTTTCCCGACCAGAGGTGAGAAATTTTGTCAAGATCAAAAAAACCGGGGACCAGCCCCAAGCCTGCCAAAGGCTGGAACTGAGCGAAGCAAAAAAAATCAGGTAATTGCGCGGAGACGTACATATGGTGCGTCACATTTCGCTGTTGCGGATTGCAGATTTATCTGCCGGCGGCGGATTGACGCAGATATTGGCAAAAGGACCATTTCCGGATGGAAACCGGACAACAACGACTGTCAAGACCTCTAAAGTATTTTCATCATTTGCCGATATTAGAAGTAGGTTGAGGATAGGCAGGGCAAACCGAGGTTCCCGTGTCAGAGTCTGGTTAAACATGAAGCGGCTCAGGGAGCGCGGTAGGAGATACTACCAATTCAGCCTAAAAAACATACCCAAAGGAGAAACAGATGCAGGTATCAAGGAGGGATTTTTTTAAAGGAATAACCCTGATGGCAGGTGCCGCAGGGATTAACCGAATAATAAAGGCTGAACCGGCCTGTGCCTCTGAAGATAAGGCCATAGGTAATGGAACGGTCGGCATTGAGTGGCTGGGTCACGGGAGTTTTCAATTCATCTCATGTAAAGGCAAAAAAATTCTTCTCGATCCCTGGTTCAGCACAAATCCCAAATGCCCCACCCGTTACAGAAAAAAAGGGAGTTTCGGGACTGTAGACCTGATTCTCTGGACCCACGGACATGTGGATCACTTCATGCTGCCGGACGCCAAGGAACTGGTGGCCGACTACAGGCCAAAGATCGTGGCCCCCTGGGAACTCAGCTTTTTCATAAAGGCCCAGATCCCAGGGGCCAACTGCCAGACATTTGTCCTGGGCAATAAGGGAGCTACAGCCGACTTTGACGGGGTCAAGATAACCATGGTCGAGGCATTTCATTCGGCCGGGGCACAGTTAACCGGGTTTGAGGGAATCAACCGTTTCATGGGAGAGGCCGTGGGTTATATTATTCAATTCGAAAACGGCCTTAAGATCTACCACTCCGGGGACACATCCATGACAGCGGATATGGAAACCATCATCAGAGGCTTTTACAAGCCCCATATTGCCATATTGCCGATCGGAGGGGTTTTTACAATGGGACCTGAAGAGGCGGCTTTTGCCTGTAAACTCATAAGACCGAAGATTGTAATACCCGAGCACTTCGGGACATTTCCGGTGCTTGAACAGGATACAGGTACTTTCAAAAAAAACCTGGCCCAATACGCGCCCCATGTCAGGATGAAGGAAGTAAAACCGGGCGTCAAGGTAGAATTACAGGCATGATTCGATGAAAGACATTGAAAAAAAAGACGTGTTCACTATCAGGGTCTCCCTTGTAACAAAAATGGTAATCAACGTGACCATGCTTATTTGTCTTGCCATTGCCGTCACTACCTATCTCAGCGTCAAGGGAAAATCCAGAGTTATAACCGATGGCCTGATAAGGATAGCAAAACAGCAGACCAGACATATAGCCTACGGCACCAAAAGCGCCTTCTGGTCCTTGAACTGGATCTTTATTGAAAATCTGCTCCGGGAAACCAGAGAAAATAGCCCCTGTGAAGTGGTCTTCGCAAAGGTGGTCAAACCCAACGGAGAGGTCTATCTGGCGGATGACAGGGCCCACTACGGGCAAACAGTGGAAACCTCTTTGCTTTTCAAGAAAGAAACCATGGTTGAAAACTACTTTATGGCCGAGAAACAAGAAAAAGGCATCTTAATGGTCCACCCGATAAAGATCGGGGACCAGACATGGTATGTCTTTATGGGGCTGTCACTCCGGTCTGTCAAAACAGCCGTCAAGGCAGTGCTCATACGCAATATCGCATGGGGTGGTCTCATACTAATGATTGCGGCCTTTTTCTCCTTTCTGCTGTCAAAGTCGATCTCAAGCCCCCTGATACGTCTTGCACATTCTGCAACCGTCGTCGCGGCAGGTGATCTCGAACATAACGTGTCGGTCAAATCAAAGGACGAAGTGGGACTTCTTTCCCATGCCTTTAACCGGATGCTGAAAAACCTGAAGGACGCATACGAAGAACTGGCGGCATCGGAAAAGAGATACAGGGCACTGGTTGCCACGGCTTCAAAGGCCAAGGTGGGAATAGCCGTTATTCAGAATGATGGCGGGCGAAAAGGGGTTTTTAAATATGCGAATCGACATGTGGCTGATCTGACCGGATACAGCAGCAGAGAGCTTACCGGCATGACCGTGAAGGACATTATTCATCCCGAAAGTCTTGACAGTGCCCTTGAATGGTACGAGATGAAGACGTCTCATAATAATCAGCAGGAGACGTATCAATTCCGGATTGCCAACAAGCAGGGAGAAGAGATCCCCATTGAGATAAATTCAGGCACAACCGACTTTGACGGCAGAAAGGCACTGGTCTGTTATGTAAAAGATATCACCACGAAACTGGAAGCGGAAAAAAGGCTTAAGGGATACAGTGAAAACCTGGAAAAAATGGTTAAGGACAGAACAGAGGAGCTGCGACAGGTCATCGCCAATCTCAAAAGCACCCAGTCTCATCTCGTACAGTCGGAAAAGCTGGCCTCCGTCGGCCAGCTTGCCGCAGGAATCGCCCATGAAATCAACACACCCATCCAGTATATAGGTGATAACACGCGTTTTCTCCAGGATGCCTTCGATGATTTAAGCACCCTTTTTGATAAATATGAACAACTGCCGAAGGCCTTGACGGCGGGAATAAGTGCAGAGAAGATCATGGAAGAGGTTAAATCAGCGATCAAGGAAATGGACATAAATTATCTCAGAACGGAGGTCCCTCTTGCCATAAAACAGACAATGGAGGGGGTTGAGCGTGTCTCTGTAATCGTTCGCTCCATGAAGGAGTTTGCCCATCCGGGCGTAAGTAAAAAAACCGCCATGGATATCAATCGGGCCATTGATAACACCGTTACAGTGTCACGAAACGAGTGGAAGTATGTGGCTGAAATTGAGACGGACCTTGATGCCTCTCTGTCAATGATCCCCTGCCTTCCCGGTGAGTTGAACCAGGTGTTCCTGAACATTATTATAAATGCGGCTCAGGCAATCGGTGATGCAGCAGGCAATGGTTCCGGCGCTAAAGGTGCCATTCGAATCAGCACGCGTAAAAACGGAGATTATGCGGAAATCCGTATTGGTGATACGGGGATGGGAATTCCCGCAGAAATCCAGAACAGGATTTTCGATCCCTTTTTCACCACCAAGGACGTAGGCAAGGGGACGGGACAGGGCCTTGCCATCTCCAGATCGGTTATTGTCGAAAAGCATGGCGGGGATCTCAGCTTTGAAACGGAGGCCGGGAAAGGCACCACCTTTATCATTCGTCTCCCTTTGGAGGAGCCTGCAGAAGAAAGGAAAGGAGCGTGAAAAGGCGGATCCTTTTTGTGGATGATGAGCCCAATATCCTTATGGGCCTGCGCAGGATGCTTCGAATCATGCGGCATGAATGGGAAATGAGATTTGCAGAAAGCGGATCCGACGCACTGGCAATGCTGGACAGGGAGCCCTTTGACGTGGTCGTTTCAGATATACGCATGCCGGATATGGACGGTTCACAACTATTGCAAAAGGTGAAGCGATCCTATCCTATGATCGTCCGCATTGTCATGTCGGGCCACTCGGAGCATGAGATGATACTGAAATCGGTCCGCCTTGCCCACCAGTATCTTTCCAAACCGTGTGATTCCGAAACATTGATATCCACAGTCAGCCGTTCCTGTTCACTGCGCGACCTTCTGGGTCAGGAGTCGCTTAAACGGGTTGCCTCCCGAACCGAAACTCTTCCGAGCCTACCCTCTCTCTATACAAAGGTAATGGAGGAGCTGCAATCCCCGGATGGATCTATCAGCAGGGTCGGCAGGATCATAGAAAAAGATATGGGCATGACCGCTAAGATGCTCCAGATGGTCAATTCCTCCTTTTTCGGTCTGCCCCGTCATATTTCAGATCCCTCACAGGCTGTAATCCTTTTGGGTCTTGATACGGTCAGGGCACTTGTTCTTACCATCGGTCTGTTTTCAAAATTTGATACGGCCGCATTGTCCACGCTGCACGTTGAAGACATCTACCGGCACAGTATTAAAACAGGCGCGATTGCCAAATTGATTGCAAAAAGTGAGGACCCGGATAAAGAACTGGTTGACAACGCCTTTATGACGGGGCTGCTCCACGACCTGGGCAAACTGGTGCTTGCCGCAAACTTTCCTGATACCTGCCGGGAAATCCTGGAATTGTCACGTCATGGGGAAATTTCGTTTCATGAGGCGGAAGCAGAAAAACTGGGGGCCACCCACGCTGAAGTGGGCGCCTATCTCCTCGGCCTGTGGGGGCTGCCGGAAGACATCGTTGAGGGGGTGGCCTTTCACCACAATCCCGGGGGCTGCGCGGCCAAGGTGTTTAGTCCCCTGACCGCGGTTTATGCGGCCAATATTCTTGAACATCATGCCCGCTCAAACAGACGCATGGAAGATCTCGAAAAGCAGTTTGATGGGGAGTATTTAATGCGGTTCCACCTTGATGGAAGGATACCGGCATGGGAAAAGGTTTCCGAGCAGATTGAATGCGAAGAGGATTACAATAAATAATAAGACAGCAGCGGTTGTTGATATCCTCCAAAAAATTGAGGGCCAGATGCCCTGTTTTTATGATTGCCCGCGCATAGGATTCAACCCGACTTTAATGGGGAAAGGAGCCAGATAATGCCACGCAGGATCCTTTTTGTTGATGACGAACTCAACGTCCTTAACGGACTTGCCCGCACGCTGCGCCATAAGCGCAAGATATGGGAGATGCATTTTGCCCGGGGGGTGGAAGAGGCATTACGCTTTGTTGAGACGATGGATCTTGATGTGGTGATCTCGGACATCTCGATGCCCGGAAGGGACGGATTTGCCCTGCTTTCCATCATAAGGAACAGGGAAAAGACAAAAGATCTTCCTTTTCTCATGCTGACCGGTTTGAATGATAGCCGTCTCAAACGAAAGGCCCTCGATTTGGGAGCCACGGATCTACTAAATAAACCTGCCGACCCTGAAGACCTTTTGGCCCGGATTAATAACATGTTGCGCCTCAAGGCCTACCAGGATGAAATCAAGGCGCAAAATGCGCTGCTGGATCAAAAGATCAAAGACCGAACCGCGGAGCTTGAGGCCTCCCGGCTCGACCTTATCTGGCGTCTTGGAAGGACGGCTGAGCATAGGGATACGGATACCGGCAACCATGTGGTTCGAGTGGGCTATTACTGCAAGGTGCTGGCTGAAAACCTCGGAATGGACCGGGAGTTTACGGAAATGATTTTCCTTACCAGTCCTCTTCACGACATAGGGAAAATCGGAATTCCCGACAGCATCCTGCTCAAGCAGGGCAAGCTTAATCCGGATGAATGGAAAATCATGAAACAACATTGTGTTATAGGTTCCGATATCCTCCGGCAGGATACCGTGGAACGGGCGCCGCTCGGAACCTGGCACGACCTGTTCAGGCGACCGGCTTCGGCAAAAAGCGACAATCCCTTTTTGAAAATGGCCGAAACTATTGCCCTGAGCCACCATGAGCGTTGGAATGGCAATGGATACCCGTCAGGGCTCTCGGCAGATAGTATTCCTGTCGAATCAAGGATTGTCGCTATTGCCGACGTATGTGACGCCCTTTTTTCAAAACGGCCATATAAACCCGGATACAGCGAAAGCGAGGTCATAAAGATAATGCGGGAAAACAACGCCACTCAATTCGATCCGGAAGTGTTTGCCTGTTTTGAAAAATCCATTGATTTCTTTCGTGACATCCGCGAGCAGTTTGCGGATTAGCATAATAAAGTTAAACATAATGCAGGCATATCCATCCGGTTCCATTGAAATAGACATTAATTTTCGAATAATTCAATCAAAATGAGACTGCCTTTCGCGCCAAAAACCAGGTTGTTACCCCCTCAGGCAAATCACCCTGTTAAAGCCCATTTGATAAATCTTGAGCCGCGTGGCAGGCTTTATTATATATAATACCCACTAGTTCCAGCCGATTTCAGCCGATTGCCGACTTGACAATATGTCCGGCATCCGGTATTTCGATTTCACCCATCCTTATCTGGATGAAAATGGAAACTTTGCGGCAATACCTCATGTGGCACATCCAACTGCTGTATGCAGGCTGAAATTTCCGCTTAATCCGCTATCGAAAGTTGGATTTTTATCGTTTCAAATCGCTGGTCTTTGCCGTATTTAAAGGAGTAAAGATATCAAACCATCACGCATGTAAATTCGAGCAATGCACCTGGATCAACCGGATCTCGTGGTATGAGTCTCAAGGTTTCAGGAGAGCTTCCAATAAATATGAAATAATAGAAAGGGATAAAAATTTGTCCGTTACAATTGGGGAATGGATTGATTCCGGCAGAGATCTGCCTGTACTCTCAGAGACCGCGATGGCGGTATTAAATCTCCTGGGTGATCATAATTCCACGGCAAGGCAGATAGGAGACTTAATTAAAAGAGATGTAAGTCTCTCAGCCACTATCCTGAAATTCTGCAATTCTTCTTTCTACGGATTTCGAAAGAAAATTAATACGCTGGAGCAGGCATTTGTGACATTGGGTGCAAATTCGATACGCAATATCACGCTCAGCATATCCGTGCTCAATCTGATTTCACCTTCCGAAAAAACCAACCTCTTGACGATATATAAGGGTTCCGTTTTAACTGGAATTGCCGCGCGCACCCTGGCCAGGAACACCGGATTTCCAAGGGCTGAAGACACTTTTACAGGAGGCATTCTGACGGATATAGGATTGATTTCGATGTATAAATTCGACTCGGAAAACACGATCTCCCTTATAAATAAAATGAAGCAGGAGGCTCGTCCCGCACCTGCCGAGGAAAAGGATCTCTTCGGCCTGAACCACGCAGAGGCAGGATACCTGCTTGCAAAGAAGTGGAATCTACCGTTGGATCTGAGTCAGGCCATAAGATATCACCATAACCTTAATCCTGAGAACCGTGACAAAAGCATCCAGGATTATGATTTGCTTAAATATGTCTATCTCGGTTCCCTGGTCGGAGAAATATTTTTCTGTGGGGGAAAGAAGAAAAATCTTGAGAGATATTCCGAAGGTTGCAGGAAAATCCTGGGCATGGAAAATGAGGACTCCGAATCGGTGCTTCAAGGCATCAATAACCAGTTCCTTGAAGTTGCCGAACAGTTCGAACTGGAGATGGATGACAGCACCAGTTATGAAGAGATGCTTCAAAGGGCGAATGAGGAACTCGCAAGGGGAACACTGGATAATGAGGCCTCGAAAATCTACCTGTCCCAGGCCTTTGAACGTGAAAGGATACTGGCGGCCCAACTTACAGAAGCTAACAGAAAATTGCATGAAAAAGCCCTTAGAGACGGGCTTACAGGGCTGTATAACAGGCTTTATTTCAACGAGGCGCTGAAAAGCGAATGGCAGAGGGCGGCCCGTAACAGTCATCCTCTTTCGCTGCTTATGATCGATATCGACCATTTCAAGGAGGTCAACGACAACTACGGCCACCAGGCCGGCGACATGGTATTGAGAAAATTCTCAGATACCCTCAATTCCCTGCTGAGGTCCTCCGATCTCCTCGCCCGGTACGGAGGAGAGGAATTCACGATCATTCTTCCCAATACAATCATGGATAAGGCCCTCGTTGTCGCTGAAAGGGTCCGGATGATGGTGGAAAAGACAAAGATAACCCTGGATGGAGATACGGATCTTGACGTAACAGTGAGCTGCGGCGTGAGCACTGCGGTACCGGGTGAAAACGGTAATGATCCGGACCGGCTTCTGAAGGCAGCGGATATGGGTCTTTACAAGGCCAAAAAGAAAGGCAGAAACAGGGTGTCTGCACGGGAGATGGACTCTCTGTCCTGACCGGTTTATCCCGGCTGGTCGTTATTCGTTTCAATTACCTGATAGTCGCCGGTCCTTTCAAGTTTGTGGAAAATTTCGACGATCTTATCAGGGGGATCCATGAGCCTTCTCTTCGACAGGTCGAACCACGCGCCTTCAACCGTAATCAAGGCAGCCTTTGCCCCCTCTTCTTTGAAAACATTGTGGATTATTTTCCACCTTTTCCCCTTTTCAGACATTCCCGCCAGATGAAAATCTATGGTTATGGTTTCATTCATCTCAACCTCTTTAAAAAAAAGGGCCTCCTCCCTGAACATGACGGGACCACAGTTGTATTTTGAGAACTCCGCCGGCCCGAAACCGTTTTCAAGGAGAAATCTGAACCGGACCTGCGTGGCATAGTCATTAAAGGCGGTGTGTCTGAGGTGCCGGTTTGGATCAAGATCGGCCCATCTTACCTCAAAGGCCTTTTTATATCTATTCACTGTTGTTTCCTCGTATTTTTTTCTTCAATGGCTCTTAAAAAAACGCAACCCTGCCTGGGTTGCGCCGGTAAACGAGCCCTATCCCGTGGACGAGGCCTTGGTTTGTCCCTGACAAATGAGGGATAATGGACAGAATGTATTCCGACTATTTTTGTTCTGCCAGACGTTCCCTGAGCATATCCAGGATTTCATCCTGTCCCGGAAAACGGTGGACCTTGCGCTTTGAAAAAATGATATCCCCGTCCACGACTATATCAAAAATTGCGTTACTTCCCTGAACGAGTTCCGGTTCTACTTTAATCTCATCTGATATGGCGGCAGCCAGACTGGAGGCCTGAGGAAAAAAGTTTCAGGCCCCGCAGTAGGTTATCGATATTTTCATGATTCCTCCTTAAGGCGCACATGAATGATAGTCGTCCTCTTTATGTTAATTTAAGGAATTCGGATAAATAAAGCAAGCAGTGTTCTCCAGGATATATTTAATGTCCCCTTGCTACCTGTGGCAAAGGCTATACGAAAGGCATTATGATCCTGCAACCTGGACCGGCACAGCATATCCACCATTTTTGGACAGAGTTTCCAAAACTATCCGAAAAACATGCCGAAAGGCAAGGAACAGGTCGTTATTCAACTCTTTCTCATCCTTTATCCAACAGAAAATCAGATTATAACCACTGATAATTTTTCAGTTAAGGCCCTCGCAGCAAAAGTCAGGGACGTGCTTGATCCATAGTTAGGTGAAGGGATTTATTCAACGCCTTTTCCCTCTTTGTCATTATCTGAGATCAGGGTCACAAATTCACTCAGATCTGATTTGAGTATTTTTTCCAGTTCGGAAAAATTCGATTCTCTTGTTTCAGCAAACAAAAATCCGAAAACAGGACATTTCCTGTAATCAATTTTCCTTAATTCCAGAGGCTTTTCCAGATTTGAAAGCAACCGCTCATAGTCGAACGCCGCAATCCTCCCTTTTTCGATGCCGGTGGAATTGTCCAAAAAAATCATCCTTTCTCCTTTACCGGCCAGAAACCGGCCTGATAGCCGTTCCATGCCTGGAAATTGCTTCTAAGCTCACCGCCTAACCGTTCATCTTTTTAAGAAGCTCAAGACCGATTTTTCCGAGTCTGTACTTCTGGATCTTTCCGCTCCCCGTCATTGGGTATGAATCGACAAAAAAGACATGCCCGGGAATCTTAAAACGTGATATCTTCCCGCGGCAGTAATCAATTACATCCTCCTCTTCAAGGCTGCGGCCCTCTTTGAGAATAATGAAGGCCCCCACGACCTCACCGTATTTTTCATCGGGAATCCCCGCCACCTGTATGTCCTGAACCTCATTCATCTCATAAAGGAACTCTTCTATCTCTCTGGGGTAGATATTCTCCCCGCCCCGTATAATCATATCCTTGATTCTTCCGGTGACCTTGAAATATCCCTCTTCATCCTTTACGCCAAGGTCTCCGGAATGAAGCCAACCTTCGCTGTCGATAACCTGTGCCGTGGCTTCAGGCTTCTTATAATAACCCTTCATCACATTATAGCCACGGCAGCAGATTTCCCCCTGCTCTCCAGCCCTGCATTCAGCCCCCGTATCAGGATCCATGACCTTCACTTCAATGTTTTCAAGTTCTTTTCCTACGGTTGAAACCCTCTTCTCAATGGAATCATCAGTATTGGTCTGGGTCATCACGGGCGAGGCCTCAGTCAGACCGTAGGCGATGGTAATATCCTTCATGTTCATCTTATCAACCACCTGTCTCATGACATCCATGGGACATGGAGAGCCAGCCATGATTCCCGTTCTAAGGGACGACATGTCAAACATATCAAACATGGGATGACTAAGCTCGGCTATGAACATTGTCGGGACACCATAAAGAGCCGTGCATTTCTCCTTCTGTACGGAAGCAAGAACAATAAGCGGATCGTAATTTTCAATCACAACAAGCGACGCCCCGTGGGTAAGGACCGCCATAACCCCCAGAACTATCCCGAAACAGTGAAAAAGCGGGACAGGCAGACACAGCTTTTCATGTTCGGTAAATTTCTGGCACTCGCCGATATAGTATCCGTTGTTTATTATATTGTGGTTGGTAAGCATGACCCCTTTCGGAAACCCCGTGGTTCCGGATGTATACTGCATATTCACGGTGTCATGGATATCCATGCCCCGTTCCGCTTCAACAAGTATTGAATCATCTACATGCCTTCCGAGAAGAAGGAGTTCATGAAGGGAAAACATCCCCCGGTGCTTTTGCGGTCCGATAAAAATGATGTTCTTTAGATAAGGAAATTTTCCGCTTTTCAGGTGTCCCCGTTCGCATTCCTTCAGTTCGGGAACAAGCTCATTTATCATCGCGACATAATCGCCGTCTCTGAATCCGTCAACAAGGCACAGGGTTGTAAGGTCAGCCTGTTTTACGAGGTATTCAAGTTCATGAATCTTGTAGTTCGTGTTTACGGTAACCAGGACCGCACCGATTCTCGCAGTTGCGAACATAAGCGTAAGCCAGTCGGGGACATTTGTCGCCCACAGTCCCAGGTTATCATTTTTCTTGACACCGATAGCTATAAGACCCTTTGCAAGCTCATCGACCCTTCTGTCAAACTCCCTGTAGGTGAACCTCAGACCCCGGTCCGCATATACGATAAATTCCTTTTCGGGATTTTCTTTCGTTTTTTCCCTGAGCAGTCTGCTTAAAGTAATTTCAAACATTTACAACTCCTCAAAAGGGCGCATAGACAACCGCGAGTATCTTTGCTGCCTCTGTCCCATGTGAATGGACATGGTGCTTTACAATTGAGTCATAATAGATGCTCTCCCCTTCTTTAACCATAAAGGTGTCTTTTCCATATATGACCTCGATTTCCCCTTTCATCACAAAAATAAACTCCTCCCCTTCGTGTGAAGAAAGCCTGTAATCGGTTTCCGATGATGGAAAGATATCTATCATAAACGGTTCCATATGCCGGCCCGACTTATTGAGAGCAAGGGAATAAAAATCAAGATCTGAACGGCAGGGATTATCCTTGTCCGAAAATCTTGTAATACTCTTTTTCTCATCCTTTCCGGTTATTACGGGGCCTATCTCCTGCTGGTCATCGAGAAAAGTCCCGAGTCTGACTCCGAGGGCCCTTGCGATCTTCAAAAGAGGAGTGAGCCCCGGTATCAGCTCCCCGTTTTCAATTTTCTCTATGCCATCGACTTTCAGATTAGCCCTTTCGGCAAGTTCTTCCAAAGAGAGATTCCTGCTCTCTCTCATGGTTTTCACCTTTATTCCGATCCTGTTTTTATCGCTCAATTTACGCTCCTTTTTTGACAATTTATGCCAGGTAGTTTCCGGTTAAGGACGGAAAAGGTCCGAACTCCCGGGCTAATCTGTCAGGACGCATTTAGCCTCCCACATCGGGCGTGTGCCGACAGAAAACAGAGGGAACTCGGACCTTTTTTTATTCGTAACCGGACACTATTGATACAAAATTATTTCTTATTTAAATACTCAAGGGCGCCCCAGTCTTCATTCATGTATCTCTGAATCATTCTCCACTTTAACATCCGGCCGTACCAGCGGTATAAGAAAAATTATACAGGCAATTAAGAAGATACCACCACCTATTAATGTCAAGGTATCATGATTTTTCAAACTTGATGCAATAAAGAAAACGGCACATAAAATAAAAAGTATCCAACCTGCCAGCTGGTATTTGATATCACGTCGAATTTGATTTTTCTGGTTATTCTTCATTTAATTTTGGGTCGCGCCAGGCTAAATTTTCCCGGGGGCCGTGCCAATCACGGGAAATAACGGCAGCGGATGTGTAATGAGGTCTATTTCAGGATATTTTACTCCACGAGCTTTCCCTTATCAAGCGTCAGTTGATGCGTGATGCAGGGAAGGATTTCTTCCCGGTGGTGGGTAACATAGATGAGGTTTGTGGAGGTGGCGCTTCCTATAAACTCCACCATGCCGAGCACCTTTTCCCTGTTCACGGGATCAAGACCCGCGCACGGCTCGTCCAAAATCAGGATAAGAGGCGTTTTCACTATTGCCCTTGTAATTAGCACAAGCTGCCTCTGTCCGTATGAGAGGTTGGAAAAGCAGTGGCCGGAAAGCGCCTTTATGCCAAGCAGGCGAATCCATTTCAAGGCCGTCTGTTCCTGCTCCCTTGTGCACATCCGGTAGAGGCCTATGGAGTCGAAAAATCCGGAGCACACCACATCGAATACGGAAAGATTTTGCTGGTAGCGTGTGGAAAGAGCGTGTGATATGGTTCCGATCTTCTTCTTTATCTCCCACACGCTTTCACCCGTGCCCCTCTTTTTCCCGAAAAGGGTGATCCTGTTGGCATAGGCCTGGAGTTCATCTCCCGTAATCAGGGAAAGCAGGGTGGATTTGCCCGAGCCGTTAGGCCCCGTGACGGCCCAGTTTTCCCCCTCACTCATCTTCCAGCTTACATCCCCCAGGGCGACGGTATCTCCATGCCGTACCGTCACCTTTTCCATTTCGATCATGACGGAAGACGACGGCGCCTTAAAAGGTGCACGCTTCAGCCCCGGGTATGAAGGTCTTTCCTTTTCCGGAAATAACTGCCGGTAGATCTCACGCACCTTCCCGTTTACGAGGATCTCTTCCCTCTTTCCCCCGGCAAACAGGCTTCCCTCATTTAACACCAGTACATGGGTGAGCCCGGGGAAGATCTCCTCTGTCCTGTGCGTAATGAGCACGCAATGAAGGCCCTTTGTCATAAGGTTTGAAAGGGTTTTCTCGAGACTGTTTCTGGAAGGCTTATCAAGCCCGTCAAAGGGTTCATCAAGGATAAGAAGGGCGGGCCGTCTTAAAAGCGCCCGTGCGATCAGCACCTTTGACATCTCCCCTGTTGAAAGGGAATTGACGGATCTATCGAGGAGAAAGGCAAGATCAAGATCCGCGCAGAGTTCCTTAAGCAGGTCTTCCGCCTCAGCCTCTCCGCCCCATTTATCAATGCAGGGGCAAAGGATGTCCTTAACCGCTGTTGTCTCATGCTTCCTGCCGCTGAAATCTCTGGCCTCATCAAGGGCCCGCTCCCGTCTGAATATCTCGCCTCTTTCCTCGGATGAGACATAGAAAATGGGACCTGTCAGATTCCGCCTCACCCTTCCCTTTACCACGGGGACCCTGCCTGCTATGGTCCGGGCAAGGGTTGTTTTTCCGGAGCCGTTCGGACCCAGGATAGCCCACTGCTCACCTTTCCCTATTTCCCAGGAGGTATCATTGAGGTACCAGCGGTCCCTGAGCCTGGCCGTAATGTTTTCTAGTGCGATAAGGGGTAATGTCATCTGTTTTCCGGACCCATAAAATCCATACCCTCCTTTTGAGGGGGCTTTTTAAAAAAGCCTTTTCTTACAGGCCCGGGGCCGTCTTGTCAACAGATTGCCACGGCCTCTATTTCCACCAGCGCGCCTTTCGGCAGGGCGGAAACCTCCACACATGCCCTGGCAGGAGGATTCTCGCTGAAAAATTCCGCATATACACGGTTAACTACGGGAAAATCCTCCATTGATGATATAAACACGGTGGTTTTCACCACCTTCTCCAGGCAAGAGCCTGCGGCCTCCAGAACGGCCTTCAGATTGATCAGGACCTGTGCGGTCTGCTCCGCCACCCCTCCCTCGACCATTTCCCCGGTGGCTGCATCAAGGGGAATCTGGCCTGATGAAAAGACCATTTCCCCTGCCTTTACAGCCTGAGAATAGGGTCCGATAGCTGCAGGCGCCTTATCCGTACCGATAATCTTTCTTTCCATAATTCATCCTCCTTAAGGCCATCTTTTCAAATCAAGTTTTGTTGTTTTCAGTCCTTTACAGATGAATATATGCCTCATTTATTATAAACACCTGAGACATCAGCCGGCCCATAAGCTATTACAATCTTCTTGATCGGTTCAAGATAAAGATTTTTCCCCTTTACAAATAAAGACACATCCTTATATTGAATGCTGGTTCATTATTCATTTGCTCGCCTGTAATACATGCTGAACCTTTTGACGGTGGCGCAGCAAAGGCATTTGAAGGCATTTTATTAATGAACTGCTGTTCATCTAAATGAAATCACGGAGGAAAAATGAGAACACGGGAGGGAAACAAGGAGCAGGACATCCTGGACGCGGCCACAAGCGTGTTCGCCCGATACGGCTACCACGGGGCAAAGATGGCCAAGATCGCCGAAGCGGCCGGGGTAGGCGCGGGAAGCCTCTATCTCTATTTCAAGGACAAGGCGGGTATTCTAAGCGGCATCTTTGAACGGCTTTTAAAAGCTCTTGCATTCGAGATGGATCGGGTGACCGCAAGGAAGGACCTGACAGGGATAGAAAAACTCGACGGCATCATCGATCTTGTCTTTGACATGTTTATCAACAACGCACCCTTAGCCCTTGTGTTCGTAAACGAGCACAACAATCTCATAATGGACGATGATCAAATTGCATCCGATCCTTACGAACAGTTTCTGGAAAGGGCGGAAAAGGTCTTTATCCAGGGTTACAATGAGGGCCTGTTCAACCCCGATCTTGATTACAGGGTGTACAGGCATTTCCTGTTCGGAGGTCTCAGAAGACTTATACATGAGTGGGCACGCCACCCGGACGACTTTCCCATAAACGGTATACGCCGTGACGTCAAACATTTCATAAAGCGGGGGATCATGGCCCCTTCAAAATCGCAAGGAGATAATTTTCATGAACTTCAGATGGTTAAAGGCATTGATCCTGCTCTGTCCCCTGTTCGGGATACTCCTGCTTAGTCCTTCCGGGGCTCAGCCGGCGGAGCTGAGCTTTGATGCCGCGCTTAATGTGCTTCGCGAACGAAACGAGGCACTGAAGGCTGCCAGGACCGAACGGGATATAAGTGAACAGCAGCGGCTTGCCGCTCGCGGACTATACCTTCCCAAAATCGAACTGGGTGCACGCTACGTCAAGCTGAACGACCCTATTTCCATTGATCTCAACCCGGTGAGGGAGGTGCTGCTCGCACTTCACCCGACGGTGCCCTCTTCGGCGATCCCGTCATTTGACCTTGATGTGCAGGACGGGCGGTACTGGCAGGCTTACATCGGACTGACATGGCCGGTCTTCACCGGAGGTCGAATCACCGCGGCAAACCGTGCGTCAGACGCGCTGCTTGATGCCTCCAACGAGGAGCTGCGGGCCACCGAGTACGGCCTCATGACTCAACTTGCCCAAAGGTACTTCGGGCTCCGCCTGGCCCAAAAAGTGGTGGACGTGAGATTCCGGATGCTTGAAGCCATAAAAAGCCATCTCGCACGTGCAGGCGCCCTTGAAAAGGAGGGTATGATCGCAAAGGCCGAACGGCTCCACGCAGAGGTTGCGCATGCCGAGGCGGACAGGCTTCACCGCGGGGCAATACGCGACGCCTGCATGGCGGAGACGGCCCTTAGAAGCACACTTTCCATGGATAGCCCGGTCAAGGTCTCCTCTCCCCTTTTCACTGTTGAAAATCTTGAGGATGTCTCATATTTCAAGGAGACGGCAGTCAAACAAAACCCTCTTCTTCACCGGCTGGCCGCCCAAAAAGAGGCAGCCCACCAGGGCTTTCAAAAGGAAAAAGGGACCCTTTTCCCCGAGGTGTACCTGTTCGCGAACAGACAGCTTCATGAGGACGACCTGACCGTGCTCGATCCAAGCTGGGCCGCAGGCATGGGTCTTACCATGACGCTCTTTGACGGTATGAAGCGAACCCACAAAATCTCCGCCGCCCGGCTCCTTGAAAAAAAGACCTCTCATATAATGGAGCGCGCGCAGCGGGACATTTTGACCCTGATCGAAAAACGCTACCAGGAGGTCATGAAGGCCGGGGAACAGCTCCAGGCCATTGCCGCATCCTTTGCCGCGGCAGAAGAAAACATCCGGGTCAGAACACGTGCCTTTGAGGAAGGCTTCGGCACCTCCCTTGATGTTGTGGATGCGGAGTGTGCCCTCTGTCGTGCCAGACTCGAGCGACTGGCGGCCGTGTACCAGCTGGATGTGTCTCTGGCCGGGCTTCTTGAGGCAAGCGGCAGAAGTGAAAGATTCGATGAATACCGGACAAAAGCAGGTGCGGAGGTGATATTTTGAAGACCTGGCATAAAATTTTACTCGTAATATCGGGGCTGTGTGTTGCGGCAGCGGTGCTTGCCGTTGCCGACTGGTACAGGCTGCACCCGGCGCCCCTTCTTGTTCAGGGGCAGGTGGAGGCGACAGAGGTGAGAGTCTCGTCAAAGCTGGCGGGACGCGTCTCCCTTATTCACGTAAAAGAAGGGGATTCGGTAAAGGAACATGATCGTCTGGTGACCCTCGAAAGCCCTGAAATAGAGGCAAAGCTTGCCCAGGCATCCGCCGCCAGAAATGCCGCTCAGGCCCGTGAACGAAAGGCGATCAAGGGGACCCGCCCGGAGAAGATTCGCTCCGCCCTTAACGTCTGGAAAAAGGCCAGGGCAGCGGCTGAACTTGCCGAGAAGACCTATAAGAGGATCGAGCGACTTGAGGCGGACGGTGTGCTTCCGGCCCAGAAGCTCGACGAGGCCGAGGCCGAATGGAAGGCCTCAAACGAGACGGCCGAGGCTGCCGGGGCCACCTATGATATGGCCCTTGCAGGCACAAGGGAGGAGGATAAGAGTGCCGCCATGGCCATGGTGGAAAAGGCCGCAGGAGCGGTCTCCGAGGTGGAGGCCTACCTGAAGGAGACGGAGCTTGCAGCACCCATATCAGGTGAGGTTGCCGATATCATCGCCGAAAGGGGTGAGCTCGTTGCTCAAGGCTTTCCCCTCCTTGTCCTGGTTGATCTAAAGGATGTGTGGGTGACCTTCAACCTGCCCGAGGACCTCCTTGCGGACATCCGCATGGGAAGTTCAATAGAGGCGGCATTTCCGGCATTGAAAGAAAAAAAGATCTCACTAAAGGTAAATTACATATCGGCGATGGGGGACTTTGCCACATTGAAGGCCACAAAGGCAACCGGGGATTTCGACATGCGAACCTTCGAGGTACGCGCCGTGCCTGAAACCCCTGTCCGGGGCCTGCGGCCCGGGATGAGTGCGGTGGTTGACTGGGGTCAATTTTTAACCGATCAGAAAACCGGGAGTTACTGATGCATGGGAAGGCGCATGGCGGTATTTTCGCTGCAATGAGGAGAGAAATAGGCAGAATCACCTCCAATCCCCTCTTCTTCATGCTTATGGTCGTGCTTCCGCTTGGGACGGTGGCCGTTTTCCGGGCCATGTTCGGGGATATCGGGGTTCCCAGGGATCTTCCGGTAGCAGTATGCGATCAGGACCACAGTTCTCTTTCAAGGAATGTGACGCGCATGATCGACGCCACACCTTCGGTACGGGTTGCCGAAAGGGTCACCGACCCTTCGGGTGGCCGCAAACTGGTCTCGGAAGGCGTCACCTATGCCCTGATACTTCTACCCAAGGATCTTGAAAAAAAGGCCCTCATGCATGCCCCTGTTCCCGTGGTATGCTGGTATAACAACCAGTACATGCTCGCAGGAAGTCTCATCAACCGGGACGTGCGCACGGCCGTAAAGACGGTTTCAGCAGGGCTTGATATCAGTTTCAGGGAGGCACGAAACGAGACCAGGGAGGCGGCCATCGATCATCAGGAACCGGTTGTGCTTGACACCCACCTGCAGTTCAACCCGTACCTCAACTACGTCTATTTTCTTGAAAGCGCGCTTCTTCCCACAATGCTGCAGCTGTTCATCATCATAACCACAGTCTACGCCGTGGGGGCCGAACTCAAAAACGGCACGGCACGCAAATGGCTTGCCTCCGGATCAGGGCACAGGCGTGCCCTGGCTGGAAAGCTCCTGCCCTACAGTGCGGCATTTACGATCCTTGGGATCATTATGAATGTCTTTCTTTTTTATTGGCGAGGGGTTCCCCTGCGCGGTTCAGGATCGCTCATCGCAGGCGCCACGGTCCTTCTTGTTCTCGCCAGTCAGTCGGTGGGTCTGCTTCTCATCACCATCACCTCAAACCTGCGCCTTTCCTTGAGCTTCGCGGCCTTCTACACGAGCACCGCCTTCGCCTTTGTGGGAATCACCTTTCCCCGCATCGGCATGATTACGCCGGCGCGTATCTGGGCCGATCTTTTACCTCTTACCCATTATCTGGACCTGTTCGTGGACCAGGCCCTTAGGGGCGCCCCGACGCGGGTCTCCTTCGACTCTCTGGCCGCCCTTGCCCTGTTCGCGGCGATGGGGGTCTGTGTCGCGGCATTGCCCCGGCTGGGAAGGCTCATGAAAAACGAACGTTACTGGGGGCGGATGTGAGAGCCGTTATCAGGGCATGGATGGACGAATACAGGGGGATACTTTCCGATGCGGGTGTAATGCTCATCTTTTTCGGCGCTATTGCGGCGTATTCGATCATGTACCCCATTCCCTACTTTTCGGAGGTCTTAAGGGACGTTCCCGTGGCGGTGGTTGATCTGGATCGCTCCAGCCTCAGCAGGAAACTTGTGAGAATGATAGATGCAAACGAATACGTTCGGGCAGCCGATAAAACAGGAAATTTTGAATCGGCCAAAGCCCTCATGCTCGCAAGGGAGGTAAGCGGTGTGGTGGTAATTCCAGCCGATTTTTCAAAGAAGATCCTTCGTTCCGAGCAGTCGGAGGTTCCAGTCTATCTGGACGGGAGTTATTTTCTGACCTACAGGCAGACCCTTACAGGACTCATGCAGGCCGTGGGAACTCTTTCGGCAGGCATAGAGATACGCCGCATGGAGGCACGCGGCACGCACCCTGTCCGGGCCGCAGCGGAAAGGGACCCGCTCCCCATGCGTTCCTACGCCCTTTTCAACCCTTCGGGCGGCTACGCAAGTTACATCGTTCCGGCCGTGTTCCTGCTGCTGCTCCAGCAGTCGCTGCTGATCGGAATAGGCATGAGGGCGGGCACCGCCAGGGAACAAAAGCCAAGCCGGATCCGCGGACCGGCACCGGCGGAGGTACTTGGAAAGGCCGCGGCCTACTTCAGCATATACCTCATACACGCCATATATCTGTTCATGATACTTTTCAGGGTCTACCGTTTCCCGCAGCGGGCCGACCTCGGGGCGCTAGCCATGGTGATAATACCCTTTCTTGCGGCAAGCATATTTCTTGGGCTCGCCCTTTCAGCCGTTTTCAAGACCAGGGAGACCTCCATGCTGGTGCTCCTGTGCACCTCGTTACCGGTGCTTTTTCTAGCGGGCTTTGCCTGGCCGAGGGAAAGCATCCCCCAGTGGCTTCAGACCCTGTCACTGGCCGTCCCCAGCACCGGGGCGATAAAGGCATTTCTTGAAATAAGTCAGATGGGTGCGGATATCAGCCAGGTAGCAGGTGAAACGGCAATCCTATGGATCCTGGCTGCCGTCTACTTCGCAGCGGCTTGCGTCCTCGGTTCCGCTTCAAGGCGGCGGAAGGATTTGCTTTAGCCCCGGGCTCAGGCCGCTGTTCAAGGCTTCGCGTTTCAGCTGAGAAAATGCAAGCCGGCACAAGGCGCTTTACCTGTGCCGGCTTTTACTGAAAGGGGACCTTAATCGAGAGGCTTTGCCTCTTCTATAAGCATTACGGGGATATCATCCTTGATTTCGTATATGAGTCTGCAGTTGTCGCAGATAAGGCCGTCTCCCGCCTCGTTAAGGTATATGTCGCCCTTGCATTTCGGGCATGCCAGTATCTCAAGCAGTTCTTTGCTTATTGCCATCCGGTGTTCCTCCCTTTTGTTTAATGTTGAATCCGTCAGATGTACTTCTGATTTCTTGTTCCGCTTCAGGCTCCGGTTTCCCCGCTTTTTCCGCGAGCCTCTTTTTGACAACCTCAAAAACCGCGTCAACCGAGATCTCGTTCATACAGCGGGGGTTGCCGCACCTTCTCCTGAAACAGGGGCCGCACTCAAGGCGTTTTCTTATTACCGTGTGCCCTTTTCCGTAAGGCCCGGTCCTGTAAGGAGAGGTGGGCCCGAAAAGTGCGATCACGGGGCAACCCATCGCTGCGGCTATGTGCATGGGGCCTGTATCGGTTGTAATCATGAGAGCGCTTCTCTGGTAGAGCACGGACAGTTCCTTCAGGCTGGTCAGTCCCGCCAGGTTGGGCGCCCGGTTGTGCATCCGTTCCCTTATCTCATCAAGGACCGCACGATCACCGCTGCTTCCGGTAAATATTATATCACACCCCAGTTCGTCTATCACCCTGTCTGATAAAAGGGCGAAGTGTTCGGTTTTCCATAGTTTGGTAGTCCATTTCGCCATAGGATTTACCGCGACAAGAGGACGTTTGCCCAGTCCGAAAGTCTCAAAGACCTTTTCAATGGAATGGACATCCCTCCCGGATACCGGTATCCCGCCTACCCATTCATGAGTCTCGAGCCCGAGATACTCCGTGACGGACAGATACCTCTTTACGGCATGAGTTGAATAGTCAACAGGGACCGGCTTCTCATTTAAAAACCATTCAGCCCCTTCCCTTGATCCTGTCATGCCTATTTTTCTTCCGCCCTTTGACAGGCCGGTGATCACTCCGCTTTTAAAAAGGCCCTGAAGATCGATCACGAGGTCATAATACTGACTTCTCAGTTCACGTAAAAACCGGAAGACATCCCTGACGGCCGGAAGGCACTTTATGCCCGGCAGATCTTTCTGCCAGGACTTTCTCTTGGAGATTATCAGCCTGTTCAACAAAGGATGCCCCTCCAGTATGTCGGCCGCGTCCTGCTCAACGACCCAGTCGATCCTGGCATCGGGATAATTTTTTCTCAGGACCTCCAGAACCGGGAGGCAGTGAACCACATCGCCGATGGCGCTTAATTTTACTATCAGGATGCTCTTGGTATTCATCGGTCTCCTGCCGACTTTATGCGGTTCACCGCGTCAGGCAGGTCCTCTGCGATGTAAAAGGGTTCGAAATTCATCTTCGGAAGGACATGCTCAACCTCGCCTTTTCCGTAACCTGATTTCACAAGTATTCCTCTTATACCGGCACTGACGGCCATTTTTATGTCGTCGCATCGATCCCCCACCATAAAAGAGCCTTTAAGATCTATTTCAAAATCATTACAGGCCAGATCGATCAGGCCCGTCTTCGGCTTTCGGCAGTCGCATTCTCCGGCGTAAGGCCTTACCGTACCCTTTGGATAGTGAGGGCAAAAATACACGGCATCAAGAAGTGCGCCTTTTTCCTCCAATGCCCTCTTCATGAGCAGATTCACCTGTTCCACAAGTTGTATCGGGAAATAACCCCTTGCCACTCCCGACTGGTTGGAAAGGACTATGACATGGTAGCCCATCCTGTTAAGCTCCCTGATCGCTCCGGAAACACCAGGCAGCAACACAAACCTGCTGATGTGATTTATGTATCCCATCTGTTCATTTATGGTGCCGTCCCTGTCGAGAAATACAGCCGGCTTTTTCAAAACTCTGACCTCGATATCATTTAAATCCTAGCCTCTCAACCCTTCCATGGCCTCCCACACCTCATCGGGAGTTATTGAAAGCATGCAGTGGTGGTCTGTCGGACACTCCTGCTTCAGACAGGGAGCGCATTGAGCGTTGCGTGTAACGATCCTCGTCCTGAGCCCCCTGGGACTTGTGGTAACCGTGTCCGTAGGTCCGAAGATCGCTACGGTCGGGACACCCAGGGCCGCTGCTATGTGCATGAGCCCCGAGTCATTAGTGACAAAAAAGTCACACCTTTCTATCACTCCCATGGCCTCCCTGAGGCTTGTCTCGGCGCAGAGGTTGATAGCATTGTTTGACATGGCCCGGCACACCTCCTCGCATATGGAGGCCTCCTTTGCCGTTCCCAGGACAACGGTCCTGGCCCCCCATCGCTCGCAGGCCCGGTCTCCTATTTCCGAGAATCTTTCAGCAGGCCATCTCTTTGCCGACCCATAGATTGCCCCCGGGCTGAGTCCCACTATATAGTCATCACCGGTTAAGTCGTGACTTTCGAGTATTTTCACTCCCTTTTCCCTGTCCTCTTTTGAAACGTAAAGATGAGGGTCCGCGGTTTCAGCGGCCCAGCCCATCATCCTCAGGATATTGAGATAATACTCCACCTGATGAACCCTGAGGATACGTCTGTTTTTTCTTGCGGGATGAGTCAGTAAAATTCCCCTGCAGTCGGTGCTATAGCCGATCCTGCAGGGGATACGCCCCATGAAGGCGACAAAGGCCGCCTCAAAGGCATTCTGCAGAAGTATGGCAAGGTCGAATTTTTCCCTCCGTACCCTGGCAACAGTCCTTTTTATACCGGTAATGCCGGAAGCAAAGCCATTCGCCCTTTCATACGGGATTACATCGTCAACCGCCGGATGTCCCTCGTAAACAGACAGCACCCAGGGCTTTGCCAGGACCGTGATACGACTCTGAGGGAATATCCTGCGCACCGCCTCTATGGCCGGGAGGGTCATTACGGCATCACCCACCCAGTTGGTGCCTCTTATCATTATCCTGTCTATTGGGCTTCGGATTTTCTTTTCAGACATCTTATTCTGGGTCAAGGATTCAAGGGTTTGTTTTCCAGGGATCTTATCAGCGCTTCAAATATCCAAAAATGCTCAGGGCGCAGAAGCCTCAAAATAGTCCTCAGGCAGGGGGCAGGAGTTGACTGTCTTCCAGCGCCGGTGAAACCAGAACCAGTGATCGGGATGTCTTCTTATCTGCCTTTCAATGATCTTCATATAGACATTTGTTGTCTCTTCGATATCTCCGACCTTGTTTCCCCTACGAACCGCCTCCACTTCCTCTCCGAAACTGATGAGGTATCTGCCGTCCTTCTGTCTGACCGAGAAGACGGGAACGACAGGTGTCCCTGTCTTTTGAGCCATAAGGGCCAGCCCTTTGTTAGTGCAGGCGAGTTTTCCGAAAAACGGCACAAACACCCCTTCATACCATGCCACGTTCTGATCAAGAAGTATCCCCACCGCCCTGTTTTCCTGAACCGCTTTTAGGATCTTCCTGATCCCCCTCTGTTTAGGGATTATATCGGTACCGAAATTGGAACGGAGATCAGATATAATCCGCTCCGCCGGATAAAAATCTATGGGTCTTGCCACCACCGCCCCCGGTTTTTCAATCCTGACGGCCATGGCTGCCGACATCAACTCCCAGTTTCCGAAATGACCTGTCAGGATAAACACCCCCTTTCCCTTCTCAAGGGCATTAAAAAGACGCTTTTCGTTCTCGAAAACCACGTATTTTGAAAGATTTTCCCTCCTGAGCCTTAATATGTGAGGGACCTCAAAGGCCATCTGTGAGAAATGCAGGATTACCCTCCTGTTCAGATCGATGAGTTCTTTTTCCGTGAGCTCCGATCCGTAGGCCGTCCTCAACCCTTCAAGGGAGACCTTGAACCTGCCTTTAAGTACCGGCGCGAACAACCTGCCTAATACGCGCCCGATCCGCTGTCCCAGGTGAAAGGGAATCAGAGACACAACCAGTACCGACAGACGCATAAACCTGTATGTCAGTTCGCAGGATATCTTATTTTCTCTTGATTTCATTCTTTATAAACTCGAAGAATCCGTCTTTATCTGAAAGGATTTCGAATCTGACACGCAAGTAGGAAATTGAAGGATATGAAGCGCCGGTACCCGACAATCTGACCCAGTCCTTCTCGGTCGTTATAAGGCAATCGGCACCCGTTTTTTTCACCTCCAGCGCGAGCAGATCGATCTCCCTTCGACCAAATGGGTGATGATCGGCAAACCTTTCAAATTTTATTATCCTGGCTCCCTGTCTTTCAAGTGTCTTTTTAAAGGATAAAGGGTTGCCGATGCCCGCAAAGGCCACCACCCGCTTTCCTTTCAGAAAATCCGCGGGCTCCTCCTCCTGCCTGTTAGGGAAAACGACCTTCTCCGGGACATGCCCCGCGTAAAAAAGCGGCTTGCCTGAAACGACATCCGGCAACAGATGCGTATCCGCCATCCCGGATTCCGTTTCAGAGGCCCTCGTAAGGCAGATCGCATCCGCACGTCCCAGATTTTTCAACGGCTCCCTCAAAGGGCCTCTGGGCAGAAGGTATCCGTTTCCAAAGGGAGATTCGGCATCAAGGAGCACCATATCGATGTCCCTTTCAAGCGCCATGTGCTGAAATCCGTCATCAAGTACGAAAAAATCGGACCCGAATTTTTTTGAGGCATACATGCCGGCCGGATATCTCCTCTTTGACAGCACGACAGGTACGCCCGGCAGAGCCCTTGCCAGAAGCATGGGTTCATCACCTGCCTCATTTGCGGTTGCGGATATCTTCTCACCGTCTGAAACCTGGAACACTTTTGAACCGTAGGCCCCCCCGTAACCCCTCGACAAAACGGCCGGACGCAGGCCCTGTCTCAAGGCCCATCCGGCTATCATTATAACCGCCGGTGTCTTTCCCGTTCCCCCGGCCGTGATGTTTCCTATGCTCAGGACGAATCCGGGCAGCCGCATCTTTTTCAGGAACCCCGTTTCATAGCCCCTCAGTCTCAAGGCGCCCGCGATGGAATAGAGACGGGAAAAAAGACCCATAATAAGATAAAAAGGCCTGTTCGACCTTTTTTGATGAACCTGTGACCAGTCAATTCCTCGAAACCCCATCAAGCGCCCTCGTCCGCTCTTTCGATCCCCGATTCGATATATCCAAGCACCCGGTCAAGGGCGCCCCGATTTTCCTCGACAAACGATTTTGCCAGCCTTCCCGCCCCTGTTCTCAGATTCTCATCTTCAATAAACCCCCTGATGCATTCCTTGAGTTCTTCCCTGCCGCTCACGCACCGTCCCCCGCCCGACTCGAGCAGCATCTCCGACATAAGCTGAAAATTATGTATAAACCGGCCGAACACGACAGGGCATCCGAAACCGGCCGGCTCAAGCAGGTTGTGCCCGCCCAAAGGCACCAGGCTGCCGCCCACAAAACTCACATGGCTTATGCCGTAAACCCTCCCCAGTTCACCCAGGGTATCAAGGACAATCAGATGGCCAGGTTCCGCCTTTTCCTTAAGCTCGCTTCTCAGCAACGGACGCAGCCCTTTTTCCCTTGCCACCCGAACAATGTCTTCGGCCTCATCAATCCTTCTTGGCGCAATTACAAGACGCAGTTTGGCAAACTCGCGGCTCAGGTCCCTGTAAACATCCAGCAGGATCTCCTCCTCGCCTTTATGGGTACTGCCCGCCACCCATATCATTTCATCCCTGTTGAACCCGAAAAGATCCAGCCATGCCCCCCTTTCCCTGTCCTGCATCGGCAACCAGTCCCTGTCAAACTTTATGTTCCCCTCTCTCCTTATCTTTTGAGGGTTCACCCCCGCTTTTTTGAGCCTTTTCTCATCAAGCTCCGACTGCATCAGGCATAGGGTGACGCCATTGAAAATCATCCTCGAAAACAGATTGAACCTCCTGTAGGACCTGAATGTGCGGGGCGAAATACGACCGTTTACAAGGAGCGTCATGATTCCCCTCCTTTTCATGTAATCGGTCATTGCGGGCCATATGTCGGTCTCCACTATGATGAAAAGATCCGGCCTTACCCATTCCGCGATTCTTCTGACGCACCACCAGAAGTCAACCGGCATGTAGAGGATAAAACTTGCCGTGTTGATAAGTTCGCTTCTGGCGATGGACATGCCTTTTGACGTGGCGACGGTCAGAACCAGATCCCTGGCAGGGTACCTCTCCCTTAATTTCCTCACCAGCGGTACCGCGGATATGACCTCACCCACGGACAGCGCGTGGAGCCATATGGCCCCTCCGTTCAGAGGACCCTGCGGAAGATCAAAACCCAGGCGTGCCCGCAACCTTCCGTCTTTTGAAAGACCCGCAACCGGGTAGATGAATACCGCGGCCAGGGTCCAAAGCATATGATAGAGCGGGAAAAGAAAACCATACGATTTTTCCCTTCTTTTCTTTCCATGTTCGTTCATGTCATTCGCCGGTTCGAGGTTTCGCTTGATCCGCCCGAGGCGCACAGGTCATACCCTTATCGGAAGTTCGATTATGAACTTCGTTCCCCTGGGCTGGTTGTCCTGAACCCTTATGAAGCCGTTATGATCGGTGATAATCGTGTTTACTATGGCCAGGCCGAGGCCCGTGCCCTGTTTTTTTGTTGAAAAGTAGGGCTCGAAAAGCCGGGCCTTGTGTTCAGGAGAGATCCCCTTTCCATTGTCGGACACCTCAATCCTGACCATCTGAAGCACAGGGTCATAATCAAGGTCGATGACGATCTCTCCCTCTCCATTGATGGCCTCTATGGAGTTATCGATAAGGTTTATCATGGCCCTTTTTATCTGTTCCCTGTCCAGATTGAAGGTAGGGACCTCGGAGTTCTCATTCAGGACCAGACTGGTCTCCTTATGCGCCTCTTTATATAGATCAATGGCCTCGATTATGATTCTGCGGATATCTGAGGGCACCGGATTTGCGGCGGGCATTCGAGCAAAATTTGAGAACTCGTTCACAAGCCCTTTGAGTTCTTCCACCTGTCTTATTATCATTTCAGTACAGTCATGGAAGACCTTTGAGTCCTCGCTTGCCAGCTTGTCGCCATACCTTTTCTTGAGCCGCTGAGCTGAAAGCTGTATAGGGGTGAGCGGATTTTTCACCTCATGGGCGATTCGACGGGCCACCTCCCTCCATGCAGCCATCCTCTGGGCCTTTTCTATCTCGCTTAAATCCTCGAAAACCGCGACAAGACCGAGATATTTTCCTTCATCATCGGCAAGCACGTTTATGGATACCAGCAGTATAAGCCTCCGGTTTCCTAATGAAAGTCTTATCTGCTGTTTATAGAATCCCTTTCTGAACAGATTCTGATCCCCCAGAAATCCGTCTATCAGCTTTATATACTCATGGGAAAGGACCTCCCTGTATGTCTTTCCGATTATTCCGTCGGCCTTTATGTTGAGCATCCTTTCAGCCGATTTGTTTATGGTGAAGATCTTTCCATCCACACCGGCCGACACCACACCGGCAGCCACGTTGGCAAGCACGAATTCCATGTAAAGTCGCCGCTGTTCCAGTTCCAGATTGCCCTTTACCAGTTCTCTGTTCGCCTCTTCGAGTTTATTTTTACCTGTCTTCAGGTCCATGGTCATCCGGTTGAAGGAATTTACCAGCACCCCGATCTCATCCTTTGATTCAAGGTCGATAAAGAAATCATAGTCGCCGGAAGCGATCTTATTGGTAGCCTCCGCCAGTTCCCGTATAGGGATCGTGATCTCTCTCGACAGATAAAGCCCGAACCATACCGAGGAAAAAACTATCAAAAGGGTTACTATGGAAAGTGTTATCATATTGCTTATCTTTATAGGCTTTTTGAGCATCTTAAGCTGCCTGTACTCCTGAATTCCCAGGGAGGCCGACTTCAGAAGATTCACAAAGCTGCCCGGGATAAACCTTGAGACGACCACCAGACCGACAACCGCCTTTGATTCGGTCCTGGAGAAAATCGGCACAACCCCGCTGACAAGATCCCCATGCGGGGATGATTGCGTATATTGGTTGTCGGTGCCCTTTTCGAAGGTCTGCTCCAGGATCTCGGTTGAAGGCCCCTTAAATGTACTGAGGTCTATGCTGTTGTCCTGGTCTTTGGCACGCCCTTTGAATTTTCTCGAAATGACCTCTATGGAGGCAAGTCGGTATTCCTTGCGCTTGTCATGTATAAACTTACCCAGGTCATCCTTCCTTGAAATAAGCATATACCCTTCGTAGGTGATAACCCGGCTTAGATTGTTTCCGAAGCCGAATACCTCTTCGGTCATCCTTTTGTAGTGACCCTGGCCCACCTCCAGGGATTTTTTGAGTGACTGTTCGACCTGAAGATTGAACCAGTATTCTATTGAGGATGATATGAACTGAACCGACACGAAAAAGAGTATGATCGTGGGCAGAAGGGAAAGGGTGACAAAGGCCAGTACCAGTTTGGATCTGAGCTTTGCACCCATTATATTCTTTCTCCTTTCGAAAAGAAGCTTCACGAGGTTTCGCATCGTGAGAAAAAGGAGAAGGAGCAACAGTATTACATTTATGTTTATAAGGGCAAAGACAAGGATGCTGCTTGAAAACGGCAGGTCGGGACCTATATCGGACAGACTTATTCCAAGGTAGGAAAGTATGCCTATCACTGCGAAGAGGGTTATTATCAGGTAACGTTCCCTTCGGCGCCTCTTCAGATCTTGTTTTTTTGCCTCTATGTAGTCATTCATTTCATGAGACTGGTGATCGAATCAGGATGTCAATAGTTGAAATCCACTGTATACCATTCGGTTTCAAAATCCCAAAGGGAGAGAAAAAACAGTACATAATGAAGATAAAGGGGAAGTTCTATCGTATCAAGCTCGGCCATCATTCTAACCCGGTAACGAGTGCCTTTGGTAAGGTTTTTCATTTCAGCGACCTTGAGTCCCACGATCTCGGACATCAGTTTTTTTGCTTCCTCAAAATCCTTTACAGTTATGATTTCACCATCCCTTTCAGAGAGTTTGACGGTATAGATTTTCTTAAGGCTGTCATAATTTATGTCGTGGCTTACCTCCACTGTGGTGACTCTCTTATCCCACCAGAAATCCTGCACCTCATTTAGATTTATGAAAAAGGTAAAAGTCGTGTTTATGCCATTTTCGATCGCTTTTTTCATTTCTTCCGTAAAACAATCCGTGACCGTAAAATAGATCAGGAGATGGTCCCAGGTGTTAGTCACCACGATGTCAGTGAGGGATGCCTTGTCAGCCCTGGCTGAACTGACGAAACCCGTCAGGGTCAGGGAAAGCAACAGGATCAGGAATATGAATGTCTTTTTCATGAAAAATGGTTTAATCTGTTATCCAAATATTAATTACAACCTGAGCATGAAGAGCAGGTAGAAAAACAAGAGGATATCTTACGTTAGAGGACCCTTAAATGCAAGATCTATAACAGATAAGGGAGCAGGCAGGTTTTATTTCGAAACAGGGGAAAAGTATTGCAGTCTTGGAGCTGAATGAGATAACTGTCCGGCGCCTCAATTAAAGAGGCCGACCGTCTTTCGACGGGCGGCCTCTTCAGGCTTAGATAACGGACTCTTTCCTCCTAAGCCGAATATTCAGGCGACAACCGGTTCAAGGACACCAAAAGCCGGTATCTTCACGCTGTTTTCCTTACACTCCTCAGGTGATTCAAAAGAGAACACCTTCCAGTGTTTTTCCGCCTTCATAAGTTTTTTAAGCATCAGCTGGTTAAGGAAGTGACCTGATTTTTCAACCACGAAATGACCTATTACCGGAGCGCCTATGATAGACAGATCTCCAATGAAATCAAGTATTTTATGCCTTACGAACTCATTTTTGAAGCGCAGACCGTCCTCGTTAATGATTCTGAATTCGTCTATCACGACTGCATTGTCCAGGGAACCGCCCCTTGCAAAACCGTTTTCCTTGAGTGCTTCCACATCCTTGAGAAAACCGAAGGTTCTGGCCCTGCTGATATCCCTCACAAAATCCTTGCCGGAAAAGGCCAGTTCATATTTCTGGTTTCTCATCAAGGGGTGCTTGAAATCTATCGTATAGGAGACCTTCAGTTCATTTGAAGGGTAAATCGCCACGGAACGGTTGCCGTCCACTACCTTGAAGGCCTTTTTGATCACAATGAATTTTTTGGGTGAATTCTGTTCCCTGATTCCACCGCTCTTGATAAGAAATACAAAGGGTGCGGCGCTTCCATCCATGATGGGAACTTCCCCGCCGTCCAGGTCGACTATGGCATTGTCAATCCCCAAACCGAAAAAGGCCGCCATAAGATGTTCAATAGTGGCGACCTTACAACCGTTTGAGCCGATGCTCGTTGCAAGTGTCGTATCAACCACATTATCGAAACGGGCCCTCAACATCGGATGCCCGTCAATGTCCGTTCTTACAAACCTGATTCCCGTATCCTCCGGAGCAGGTCTTATTTTTAACTTGATTCTCTTTCCTGAATGCAGGCCGATCCCCGTGCAGCTGACCTCTTTTATTATAGTTCTCTGTTTATAATCCACTATCTTCTCCCTGGTCATTATTTTTTACTGCTTTTACTTAAAGCAACTATCGTGCCAGAAACATATTTGCCTTACGGCAGGACATTGCAAGGCTATCATATTGAATATCCATGTAAAATTTACGAAAACATGAGGCACGTTTCCGGCACCAGGCACAGACCCGGATCCGGGTGTGTGAAAAAAACCACATGTGCAGCGCCTGAACAACACATCCCGGCCCTGCCCCGGCTTGAAAAAGAGCGGATTATGTATTATTCAGAGTTCATCCGTACCGTTTTGCGCATTCGGTGATCCAGAGAAGAAAAAACCAAAAAGACGATTACGCGGGGAGACCTCCATGCCGGGCAAAATGAAATCAACTATATGTCTTGTTCTCTTTATGACCTTGAGCTGCGGCTGCGCCCCTTCCCTCAAAAAAGAGGCCGGCCTTCCGCAGGATGCCTTAAGGCAGGTCCGTTTCTTTTATCCCGATTTAAATGATGACCTCCGATACCGTGACCTTGATCAGGCGATCGAGCAAAGCCTTGAGTTTCTGGGACGCCTCGATCCGGACAAAATATTTTCCTACGGCACTCACCGCTTTACCTGCAGGCAGGTGATTGAAAGCCATGAGGCATTTCGTGAAATCATCAGGGAAAAGCCGGACCCTCACAGGCTTAAAAGCCTGATTAAGCGTAACTTCAGGCTCTATCGGGCTACAGGCTCACCTGGGAAAAAAGACACGCTTTTTACAGGCTATTTCGAGCCGCTTTACAGGGGGAGCCTTTCACCGGATGCGCAATACAGGTATCCCATTTACAGGAAACCTGACGATCTTATCAGGATAGACCTCTCGCCATTCAACCCCGAATTAAAGGGTCAAAGCATCATCGCCAGGATAGAAGGGAAAAAACTGATACCCTATTACACCAGAAAGGATATGGAAGAAGGAAAGGCACTCAAGGGTAAGGGGCTTGAGATCGCCTGGTTGAAGGATCCGGTGGATGTTGCGTTTCTCCACATCCAGGGTTCGGGAAGCATCAGGCTTAACGACGGGCGCATACTGAGAGTAGGCTATCACGCAAAAAACGGCCGCCCTTACAAAAGTATCGGAAGGTACATGCTCAAAAAGGGGCTTCTCACAAAAAAAGAGATGTCCATGCAGGCCATAAGGCGATATCTGGAATCCCACCCGGACATACTTGGTGAAGTCCTGAACCACAACCCTTCCTACATATTTTTCAGGATACTGAACGGCCCCCCTCAAGGGAACATCGGTGTACCTTTAACCCCCGGCAGATCTCTTGCACTTGATTCCACGCTCTTTCCAAAGGGTGCGCTGGCCTTCATTTCCTGTGAAAAACCGGTCCTTGACAGCAATGGAAACATATCAAAATGGGTCCGATTTTCAAGGTTCCTCTTAAACCAGGATACCGGAGGCGCGATCAAAGGCGCGGGAAGGGCGGACATCTTCTGGGGAAAAGGTCCCTATGCCGAGGCGGCCGCAGGGCACATGAAACATGACGGCAGCCTGTATATACTCATGAAGAAGCCGTAGAAAAGGCCCTGCGGATCAACACCGTTACGGCTGCATGGGACGGTTTTATTTCATTCGCTTGCCCACCGTGAATGTGGCGGGGCTGAAAGCAACATCCGGGAATGATCCATTTCCAGGCGGGAACTGGTTATTAAAATTCCTGGATCATCTCCAAAAAAGTTGGTCTAAATGAAGGTTTCGAGTGGTCAAGGGGCCGCGGGTTCGAGTGAAAAGATTAAAGATCATAGGCAGTTAAACGTTAGGGGAAAATCGTATACACCTTGTTTGCATGTGTATAAAGAAACGAAACGTTTTTTTAAAGATGGGCAATACTGTTTCACCTCCTGAATCAGAAGATCCGCTGTTTCCATATCAAGGGACACCGCCTGAGGGTATGGGAGAAAAACGGCTATAGAGTATATGCAATTTTTCTTTATTGCATATGGTTCAGACTGTGAATTGGAAACCCGGGACATGACGTCAACTGACCTGGGTTATTTAAAAGAAAAAAGGCTTTGAAAATTAAGAAGAAAAACAGGGGATGTCGGGGCAATACTCAAAGAAATGATCAAATCCCTGGAAAGAAAACCCTTGAAACCGGGAACCCGCCCTGAGCTGGCCGAAGGGTGGGACTGCGCGAAGCGTAAGCGAAGCAAAGAATCCTGGAAACCTTGGACCCTCTTCGACAACTAAGTTGGAGAAAAACCAAATTCCTTAACTCAAGGCATTCCAGTTCACTTTAGTCACTCCGGATCCCGGGCCTGCAGGCCGGGATTCTTTACCGGCTATATCGAAAACCTGGAAAAATCCGCAACCGCGATGAAGATGCGCCGCAGGCGCTGCAACATGCCTATCCTGTTGTTTCTCAGGGCTTCGCTCTCTTTTGTGAGGATCTCCACCCCCTCAAAAAAATCATCTACAGGGCCGACAAGTCCCGTCATCAGGTTCATGGCCTCGAGATAACCGCCTCTTTCGGCAAAGGCAAACAGCTCCGGCTCCATGCCTTTACAGGCCTCGAACAGGGCGGTTTCGCACTCGTGCCTGAAAAGAGAAGGATCAACCTCATAAGAGCCCTTCTCCTTTTTGAGCATATTGGTGATCCTTTTCGAGGTAAGCGCGATATCCTGAAATCTGTCCGATTCGGCTGAAAATCTTCCCAGATCCCCCACCTTTTTTCTCAGCCGCCCCAGTCTGTCGAAATCAACGGATATCACCGCCTCCAAAACATCGGAGTCATACCCGGACCTCAACATCATCTGCCTGTACCGCTCCCTCATGAATTCGACAATTCGATGAAGCACCTGTGAGGAATCAAACTCCAGTTTCTCTTTCAGAAGATCGAGACAACTTTCGAAGGTCTCTGTCAAAGATATATCCCAGCCCCTCGCCTCCAGTATCCTTATCACGGCAAGTGCGTGCCTTCTGAGGGCAAAGGGGTCGGCGCTCCCGGTAGGTTCAAGACCTATGGCGAAATACCCCGCTATGGTGTCCATGCGGTCGGCTATTCCCACCACAGCCCCGATATCCGTCAAAGGAAGTTCGCCTCCCGCCCTCAGGGGCCGGTAATGATCCTCTATGGCCTGGCAGACATCCTCTTTGTGCCCGTCCATCCTGGCGTATTCTTTTCCCATTATCCCCTGAAGAGAGGGGAACTCCCCTACCATCTGCGTTATCAGATCGCACTTGCACAGCTCAGCCGCGACAGCTGCATCCTCAGCCTTTTCCGGGATAAGAACTCCCGCAAGCCTTACGGCCAGGTTCCTGAAACGCATAACCTTGGCGTATGACGTGCCCAGTTCGGCCTGGTATATTACACCCTTAAGCGCCTCTTTTCTTTCGGCAAGCGGGGTCTTTGCATCCTCCTTGAAGAAAAAATCCGCGTCGGACAGCCTTGCCCTCAGCACCCTTTCGTGCCCTCTGGTCACGATCGATTCATCCCTGGTCCCGGTGTTGTTCACAGCCACAAAGTGGGGCATCAATTCACCCTCGCCGCTGTATATGGCAAAGTATTTCTGATGCTCTCTCATGGCGGTGATAAGGACCTTTTCCGGCAGGGCCAGAAAATTTTCCTCAAATGAACCGCACACAGCCGAAGGAAACTCGACAAGGTTGGCAACGGTTGAAACCAGTTCCGGGTCCTCGGAAGGCGCCCCCCCTACCCTCCCGGCGGCCTCAAAGGCCTGTTTTTCGACCAGGGCTTCCCTTTCATCCGGTTCAATTATGACGAATGAGTCCCTCATCCTGCGCCGGTAATCCTCAAAGCAGGTCACATCCATCCCGCCGGGTGACATAAAGCGATGACCGAAAGTCCGGCAGCCCGCTTTAACCGCCGCAAACTCAAACGGGATTACTTCTCCCTCCATAAGGGCGACAATCCAGTGAATCGGTCTTGCAAAGGCAACTCCTACGTCGCCCCAGCGCATCGATTTGGGCCAGGGGACGGCGGATATCATCTGAGGCAGGGCTTCGGAAAGTATTTCCCGGGCCTTTCTGCCCGGGATCGTCTGCTTGCAGTAGAGATATTCGCCCTTTTCCGTCCGGATGCAGGTAAGATCCGAGACATCAAGCCCCTGTTTCTTCGCAAATCCGTGCGCGGCCCTGGTGGGATTTCCCTCATCATCGTAGGCGACCTTTTTTGGCGGGCCGGTAATCTCCTGAACCATGTCTTCCTGTTTTTCGGGAACCCCCTCGCATACAAGCACGAGCCTCCTTGGGGTTCCATAGACCTTTGCCCCCCCTTGGGCCATCAGACGGTTTTCCTTCAAGGTGCCCTCGGCAAGACGCATCAGCTCCATGAGGCCCTTTTTGATATACCCGGAAGGAATCTCTTCGGTTCCGATCTCTAAAAAAAGTTCAGCCACTTCCAACCCCTGTTATCCGTTCAATGTCCGTTAATCGTTCCTGATCCGCCGGCAAATTAACATCCGCGGCGTATCAGATAATACCCCTCACCCTTCGCTCCTCCGGGCCTTGCATCTCACCTTGCCGGTGTCCGGGACCCGCAATACCATGCCGCTTAATTCCTCAAAAGAGGATGTCCCATCTCCTGTCTCTGGGCCACGTAATTTCTGGAGGCGACCCTGGCAAGGTTTCTTATCCTCTCGATATAGTGGGTCCTTTCCGATACGCTTATCGCGCCCCTTGCATCCAGTATATTAAAGGCATGGGAACACTTGAGGCAGTAATCATAGGCAGGCAGCACCAGCCCCTTTTCCGCGGTCCTGAGAGACTCAATTTCATACATCTCAAACATCTTTACAAGCATTTTCACATCGGCTATTTCAAAATTATATTTGGAAAGCTCCCATTCCCCCTTTTTGTGGACATCCCCGTAGGTTATGCTGTCGTTCCACATCAGGTCATACACATCCTCTTTTTCCTGAAGATACATGGCGATCCTCTCCAGGCCATAGGTGATCTCTACTGAAATCGGATCAAGCCTTATGCTTCCCGCCTGCTGAAAATAGGTAAACTGGGTTATTTCCATTCCGTCAAGCCACACCTCCCATCCGAGTCCGGAGGCCCCCAGGGTGGGGGACTCCCAGTCGTCCTCCACGAACCTTATGTCGTGATCCATCGGATCTACACCAAGGACCTTTAGACTTCCAAGATACAGATCCTGCACATCGAGCGGCGAGGGCTTGATAATGACCTGGTATTGATAGTAGTGACCCAGCCGGTTGGGGTTTTCTCCGTATCTCCCGTCGGTCGGTCTTCTTGACGGTTCCACATAGGCAACCGACCATGGTTCGGGGCCCAGGACCCTGAGAAGGGTCGCGGGGTTGAAGGTGCCCGCCCCCACCTCGATATCATAGGGCTGCTGGATCACGCATCCGTAATCCGCCCAGTATCTTCCAAGTGTGAATATGAGTTCTTGAAAATTCATTGTTCCCTCCCGAGGCCTTGATCGGCAAGGCCGAAAACGTTCATTTCAGAATCGAAGAACATTATCACCGGCGCCTGTTACTGTCAAGAAACCCGAATGCGCTTTAACCATTTGCCTCTTAAAACCTTGAACCCTGCATAGGCAGCGGCGGAAACATGCCGATCGCTTATAAATAATCATTTACCTGATAATCTCACAGCGGGTTACCCCGGTGCCCGGGCCATTTTTACATTTGAAATATGCCTGTGGTAATGATATTTCAGTTATAAACCTGTCAACAAAAAAGAAAGACTCCTATGATCAGAAAAATCGACTACCGCCTTGCAAGGGAGAGGATGGTAAAGACCCAGCTCATACCGAGAGGCATCAAAGACCCCCTTGTGCTTCAGGCCATGAACAAGATCCCCAGAGACCGTTTTGTAGAAGAGGCCCTTGTTGGAGAAGCGTACAACGACCACCCCCTTCCCATAGGTCATCAGCAAACCATTTCCCAGCCCTACATAGTCGCCCTCATGACCGAAGCGCTGGAACTGACAGGTAAGGAAAAGACCCTGGAGATCGGCACAGGCAGCGGTTATCAGACCGCCCTGCTTGCCGAGCTTTCCTGGAAGGTTTACACGGTGGAAAGGATACGGGACCTCATGGTGTCGGCCAGGAACACCCTTGCCGCTCTGGGATATGACAGAATCCTGTTCAAGGCGTATGACGGCACGCTCGGGTGGAAGGAATTTGAGCCCTATGATGCCATTATCGTCACCGCCGGCGCGCCCGACATACCTCAGCCCCTTGTCGATCAGCTCGCAGAGGGGGGGCGTCTTATTGTCCCAACAGGGGGGAGATTCAGCCAGGAGCTGATAAAACTCACCAGAAAAAAAGGCGATTTCATAATGGAGAACCTCGGAGGATGCCGCTTCGTGGACCTGATAGGTGTTCACGGGTGGGAGCAATAATGGGTTCAAGGGCTGAACGGACACGACGTAAAAGATCGACAAAGCTCGCCCCTGCTGAATACTTAAGAAACCGGATCAGCATGTCTGTTTTCAATCACGGCCCTGCACAAATCATTAAAAACCTGTTGTTTGGCCCTTTTTTTTGAACAAAAAAAAATAAGTTTGAATAATATATCAATTATGATATCATTCGGTGCTTAATATTTGGCAGGTTTCCGGTTCTTTTTTATAATTCTCGTGTAACCATATTTATTAAAATAATTGGCTAACTGATAGACAACAAGAAAAGGGAGGCTGGAGAGATGAAAAATTTGCCCAAGTATCTGTGTATTGCCATGGTGGCGTTTTTTGTATTCGGCAGTAATCCGGTTCAGGCGCAAAGCCTTCAGGATGCTATAAGCCACGTCTTGCAGACAAATCCTGAAATCAGGGCGAATGCCTACAATCGCCTGGCAAGAGACCAGGAGGTAAAAAAGGCTGAATCCGGGTACTATCCAACCCTGGATGTCTCAGCCGGACTTGGGGTCAACGAACTGGAACATCCCTTGAGCGATACACTCTATCCAAGATCGACCATCCTGAGCCTCAGGCAGAACATATTCAGTTTCGGCGTCACCACCAATGAGGTGCGCAGGCAGAAGTCCAGGGTAAAGTCCCAGGCCTACCTGCTTCAGGCAAATTCGGAATATCTGTCCCTGCAGACGGCCCGAGTCTACCTGAACCTCCTTCGCGCCATGGAGCTCCATGAACTTGCCAAGGAAAACCTGGTTAATCACGAAAGAATTTACGACCAGATGAAGTTGCGAAGCAAATCCGGGGTAGAGCGCAAAGCCGATCTTGACCAGGTCATGGGAAGACTTGCACTGGCCCGGTCCAACATAGTGGTCACTGAGGCCAATATCGAGGACGCAAAAACGGATTATCTTGCCGTAGTCGGCATTTACCCTGAGGACCTGGCCAAACCGGACCCGGTTGACCTGGAGTTTCCCAAGACGATGGATGACGCGGTCATGTTCGCCGTGGAAAACTACCCCCTCATAAAATCGGCCAAAGCCGACCTGGAGGCGAGGGAATTCCAGTTCAAGACCGCGAAGAGCGACGTCTATCCCACCCTCGATTTGACTGCCGATTACAAGTGGGAAAACGATGTGGACAACGATGGTTACAGCGAAGAGTTCTCAGCCGCCGCCATAGTAAGATTCAACATATTTAACGGAGGCTACGACAAGGCACGCATCGCGGAGACGGCTCACCTTATCAAAGAGGCGGAAGAGATATTCAAGAATACGGAGCGGCAGACGGTCCAATCGATTCGACTTTCATGGGAAGCATATAACGCGGCTAAAGACAAACTCACCCATCTTGACGACTACGTGGAAGCCACGGGCCTGACAGTAGACGCCTTCTCAAAACAGTGGATGGTCGGAAGACGCACCATGTTCGACGTCCTCGATACACAGGCCGAATATATCAACGCCAAGTCGGATCTCGTTACCGCCGACTATGACAAGATATACTCCGAATACAGGGTTCTGAGCGGCATGGGCCATCTGGTTCACACCCTCGGTCTGGAGTGGCCTGAAGAAAGCACGATAGAAGAAAAGCCGGAATGGAAGGGGACTGAAATAATGGTTCCCCGCGAGGTGATCGAGAGTCAGAAATTTGTCAAAGGCTGGGCTCTATACGATGAATAGGCCTGTTTGAGCTTCCGGCAGTGCCCTGAGCGCATCCTGTTTGATGCGCGGAAGGAAGTCTTTAGGCTTCCTTCCGCGATGGGGGATCTTTAAGGTTAACATCCCATTTTACTGAGAATATGATATCAGCCGGATTATTCCAATGGCACTCAAATGAGGTGCCTTACAGATGATATTAGGCCGTAAAAAAAAAATAGGGCCGATCCCCCTTATTCTTGCATTATTGACATGCCTGCTTATTGCCGGGCCCGTCAGTACAAAGGAAACCTTCCATATCAGCCCGGAGCTCCTCAAAAAGGCTGAAGCCAAGTATGGAAAAGACGCGGCGGAGCGGTTGGTCAGCTGGGAGAATCTGATCCGAAACGACACCGGCACCACCGATCAGGAAAAACTGAGCAAGGCCAATAAATTTTTCAACGAAACCGTTCAGTTCGTAAACGACATAGACCTTTATGGAGTAAAGGATTACTGGGCAACACCGTTTGAGTTTCTTGCCAGGTGCGCGGGTGATTGCGAAGACTTTGCCATTGCGAAGTTCTTTACCCTTAAGGCGATGGGCATAAAGGAAGAAAAGCTGAACATATCTTATGTCAAGGCACTGCAATACAATATTCACCATATGGTGCTGACCTATTACAGCAGACCGGGGGCCGAACCCCTGGTTCTCGACAATCTGGTCGACAGTATAAACCGGGCCTCCCAACGCCCGGATCTGATGCCTATATTCAGTTTCAACGGTACCGGACTCTGGCTGGCCAAACAGAGGGGGCGCGGGAAACTGACCGGCAGCAGCAGCAGGCTCAAGGCCTGGGGTGCCCTCCTTCAGAGGATGGCAGGTAACGAACTGTAAAAAAAGGCAAAAATATGACCCTTTACCGCCAGCTCATAATTTTCACCCTTATTCTTTTTCTGGTTCTTTTTTCAGGCACATGGTTTGCCAAGCTGAATTCTACCCGTTCATTCTTGACGGATCAGCTCGAAAGCCATGCCCAGGATACCGCGACTTCCCTCGGTCTGTCCATTTCTCAATACATCCAGGACATTGAGCAGGACATGCCGATTGCGGAAAGCATGATAAACGCGGTCTTTGACCGTGGATACTACAGGTTCGTCAGGTTCATAGATACAAAGCAGAAGGTTCTGGTGGAACGCACTCTGGATATCAAAATCGAAAATGTGCCGGAGTGGTTTATCCGGATGTTTCCGCTTAAGACCCCCGAAGCAAGTTCAAATGTCATGTCAGGGTGGATACAGGCCGGGACTATTTACGTGAAAAGTCACCCCGGTTACGCCTATAAGACCCTGTGGGAAGATACCGTCAGCATGACCAAATGGTTTATTGCCTGTGGTCTTTTTGTTCTTATAGCGGGGGCGGTCGGGCTTCGTTTTCTGCTCAAGCCTCTCGTGCTGGTTGAACGCCAGGCGGACGCCCTGTGCAGGAAGGAATACCAGCTGCAGGAACGGATACCATGGACAAAAGAGTTGAGGCGCGTGGTCGAGGCCATGAACCGAATGACCAACAAAGTAAAAGAGATGTTCGAGGAACAGGTTGTTCACGCGGAAGGACTCAGGGAGCACGCGTACCACGATGATTTGACCGGTTTGGGAAACCGCCGTTACTTTGCCGGTCAGATAACCGCGCGGCTTGACCGCAGGGACAGCGCCGCAAAAGGAGTCGTACTTCTCATTCAGATACGGGAACTGGAGAAGCTTAACAAGGAACGGGGCCTCCAGGCCGGTGACGAACTTCTCAAAAGGGTGGCCTCTTTGATACAGGAATACACCGCCGGATATGCCAATGCAGTGCTCGCCCGTCTTACCGGGGGGGACTTCGGCATCTATCTCCCCGACACCCCGCCTTTTGAGGCGGAAGACATTGCCGCGGGTCTTGCAGACAGACTCAGCCAGCTTGTGGCGGAAGGCATAACCATAACGGATAATGTCGGGCATATCGGCGCGTCCACCTATGATGTCTCCACCACACTCGGCAGGCTCCTGTCCGAGGCCGACCTCGCGCTCAGGACAGCCATTCAGACCGGGCCCAACGCCTGGAATGTCCACGCAATCACGGGGGAGGCGGCCAAGATGCCGCTCGGGCAGCAGCAGTGGAAGATTTCCCTTGAAAAGGCGCTTCAAAAACGCAGTATCAGTCTTGATGCCCAACCGGTTGTAGACACCGGGGACAGGGATAAGATCCGTCATCTCGAGATATTTTCCAGGATAATCCAGGAAGACGGCAAACCGTTGAGTGCCGGAGTGTTTCTGCCCTTTGCCGAACAGCTGAAGCTGGTTTCCACACTGGATCGCCTGGTGCTTGAACAGACGAGGGATCTTGATCCGAAACGGCTGGGCGTGGACAGGGTCGCGGTTAACGTCTCTCCCGCTTCCCTGAGGGAAGACGACTTCAGGCAATGGGTAAAATCATTTCTAAAGGATCTTCCGGCGGATGCCCCTCGAATCATATTCGAGTTTACCGAATTCGGGGCGGTGCATAATCTTGACCTGGTAAAGGAATTCAGGGCCTATGTGCACGACCGGGGGCATTTCATGGGGCTTGATCATTATGGGCAGAGCTTCTCTCATCTGGGTTATCTGCAGTCCCTGCGTCCCGACTATGTAAAGATAGACAGGGCCTACACGGGAGAACTCAAGGACAAGGAAAACGACAGCAGATTCTATATAGGCTCACTTTGCAGCGTGGCCCACAGTATAGATATATCGGTGATTGCCGAAGGCGTGGAAACGGAAACTCAATGGCAGGCACTCAAGGAACTGAATATTGACGCGATTCAGGGTTATCTCATCGACAAACCCAAACCGATCTTGGAGATGGGAGAAGACGCCTGAGGGTAATAAGGCCCTGTCCGTCAGGGAATGATGCCGGGGGGTTATTTGAAAGGCCACTGTACCTTCATGTCCGGAATCAGCGGGACTGAAGGTACGCTTTTTTCAGATGTGTCTACAGGATATCATCGACCATCAGATCATTGGAAAACAATTTTTGCCGGAGCTTCTGGCGCTCCCTTATTCTTTTCTGGGCCTCTTCCGGAAGTTCGGTGAATTGAATGACTTTTTTATCTATCAACAGGTTGATGAGATCCTCAAGTGTGCGTATTACACCGCTGTCGGAAAGGTTCAGCAATAATCGAAGGTAGGACGCGTCATCGTTTTTATTCAGGAATTCTATTACTTCGTCGTCCACAGCGGACTTGACATCGGCGGCTTTAGAGCCTTTTATACTGGTCAGAGAAATTATGTTACCATCATTGTCACGTTCTGCGTAAAGCATGGTTTTTCTCCTTTTTTGACAATCGTTTTCTAATGCTTTTAACATCATTTTCACGTTATTTTCAATTAAAAAATTTCAAACTTAAAAACTTAGGGAAAGTTTAACTGAATAAAATGCCTGATACAAAAAGCGACCTCAATGAACCGGTTGAGACCTGGACCCACGGTGAGGAGACGGAAACGCATGATGACCCTCTTCTTGACTGCCTTATACGATTTACGAGGCTGCACGACCGGCCCGCCTCGAAAACGGCCCTGACTACAGGCCTGCCCCTTGTCAAAAACCGCCTCACGGTGGAATTGTTCGCAAGGGCCGCCGAACGGGCTGATCTGACCTCTCGCGTCATAAAAAAGCCTCTCAAAAAGATCTCCAACCTGCAGCTTCCGGCCGTCCTGCTTCTGCATGATAAACAGGCATGCATACTTGCGGAAAGAAATGCCGATACGTTCAAACTGCTTTTGCCTGAAACCGGTATGGGAGAAAAAGACATACCCAGGAAAGAGCTTGAAAAACTTTACTCGGGTTATACCATATTTATCCGCCCGAAATTCAGGCTCGACAGAAAATCTCTTGAGGACCTGGGCTATCTTTCCACAAAAAGCTGGTTCTGGGGGACCATTTTCAAGTCATGGCGGATCTACCGGGATGTCTTTGTCGCCTCTTTTCTCATAAACCTGTTCGGCCTTGCCAGCCCCTTTTTCGTTCTCAACGTATACGACAGGGTCATTCCGAACAATGCCTTTGAAACCCTCTGGGTGCTCGCGATAGGTATCGCGGTCATATATCTGTTCGCCCTGATCATGCGAGCCCTGCGCGGGTACTTTGTTGATGAGGCGGGTAAAAAGGCCAACCTCAGGATATCATCCCTGCTTCTTCACAAGGTCCTTGGCCTGCGCATGGAGGTGCGGCCCAAGTCGATCGGCTCCTTTTCCAAAAACATGCAGGAATTCGAGAGCATCAGGGATTTCATAACATCCTTTTCCATCACCGCCTTGATAGACCTCCCCTTTGTGGGACTGGGTCTTCTGGTTATCTGGTATATCGGAAAGGACATAGTCTTCGTTCACATCGCCGCCATACTGCTTCTGCTTCTCTACGCGGTCATAATCCAGGGGCCGCTCCAGAAGGCGGTAAGAAACACCTTCCAGGCATCGGCGCAGAAAAACGCCCTCCTGGTTGAAGGGCTGACCGGGCTTGAAACGATCAAGATGCTGGGGGCGGAAAGTCAGGTCCAGAGGGCCTGGGAGGAGGCGGTCGCCTATATCGCGAAATGGAGCGCAAAATCGAGGCTTCTCTCCTCGTCCGTGAACCATTTTTCCTTTTTCGTTCAGAGCATAGTGGTGGTGTTTGTGGTCATCGGGGGCGTGTACATGATCTCGGAAGGCCTTCTCACCCAGGGGGGCCTGATCGCGCTTGTGATCCTTTCCAGGCAGGCGGTGGCGCCCATGGCGCAGGTGGTCAATCTTGCCACCCGCTTTCATCGTGCCAAGGCGGCTCTTAAATCGCTCAACAGCATTATGGATCTTCCCGTGGAAAGGCCTGCGGGAAAGACTTTTCTTCACAGGGCCAGGTTCGAGGGGGCGATAGGGGTAAAGAACCTCATATTTGCCTACCCGGGCCAGACCATGAACGTCATAAACGATGTCACCCTCAATATCGGAGCAGGCGAGAAGGTGGGCATAATAGGGCCTGTGGGCTCCGGAAAAACCACATTCGGAAAGCTGGTCCTGGGTCTTTTTGAGGCCAACAGCGGCATGGTCAGCATGGACGGCACCGATATCAGGCAGATCGATCCGGCGGAACTCCGTCGTTTCATAGGGTATGTGCCGCAGGATATAACCCTTTTCAGAGGCACGGTAAGGGACAACATCACCATCGGCACCCACGACGTGGATGACAGGCTCATCATGAACGCGGCAAAAAACGCGGGCGTGGACATATTTGTCAAGAAACACCCGATGGGTTTCGACATGGAGGTGGAGGAATCGGGCAGGGGGCTCTCAGGGGGCCAGAGGCAGTGCATAGTGCTTGCCAGATCCCTCATTCTCGACCCGCCCGTGCTGGTACTTGACGAACCCACCAGCAACATGGATAACAGGACTGAAGCATTGTTGAAACACAACCTTTCAAAGATCATACAAGACAAGACACTGCTTTTGATCACCCACAGGGCCTCGCTCCTTGAGATGGTGGATCGCCTCATCGTCATCGACAGCGGCTCTGTCGTGGCCGACGGGCCAAAGGGCGCTGTCCTAGAGGCACTCAAAAGCGGTCAGCTCAATCTATAAACAGACAGGAGAACAGTAAATTGCCCAAAGGCGGTGAAAAACCTCAGAATCACGATCTCTTCTACCGTATGCCCGCAGGGGATGTAGATCTTGCAAAAGATATAAAGACTTCCATCCTGGCCCAGACCCCCAGGGGCGGAAGATCCATACTTTACGTCGTTATCATCCTCTTTGCCCTGTTTTTCTACTGGGCATCGGTGTCCGAGGTCGAAGAGGTCACAAGGGGGGACGGCAAGGTCATCCCTTCAGGCCAGATACAGATGGTCCAGAACCTGGAGGGAGGAATCATTTCAAAGATACTCGTTCAGGTGGGCGACCAGATAAAAAAGGGACAGCTGCTCCTGAGTATCGATGAGACTCGATTTTCATCCTCGTTTCAGCAGAACCGCGTCAAGTACCTTTCATTCAAGGCCAAGGCGGCACGGCTCAAGGCCGAGGCGAGCGGCAGGACCTTTAAGGTGCCGGAAGACGTGGTCAAGGAAAAGCCCCAGATCGCCAGGCGGGAAGAGGAACTCTACCAGTCAAGGAAAAAGGAGTTCAAATCGAGCCTGGACATACGAAGGGAACAGATAATACAGCGTAAACAGGAATTGAGGGAACTCAATACCAAGCTCACTGAGCTTACCAGGACGAACAGGCTCATACAAAAAGAGCTGGAGCTGACCAAACCGCTTGTGGCCGAAGGCGCGGTCTCCGAGGTGGAGGTGCTCCGGCTTGAGCGCCAGGCAAGCGAAATGGCCGGACAGATTGCCACGACCAGAGATGCGATTCCGTCGGCCGAGTCAAAATACCAGGAGGCGCAGCTCGCGCTTAACGAGATAAGGCTCGGCTTTTACAACAAGGCCAAAGCGGAGCTGAACGACGTGCTGGCCCAGCTTGAGGAATTCTCCGCCACCGAAATAGCGCTCAAGGACAGGCTCAGGCGCACATCCGTGCGCTCGCCCGTAAACGGCACCATCAACCGTATCCTCGTAAACACGGTAGGGGGCGTGATCCAGCCAGGCATGGACCTGATAGAGATCGTTCCGATGGATGAAACCCTGCTTGTGGAGGCCAAGATCAAGCCCTCGGATATCGCCTTTCTGAGGCCCAAACAGAAGGCCAAGGTCAAATTCACCGCCTATGATTTCACTATCTACGGCGGCCTTGACGCGGAGCTGGAACACATAAGCGCCGACAGCATCACCGATGAACAGGGAAACAGCTATTACCTGGTAAATCTAAGGACCAAAAAAAACTACCTGGGAAAGGAAAAAGACCCTTTGCCCATCATCGCGGGTATGATAACATCCGTGGACATACTGACAGGTAAAAAGACGATCCTGTCATACCTTTTAAAACCTGTCCTGAGAGCCAAATACATGGCATTAAGGGAGCGGTAATCATATGAATATCCTTTTAAGCAGTGCGAACAGATCCGTATTGAAAAGATGGAACAACCTCCTTGCCGAGGTGCACAGCCTGGAGCAGACCACATCGGTTGATGAACTCAAGGCCCGGTCAGGGGAAAACATCTACGACCTGATCCTGGTGCACCGATCAATGATCGACAGGGAGCTTTTCTCCGGGCTTCTGGAATCATCCCCTGAAAACAGGTTTTTCCTTCTATCCGATCAGCCGGATGAGGAAGAAGGCCTGGTTTTCCTTAAGCGCGGGATCGTGGGATACGGGAACACCTATATCTCGCAGCCACGCCTCCTTGAGGCCGTAAGGACCATATCAAACGGCTCCGTGTGGGTGGGCCAGAAGGTAATCCAGGCTCTGATAGCGGAGGCCCATGCCAGGGTAAAGGATAAAGACGTGTCAGCCGTTGATAAGGAAAGGCTTGAGACCCTTACCCCCAGGGAAAATGAGATCGCCCAACTAGTCTCAAAAGGCAGGTCCAATCTCGAGATCGCGGCCGAGCTTGATATCACCGAGCGCACGGTAAAGGCGCACCTGACATCCATCTATGAAAAGACCGGAACCGGCAGCAGGCTCAGCCTCGCCCTTCTGGTAAACAACGGTTAAGCCCGCGCCTTCTCACAGCCAAGCATCTTGTGTGACAAATAAAAAACTGCCGTGAACATTAAAATCTTTCACGGCAGTTTTTCTTTCAGGTAAGCAAATTTTCGAGCAGCATAATATTCACGAACATCTTTTTCGATAATTGAACCAAGTTTGACCTTAAAGTCTATATCTTTCAAACGATCAATCTTTTCTCTGAATTTTTCTGCCTGAGCTGAATTTATCTCTGGAAGCGCAATTCCTTTCCGAAGCAGAAACTCGATGTCAAATCCGTCCCTGACTTCCCCTTGATCCATAAAAACGGCAACTTTATTTTTCATAGCCTGCTCCAGGGTAAGCGCCTTTAAGATGACCTGTTTGTTGGAAAATCTGGAAAACGCAATTTTTTCCTGAAAATCGATATTTGGTATTTCCCTTTTCGGCAGGGCAAAAATCTTTTCATCCGTTTTGATCCTGTTTTGTCAAGCGCAGCGGGCGGTCAATAAGAAACGCATAAAATCATGGGCGTCCCCCTCTGTACCCTATGCTCGTATTTGCAGAATTTCTCCTAAAGCCTATGTCTCCAGTACCATGGCTCTCGGCTGCAATGCATAACGGCCAATATTAAAATATAATTATTTTCAATGGTATATAGGACAGCATATGGGAAACGTCTAGTCAGGCAACGGCGAATGTCCTCGTCAATTTCACGATATAATTCCGGGTTCTCAACTATTTTTTCGATCGCGTTTTCTATCTCAGTTAAAAACGCCGATGCCAATGATGGGCTTTTATCAGAATAATAAATCGCAGCTTCGTTGAATTCACCGCGTGCTTCCGGATGGAATGAAAATTTCATTTGTCTTCAATAAGCTTTCGAACGCCTTCCATTACCTCAACACCAGGTATCGGCCTGACTCGACCACTTCGCACCTCATCACGGCGTTTTTTTGCTTCGGCCAGCCAGATTTCACGAACCGATTCCTGATCAAGACTCTCAACAAGTCTTTCAGCTAGCAGAGCCCTTGATTCGCCGGACAAGGCCATGGCCTTGATTGTCAATTCATCCAAAGATATAGCCATTATACATCACCTCCAAAAATTATATTCTCATACTATATCATAACCACCTGTTAATTCAAGTATTAACCAAAATTTCGCTGAAACAAAAGTCTCCGCTAGTCATAAAAAGCGTGAATTCAGCTTTGAATTAGATAACCCAAGGTGAATGTCTATCAATCATAGGATTCTTTTGTAAATCTTTTCATCCGTTTTGATCCTGTTTTGTCAAGCGCAGCGGGCGGTTAAAGGGAAGGGTTCGAAGGGGCCGAGGGGTCAAGTGATCCGCCACAGAACAGGCGGATAAAAATGGGGTTGGAGAAACAGCATAAAAGTCATTTGCAAATGATGTCAAGACCTTATTGGAAATCAGTTCATCTGAGATGCCGCATAAAAAGACTGCCGTGAAGGTGTTTTACCATCACGGCAGTCTTTGTTGTTACGGGGTTATAATGTTGTTATTGCTCTTGTTTAGGTTGTAGGATCCTCGGGAGCGATGTTTATGTCGCCAAGCAGGTTGTCAAGTGCCCCTGAACCGGTGTCATCATAATCAACACCCTCGAAAGTGACACTGCCAAGTTCACTGTCGGAGTCGTCAAAAAGCACCAGCTCGGCATCGCCATCATCATCTCTCGCACCATAGTGATCGAGGCTGCTGAGATTGCTGAAATCTATCAGATCACCCTCTGACTGGTCGTAGTCTATTATGGTGTCGTGTCCCTCGCCGGCCCTGAAGGTATCTGCCCCCTCACCACCTGTGAGGGTGTCGTCGCCTGCACCGCCGTCAAGGATGTCGTTTCCGCCACCACCGGTCAGGACATCGTCTGCAGCGCCTCCCAGCATCTCATGGTCCGCGGCCGGGGCATCATA
>Ga0272442_10000603_pt1 | contig 56493 bp, 55 predicted proteins | sample SSMForm2O_FD_200262 | JGI IMG/M metagenome (GOLD analysis project Ga0272442, IMG submission 200262) | Marine sediment archaeal communities from Little Sippewissett salt marsh, Falmouth, MA, United States - SSM-Form-2O | ecosystem: Environmental > Aquatic > Marine > Wetlands > Sediment ...
GGAGTTCCCCGGCAGCCGGTGGTATGCCAGGGCCACCGTCGCCATCCAGGAACTCGACTCCCGCAGGCTGACCGAGAGCCGCCGGGAATTCGACAAGGTCAAGGTCCGGGCCGAACGGATGGAGAAGCCCGGCGGGTGGACCGAGGCCGCCGCACTGTGGAACAGCTACGCCGAGCTCAAGGAGTTCGCAGGCACCGGGGCCTCCGGGACCGCGGCGGCGCGTGCCAGAGAGGCCTTGGCGATGGCCGAACTGGAGCGAATGCGCAAGAGGGCCGAATCCGGCTTTCGCAACAGGAATTGGGCCGCCGTAGAGTCTATCGCGGCGCGCTTTCCGGCGGGCCTGGCGGATACCAGGGCGGGGCGAGAGGCGGCCGAGCTGCGGACCAGGGCACGCATCGGGCGGCGGGCGCAGGAGGCCTTCCGGCTTCTGGCCGACCCGGATCAGGAAGCCCTGAAGAAGCTGGGCAATTACATGGATCCCGGGAATCCGCCGGGAGCCAGGAGGATGGGAATGGCCGGCCTGGCCATCATCCGGGGCGTGCTGAAGCAGGCCAAAAGGTTCAACGCCGCGGTCGACCTGCCCGAGAGCGTTGCCGATGGCAAGGCACTGGTCCCGGTGAGAATCGACATCGTCCATCCCGGGCCGCGCGGGCGCCGGGAGCAGAAGCTCGAGAAGCTGCTCTGGGTCGAGGTCAAGGGGGAGTGGTACCTGGGTGCGAAGAGGAAGTCCGGAACGCGGTCCGGGCCGAGAAGGCCGGGGCATGGTATGCGGAGGGGCCCCCGGTGATCGGAGACTCGCTCGGATGAAGACCGTGAGGTCAGCCGACCTGCTGCCGGGCATGGTCCTCGCCGAACCGCTCAAGGATCTGGCCGGACGTACCCTCCTGAAGGAAGGCGCAGAGCTCAGCGAGAGCTACATCGAACGCATCCGGAAGTGGGGCTTCGAGGACGTGGCCGTGCAGGGCGGCGTGGACGAGCCCCAGCCCCTGCCGCCGGTAGTGGGTTACCAGGTCGAGGGTCGCAGCTGGGAGGAGGTCCAGGCTGAGATCGAGCTTCGTTTCAGCAGGTCGGTTGACAGCTACCTGATGATGAAGCTCAAGAAGGCCGTGCTGGCCAGGGTCAGGAAACTGGTGGAACTCCATGCCGGACGCTGATTCAATGAGCCGGATGAGGGAGCTCATCGGCAGGATAAGGAATCTCCCGACACTTCCGGTTGTCATTGCCAAGCTTACCAGGCTGCTGGCCGATCCCGAGACTTCGGTCAAGCGCGTGACCCGCTTGCTGGCCGAGGACCAGGCGCTGACCGCCAAGCTGCTCAAGCTGGCCAACAGCGCCTATTACGGCTTCGCCGGCCAGGTGGCCAGTGTCAGCCAGGCGGTGGTGATGCTGGGCTTCGGTGGCGTGCGCGACGTGGCGCTTTCGGCTTCGGTGATAGACCTGTTCGGGAGCGGTGGAGAGGGAGACGAGCTCTCGGAGCTCTTCCCCGTCGACCGGTTCTGGGAGCATTCTATAGGCGTGGGCGTGGCCTGCCGTGCACTGGCCCGCAGCCTGCGCTGGCCGGACCCCGAAGAGGCCTTTGTTGCCGGGCTGCTGCACGACATTGGCAAGCTGATCATGCTGCAGCACACCCCCGGCGATCTCCTCAGGGTTCTGCGACTCTGTCACGACGAGGGACTTACCTTCGTGGATGCCGAGGCCCGCTGCGATGTGAGTCACGCGGCGCTGGGCCGGCTGCTGGTGGAGCAGTGGAAACTGCCCGAGAGGATCAGCGAGCCGGTGGGCTTCCACCATCAAGTCCGCCCGAAACGGGCCACGGCCAGGGTCACTGCGGCCGTGCAGTTCGCGGACGCCTTCGCCCGCGGGCGGGGCGTCGGGCGCAGCGGCGACGACTTCATTCCGCGGGTTCAACCCGAGGTCGCGGAAATGCCGGGGATCGACGACTTGGACATGGACGTATACATCGAGAGGTTCGATGAAGAGATGAGAAAGGCTTCGGTCTTTCTGGAATTGGCCGGTGGCCTCCAAGGTGAGGGGGAGCCCGGGTAGAGCGATTTGAAGAAGCGTGCCTCGAGCAAACAGCGTCGCAAGCGTCGCGGGACGGTGCCGGGGCGCAGCGGTGGTCCGGCGGCGCATATGCCCTTCTTCCGGCACCTTTCCGGGGCGCGCGGAGTGCGCGCGCCGCTGGAGACCTTTCTGTCCACGATAGCCGAGACCGTGCCCTACGAGCGTGCCAGTTTCTTCGCGCTCGGGATCGACGAGGAGATGCAGTGGTGCGCCAACTTCTGGCGGGCGCGCACCGAGGGAGAGCCGGTTGTCGGCCTGTCCACCAAGTTCATCGACTGGGCCATGTCCGACCCGCGCCCCAAGGTCGCTCCGCCGGGAGCCATGGGCGACCGGCGGGTGTACCTGTTTGTCCCGCTGTTCGGGCTGGATCAGCCTCTGGGGCTGGTCATCCTGCGTACCCTGATGGAGGCCGACGGGTTGGGCGTGGCCACCATGAACGCCGCACAGGGCGTGGCGTCATGGTTCGGCGAGCGGATCGCCTACGCAGTCACTTACCTGAGCGCCGAGGCCGACCGCATGCGCCTGGCGCGCCAGGCGGTGTTGACCTCGCGGCTTCTGGAAGCCGTGGCCGAGGGGCTGCTGGCGGTGGACGGTGACGGCCGGCTGTTGTTCGTGAACAGCAACGCCAGGCTGCTGCTGGGATTGCAGGACGAGGCCGGTGCCGGCGACCGGCTGGACGGCCTGCTGCCGGAAGAACTGCAGGGCGTGCTGGCCGGGGTGCTCTGCGAGGCTCGCGAGAAGGGCCATGCCCTGGCGCGCGAATTCGAGTGGCAGGTCGGGGCGGCGCAGCTTCCACTGGAAATGGGGGCCACCGCGGTGGGCGGTCTGGACGACCCCTGTATCGCCGGGAACGAAGCCCCGGTCCTGCTGGTGGTGCGCAACCTGGCTGCCGGCCGGAGGCTGGAGCGACTGGAGGAGATCGACCGGCTGAAGACCGAGTTCATCTCCACCGCGAGCCACGAGCTCAAGAACCCCTTGCACACCGTGCGCGAGGCCGTCAAGCTGCTGAGCGAAGGCGCCGCCGGCGGGCTTGACGAGCAGCAGTCCAAACTCCTGGGGATCATCGACCGCAACGTCGACTGGCTGGTGAGGTTGATCGAAGACCTGCTGGACATGAGCCGCCTGGAGAGCGGGCGCATCGAGCTCGAACGCGCACCCCTGGATGTCGACGGCCTGTGCGCCTCGGTCGCCGGGCGCTTCAGGATCGAGGCGGATCGCAAGGGAGTCGAGCTGCGGGTGGTCCTCGATTGCGGCCAGGCGCGGGTGGACGCCGACTGCGATCGCATCGAGCAGGTGCTGGTCAACCTCCTCTCCAACGCCTTCAAGTTCACCCTGGAGGGCTTCGTGGAGCTTCGAACCGCCGCGGACGATGAATGGGTAAGCGTTTCGGTGGCCGACAGCGGCGTGGGCATATCCTCGGAAGACCTGCCCCTGATCTTCGATCGCTTCGAACAGGTCGGCAAGCATCGCGAGGGCCGGCGCAAGGGAACCGGCCTGGGTCTGGCGATCAGCAAGCGACTGGTCGACCTCCACGACGGCGAGCTTGAGGTCGTGAGCCGCTGCGGCGAGGGCAGCGTCTTCACCGTGCGACTGCCTCGCCAGGCGCGGCCTGAGGGCTGAGATGAGTCCGGAAGCAACGGATACGATGGATACGGCGGAGAAGCGCCCGGTGAAGTGGGCCGCACTGCTGGGCGGTTGCCTGGTGCTTTTCGTGTTCGTGCTGGTGTCGGGCATGAAGTGGAGCCGCGAGAGCGCTGCCGCCGCGGAATGCCGCAGGCGGCTCGAAATCCTCGGCAAGCGCGCGGAGGATTACGCCGATAGGAACGCCGGTGCCTATCCCTACGGTCGTCGCGCGCTGGAGTTCCTGATTGCCAAGAAGGGACACCGCAGTTTCCTGATCTGCCCCAAGAGCAAGCGTGCGTACCGGTGGACCGGTCACGAGCGGCGGCGGGACGACCCGCCGCACCTGATGCTGGCCTGGGAGAACCCGGCAACGCCGCCGCACGGGCTTGTGGTCGGGACCTACCACGCGCTCTTTGTGGGCGGCAGGGTCAGGTCGATGTCGCGCGCCGAGCTCCTTCGGCGCCTGGAGGAGGAACGGCGCGAGCCGCCGACCAGCCCGAAGCGCCCGAGCACGCCTCGACCCGGGCTGCGCGGCGGTTCCGGATCAGGCCTGCCGGAGCACCGGCGCTCGGTTCCGGAAGGAGCGGAGTCGCGTCCCGGTTCCTACCCGCCGCCTCCAGAGGGCGGCAGGGAGGCCGGACCGGTGAAGGCCGGTCCGAAGCCGGAGAAGGGCCCGGCTGAGAAGAACGCGGCTGAGAAGGGCCATAACGACAACTGAGGTGGAAAGGAGTACCCATGCCGGCTCGAAAGCGCAGGGGAGCACCAAGGGACCTGGTGCATCGCTTTGAAGGCAATCCGATCATCAGCATGCAGGATCTCGACTTTCAGTGCCTGGACGTACGCAACGCCGGGGTGGTGCGAATCGGCGGCGAGGTCCTGCTGCTGGTCACCATCGAGCACCTGGCCGGCACGCAGTGTTTCTTCCTGGCTCGAGAGGGCAGCCGCGGGTGCTGGCATCTGGAGCCCGAGCCGTTCATGACGCCGTCGTCTGAAGGCCGCTTCGAGCGCCACGAGTGCAAGGGTATCATGGACGCGCGCATCACGGAGCTGGAAGGCGTCTACTACATCTTCTATTTGGCCTTCGGCGAAACCGGTTATCGCCTGGGCCTGGCGCGCACCTCGGACTTCAAGTCCGTCGAGCGCCTGGGGTTGGTTTCCGAGCCCGACACCAAGGGCGGTGCGCTGTTTCCCGAGAGGATCGGCGGCCGGTATGCCAGGCTGGAGCGTCCGGGAGAGGGGCGCAGCATCTGGGTTTCCTACAGCGACGATCTGGTGCACTGGGGAGGCCACAGGCACGTTATCGGTCCGCGGGGAGGATACTGGGACTGCCACTGGATTGGCCCGGGAGCCCCGCCCCTGGCCATCGACGAGGGCTGGCTGCTGGTCTACTACGGAGCCAAGCAGACCTCCGCCGGGCCGATCTACCGGCTGGGGGGCGTGATTCTCGATCGCGGAGATCCCACCAGGGTGGTGGGACGCACCAACATTCCACTGCTTTCCCCGCGCGAGCGCTACGAGCGCCTGGGCGACCTCACCAATATCGTCTACTCCTGCGGAGCCCTGCTCGACGCAGACGGCACCCTGACGGTATACTACGGCGCAGCCGACAGCTGCATCTGCAAGGGCACCACCACCGTCGCCGACGTCGTCAACCGCTGCACGGCCGGCAAGGAGACCTTCTGATGAAGTCGCGCACGAGGGGCAGAGACCTGCTTCACCGCTGGGAAGGCAATCCGGTGCTCACAGTAGAAGACGTGCCCTTCAGGGCAAACACGGTCTTCAACGGCACGCCGATGGAGACGGATGACGGCAAGGTGCTGCTCCTCATCCGCGTGGAGGGCCAGCAGGGCTACTCGCTTTTCGCCCTGGCGCGCAGCGAGGACGGTCTGCACTTCGAGGTCGATCCGCAGCCGGTGATGATGCCGGCGCTGGAGGGGCCCTACGCGCCCTACGAGTCCAATGGCATCGAGGACCCCCGCGCTACGAAGATCGACGGTACCTGGTACGTGGTCTACTGCGCGGCCGGCAACTGGGGACCGCGGGTGGCCCTGGCCCGGACCGGGGATTTCGAGAGCTACGAGCGCATGGGCTTGATCTCCGAGCCGGGCAACAAGGACGGGGTCCTCTTCCCGCGCAAGATCGGGGGGCGTTACGCGCGCCTCGATCGTCCCATAGGCCAGGGCGTCGGCAGCGTCTGGGTGTCCTATTCACACGACCTGATGAACTGGGGCGATTCGGAGGTGGTGATTTCCCCGCGCGGGGGATTCTGGGACGAGTATCGCATCGGGGCGTCGGTGCCCCCGATCGAAACGCCGGAAGGCTGGCTGGAGATCTACCACGGGGTGAAGATGACCAGCGCGGGGCCGATCTACCGCATCGGCACGGTGCTGATGGACCTCGAGGACCCCAGCAGGGTCATCAAGCGTTCCGACGCGCCGATCCTCTCGCCCCGAGAGGATTACGAGCGCATCGGCGACGTCTTCAACGTCTGTTTCGCCTGCGGAGCGGTCCTGGACCAGAAGGGCAACATGAAGATCTACTACGGGGCCGCCGACACTTCGATCTGCGTGGCGACCTGCACCCTGGACCAGCTGATGACCGAGAGTTTCTAGCCGGGGCCGCCCTTCGCATTTGCTGGCGATATCGGTAATGGACGGATTCCCGGTTCCTGAGGAGCTCCCGGTTGGGATTCTCGCCGGGAAACAGTCGTCTGCCAGTACCGTGGTCGTGATCTGAAGTGCCAAGACGCTGGGGTCAGGTCGTTTGGGCTCCGCAGAGCGACTTCAGGCTCGTTCCGGTTGCGACGCGGTGCGGTGAGGTGGGGTGCGCGGCAGTCAGCAGCGGACGCCGGAAGTGGCGATATCGTCACCGAAATGGCTGTTTGAGTCCGGAAGTGATGTGGTCGCGGACGGGTGTTCCGGCGAAGCCGAGGTTGAAAAGGCGCCAGTTACGCAAAAAAAGTACTTGCGTCCCGTGCGTAGGCTGCGTAAACTCTATCGGTTAGGTAGGAAGCTGAACAGAAGAGCTCTTCTGTACAGGAGGAGAAAGGACTATGGCCACTACCACGAAAAAGGACATGGTCATGCGCCTGGCCGCCAAGACCGGGGTGGACAAGAACATCTGCCGCAATGTCTTGCAGACCTTCCTGGACGAGGTGGTTAGCGATCTTTGCCGGGGAAACCGCGTCGAGTTCCGTCACTTCGGCGTCTTCGCACCGGTACCGCGCAAGGGCCGCGTCGGGCGTAACCCCAAGACTGGCACCGAAGTAAACGTTCCTCCGAGGATGGGCGTGCGCTTCCGTCCGGGACAGACGCTGCGCAAGCTACTGGCCGAGCAGCCGCTGCCCCAGCCAGCCTCCGAGGGGCAGCCCTCCTCGGGAGCGCAGGCGCCCGCGCAGCCGGAGCCGCCCAAGGAGTCATAGCTCATGGGGCTGGAGCCCATTACCGTCGAGCTGAGCGATTTCAGCAGGCTCGAACTGCTCCGCGACGAAGACGATAGCCTCACCGAAGAGCTGGCAGCGGTCGAGAAAGAGATTCGCGACCAGATGCTGGAGGCGGAGAGGGGCAAGTACCTGCTGTCACTCTCGCAGTACTACAACGACCGGCAGACCGGTGACGCGTCGAAATTGCAGGAGCTGGAATCTCGGCGCCAGCTGATTCACGCGACGCTCGAGGTGGTCAGGTCGGAGCGCCAGAAGTACGAGGAGGCGCTGGGGTCTCCGGAGAGGAAACGGGGCGGGGCGCGGAAGGCACGGTCCGCCGGGGCGCACGGAACCAAGAGTACGGGTTTCGATTCCTTCGAGAACTTCCGTCAATCCAGAGGATAATCATTGAGTTCAGCCCGATGCAAGATTGCGGGCTGCAGGCGTAAGGCTCACGCCCGCGGTCTGTGCCAGAAGCATTACGACGAGAAGCGCAAGTCGAGGACCTCGCGCAGGTCCAAGGCCAAGGACGACACGCGCAAGTCCTCGCGACGCGCCAAGCCGGTCAGGGAAGAGGCCGACGACGGCAGCAAGATGTGCCGCGTGCCGGGGTGCGCCAGCCCGCATCACGCCAAGGGCTACTGCAAGATGCACTACGGCCAGCTGCGGCGTCGCGGGAGCATTGAGGAAGTGCCCGAGGAGGAGGTGGCCGAGGCTTCGTCTCTCAGCCTTGAACAGCGGCTGGTCGAGATCAAGAAGCGGCACGAGCTGCTCAAGCGTGAAATCGCGTCCATCCACGAGGCTCTCGAGTCCGAGAGCGGGCCCGATGCGGTGGAGAGCGATGACGAAGGCGCGGACGCGGACGCGGACGACGACGACGAGGGCGGGGGCGAGTAGCTCCCGCATTCGCGCGCAACGGGTTTTCTCGAAAGCCCGGCTCCCCATCGACCGAAATCTAAGATAGGGCCGCCTCTGGCGGCCACATTGGCGGACTGCCGGAAGGCCGGGAGCATGGCGTGAACGTCGTATCCAAGTCCCAACTGCTTTCCAGCGGCGTGCCCGCTCGAGCCTGGGCAGACGTCGATCTCGACGCCGTGAAACACAACGTGAAGCTTATCGGAGAAGCGGTGGCGCCTGCCCGGATCATGGCCGTGGTCAAGGCTGACGGCTACGGTCACGGCGCGGTCCAGGTGTCCCGCGCGGCGCTGGAAGCCGGAGCCACACGCCTGGCGGTAGCCACGCTGCGCGAAGCCTCCGAACTCCGGCTGGCGGGCATCGACGCGCCGATCCAGGTGCTGGGAGTTATCCTTGAGGGCACCGAGGGCTTCCTGATAGAGCTGGGCCGTGCGGTCGGCACGGTTTCGACGTTGCGCGAAGCCGAGCGCTTGGCGCTTGCGGCCGGGAGGGCGGGGCGCAGCGTGCGACTGCACCTCAAGGTCGACACCGGCATGCACCGACTGGGCGCCCTTCGTGGAGAGGCCGAGAAGCTCGCGCGCTTCCTGCAGGAGAACGCGAACGTCGAGTTCGAGGGTGTGATGACCCACCTGGCGGCTGCGGGCGGGGACCGGGCATACACCCGTGCCCAGTTGACGGCCTTCGACGACTTCCTCGCCTGGCTCGACTCCGAGGGGCTGCGCCCACCGATCGTGCACGCGGCCAATTCCGCGGCTCTGGCGCTGCATCCGGAAGCGCGTTACGACATGGTCCGGCCGGGGTTGGCGATCTACGGCATATCCGGTTCGCCAGAGGTGCAGGAGTCCATGGACCTCAGGCCCGCGATGGGCCTTTGTGCGCGAATCGTCAACGTCAAGCGCCTGGAAGCTGGCGAGCCGGTGGGCTACAACTGTACCTGGCGCGCGAAGCGGGCATCGGTCATTGCCACCGCCAGTATCGGCTATGCCGACGGTCTGCGGACCCTGCTTTCGAACCGCGGCAGCGCTCTGGTGCGCGGCAGGCGTGTGCCCGTGGTCGGGCGCGTATCGATGGACTTCACCGCCTTGGACGTCACCGGACTCGGCGACGTGAACCCCGGTGAAGAGGCGGTATTCTTCGGTCGTCAGGGCGAAGCCGAGATCCCCGTTGAAGAAGCCGCCGCGAGCATGGACTCAATTCCCTACGAGTTGATCTGCGGCGTGAGCTTCCGGGTGTGGCGCATCACGAAGTAGTCAGTCGACTTGCAGCGTCCACTGCGGCTACAGGCTGAGGATTCCTGAGGAGTCGCGCGACTGCTCTTCGTCGGACCGTCGCAACCTTCTTCCCGGCCTGCACTGGAGGCCGTCAGCCCTCGACGACTTTGACGATTACTTTCCGGCTCCGGGGCCCGTCGAAGTCGCAGAAGTAGATTCCCTGCCAGGTGCCCAGCAGCATCCGGCCGCGTTCCAGGGGAATGGTGGCGGTGAAGCCCATCATGCCGGCCTTGACGTGCGCGGCGCTGTTGCCCTCGGCGTGGGCGTAGCCGCCCTCCCAGGGCACCAGGCGGTCGAGAATCGTCTCGATGTCGCAACACACGGCCGGGTCGGCGTTCTCGTTGATGGTCACGCCCGCGGTGGTGTGCGGAACGTAGACGCAGCAGAGTCCGCTCTTGACGCCCGATTTCTTGACCACCGCCGCGACCATCGCGGTGATGTCCACCAGGTCGGTTCGGCTCCTGGTGCTGACGCTGAGCTGTTCGCTGGTCATTTCTGCTTCCTCCGGTCCGCTTCCAGCGGACACCCTCGACACCGGGGTTGGCGCTTGGCGCAGTGCTCCTTGCAGAGCCTGACGAAGAGCGCGTGGTACTCATTGTAGAGGCGGGTGACGGCGGGCAGGTTGTCCTCGAAGAGAGCCCGCACTTGCTCGTAGTCCTCCCCGCCGGATGCCAGGCCATGGCGCTCGAGAACCCGCCGGGTGTAGGCATCTACTACGAAGGTGCGGCGGTCCCCGGCGTACAGCAGGATGGAGTCGGCGGTCTCGGGGCCTATGCCCCTGACGCCCAGCAGCGATTCGCGGACTTCGCTCAGCGGGCCGCGCAGGGCCCGCTTCAGCGATCCCCCGCCGTCTCGCGAGCCGAGCCAGGCCAGAAACGCGCGGAGCTTGACGACCTTCTGGTTGAAGTAGCCCGACGGGCGGATCAGCGACGCCAGCCTGCGGTTGCTGACCGTGCGCATCCCCCGGAAAGAAAGGACGCCTGCGCCGCGCAGGTTGCGGATGGCCTTCTCGACGTTGGCCCAGGCTGTGTTCTGTGTGAGAATCGCACCGACGGCGATCTCGAACCGCGTCCGGCCCGGCCACCAGCCCTGCCGCCCGAACCGCCCGAGGAGCGTCTCGTACCAACTGACGAGACGTTTATCGAGCGAAGTCTCATGGTTGACGGCGGATGGCCGATGACCCGCCATTCCTTTCATGGGGAGGACTCCGGCATCAGCCATTCCCGGCGCCGCGTTCGTCGAGCCAGGACTTCAGCAGTATCGCCGCGCTCAAGGAATCGATTACCTGCTTGCGTTCTCTGTGAGACAGCCCCTTTTCCAGGAGGCGCTTCTCGGCGTCATCGGTTGTCAGGCGCTCATCCCAGAATACGAGGTCCACGCCTGCGGGCAGGGATGCAGACAACTTTCCGGCGAAGGCTCTCACCGCGGCCGCGGCCGGTCCTTCGGAGCCGTCCATGTTCAGGGGGAGGCCGAGGACGACGATTTCGGCCTCGCGCTCGGCAACCACCGCGGCCAGGCGCCGGAGCGCCTCGGCGTGCGGTTCGGCGGGGACGAAGGGCATTGGCTTCACCGATATTCCCAGCGGGTCGCAGACGGCCACGCCGTGGCGCCTGGTGCCGAAGTCTATCGAAACCGCGCGGGGCATGGCTTGGCCTCCGGGCAATGGCTGATGGCCAGCGGCTGGCGAACCGGGATCCCTTCTGTTGGCGAAACCTCAGACTTCATCAGCCATGAGCCATTGGACATTGAGGCCATCCACGGAGTTGCCTACAGCAACTCCGTGCGGCCCTGCTTCCTCAGTTGCTCGACCAGCTTCTTGACGTCCTGGTCGCGGTCCTTGGGGCAGACCAGCACCGCGTCCTCGGTCTCGACGACGAGGATGTTGGTCAGATCAATGGCCGCGACCAGGCGCTTGCCCGACCCTCGGATGATGCATCCGGTTGAGCCGATCTCGAGGGCGTCGCCGACGATTACGTTGCCGCGCTCGTCGGGCTCGTAATGGCGCTCCAGCGCCTGCCAACTGCCCACGTCGTCCCACTGGTAGCCGGCCTCGAGCACCGCGACGTCCCTGGCCTTCTCGAGCACCGCGTAGTCGATGGAAATCCTGTTGAGGTTCCGGTATTCGTCGGCGATCACGGACTTTTCGCTTTCGGTTCCCAGCGCCGCGCCGATCCTCTCGAAGCCGGCGGCGTGGCCGGGCAGGAACTCGGAGACCTCTCGCAGGATCCGCGAGGCCTTCCACACGAAGATGCCGCTGTTCCAGTAGTACTCCTCGCTGTCCACGTATTCCCGGGCGGTGCGCTCGTCGGGCTTCTCTTTGAAGGACTCGACCTTGCGCACAGGGAAGTCCCCGGCTGCGCGTTCCAGCGTGTCGGTGAAGTGGATGTAGCCCAGACCGGTGTGGGGGAAACTGGGGCGGATGCCGAACAGCAGCAGGTAGTCGGTGCGCTGGGCCACGTCACAGGCGGCGGCCAACGTGGCCTGGAACAGTCCCACCGGCTTGATAACGTGATCGGCGGGCATCACCGCCATGACCGCCTCGGGATTGCGCCTGGCCAGTATCGTCGCGCCGAGGCAGATCGCCGCGGCGGTGTCGCGGCCCTCGGGCTCGGCGATCACGTTTTCGGGGGGGAGTCCCGGCAGGGCCTGGCGCGCGGGCTCGTCCTGGTCCGGGCCGGTGATGACCAGCACGTTCTCGGGCGGAAGCAGCCCTTCGAGGCGGTCGAAGGTCGCGGCGATCAGAGGCTTCTCTCCAATGATGGCCTGGAGCTGCTTCGGGGTCTTCTGGCGCGAGAGCGGCCAGAAGCGCGTGCCGCTGCCGCCGGCCATGATCACTGCGAAGAGGTTCTCGGGCATACATCTTTCTCCTGGCGAAGGCTGCCTTGCGGGGTTAGATTCTAGCGCCGGGAGCACCGCCTTCAAATGCCGGACCGGGGGAGTACGCAGATGCCGCAGGCGACTCGCAGATGGCTGAAAGTGGCCGGGCTGGCCGCCGTGATCCGGGGAGGACCGCGTGGCCAGGAGTGAGCTGCAGCTGGCGGTCGAGGCCTTCGAGGACGTCAGCGGCCTGAGGATCTGCGCCAATTTCGCGGACGGTTTCTTTCCCCCGCGCTGGCCTCACCCGCTGGAGTGGGCGCACCGCTCGCACACCTCGAACTTCTGCCAGATCGTGAAGAGCAACCGGAGAATGAAGCACTGCGGTGGCCACGACAGCGTCCGGTTGGCCGCACGCGTCGCCCGGCTCAAGCGACCACTGGTCAACATTTGCCACGCGGGGATAGCAGAGGTGGCGGTGCCGGTCTTCGTCTCGGGAAGAAACGTGGCAACGTTCTTCTGCGGCCAGGCGCGTACCGAGCGGGTGGCCAGAGCCGGCTTCGGCAGCGTGCGCAAGCGGGTGGTCGCGCTGGGTGTCGACGTCGAGGCGCTGGAGACCGAGTTCGAGAAGCTCCCAGAGGTGCCCGAGAGCCGCATGGAGCACGTCGGCCGGCTGCTTTCCACCGCGGTGCACTACCACGTCGAGTTGCTGGAGCGCTCCTTTCGGGACAGGCGCGAGATGCTCCGGGGACACCCCCGGGTCGAACAGGCGGTGGCCTACGCTCGAAAGCACTGCTGTGAGGAGTTCCAGGAGGCCGACGTCGCCCGCGCCTGCGGAATCAGCGCCTCGCACCTTTCGCGGACCTTCCGGAAGATCATGGGCGTGACCTTCACGCAGTACCTCACGGAGTTGCGTATGGTCGAGGCGCAGCGCCTGCTGGTGCGCACCTCGATGAGCGTCATGGAAGTGGCCCTCAGCGTGGGGTACTCGAGACACAGCTATTTCAGCCAGCGGTTCCGCGAGGTCGTGGGTACCACCCCTATTGACTTCCGGCGCCGAGTGCTTGCCTCTGCCCGCGGGTTGGCCTAAGGCGCGGGGAGGCAAGGGGATGGGTCGATATCGGGTCCCCTGACCGGGCCTGAGCTCCTGCCGCTCCACATCAAAAAAGCGACAGTTATCGCGCAAGGCGCGTGGTAGATGCTTCTTTCCCGCGGGGCTATAGTGTAGCAGGCCGTTGAAAAACGGCCTTCTAGAGCAGGAGAGCAGATGAACAGTCGAGCAGTCGTTCGACATGGCTCACGACCTCAACATGAGCGACCCTGAGCTTGTCGAAGGGTTGATGCTGAAAGGACCACATTGGGAAGGTTAATCCTCTCCTGTGTTCTTTTGAGTAGCCAAGTTGCTCAACCTGTACCCCGGAACACTTCTTCAACGGCCTGCTAGCCGTTCAAACCGTCGATGGGAGGGTGCTTGATGGCTACGTCTACCGACCTGCGCGCTGCGATCGAGGAGGTCCAGAACCAGCTGCCCGAGGGTCAGCTGGACGGGGAGCTGGAGGGCGCCTACGAGGCGGACTTCGCCACCAGGCTGGAGCAGCGGGTGGGGGCGCTGCCCTGGTGGGTGATCAGCGCGGTGGTGCACTCGGTGATCTTCCTGCTGGCCACGCTGCTGACCGTGGCGCTGCCGCAGCCGCAGATCGACGAGGTGACCATCACCGCCGACGTGGCCAAGAAGGAGCAGCCGGAGTACGACCCTCAGAAGAAGCGGGACATCTTCAAGAACCCCCAGGACGTCGAGCACGAGACCCAGGTCGAGAACCCGGTGGTGGTCCACGAGCAGACCGAGGTGACCGATCACTTCGAGACCGAGAACGACATGGACAACCAGAACGCCCGGGGTCAGGAGGACGCCATCAGCGACATCCCGCTGGGCGGCACCGGGGTGACCGGTTCGATGGGCGTGGGCGGCGGTGGGATGGCCGGCTGTTTCGGTTACCGCGACGGCGGCGGGCGCAAGCGGGCGGTGGCGCGCTTCGGCGGCTCGCCCGCCACCGAGAGCGCGGTGGAAGCGGCGCTCAGGTGGCTGGCGCGCCACCAGGAGGCGGATGGCAGCTGGAACTGCCTGAAGTACTCGGCCAACGAGCGCGGCAGAGCCCGGGGGGGCGATGTGGGGGTTACGTCGCTCGCGTTGCTGGCGTTCCTCGGCGCGGGACACACCGCCAGGGCGGGGCGTTTCCGCGACAACGTGCGCCGGGCGCAGGCCTGGCTGGTTTCCCGGCAGGACGAGAAGACCGGTGAAGTCGGTCCCAAGAAGAAGGCCAGCATCGGGCGCGCCTACAACCATGGGATGGCGGCCCTGGCGCTCGCCGAAGCCTACGGTATGACCCGCGATCCCAAGCTGCGCGGCCCGGCGCAGAAGGCCATAGACTGCGTCAGTGCCTGGCAGAACCCATATTCCGGGTGGCGCTACAACCCGCGCGACGGGGACTCGGATCCCTCCGTGACCGGCTGGATGCTGATGGCGATCAAGAGCGCGAAGATCTCCGGGTTGCGCACCGACAGCGCCGCCTTCCAGGGAGGCACCAAGTTCCTGGACTCCGCAACCGTCAAGAAGGGCAGTAACGCCGGCAGAACGCTCTACAGGCACAGCGGCGGCAGCAGCGGTCGCTGGCAGGCGATGACCAGCGTCTCGCTGTTCTGCCGTCTGCTGATGGGCTACCGGCGCAGCGATGCCGCCCTGGTGCGCCAGGCCGATCACCTGGCCTCCGAGCCGCCCGACTGGAAGACCATGGCCGGTCAGGACCAGGGTCACACCATGTACTACTGGTACTACGGCACCCTGGCGATGTTCCAGATGGGCGGGCGCCACTGGGAGGGCTGGAACCCGAAGATGAAGTCAGCGCTGCTTCCCAACCAGCGACGTGGCGGTCCGATGGACGGGTCGACCAAGGACGTGGATGGGTCCTGGGACCCGGTCAGCTACTGGGGCCTGCGCGGCGGGCGGGTCTACACCACCGCCGTCAACGCGCTGACTCTCGAAGTCTACTACCGCTATCTGCCGCTCTACTCGAAATGAGCGGTGCGGTGCCCTTGAGGAGATGAGAATGGCTACGACTGCAGAAATGCGCGAGACAGCCGCGGCCGGGCGCAATGGTCGCGGGAGAGCACCGGTGAAGGCGAAGAACGCGTTCGCCTGCATCGATCTTCCGGTGCGCCGCACGGAGAAGCCCCGGGACGAAGGCCTCAACTGGTTCATCGACTGGGGCTGGGACCTGGATCGCGTCGAAGGGGTGCTCGAGAGCGTCGGCCAGCACATCGACGTGGTCAAGATGCCGGCGCTTTCGCTGCGCCTGCTGGACCGGAACTTCCTCAAGAAGAAGCTCGAGCTCTACGCCCGGCACGACGTAAAGGCCTTCCCGGGGGGGATGCTTACCGAGGCGGCGTTGCTGACGCGGCGCGTCGAGGATTTCCTTGCCGAGGCCCGGGACCTGGGCATCACCGTGATCGAGGTCTCCGAGAGCGAAGTGCGGCTGGTTCCCGAGACCAAGCTGCGGCTCATCGAGATGGCCGCGCGCGAGGGCTTCAAGGTGCTGGGCGAACTCGGCCCGCATCACGCCGAGCAACCCTTCGTGCCCGGCGAGGTCATCCGCGAGTCGAAGGCTTGCCTTGAGGCCGGCGCCTGGAAGATCATCCTCGAGGGCGAGGTTCTCAACCTCATGAAACCCTGGGAGGACGCTGGAGCCGAGGGCAAGATCTGCCAGATCGTGGAGGCCATCGGTGTCGGCGAGGTGTTCTTCGAGATGATGGGCGGCGTGGAGCTGGTCAACTGGGCGGTGACCAAGTTCGGCCCGGACATCAATGTCGGCAACGTCGGCCACGACCAGGCCGGGGTGATGCGCGTCGAACACATTCGCCGCGGAATCCGGGGGGGAGCGAGCTGGTACGGCCGCTTCGCCTCGCTGTAGAAGGGGCCTGAGATGACAACTACGACGGTCGGTGAAAAGAAGAAAGTCGAGCTCTACGGCCGTCTGGGCGGCAAGAGCCAGTGGAAGGCCAAGGACGTGGAGGCGGCCCGCAAGGACTTCGCCAAGAAGGCCCCGGGGGAAATCCCGGAACTCGTTGCCGTGCACAAGGCCTGGATGGCCATGCTCGTGCAGCAAGGCGTGGTCGATCGCGAGCGCGGACGGCGCATACTCGAGGCTCTCGCCGGCGTGGACGATTCGGCCATCGAGGAGATGGTTGCGGACTTCGACCCGGACACGCCCAAGCCGGTCTACCAGCTGGAGCGCTACCTCACCAACAAGGTCGGCGATAGCGGCAGCGACGTGAACATAGGCAGGACCATTCCTCCGCCGTTCTACCGCCTGGCGGTGCGCAAGGCCATGCTCGTGCTGCTGCCGGCGATCTCCGACCTCCAGGAGATCGTGATCAGGAAGGCCGAAGAGCACGTCGATACGGTGATGCCCGGCTACACCCACGGGCAGCACGCCCAGCCGACGACGCTGGGGCATTATCTCATGTCCTTTGGCGACGCGCTGGAACGCGCCTACGTCCAGGCCGAGGCGGCCTATGCCAACGTGAACCTCTGCGACCTCGGGTGCGGGGCTCTGGCCGGGACCAGCTTCGACGTCGACCGGGAATCGCCGGCGCGCTGGCTGGGGTTCGACGGCGTGCTCGAGAACGCCAACGACTGCGTGGCCTCGACCGACCAGGCCGTGGATGTCGTATGCGCGCTGACCAACATCGCCATTCCGTTGGGCCGGGTGGCCAACGAGATGTACACCTGGAGCAGCTTCGAGCACAACATGGTCGAGATCGCCGACGAACTGGCCGCGCCCAGCAGCATGATGCCCCAGAAGAAGAACCCGGCGATGCTGGAGTACATGCGCATGAAGCTGGGCGAAGTGGCGGCCTGCTACGCGGACATCGTGACCCGGGCCCACGGGATCCCCTACGGCGACGTGTGCGACATCAAGGAGATCAGCATGCGGGTGTGTGGCACGACCCGCGGGGTGGCCGGGGCCCTGAAGAGCTTCGGACGCTTTCTGGATACCGTGATCGTCAAGAAGGAGATCATGCGCGAACGCGCCGCGGCGGGCTTCTCCACGGCCAGCGAACTGGCCGCGGTACTCTACCGCGAGGCGAACATCCCGCTGCGCCTGGCGCACGGAGTAGTCGCCGCGGTCGTCAGGCGCGTGTGGTCCGACGGCGGGCTGGCCACCGAGATCACCCCCGAAATCGTCGACGAGGCGGCGGTCGAAGTCGTCGGCCGCCCCGCGGAGCTGAGCCCCGAGGCCCTGCACCGCGGGCTGGATCCGACCGAATTCGTGAAGGCCCACACCTGCCAGGGCGGAGTGGCGCCGGTGGAGGTGCGGCGCATGATCAACGATCGTCGGGAGAAGCTCGCCGCCGGCAGGGAGCGGCAGCGCGCGCGCGTCGCTCAGATCGAAGACGCCGCGATCGAGTTCGACACCGTTGTGGACGGGATAGTTGGGAAGAAGCAACTCGCGTGATCGATTCCGAACTCATCAACCACACGGCCGTCGAGTTGCACCGCCGCGCGGCTACGCGCATTCCCGGGGATGTGTTCCGGCGTCTTGAGCAGATGCTTGCCGAGGAGCAGCAGCCCCGACCGCGCTACGTGCTCGAGCGGATTGTCGAGAACTACCGCGTTGCCGCAAGAGAGGGCAGGCCGATGTGCTCTGACACCGGCCTGCCGCGGTTCTATGTGAAGGTCGGCAACGAGGCGCAGGTTGCCGGCGGCATGGTCGCGTTGGAGCGCGCGCTGCGCGAGGCCACCGCTCGGGCTACCGCGGAGATCCCCCTGCGGCCCAACCGGGTGCACCCGCTCTCGCGCGCCGACCACAACAACAACGTGGGAGCCCACGCGCCCGGCGTGGACTACAGCTTTGAGCCCGACTGCGACTGGCTGGAACTCACCGCGGTGCACAAGGGCGGGCTCTTCGGCGGGGACTATCGCATGCTCTTTCCCGCCGATGGCGCCCCGGGCATCAAGCGCTTCTTTCTGGACGTGATTTCCGAGTTCTTCCGGCGGGGCCTGGCCTGCCAGCCGGTGACGATCGGAGTGGGGCTGGGCGGGACCAAGGACGTCTGCGTGCGCCTCGCCAAGGAGGCCGCCTCGTTGCGACCGATCGGCGACCGCAATCCCGAGGCGCAGGCCGCCGAACTGGAGCAGGAACTGCTGGAGTTGGGCAATTCGACCGGCTTCGGTGTCATGGGTCTGCACGGCAGTGCCGCGGTCCTCGACGTTCACGTAGAATGTGCTTACGCGCACACCGGTGGTTTGCCCGTGGCCATCCAGCAGTTCTGCTACGCGCAGCGGCGGGCCACCGCGCGCATCGGCGCGGACGGCAGCGTGGAGTACCGTGACGACCCTCGCTGGTTCACCGACTACTATCGCCGGGAGGGAGTGTCGTGAGCGGGGCCGAAGGCATTCGCGAAGTGGATCTTTCGATTCCTTTCGGTCCGGCTGATATCGCCGGGTTGCGTCCTGGCGATGCGGTCTTCCTGAACGGTACGATCTTCACCGGGCGGGAGGGAGTCTACCGCCAGCTCTTCGATCGCGGGCTGGAGCCTCCCGTCGATATCGGATCGGTCTGCCCGGTGAACTTCCACTGTTCGCCCGCAATCGCCGAGACCGCGCCGGGCGAATACCGCCTGACGTCGGTGACCGCGACGGCCAGCTTTCGCTTCGCCCGCTACATGCCCCGGGTAATCGGCGATCTCGGAGTGCGCGCGGTGATCGGCAAGGGGGGCATGGCTTCCGACGTCTACGGGAAGTGTTTCAAGCCCGCTGGGGCGCTTTACCTCACGACGGTGGGGTACGGTCTCGGGGCGATCTACGGCAGAGCGGTGAAGGCGGTTCGCGATGTCTTCTGGAAAGAGGAACTGGGACTGGCCCAGGCCATGTGGGTCCTGGAGGTCGAGCGCTTCGGCCCGCTGCTGGTCGAGTGCGACGGCCAGGGCCGCAGCCTGTTTGCCTCCGAGAATGCGCTGATCGACCCGGAGCTTGTCGCCGCCTACGGAGGAATGCGCGCACCGATCCTCCGGCGCCTGGGCGAGGAAACCGATCCCCGCAGGGAAATGGTCTGAGCCAAGCGATGGACGAGAAGGGGGGAGCTGGGACTGCGATGAAGAAGATCGAAGTCATCTGGGGCTGGATGCTCATGACCGTGCTGGCGGTCATCGCCGTGCTGGTCTCCAAGCTGGTGGTGGTCGGTGGCAAGAACCCGGTCGAGGCCGTGCTGGTCGCACTGATCATGGGCATGATCATCGGAAACCTGCGCCTGGCGCCGGCGTTCTGCGCCCCCGGGATCAAGGCCTACGAGAAGCTGCTGATCCTGGGCATCGTGCTGCTGGGTTCTGCGGTGACCCTGGGGGCGCTCAAGGGCGCGGCCAAGGCGCTGGTGGTTATTGCCGTGACCATGACGGCTTCATTCTGGCTGATCGTCCTTGCCGCCCGGCTCCTGAAGCTGCCCGAGAAGCTGGGCATGCTCCTGGGCATCGGCACCTGCATCTGCGGGGGGACGGCCATTGCCGTCACTTCGCCGCTGATCGAGGCCAGCGAGGACGAGACCAGCTACGCGGTGGGTACGGTGGCTATCTGGGGGTTGATGGCCATGATCGCCTACCCGCTGATCGCTTCCGTCCTGAGCCTCAGCGACCAGGTCTTCGGGATCTGGGCAGGCACGGCGATTCACTCGACGCCGCAATCGGTCGGTGCCGGGTACATGTACTCGGACGCGGCCGGTCAGTCGGCGACGATGATCAAGCTGTGTCGCAACCTGTTCATCTTCCCGGTAGCCGTTGCGGTTTCGATCTGGTACCGGCGGCGGAGAAGCGCCGAGGCCGGGGGCAAGGTCGCCGCGGCGAAGGCCTTCCCGTGGTTCCTGCTGGGATACTTCGTCATGGCCGTGCTGGGGCTGACCGGCTTCTTCACCGATTCGGGCGTGGCCAACTTCAAGCTCGCCGGCAAGTTCCTGATCGTGGTGGCCATGGCGGGGATCGGCCTGCGGACCAATTTTCGCGGGCTGAGCAAGCTCGGATTCCGCCCGTTGCTGGCCGGGTTCGTCGCCTCGGTGGTGGTGGCGATAATCTCCCTGAGCCTCGCGCACATGGTCGTTTCGGAGTGACGGCGCAGTGAGCATCTCCAGGTGCCTGGCCCGAATCGCCCTGCGAATATCCGGCGACAATCCGCGCGGTCCGGGTAGTGGGGGGATGTTCCGGAAGTCGGCGAAGTCGTCAGGAAGAAGCTGTGGTTGAATAAGCAGGGGGCAGGCCATTGACCGTCGATACCGAAGCGTTCGCGAATGTCGAGGTTGCCCGCGTGCGGGACCTTGCCCGGCGTGTGGCCGAGAAGGCCAGCGACGTGGTCCTGCCCCCGGATACCGCCGCGATGGAGCGTCACCTCGAAGAGGGCACCCGCAAGCTGCGGGGCTGCTGCTACCAGATAGTCCTGCGCAGCGTGACCACGCTGGGCGGGCACCCGCGGCGGCTGCACGAGTGGGTCCGCATCGCCACCGGGGCTGCCGAGCGGAACAGTTAGGAGCTGCGGAATGGAACCCAAGAAGCGACTGGACACCTGGAGCCGCCTGGGAGGCAAGAAGCAGCTGCCGTCGCTTGAGCAGGGCAGGGCCAGCTTTGCCGGCGTGGCCCACGACCAGGTCCCGCGCTACGTCAAGGTTCACAAGGCCTGGACGGTGGCGCTGGTGCGCGGCGGCGATCTTTCCGCGGAGCGGGGCCGGAAGATGCTCGGCGCCCTCGAGGAAGTGGACATCGACGAGATGATCGCCACGTTTCACGAGCGGTACGACAAGGTCGTGCTCCAGCTCGAGCGCTATCTCGTCGACAAGATCGGCTACGAGGGCACCAGCGTGCTGGCCGGCAGGACGCTGCCGCCTCCGGTATACCGCATGAAGGTCCGCGAGAAGATCCTGCCGCTGATCGATGCGGCCAACGACATGCTCGGGACGCTGCTGGAAAAGTCCGCGCAGCACACCGGCGCGGTCATGCCCGGCTACACGCATCTCTCTCACGCCCAGCCGATGACCTACGGTCACTACCTGCTGGGCGTGCACGACGCGTGCGCGCGCGCGGCAAAGCAGATCGAAGCCGCCTACGCCAGTACGAACTTGTGCGACATGGGTTGCGGGGCACTGGCGGGGACCAGCTTCGAGGTGGATCGCGAGCTGCTCGCCGACCTGCTGGGTTTCGAGGGGATCATCGAGCACTCCAACGACTGCGTGGCAGCCACCGACTTCGCGATCGACCTTGCCGCTGCGCTGACCAACATGGCGATTCCCATCAGCCGCGCGGCCGCGGAACTGGACACCTGGACCACTTTCGAGGCCGGCATGCTGGAGATCTCCGACGAGATCGGCGCGACCAGCAGCATGATGCCTCAGAAGAAGAACGCGACCATCTGCGAGCACCTGCGCTGGGCGATGGGGTCGATATCCGGCATGTACAACCAGCTGGCCACCGGCTGCCACGCGGTTCCCTACGGCGACGTGATGGAGGTCATGTTCATGCCCCGGGTCGCCGAGGAGCTCGCGGAGAAGGGGGCATGGATCTGCTCGCGGATGGCGACTCTCGCGAACAACCTGCAGGTCCACGAAGAGGTGATGCTCAAGCACGCCCGGGAGGGATTCTCCACCGCCAGTGAACTGGCCGCCGTGATCTTCCGCAAGAAGGAGGTCCCCTGGCGCGTGTGTCACGCGATCGTGGCAGGGACGGTGCGCCGCCTGGACGAGGCGGGCCTGACGGCCGCGGACATTGCTCCCGGCCTGGTCGACGAGGTGGCCGAGGAAGTGACCGGCGAGAAGCTGGGGCTTTCCGCCGGGGAGATCGCCGCCGCTACGGATCCAGTCGAGTTCGTGGCGGCGCACGACTCGCAGGGCGGCGTGGCTGCCGCGGAGGTCGAGCGGATGATCGCCGGGCGGCGGGGGCAGCTGAAGGCAGCCCGTGCGCGGCACGAACGGAGGCGGACGGCACTGGCGGAAGCCGACGCCCGGCTGGCAGCGGCGGTCGACGACCTGCTCCGGAAGGAGTAGCTGGCGAAACCCTGCGGCTGTCGCATGCCTTGCCAATAGAGTGGGTTCCAGCGGAAGTTGCGGTCTTCCGCGGCCGGCCCGAGACATGTGTATTTAGGGCTTGCGGATGCCGGGTGCTATGTGGAGAATCCCCATTCCGTGGCCGGCCTGGGCCGGATTCGGTTGACTAGTGGAAGCATGTCTCGGGAAGGGGGGACGCAATGGCTAAGCAGAAGGTCAAGAAGTCCAGGAAGACGCGCAAGACCTCAACGCCTAAGGCTAGCACCGCCAAGAAGGTACGCGCCAGGCGCGGCTCCGGTTCGGGTGCTACCCGCACGGCAGTCGCCAGGCAATTGGTAGCCGCCAATCAGGAACTCAAGGCCGTTTACGAGAGCGAGCACCAGTGGCGCCTGGATCTGCTCAAGGCCAACGAGGATCTCTCCCGCGAGACCGTTGCTGTCGAGTCCGAGGTTCGCAAGCTCCAGCAGGAAGGCCTGCAGCTCACCGGGAACCTTCGCGAACTGACCAAGCAGCGCGACGTTCTCCTCGGTGAAAACAAGAAGCTCACCGGCCAGCGCGAGACCCTCAAAGGCCAGCGCGATGCCGCACAGGCCAAGCGCGATGACCTGGAGGACTCGGTCGCCGAACTCTCTCGCGAAAACGAGTCGCTGACCAAGCACGCCAATTCTCTTGGCAAGGAAGCGGCCAAGCTCAAGGCCGACGTTGAACGGCTCGAGGCGCTGCGCAAGGACTACCTCAGTCAGATCGCCAAGTTCCGTTCCGCCAAGTCCAAGTTGGTCGACGGCTAGCCGCTGGCTGCTCTTGGGTAGCGGCGCCGCTCCCGAGAGGGGCGACGTCTCTTTCAGGTGAGTCGATACGCTAGCGGGGGGTCGTGCATTCCATGGCCGATTCGCAGGGCAAGACTACAGCCAGACGCCTGATGAAGCGGGCGACCAGCCTGGTCGAGTCGCTGCAGGAGTCGGGTGCCGACGTATCGGATCTTCTCGCCCGCCTGGCCACCGCCAACGACGATTTCGCTGCCGGCCGGTACCGCGAGGCCGAGATGCTGTCCGAAGAGGTGGTGGTAATCGCTAACGCGATGCGGCATCCCGGCGGAGGTGGGCGGCGCGCCAAACCCCCGGGCGAGCTCTCGCCGCGACTCATGCGTGCGGTCGGCGGAGAGATCCGTGCGGCGGTGAAGTCGCTGGTCGAGGGTCGCAAGCTGGAAACCCGCGTTCGCCGGCTGGCGCGCGAGGTGGCAAAGGGGGTTGTCGAGCGCGAGCGCGCCCGGGCGCAGCGCGCCGCATCGAAGCTGGGGCGCGAGGAGGCACGCCGGGCCTGCGAGGAGCTCTCAGGGCGGATCGACATTGACGGGCGCCTTGCCGGGTTGCTGTCGGGACGCGAACTCGGCGAACGCATCGCCGCCCAGATCGCCGAGGCAATTGCCGCGGTTCCCGACGAGGAGAAGGTGCGCCTCGTGGCGGAGGAATCAGCGCGCCGGGCGATCTTCAGCGAGGAGCTGGCGGCGGTCGTGGGGGAAGCGGTTGAACGCGGCCTCCAGGAGAACCCGCCGCCCGGTCGCGAGGAGATCGAGGCCTGCGCGCTCGAGCTCGTGCGCCGCGAAGTTGGCGGCGATGATATTGCGAAGGCGATCCGTGAGGCGGCGCGGGCGGTCGCCGGGGAGGTGGTCGGCGCGCGGGGCTTCCAGACCCGGGATCAGGTGCGCGACGAGGCCCGCCGCGTTGCCGGCGAGGTCTTCGCCAAACTGCTTGAGGCCTCGGGCACGCGCGAGCACTTCTCCGAGCTTGCCGCCGACTGTGCCCGCGAAGTGGTCGAGGAGGTACCCCGGCTTTCGGCCGAAGATGCCGAGAAGATCGCGGCGAGTGCGGTTTCAGAGGGATTCGAGAGATCCTTCGGTCCCGCGTTGCAGCTCTGGCTGGACGAAGAGGCTTTCGTTTCCCGGGTCAGGAGACTGGCCGGCGAGACCTCTTCTGCGTTGATCGAAAGCCGCCTGCCGGAGGCGGTGGGCGGCCTGCCGGACGAGGCGCGCGTGCGTGAGCTGGCCGCCGAGGCCGGCTCGGAGGCCCTGGAGAGCAGACGGCTGACGGAGCGCATTCGCGAGGCGTTTGAGGAGCTGCAGCGCGAGAATCCGCCGCCGACCTGGGAGGAGATCGAGAACTGCGCGCTTGGCAGGCTGCGTACCGAGCTGGGCGGCGCCAGGATAGATCAGGCGGTCGCGGCTATCGCCCGCAGCGCGGCGGATGCGGCCCTGTCCGAACGTGACTTGGTCTCCGTCGAAGATGCCCGAAAGCTGGCGGAAGAGGCCGCCGGGGCGGTGGCGGTATCAAGCGAGCAAATCGCGTCCATTGCCGCCGGCATGGACGCCGAGCTGGCCGCCGCGATTCCGGGCGAGGGGCGGGTTCGTGAACTGGCCTCGGCGGTCGCGAGCGAACTCGTAGCCGAGGCAATTGCCCAGAGGCCGGACGAAGAGGCGCTGCGGTCCCTGGCCGCCGGGGTGGCCGAGGAGAAGCTCTCTTCCGCGCTTGGCGGGGTCCCGGACGAGGATCGCGTCAGGGAGCTGGCGAGCCAAATCGCCGCCGGCCGGGACGCCGAGCTGGCCACCGCGATTCCGGGCGAGGAGCGTATTCGGGAACTGGCCTCGGCGGTCGCGAGCGAAATTGTAGCCGAGGCGATTGCGAAGGGGCCGGACGAAGATGCGCTGAGGTCCCTGGCTGCGGGAGTTGCCGATGAGCGGGTCTCTTCGGCGCTGGGCCGCCTGCCAGACGAGGCCGGGGTGCGCTCAATCGCCGAGTCCGTCGTGCGCGAGGCCGTGCTTGGCGAAGAACGGGTGCGCGAGATCGCGCTGGGCGCGGCGGACGAGAAGGGCGCGGAACTGCGTGCGGGCATGCTCGACGAGGAGCGCGCCCGGGAGGTTGCCGCCCGGGTGGTACAGGAACGGGTGGCCGAGGCGGTGGGCGGCCTGCCGGACGAGGACCAGATCAAGGCGCTTGCGGCCGGGATCGTTGCCGAGCGCATCTCCGAGGCTGTTGGGGACATTCCCGACGAGCAGCGCATTCGCGCCATTGCCGGCGAGGTCGCCGAGTACAGCATGGAGCGGGCCTCCGCAGCGATCCTCGACGAGAACCAGGTGCGCGCGCTGGCCGAGGAGGTCTGCGCCCGGCAGGGGCTCGACGCCGACGCGGTTCGGACGATTGCGGCCGGAGTCTTAGCGGAGCGAAGCTCGGGTGCCGTCAGCGAGGAACATGTCCGCGGGCTGATCGAGGAGAAGCTTGCGGGCCTGGTCGGCGAGGAGCGAGTCGGTCAAGTCGTCGACGAGCGGATAGCCGGCCTGGTGGGCGAAGAGCGCGTGCGGGAGCTGGTCGAGGAGCGGCTTGGCAGCAAGGTCGGTGAACAGCAGGTGAACGATCTCGTTTCCCGGAGGGTCGAGGGCTTCGTCGGAGAGGAGCGCGCTCGCGAACTGGCCGAGCGCGTGGCCCGGGAGCAGGCCGAGGCCGCGGTTGCCGGCCTGCGCGAGGAGTTGCCCGGCGAAGAGGGCATCCGCGAACTGGCTGCCGCTGTCGCCGAGGAGAAGAGCAGGGACGCGGTCAGGGGCTTGCCCGGCGAGGAACAGGTTTGCGAACTGGCCTCGCGAATAGCCGGCGAGGCGGTGCGCGAGGGCCTGGGGACCGCGCTGGCGGAGATGCTCGGCGGCGAGGAATTCGAGAACCGGGTTCGCGAGCTGACCGACCGCGTTGTCGAGAAGCGCCTGGGGGCAGTAAAGGATCGGCTCGCCGAGGTCATACCCGGCGAAGAGAAGATCCTGACCGTGGCCAGCGGCGCCGTTGAGGAGCGCCTGAACGAGGCGCTGGCGGCGCTGGAACGCGGTCTTGAGGACCGAACGGGGCGGGAGTAGGGTGCCGGAGATGGCCAACGAGACTTTCCAGCAACGAGTTCAGCAGGCGCTGCAGCAGATCCTCGATCGGATTCCCAGCGACGACCGTGTCCGGGATCTGGCCGGCGAGGTCTTCCGCGAGAGGCTGTCCGGCACCGTGCTGGCCGGGTTCATCAAGGATGTGCTCGAGAAGCTGCTGGCCAGCAGGGGGTTGCCGGAGGGCGAAGAGCTCAAGAAGCAGGTGGCCGAACAGGTAGCCGGCAGTCTGGACGCCTTTGATTTCTCCTCGGTGGCCCGGGACGCGGCCCGGCAGGTCGTGGATAAGTCCCTGGCCGAAAGCGGCCTGGTATCGGAAGACGACCTGGCGGCCCGGTTCGAAGCGCTTCCCGGGGCGCCGGATCACGGCCCCGAGATCGAGGCGCTGCGCGCCGAGATCCAGGCGCTGCGCGAGGCGATGCCGGAGCCGGTCGGCACCGACGAACTCGAGAAGCGCGTGGAGACGCTGGAGAGCGGGCAGGCCGAGGTTCGCAGTGCCACCCGCGATGCGGGCGCGGCACTCGAGGAACTGCGCGCGGCACACGCCGAAAGCAGCTCGGCGATTGTTGCGGCCTCCGACGTTCCTGACGAAGACAGGATCCGTGAGCTGGCCCGGGAGGCGGCTGGCCAGGTCCTGGCCGACGCTCCCGTCCCCGAAATGGAGGCTCACCTCGACGAAGAGAAGATTCGCGAATTGGTGGCCGCGGAAACCGGCAGGGCGGTGGCCGATCGCCTGAATACCGCGCTGGAGAGTTACACCAGCTCGGAGGCCCTCTCGGACCGGATTGCGGAGATCGCCCTTTCAACTGCGGGACCGTCCGACGAAGAGACAGCCGCGCACGTAAGGGAACTGGTCGACGGCGTGGTTTCCGATCGAGTGCGCGCGGTGGTCGAGGAACAGCTGACCGGCGAGAGCATTGCCGCGCAGTTGCAGGCGGCTGTCGGCACCGCGGTCGCAGAGCGGCTGGGCAAGGCCCTGGAGGCCTACACCAGTTCCGAGGCGCTGGCGGCGCGCATCGACGAGGTGGTTGGCGGTTCGATAGGGAAGTCGGTTACTGAGCATCTGGCCTCCGGGGAGTTCGAGGAGAAGATCCGAGCTCTGGCACCCGCAGCGGACCAGGCAGACGAGTTCGGCCGGGAGATCGCCGCGTTGCGCGCGGAGTTGGACGGCAGGCTCGCCGGCCTGGTCGGCGACGAGCGCTTCGGCGCCCTGGAGTCGGCACAGCAGGAAATGCGCGCGCTTCTCGACGAGCTGAAGACGGCTGCGGTGCCGGCGGCCGTTGACTCTGCGCGGAGGCTCGACAAGCTGGAAGAGGCGCTGGAGACTCTGCCGGCGTATCTCCAGGGGACGGCCCGGATATACCAGCGGCTCAACGGGCTTGAGAAGAGCCTGGAGCGTATGCCGCAACCCGATCAGGTCGATGAGGAGATCAGAGAGTTGCGCAGGCAGGTGGCCAGCACCGCCGAGAAGATATCCGACATGCCCGCGCCCCAGACCGTGCGGGAGATGGCCGAGTCGGCGCTGGCCGACACGCTGGCACATATCGACCGGCTCGAGGCCGAGCACAGCGAGGGCCGGGCCGGCGAGCACCTGCGGGAGCTTGTTCGCCGCGAGGTCGAAGCCGCGGGCGGGGGCGGCGACGGTGGAGAGGCCCTGGGTCGCGAGGAGGTGGCGCGGCTCGTCGGCGGCCTGATGGACACGCCGCAGTTCGCCGAGAAGGTCCGGGCGCTGGTGCCGGCATCCGAGGGCGCCGGAGACCCGGGCGCGGACCTTGATGCAATACTGATGTCGCCCGAACTCACCGAACGCATCAAGCACGTGGCCGCGGCCGAGGGCAGCGGCGGTTTCGACCTTGTTGAGCTGCGCGAACAGGTCGAGAGGCAGGTGAAGGAGGGTATTGCCGACATGCTCCACACCGGCGACCTCAAGGCCGAGCTGGGCTCGCTGGTCAGCAAGGGTATCAAGGCGGCGCAGCACCAGGAGCTGACCAGCACGCGCATGCTGCGTCTCAAGGACGTGCAGGCGGCTACCGACCCGGACAAGGTCCAGGCCGCGGTGCCGGAGGAGCAGGTGGACGAGCTCCTGCAGCGAATCGTCAGCAGCGACGATTTCAAGGTGGCCATTGACGATCGTTTCCGGACTATGCTGGACTACATAAAGGCCGACGTGATTCCCAAGCAGGTGAAGAAGCACTTGGCAGATTCCCGGGGAGAGAGCGGCTGACGGGGCGGGCTGCCGTGCGGCGCGGCCTGCCGTTTCTCCCGGGGGGTTCGGCGCGAATGGGTTTTACAGCCCGGGCAAGGGCTGTAGAATAGCGTTGTTTCAGGGAGCGGCTCTTGGGACCAGTGCCGAGCTGGATGATGCGCGCTCCGGCGGACGACAGAGGGTAGAGGGAGCCTGGGATGGACACTAGCGAGCTTCGGGAAGCCACCGGACAGGCCGAGGCGGCCGGGACCAATGCCGAGCAGGTCTTCCGCCAGCAGGTCGAGGAACTGGCCGTAGACATCGCCGCCAGCGTTTCTCCGGATCGCATCAAGAAGGCCGTCGCTGCAGCCCTGACACATGTTCCCGGCGATGACGTTGCCCGGCCCCTCAGCGGCGAGGACCTCGCCAAACGCATGGAGAGCGTCTTCGCCCAGCACCTGGTGACCGACGAGTTCGCTCAGCGCGTGTCGCAGCTGGCCGGCGAGGTCGCCGGCGAATTGCTGGGGGCCCACGTCGAGCAGGCCCTGAAGGAATACGAGTCCAGCGAGGCCTTTAGCGGCAGGGTCGGGGACATCGCGGCGGCCACAGCCGGTGATCTGGTCAGCGAGAAGCTCGCCGGGCCGGAACTCGTTTCCAGGGTCCGCGGGACCGCCGAAGAGGTGGTTGCCGAGAAGCTGCAGACCGCGATCCCGGAAGCGCTGGCCGGCGTGCCCGACGAGGCCGCGGTTCGCGAGGCGGCCGGATCGGCGATGAACGATGCGATCAAGGGAGACGATCTCGCCCTGGTGATCAGGGAGATTGCCAGCAGGGTCATTGCCGAGAATCCGCCGGTTGATCCCCAGGAGATTGCGAGTTCGGCGGCGGAAGGCGTGAGCGGAGCGGTCGAGGAGGCGCTTGCAGCCAGGCTCGACCCGGCAATAGGCGAGAAGCTCGCGGCGGCACTGGCGGACTTCGCCGCTTCCGATGAGCTGGCCGCGGCCATTTCCACGAAGGTCGAGGCCGGCGTGGCCCCCGCCCTGCAGGCAGCCAGCGAGGCCGTGGGGGCCGAACAGTTGGAGGGCGTCACCTCCGAACTCAGGGAGGCGCAGTCCCGCGTGCAGGAGTCGCTGGGCGGGCTCAGCGAACGGGTGGACGGGGTGGCTTCGTCCCTGGACGCGGCCCGGGAGGAGTTCGAGCGCAAGCTGGCCGGAGAGATCGGTCGCGCCCTCGAGGGCCAGGTCTCCGGCGATGAGTTCGATTCCAGGGTCAAGGCCCTTGCGGGCGAGGTTGCCGCCGAGGTGGTCTCGGCATCCGTGGCCGAGAAGCTGGCCGGCGTTCCCGACGCCGATCAGGTTCGGGCGGCTTCCCGGGAAGTGGCCCGGGAAGTCCTTGACGAAGGCGTCGGCCAGAAGCTGGCGGAGTTTCCCGATGCCGAGCAGGTCCGCGCTACGGCGCGCGAAGTGGCCGCGGGCATCGTCGCGGAGACCGTCAGCGAGAAGTTGCAGGACGTTCCTGACGCCGGGCAGGTTCGCGCTACGGCGCAGGAAGTGGCCGAGGAAGTCGTTGCTCGGATCGTTGAGGAGAAGCTGCAGGACGTTCCCGATGCGGAACGGATGCGCAGCACGGCGCGCGAGATAGCCGCGGGCATCGTCGCGGAGACCGTCAGCGAGAAGCTCTCAGACCTGCCAGATGAGGCTCGAATCCGCGAGTTGGCCCGGGAAGTCGCGACCGAGTGTGCAGGGCCGGTGGCCGAGGAGAAGGTCAGTGCCGCGCTGGCCACTCAGCTGGATTCCGAGGAACTTGCCGAGCGGATTACCAGGGTCGCGCGCGAGGTATCGGCGGATCTGCTCGGCGCCCGGGTGAGCAAGCTGGAGGACGAGGTCGAGCAACGCGTCAGCAGGGAGGACCTGCGCTCCGAGTTGGAGCCGGTTCTGGCCAAGGCCGGTGAAGCCGTCGGCGCCGCGGAACTCGAAGCCAGGGCCGGACAGTTCGAGGCCGCCGCCGCCGAGATCAAGAAACAGGCGTCGGAACTGGCAGATGCCCTTGAAGCCGTGAAGTCCGGCAGCGCCGAAAACAGCGGCAAGCTGAGCGAGGTCGGCGAGCAGGTCAAGGCCCTCGGCGAGAGCGTTGAAGCCGTGGCAGCTTTCATTGAGGACACCGGCATTCTCAACCAGCGCCTGAGCAGGCTGGATCTCAGCCTCGAGCGCCTCACCCCCGCGGAGCAGGTAGACGACCAGATCCAGAGTCTCTACCAGGAGGTGGCCGCCGCCGCCGAGAAGTTCCAGAATCTGCCGGCGGCCGAGAAAGTCAAGGGCGCGGCCAAGAACGCGCTGGAGCACGCCCTCAAACACCTTCAGGCCGTGGAGGCCGAGCAGGCCGAGAAGACCTCCGAGCAGCGCCTGCGGCAGATCGTGCGCGAGGAGACCGGCGGCTTCGATCGCGACGAGCTCAACGCGCGCATCGACGAGAAGATCAAGGAGGTGGTCGTCGAGATGATCCGCAGCGGCGACCTCCAGGACCAGATCAAGGGACTTGTGCGACGCAGCACCGAGCAGCGCCCGGTGCCGGCGGCCGCCCCGGCCAAGCTTGATGCGGGCGAAGTGCTCAAGGAGATGGTCGACAACGACGACTTCAAGATCGCTCTGGACGAGCGTTTCCGGACCATGCTGGACTACCTCAAGAACGACGTGATGCCCCGGCAGGTCAAGAAGATCCTCAAGGAGCAGGCCGGCGGGTAGCCGTGTCCCTGTCCCCCCGCGTCGCAGAGATCATCACCGAGCTCGAACTCCGGCCGCATCCCGAGGGCGGCTGGTTCCGCGAAACGTATCGCTCGGAGATGAAGGTTCGCTCGCCGCAGGCCGGCGCGGAGCGCAGCGCGATTACCGACATCCACTTCCTGCTTTCCGGCGGTGAGATCAGTCGCTTTCACCGCGTGCTTCACGACGAGATCTGGAACTACTGCGAGGGCGCCCCGCTCATTCTGCACCTGGCAGTGCCCGACGGCGCCTTCACCGGGAGCGTGACCCTCGGCAGCCGAGGAGAGGGCCGGGCGCTCAAGCACGTCGTGCCCGCCGGCCACTGGCAGGCTGCCGAGACCGCCGGCGAGTACACGCTGGTCAGCTGCGCGGTGGCCCCGGGGTTCGACTTCGCGGATTTCGGTTTCCTGCGGGACGCGGCAGAGCAATCGGCGAAACTGAGGCAGTCGGCGCCGGACCTGGCGCGGTTGGTATAGGAGAGCCCGTCCGACCGGGCACCGACGCCCGACTTGACAAAAGGCGCAGCTTAGTGTAGCACGAACACTAAGAAAGGCGGGTGTCACATGCTGAATGCCCTGTATCGGCCATCGCTGGCTCTCCTGACCGACCTGTACCAGTTGACCATGGCTCAAGGCTACTGGAAGGACTCCAGGGCCGGGATGGAGGCCTGCTTCCACCTCTTCTTCCGCAAGAACCCCTTCAAGGGCGGGTTCACCATTTCTTGCGGGTTGGGTTCGGTAGTCGAGTACGTCGAGAACTTTCGGTTCGCCCCTGAAGACGTCGAGTACCTTGGTTCGCTGTGCGGCAACGACGGAGCGGCGCTCTTCGCGCCCGGCTTCCTCGAGTACCTCGCGAAGCTGGAGATGGCCCTGGACGTTGAGGCGATTCCCGAAGGGACTGTCGTATTTCCGCACGAGCCGCTCGTCCGGGTTACGGGGCCGCTGGTCCAGTGCCAACTGATGGAAACGCCGTTGCTCAACCTGGTCAACTTCCAGACGCTGATCGCCACCAAGGCCGCCCGGGTGTGCATGGCCGCGCGCGGCGAGCCGGTGCTGGAGTTCGGGCTGCGTCGTGCGCAGGGAATAGACGGGTCGCTGTCGGCCAGCCGCGCGGCCTACATCGGCGGCTGTGCGGGGACCAGCAACGTGCTCGCCGGCCGGTTCTTCGGCATCCCGGTCAAGGGCACCCACGCGCACAGCTGGGTGATGTGTTTCGACGAGGAGCTCGAAGCCTTTAAGGCCTACGCCAGGGCGATGCCCAACAACTGCGTCTTCCTGGTCGACACCTACGACACGGTGCAAGGCGTGAAGAACGCCATCGAAGTAGGCAATTGGTTGCGCGGTGAAGGCCACGAGATGGTCGGCGTGCGCCTGGACTCAGGCGACCTGGCCTGGCTGAGCATCGAGGCGCGCCGGCTGCTTGACGAGGCCGGTTTCGAGAAGGCGGCCATCGTGGCCAGCAACGACCTCGACGAGAGCATCATCACCAGCCTCAAGGACCAGGGCGCGCGCATAGGCGTCTGGGGCGTCGGCACCAAGCTGGCCACCGCCTACGACCAGCCGGCGCTGGGCGGGGTCTACAAGCTTTCGGCGATTCGCGAGGCGGGGGGAGCTTGGCAGTACAAGGTCAAGCTTTCCGAGCAGGTGGTTAAGGTCTCCAACCCTGGCAGGCTTCAAGTCAGGCGCTACCTCGACGAACGCGGCGCGGTGGCCGACGCGATCTACGACCAGGGGACCGACATGAGCGGCAGCTGCACTATTGTCGACCCCATGGACCCCACCCGGCGAAAGGATGTCTCGGCCGGGGCGAAGGGCGAAGACCTGCTTATACCGCTTTTCCGCGGTGGGAAGCGCGTGCACGATCCGGCTTCGATCTCCGAGGCGCGCCAGCGCTCCGCGGCGCAGCTGGAGCTCTTCCACAGTGGGGTCAAGCGCCTCACCAATCCACACAAGTACCCGGTGGGGCTGGAGAAGACGCTCTTTGAGCTCAAGCAGCAGCTGATCTTAAGTGCGCGGGGCATAGACTCTTAGCCCGAGCCCGAGCCCGAGCCCGTGCCGGCCTCGCAGAAATCCCGGAAAGGCCCCTTGACATAGTGTGGGTATGACACCATACTTCGTGTAGCAGGGACACGAAGGAGGAGGCAATGGCTCACACTTACGAATTCCCCCGCGCGGCGTTGACCGTGGACTGCGTGGTCTTCGGCCTGGACGACGAGGACCTGAAGGTCCTGCTCATCCAGCGCGGAATGGACCCCTTCGAGGGGAAATGGGCGTTGCCCGGCGGCTTCGTGCGCCTCGAAGAAACGCTGGAAGAAGCCGCGCTGCGCGAGCTGGAGGAGGAGGCTGGTCTGACCAAGGTCTTTCTCGAGCAGCTCTTCACTTTTGGAACGGTGGATCGCGACCCGCGCGAGAGGGTGGTGACCGTGGCCTACTACGCGCTTGTGAACATCCGCGACCACCGCGTGCAGGCGGCCACCGACGCGTGCGACGCTGCCTGGTTCGCGGTCAGCGACACACCCACGCTGGCCTTCGACCACGAGGAGATTCTGGAGGTGGCCCTGGCGCGGCTCAAGGGCAAGGTGCGCTACCAGCCCATCGGCTTCGAGCTCCTGCCGCGGAAGTTCACCCTGCGCCAGCTGCAGCACCTCTACGAGACGGTGCTCGAGCGGGAGATCGACAAGCGCAATTTCCGCCGCAAGGTGCTGAGCATGGACCTGCTGATCGAGACCGACGAGATCGAACAGGACGTGGCCCACCGCGCCGCGCGGCTCTACCGCTTCGACGAAGCGAAGTACAGGAAGCTCGCGAAGCAGGGCTTCAACTTCGAGCTCTGACGGGGAGGCGACAGATGAGGGCGTTAGTGATTGTCGACATCCAGAACGACTTCTGTCCGGGCGGCTCGCTGGCTGTCGCCGACGGCGATGCGGTGGTGGCGGTGGCCAATCGCCTGGCTGCTTCCGGCAAGTTCGACGTGGTCGTGGCCACCCAGGACTGGCATCCGGCCGACCACGGCAGTTTCGCGAGCAACCACGAGGGACGAGAGCCGGGGCAGGTCGTGGACCTCGCCGGCCTCCAGCAGATCCTCTGGCCCGACCACTGCGTGCAGAACTCCCGCGGCGCGGAGTTCCACCCGGAACTCGACGCGTCCCAGATCGAGAAGGTCTTCCAGAAGGGCACTGATCGCGAAGTGGACTCCTACAGCGGCTTCTTCGACAACGCCCGCAGGAACTCGACGGGCCTGGGCGACTTCCTCAGGGAGGGGGGCGTCGAGCAGGTCTACGTATGCGGTCTGGCCACCGACTACTGCGTGAAGTTCACGGCGCTGGACGCCGTCGATCTCGGCTTCAGCACCTTCCTGGTCGAGGACGCCTGCCGGGGCGTGGAGCTTAAGCCCGGAGACGTCACCGCGGCGATCGATGAGATGAAGGCCAAGTGCGTGAGCGTCGTGCGCAGTGACGAGATCGCGAAGTGAGGAATGAGTGATGCATCTCGAGACCCAGGCATACAGCGAACAGGTCAAGCGATGGCCAGGAACCGGCCAGCACATCCTGGCTCAGTTCACTGACAACATGGTCGTCGTCTACCAGGCTTACCGGCCGGCGATCGGGCGTTTCGCTGCCGAGCACGGTTACTTCGGGGGCGAGTTCGGCTACGGGCGTATGAGTTGGATCAAGCCGAACTTTCTCTGGATGATGCACCGCTGCGGGTGGGGCACGAAGAAAGGTCAGGAGGTCACGCTGGCGGTCCGGTTGAAGCGCGAAGGTTTCGACCGGATTCTCGAAGCCGCTGTGCACTCCAGTTTCGTACCTGAGGTCTACGAGAGCAAGGAGTGTTGGATGAGGACCGTCAAGAATTCCGACGTGCGCCTGCAGTGGGATCCCGACCACGATCCCTACGGCGGCAAATGCGAGCGTCGGGCGATCCAATTGGGCCTGCGACGGAAGGCGCTGGGTTCCTACGGGCGCCAGTGGATCGTAGACATAGATGACATCTCCGGCTTTGTGCGGGAGCAGCGCGAGCATGTGACCGCAAGACAGCTGGACAGGCTGGTTACTCCGCGCGAGAGAGTCTATCCGGTGAAGGAGGCTGAAGTCCGCAGGCAGCTCCAGCTGACAGAGACATGTGCAACATGAACAGGAAGCAGCGCACCAGGCTCAGCAAGCGACTGAGCTACGTCCTCAGACACCGGCCCGACAGCGTGGGCCTGGAGCTCGACGCCGGCGGGTGGGTGGCCGTCGAGGAGTTGCTCGCCGCACTGGGCCGGGGCGGACGCGGGGTCTCGCGCGCGGAGCTCGAGGAAGTGGTGCGCACCAACGAAAAGCAGCGCTTCGCCCTGAGCGAGGACGGCCTGCGCATTCGCGCTAGCCAGGGGCACTCGGTCGACGTGGAGCTGGGTCTGGAACCGGTCGAGCCGCCGGAGTTGCTCTACCACGGGACGGTGGAGCGCTTCCTGGATTCCATCCGGCGTGAGGGCATCGCCAGGGGCAACCGGCACCACGTGCACCTCTCGCCGGACGTCGAGACCGCGGAGAAGGTCGGCGGCCGGCGGGGGAGGCCGGTGATCCTGGTCGTGGAGGCGCGGCGGATGCACGCTGCCGGGTTGCGGTTCTTCGTCTCCGCCAACGGCGTGTGGCTGACCGAGCACGTGCCGGCGGCGTACGTGCGTCTTCCGGAAGGGGAGGGCAAGTCGTGAACGCTCCGAATCTGCCCGCAGGTCACGCCGAGCGCATGGAGCGCGTACGGCTCTGCCTCGACGGGCTGAGCGTGGGCGACGCGTTCGGCGAGCGGTTCTTCAGGACGGACGTGCTCGAGGTCGTGGAGCGACGAGAGGTGCCGAGCCCACCGTGGTACTACACCGACGACACGGTCATGGCGCTGGGCATAGCCGAGGTGCTCGGTCTCTACGGGCGAATCGAGCAGGACGAGTTGGCCCGGGTCTTCGCCGAGCGCTACGCGGCGCAGCCCGACCGGGGTTACGGACCGGGAGCCAGGAACGTGCTTGGCGCCATCGGCGGAGGGCTTCCCTGGCGGACAGTGTCCGGGGCGGTCTTTAACGGGCAGGGATCGCTGGGCAACGGCAGCGCCATGCGCGTGGGGCCGGTGGGCGCGTACTTCGCCGGGGAACCGGAGGCGGTCGTCGAGAACGCGCGCCTCTCCGCGGAAGTGACTCACGCACACTCGGAGGGCGCCGCCGGGGCGATTGCCGCGGCAGTGGCCGCCGCGACCGCCTGGGGGCTCCGCGATTCGGCGGGGCCGGATGTCGGGAGCCAGATACTCGGCGCGGCGATCGCCAATACTTCGCACAGCCAGGTGCGCGCGGGACTGGAGCAGGCCGCGGAGATCCCGCTGGAGAGCGACGTGTCCGAAGCCGCCATGCGCCTGGGCAACGGCAGTCGGGTGACCTGTCCCGATACCGTTCCGTTCTGCGTGTGGTGCGCGGCGAAGTTCCTGCGCGACTACCAGGCGGCGATGTGGGCGACGGTATCGGTCCTCGGGGACATCGACACCAACTGCGCGATAGTCGGTGCGATCGTCGCGGGGGCCGCCGGCCGGGAGGGGATTCCGGCCGACTGGATCGCAGCGCGCGAAGAGCTGAACATGTGAGAGGAGGTGGCCGATGCTCGGTTTCAGAACGGTAACCAGGGGCCAGAGGGTGGCGGTGTGGAACCTGCGCGGCGAGGTCCGGGTGATCGACGGGCCGGCGCGTCCCTTCCTCTTCCGCGAGAGAATCCAGTGGCTCAGGCGATACAGCGCCACCAGCGGCGAGTACCTGGTGGTCCGCTACAAGGACGGGCGCAGCGAGCACCTCAACGGCCCCGTCGAGATCTGGGAGGACCCGGTGGGTCACGAGGCGGTCGACGTGCGCAAGTGTCTGCACGTCAACGCCAACGAGGTGATCGTCGTCTATCGCCGCAACGGGGGCAGGGTCGAGCGGCGGGTGGTGAAGGGACCGGCGTTGTTCATGCCCAGCGCGGAGGAGTGGTTGCACCAGTTCAGCTGGCACGGTACCAATCCCCGGGGCGGGCACAGGAAGGTGGCGCACGCGCTGCAGTTCGAGAAGCTCTGGACGATTCCGGACCAAACCTACTTCGACGTTGAGAGCGTGCGCACCGCCGACGACGCGCTGCTGACCGTGAAGCTGATGCTCTTCTTCGAGTTGGTCGATATCGAGAGGATGCTGGACCAGACCCACGACCCCATCGCCGACTTCATAAATGCGGTCAGCGCCGACGTGATCGATCTCGTGGCCGGGCTGAGCTTCGAGGCCTTCAAGGATCGCACCGAGGCGCTCAACGATCTGGAAACCTACGGGCAGTTGACGGCACGGGCGGAGCGCATCGGCTACCGCATCAACAAGGTGGTCTACCGGGGCTACCATGCCAACGACAAACTGCAGACCATGCACGACGGGGCTATCGAGTCCCGCACGCGGCTGCAACTGGAGGCCGAGACCGAGCGCCAGGCCCAGGAGCTTGAGGACATGAAGCTGGAGCGCGAGGCCTCGCGTTCCGAGCAGCGCCGGGCGATGGAGCTGGCCGACCTCGAGCACCGCAACGACCTGCGCCGCAGGGAACACGCGGAGCAGCTTCGAGAGAAGAAGCTCGACGTCGACGCGGATATCGACGCGCGTCGGCGCCGGGATGAGCTCACGCTGGAAAAGCAGCGCGCCCAGAACGCCGAACGGGCCGTGTTCCTCGAGCAGGTGCGCGGCATGGAGGTCGATCTCACCCGGTACCTGGTGGCCCAGTACCAGAACCCGGACCAGCTCATTCGCGTCGAAGGCAAGGGCGAGGGCAGGGCGCAGTTGCACCTGCATAACGGGTAGCAGGCCGTTGAAGGACGGCCTGCAGAGTACGAGAAAGGAGTGAGTAGAAAGGAGAGTCGTGGAATCTTTCACATGGGTAAATGCAGGGCGCGAGATTGCGGCGCTTGCCTTTCCTGCGGCCTACTCTCTCCTATCTCCTTTCTCAGGCGTGTTTCACTGCGAGGCTGGCGATCGCGATCGAGAGTGTTGAGCCCGCACGGTACGGAGGAAGTGAGATGACATCAGGGCAAGAGCCGCAGGTCCTCTTCGAGGGCAAGTACCTCCGCCTCTTACGCAAAGGGAAGTGGGAGTTCGTCGAGCGGACCGGGTCCACGGGGATCGTGGTGCTGGTGCCCCTGACGGAGAATGGCGAGCTGGTGCTCGTGGAGCAACTCAGGCCACCTATCGGCAAGCAGGTGATTGAGTTGCCCGCCGGCCTCGTCGGCGACATACAGGGCGCCGAGGACGAGGACCTGGAGGTCGCCGCGCGGCGGGAGCTTCTCGAGGAGACCGGTTATGAAGCCGGCGATCTTGAACTGCTCACCGAGGGACCGATCTCCGCGGGGTTGAGCACCGAGATCATCACCGTTTACCTCGCCCGCGGTGTGAAGAAGGTCGGTCCCGGCGGCGGCGACGACAGCGAGGATATCATCTTCCACGCCGTGCCGCTCTCCGAAGTCGGCGAGTGGCTGGCCGAGAAAGAGAGCCAGGGCATCCTCGCCGACGCCAAGGTCTACTCGGGGCTTTACTTTGCGATGAAACACAAGGAGACCTCGTGAGCATCATCGAGGTGGTCGCAGTCGTTTTCGGGTTGGTCTGCGTGTGGCTTACCGTCCGGGAGAACATATGGTGCTGGCCCACCGGCCTGGTCATGGTCGCGCTCTACATCGTGATCTTCCTGCGAGCCAAGCTGTACTCGGATATGGGGCTGCAGGTCGTCTACGTCTTCATGCAGATCTACGGTTGGTACAACTGGTTGCACGGCGGCAAGGACAAGGGTGAGTTGAAGGTTACGCGCATGACCCGAGTCGGGATCATCTTGTGGAGCATCGTGGGGATATGCGGGACGGCAGGCCTGGGCTTCGTGATGGACACCTACACGGATGCCAGCCTGGCCTACTGGGACGCCGCCACAACCGTGCTCAGCCTGATCGCGCAGTGGCTCATGGCCAAGAAGCTGCTGGAGTCCTGGGTGGTCTGGATCATAGTGGACGTGCTCTGCGTGGGGGTCTACACGGTCAAGGGGTTGTACCTGACGACCGGGCTGTACGCGATCTTCCTGGGACTGGCGACGGCGGGGCTGCTGACATGGCGAAAATCATACCTCAAGACGCAACCGGCATGATCCTGGGCAAGTTCATGCCCCCGCACCGGGGGCACCGCTACCTGGTGGATTTCGCCAGGAGCTACGTGCAGCACCTGACCGTGCTGGTGTGTTCGATCGAATCCGAGCCCATCCCCGGCGAACTGCGCTTCGCCTGGGTCCGCGAGTTGTTCCCGTACGTGGAGGTGCTCCACGTAACCGACGAGAATCCTCAAGAACCGGTCGATCATCCCGACTTCTGGCGCATCTGGCGGGAGACGATCGCCCGGGCCATGCCGCGGCTTCCTGGATGCGTCTTCACCTCGGAGAGCTACGGTGAGAAGCTCGCCGAGGTCCTGGGTGCCAGGCACGTGCTGGTCGATCCCGGCCGCGAGCTCGTTCCGATATCGGCCAGCAGGATACGTGAAGATCCGCTGGGCAACTGGCGGTACATACCGGAGTGCGTGCGTCCGTACTTCGCCCGGCGCGTATGCATTTTCGGGCCGGAGTCAACCGGTAAGAGCACGCTGGTGCGCGATCTGGCCCGGCACTACGACACCGTCTTTGCCGGCGAGTACGCCCGGCCATTGCTTGCTCCCAAGGACGGAGTCTGCCATCCCGAAGACATACCGCTCATCGCCAGAGGCCAGGCCGCCTCAGAAGACGCACTGATGCGGCAGGCCAACCGAGTGCTTTTCTGCGACACAGACCTGCTGACCACCACGATCTGGAGCGAGGTGCTCTTCGGCGACTGTCCCGAATGGATACGCGCCGAAGCTGAACGTCGCGAGTATGACCTCTATCTGCTGACCGACATCGACGTTCCCTGGGTGGATGATGCGCAGCGATACCTGCCCAACGAACGCGAGGCGTTCATGGAAAGCTGCGTCCTGGCACTGGAATCACGGGGGCGGCCTTACCGCCGGATCCGCGGCAGTTGGGACGCGCGCATGGAGTCGGCCTGTGCGGCGGTCGACGAACTGCTCGATCGGCGGCCCGGAAAGGACAACGGATGAGGCGCCGTCCTGGATCAGGTCGTTAATAGCCAACAGGTGACACCAGTGCCTATTGACGACCTGATCCCAGGTGCTTTGCGAGGGAGGTTCCATGAGAAATCGAATTGTGGGCGGGATGCTTGGTCTCGTTGTCGGGGACGCGTTGGGAGTCCCCGTCGAGTTCACGCGCCGCGCGAAGCTGGACGCGAACCCGGTCAGGGACATGACCGGGTTCGGCACTCACAATCAGCCGGTCGGGACGTGGTCGGACGACAGTTCCCTGGCTTTGGCTACCGCCGAGAGCCTGCTGGACGGCTATGATCCTCGCGAGATGATGGCCCGCTTCAGCCGCTGGCTGCACGAGGGCTACATGACGCCGCACGGCCGGGTGTTCGACATCGGTCGTACCACTCGCTCGGCCATCGCGGCCTTCGACCGCAGTCCGGAGTTGGCGTTCTGGGGTGGCACAGACGAGCAGAGCAACGGCAACGGGTCGCTAATGCGTATCCTCCCATTGGCCCTGCACTCTGTGCGCTGCCGACCGCAAGAGATCATGGATCGCGCCTTCGAAGTGAGCGCATTGACTCACTCACACGTTCGCTCCCAGTTGTGCTGCGGGTACTACTGCCTGCTGGTGAAGGCGATCCTTGATGGTTATGAGTTGCGCGAGGCGATGGTCTGGGCGGCGAAGCACCTTTCGCCGCGAGCGCCAGGCCGGGAGAGAAGAACCCTGGCGGGAGTCCTCACCGGAGAGGTGCTGGAGCGCCCCCGCGATGAAGTCTTCTCCGGTGGCTATGTAGTGGAGACCCTGGAGGCCAGCCTGTGGTGTTGCGCGCACTTCGAAGGCTACCGTGGGGCCGTCCTTGCCGCCGTGAATCTCGGCGGAGACACCGACACCACTGCAGCGGTGGCCGGTGGCCTGGCGGGAGCCATCTCTGGAGGAGAGGCGATTCCCGCCGAATGGGTCGCGAAACTGGCACGGGGCGGGATGGTAGAAGACCTGACGCAGCGACTGGCCGAGAGAATTGTGAGCGCGAATGGCTGATCTGGCACGGGTTATCGAGGGTATCCTGCTGGGCACCGCCGTCGGTGATGCTGTCGGCCTGCCGCGCGAGGGCATATCTCGGCGCCGGGCCGCGAGAATGTTCGGAGGCGAGGTGCGTCATCGTTTCTTCTTCGGCCGGGGGATGATCAGCGACGACACCGAGCACTCCTTCTTCGTGGCCCAGGCGCTGCTCGCACATCCGGACGACGCCGAGGCCTTTGCGCGTTCGCTGGCATGGAAGCTGCGTGGATGGCTTCTGTTGTTGCCCGCAGGGATCGGTCTCGCGACGATGCGTTCCTGCCTGAAGTTGCTGATCGGTTTTCCGCCGGAGAAGAGCGGAGTGTTCTCGGCGGGAAACGGCCCGGCGATGCGCTGCGCGCTGCTAGGCGCCTGGTTCGCAGACGATGAGAACGCGTGTCGCGAATACGTGCGGGTCGCGACGCGAATTACCCACACGGATTCGAAGGCGTTGACCGGCGGGTTGGCCGTTGCCCGTTGTGCCGGGCTTGTTGGGAAGGAACCGCCTGCCGAATCGGTCTTCGAGATGCTCTCGGCTCTGGACCCGGATGACGCCGAGTGGCAGGAATGGATCGCGAGGGCCGAAGCAGCGCTGGCAGGCGGCGAGTCGGTGGGGGGCTTCGCGAACTCGCTGGGGCTCGAGAGAGGCGTCTCTGGTTACATGTATCACACGGTGCCGGTTGCCATTTACGCGTGGCTGCGCCACCGTGGGGATTTCCGCGCGACGCTGGAGGCCGTTCTCCTTTGCGGCGGCGATTCCGACACGGTCGGGGCGATCGCCGGAGCTCTGGCCGGAGCAGTGACCGGCGCGGAAGGCATTCCGCGCGAATGGCTCGAGGCGATCGTCGACTGGCCGCGTTCGATCGCCTTGCTGCGTGAAATCGCGAACCGCCTCGCACTGCAGAAACAAGCGGGCAGGGCGCTCGGGCCCGTGAGCTACTTCTGGCCGGGACTGCTGCTGCGCAATCCGTTCTTTGTGTTGATCGTCCTGTTGCACTGCTTCCGTAGACTGTTGCCGCCTTACTGAGATTCTCCGCCAATGCGATCTCGTCCTCGGGGGTGTCAGCCGCGAATTACGGAGGACGAGGGCGACGACTGGGTGATGCGAGCTCAAGCAGTGATCAGAGCGCCAGGCGTCCCGGTTTCCGGCCGTCCAGCACGACTATCGAGTACTCCCAACGGTAAGTTCCGGGTGTGATCCGGTACTGAGGCAGCGTGTCCGGGCCGCAGCTGGCCGTTCCGAGTCCGCGCTGGCGGCAGTCGAGAAGCAGCGTGACCTCGTCGCGCGGCTTGAGCTCATTCGGGTGATAGGCCGCGGTGAGATCCTCCGGTGTGAAGTGGCTCGCGGAGAAGCTCAAGGGGCCGGCCGCCTGCACCTGGACTCCGAGGCCGGCTGGCGAAAGGAGTGCCAGCCAGCTGACGTCTTCCTTGTTGCCGCTTTCCTGCGGGACGACGTACGGGAAGAACTGGTCGGCAACGTTGCCGGAGTATCTCCCGACGGGCGTCCCCGCCTTGCGGTCGACGTAGCTCTCGCCCGGGCCGCGGCCCAGCCACTCGAGGTTCGTGAAGGCGGCCGGCAGCGTCATGCGCACGCCGAGGCGCGGAATGTCGGGGAGCCCCCCGTCCAGAGCGAACTTGTTGCGGGCGCGGATCACGCCGGAGGGCAGGATCGTGTACTCGTGGCGGAAGTCGAAGCCCTTGCGGCTGCCGCGCGTTGTGAAACGCTGGGAGATCTCGACGGTGACCGTGCCGTCGAGCCGCTCGCGAACGGTCACGTTCTCCGTCCTGCGGGAGAGCTTGTCGAACCCCGCAAGCATCCAGCGACCCAGCGGTTTCCAGTGCGCGCGCCACTGCTCCTCCTTGCCCTTGACGCCGTCGTTGTCCAGGGGGCCGCGCCAGATATTGAACGCCGGGCCGGCGCTCAATATCTCGCGGCCGCGCAGGCCGAAACGCGCCAGACTGCCGGACCTGTGGTCCACCACCACCTCGAAACCGGTCTGGGGATTGAGGATCATCGTGCGCCCGCGCTGCTTGCGGATCTTGAGCTCGCCGCGCGAGCGCAGGGCCGGCAGGGCACCCTTCCCGCGGAAGGGCATCTTCAGCTGTTCCCAGGCCACCAGGTGGCCGGCCGGGCACCAGCTCTGGCGTTCCCGTGCGTGGATGCTCACCGTCAGGAAGCACTCCTGGCCTGCGCGCATCTTCGGCTGCCTCACGGGGATGCTCAGGCGCGCGGACTTGCCCGGTGCGATTCGCGGCAGCCTGAGCTTCCCGCGCGCCACGCGCCGGCCGTCGACCTCGAGCTTCCAGTTGCCGGTCAGCCAGCCGGTATCGCGGAAGAACTGCCGGTTCTTGACGCGCACCTCTCCGCGGGCGAGATTCGCGCCGGTGATCTCGATCGGCTGCATGACCTTGTGGCACTCGGTCATGGCCGGTTTGGGGCTGCGGTCGGGCATGATCAGGCCGTTGCAGCAGAAGTTGACGTCGTTGGGCTCGTCGCCGAAGTCGCCGCCGTAGGCCCAGTAGAAGCGCCCCCGGGAGTCCTTCCTGGGGATTCCCTGCTCGACCCAGTCCCAGATGAAGCCGCCCTGCAGGCCGCGGTGTTTCCTGATCAGGTCCCAGTACTCCTTCAGGCCGCCGTTGCTGTTGCCCATCGCGTGGGAGTACTCGCACATGATCAGCGGGCGGTGCTCGCGGGTCTTTGCCGCCCACTCGGCAAGGTGCTCGTGCGGGGGATACATCGGGCAGATAACGTCCGTCGCGCGGGAGCTGATCCTGCCGGCCAGCGCGGTGCGCTGCTTCCAGTTGCTGCGGATCACGCCCTCGTAGTGCAGCGGCCTGGAAGGATCCAGCCTGCGGATTGCATCGGCGAGCTCGTCGTGGTTCTCTCCGTAGCCGCTCTCGTTGCCCAGAGACCAGAGGATCACGCTGGGATGATTGCGATCGCGGAGGACCAGGCGGGTGCCGCGCTCGTGGAAGCTGCGCTTCCAGCGCGGGTCGCGGCAGAGGGTGTCGTAGTTGGCGTGGCTCTCGATGTTGGCCTCGTCGACGACCAGCAGGCCGTACTCGTCGCAGAGGTCGTACCAGGCGGGGTCGTTGGGGTAGTGCGAGGTGCGTACCGCGTTGAAGTTGTGCCGCTTGAGCAGCATCACGTCCTTCAGCATGGTCTCGCGCGGGACGGTCTTGCCGCCCGACGGGTCGTGGTCGTGGCGGTTGACGCCGCGGATCAGCACCGGCCGGCCGTTGAGCAGCAGTTGGCGGTTCTTCACCTCGACGTTTCGGAAGCCCACGCGGGTCGAGGTGGCCTCCAGCAGGCGGCCGCGCGCGTCGCGCAGGCTGACCACCAGCCTGTAGAGGTTGGGGACCTCGTCCGACCAGGGCAGCACCCGGGGCACTCTCGCGCTCAGCTCGCTCTCATACTGCTTCTCGCGGTAGATCGGGCTGATTCGAGACGAAAGGGGCTTGCGGAGCACGGTCCGGCCTTCGGAGTCGTAGAGCTGGGCGCCCAGCACGTGCTCCTCCCGGGGCTCGCGGGCGAAGTTGACCCTGGCGCCGATCGTCAGCAGACCGTTGTGCAGACCGCGGTCGAGTCCGGCGGTGACAGCGACGTCCTGGATGTAGGCGTCGGCGGTGCTGTAGAGGAAGACATCGCGGTGGATGCCGGCCATCCACCAGTGGTCCTGGTCCTCGACGTAGGAACCGTCCGACCAGCGGATGACCATGGCCGCCAGGTGGTTGGTCCCGGACTTGAGGTGCGGGGTGAGATCGAACTCGGCCGGCAGGCGCGAGTCCTTGCTCATGCCCACGAGCCTGCCGTTGAGGTGCAGGTAGAAGCAGCTCTCAACGCCGCCGAAGTGGATCACCACGCGCCGGCCCTTCCACGACGCGGGCAGGCGGAACCTGGTGCGGTAAACGCCGGTGGGATTGTCGCCGGGAACCAAGGGCGGGTCGTTCTCGAAGGGCATCTGCACGTTCGTGTAGTGCGGCCGGTCGAAGCCCTGCATCGTCCAGTTTCCCGGCACGTTGATCCTGGCCCAATTCGCGTCGCGGCACTCGGGGTCCAGATGGCCGGGCGCGACTTTCTCTGGCCTGGAGAACAGCCTGAACTTCCAGCGCCCGTTGAGGTCGTGCACCCACCGGGAGCGTTCGGGCCTGCGCGCCAGGGCAGACTTCTCGCTGTGGTAGGGATGCAGTGTCGCGCGCATCGGCTGGCGGTTGATGCCGGTCAGTTCCGGCGTTTCCCAGGGCTTGCCCAGGATCTTGTCGTGGAGTGACATGGGGTGCCTCCCGGCTGGTCTCTTTGGGCCGCAGTCTATGACAAGAGCCGGGCGTGGGCAAGTGCACACGCGGGCGGCTCCGGGCGGCATTGCGCGGTGGTCGTGGCGGCGGCGGTCTGTGGTCAGCCGGTGGGTTCCGGCGGAGGCTCATCCACGTGCTCGCCCAGGCCGCGATAGGTCGTGACCCGCACCAGGCCCTCGTCGGTGTCGGGCACCATCGACAGGGGACCGTCGGCCTCGCTGAGGAAGGAGTGGTGATAGGCCGCGAGGGTGGCCAGTACCGCCAGGTAGACGCGTTCCTTGACGTTGATCTGGGCGAGGGGTTCGGGCCTCCTGGCCACCTCGGATTTCTTCCTGCGCTCGACGAGTGTACCGCGCTTCTGCTTGAGCACCCGCAGCCGGGTGATCATGTTCAGGGCCGGGCGTTTCTCGTCGGCGGGAAGCCTGCTCAGCTTCGAGGGGTCTTTCAGCAGGTGGCCGATGTCCGCGTTGGCATGGGCTATCTGCTTCTCGAGTTCGGCCAGCTCCTTCTTGAGCCGGGCCGCGGGCAGCGCGCGCTGGTAGTCGACGCCCGCGATCAGCCTGGTGGCCACGCCCAGGTGGCTGCCGGCCTTGCACACTTCGATACCCTTGAGAGCCATGATCTCGCCGCCGATCACCGCGCCGCCCGGCGAGAGGTAGGCGCCGGACGTGCGGATATCGCTGTTGACAGCTTCGCGATCGACCGAGACGTCGCCTTCGGCCTCGACCGTGACCTCGTTGAGGTAGCGGGCGTGCACCCTGCCGGCGGCGATGACCTTGCCCTGCATCTTGCCGGACATGCCCGCGGCGAGGGTTACGTCTCCGCCCGAGATCAGCTGGCAGTTGCCGACCGGGCCGCGCACCTCCAGGCCCATGCCCGCGTGGACGTTGAAATCGTCGAGCACCTCGCCGCTGACCACCACGCGACCCACGAAGTTCACGTCGCCGACGTGGAAGTCAACGTCGCCGCGGACCTCGTAATCCTGGCTGATCTCCAGCACGTCGTTCTCGTGCACCAGGCGCCCCGGCAGTTCGGCCACAAAAACCTTCTTGTCCTGGTCGAAGCGTACGCCCCTGCCGGCCCGCGTCTTCGCCGGTTCGCCGCCCCGGGCGGGCAGGACCTCGCCGAGGACGGTGCTGCCGGCCCTGCCGGGTCTGGGCTCCAGCAGGGAGGCCAGCTCCTGGCCGGCCTCCACGTTCTCGATGAGGTGCAGGTCGTGGAAGTCCACGCGGCCGGAGGAATCGGACTGCAGTTCGGCCTGGTCGCTGCTGGGGCGCACGTAGAACTCGATCTTGCCGTCGCTGCCGTCCTCCGGCGCTTCGCCGGCCGCGATTTGAAGGGGGCCGGCACCGGGCTGCTCTGAGAAGACCTCGATGCAGTTCTCCACGGCGGCGGGGTCGATTCCGAAACTGATACCCCCGAGGCTGATGCGCTTGATCATCTTGCCCGCCTCCAGGTCGTCGCCGAAGCCGATCACCTCGACGCGGACGTACCCCAGCATGGCGTCGGGCGAGACGTATCCGGTCATGCGGTAGTCTTCGGTCTCGACCTCGAACACCGGGTCCGGGCGTAGCTGGAGGCCGTCCTGGGGGGCTTGCGGCGAGTTCGCTTCTTCCGGCATTGCGTGCCTCTCAGCGCCGTGCGGCGCCTCGGGTGTCTTCGGGTCCAAGGCGGGTCCCGCACTTCATGCAGTAGACTGCCTCGGGCCCGCCGGGTGCGGCGCTGCATGAAGGGCAGGGCCGCCTGTCGCGCGGTGCGGACTGGTCCGGTGCCGGGTTCCTGCGATGTGCTTCGGCCACCGCCACTGAGACGAACCCGGTGGGCACCACGATCAAGCTGTAGCCCAGGATCATGATCACTCCGGCGAGCCCCTGTCCCAGCGCGGTCTGCGGCGAGATGTCGCCGTAGCCCACGGTGGTCAGCGTGACGATCGCCCAGTAGATGCTCAGCGGGATGCTCCTGAACCCGTTCTTCGGCCCTTCGATCAGGTACATCAGCGAGCCGAGCATCACCACCATGGTGACCACGAAGAGCAGGAAGACGGCGATGCGTCGCAGGCTGGCGCGCAGCGCTGCGAGCATGACCCGGGTCTCCTGCTCGTAGGCGGCCAGGCCGAAGACACGGAATATGCGCAGGATGCGCAGCACCCGCACCAGCACGAAGTACTGGCCGCCGGGGATCAGCAGCCCCACGTAGACCGGGCCGACCGCCAGGAGGTCGACGATCCCGAAGAAGCTCAGGGCGTAGGCCGCCCGTCGCTCGGCGCAGTAGAGGCGCAGCAGGTACTCGACCGTGAAGAGCGTGGTGAACGCCCAGCCGGCGGCCCGCAGCGCTGTCTCGTACCTGGCTTCGCGCAGGCCCAAAGGGCCGGGCCGGCCGATACCCTCCACCGTCTCGAGCATGGCCAGTATCACGCTGACCAGGATGAAGAAGATGAGAACCACGTCGAAATAGCGTCCGGAGGGGGTCTCGACCCCGAAGATAACCCGGCGCAGCCTGGTGCGAATCCCGCTATCCATCGAAAGGCAAGGATACCGTCGACAGCGTCCGGCTGCAAGCTTCTGGTTCCAAAAGGGTTCCGATTGCAGGCGGCTTGGTTGCCGGCTACAATCGCCCCCGGCACGCCGTTGAGGAACGGCCTGCTGGAGTTCTCATCTCGCCGGGGGCCGAATCGTGATTCTGGGTGGGTGGCCGAGAGGAAGTCTGGAAACATGAGTGCCGCGACGGTTCCGGTCGTGCTCATCGCCGAGGACGACGATGCGCACGCGGAGCTGATAGCCCGCAGCCTGGAGAGCAGCGAGTGCGCCTGCGACGCGCGGCGCGTCTCGGACGGCGACGAGGCTCTCGACTACCTGTTCAGACGCGGGGGCTACGCAGACGCGAACGCCAGCCCCGCGCCGCAGCTGGTTATCCTGGACCTGCGCCTGCCCAGGGTGGGGGGCGTGCAGGTTCTCGCCGAGATGCGGGCGGACCGGAGACTGCGCCGCGTGCCGGTGGTGGTGCTGACGACTTCCGAGGCCCCCGGGGACATTGCCGCGGCCTACGATGCCGGTGCCAGCAGCTACGTGGTCAAACCCTCCGGTCTCGGGGAGCTGCGTGCGCTGATGCGGGCGCTGGGCGACTACTGGCTGTGCTGGAACCGGCGAGGTTGACGTGACCAGAACCGGCAGCACCAGACGGATCGTTCTTGTGCTGGCGGCCCTGGCCGCCGGGCTGGGCATCGGGCTGTACTTCGCCTGGCCCTTCTTCCCTGCCGGTGACGGCGGGCGCGGCGGAGTTCCCGGGGGCGTCGAAGAGCAGCCGCCGCGCGGCCGGCAGAAGGTGCTCTTCTTCGCCGACAGCTACAGCGCCAGCAGCATGCGCTGGCCGGAAACCGTGTTTAACGGTTTCACGGAGGAGATGGCCCGCCACGGCTATCTCCGCGGCCGGGATTACCGCGCGGTCCGCGACAGCATGGATGCGGCGGCCAAGAGCTCCCGGGAAGAGAAGGCGGCGGAGGGCGCGCGCATCCTGAGGCGCATCCGGGAGCTCAAGCCGGACCTGGTCGTCACTTCCGACGACGACGCCCTGGTGCACGTGGGACTCAAGGTGGGTTCGATCCCGGTGGTCTTCAACGGGGTCAACGGCAGCCCCGCGAAGTACTGCGCCGATTCCGGACTGCTCGACTCCCTCGAGCGGCCCGGGCACAACGTCACCGGTGTCTACCAGACGACCTACTTCGCCCAGAGCCTGGCCCTGATCGCGAGGCTCAGGCCGGGAGCGCGCAGTTTCGCGGTGATCTGTGACGGCGACGTTACCGGCAGGGCACTGCTCGGGGACCTGGAGGCCCGGAAGGACCTGCCGCTGGAGTGGAAGGAGACCTTCGTCTCCCGGAACTTCGAGGAGTGGAAGCCGAAGATCCGGGAGTGGCAGGGCAAGGTCGACTGCCTCTACGTGTTGTGCTCCGGCAGCGCGCGCGACGGGCGGGGCCGGTTCCTGGGGCACCATCCCACGGTGGCATGGATCGCGAAGAACGCAAGGATGCCCACCACCGGGAACTGGGATTTCCAGGTCAAGGACGGCCTGCTGGTCTCGGCCGCCGATACCGGCGAGCAACAGGGGCTGTACGCCGCCCGTCTGGCGGTGGAGATCCTCCGGGGCCGGAAGGCCGGCGAGCTGCACCTGATCACTCCGCCCGACGGCGTGCCGGTCATCAACATGAAGACTGCCGGGCGACTGGGCATAAGGGTCCCCCAGAAGATGGTCAACATGTTCATTGAGGACGGGAGGGTCTACAAGTAGGCCCGCGAACGGTCGGTCTTCGGCCGGAGGTGAGATCAGGGATCATGCGCAAGTCGCTGCGCAACAGGCTGTCGCTGATACTGGGCCTGACCTACCTGGTCAGCGCGGTGGGGGTGCTCTCCTTCGGCGTAGTCACCACCCGGGCCATCATCACCGCCGAGAAGGAACGGGCCTTCGCCGAGCAGCTGGACGTGATCGTTCGCATGCTCGAGCGCCGGGACGAGAAGCTCACCTCGTCGGGTATGCAGGGCCTTTACGCCAAGGGCTACCGGCAGTCCACCGCCCAGGATCTGGGACGGCTGTACTACCGGGGCGAACCCGGCATCTACCCCTTCATAGTCGACAGCGCCGGCCGGATCGTGCTACACCCGCAGCTGCCCGCCAGCTCGGAAGAGATCGCCGGTCTGGACTTCACGGACGGGATGATTGCGGCCGGGAACGGGCGTATGGACTACTCCTGGCGCGGCGAGGAGAAATGGATGGTCTTCCGTACCTTCAAGCCCTGGGGCTGGACCATCGGGTACACCATCACCCGGGAACAGAAGTACGCGATGGTCACGCAGGTGGTCACCAGCATGACCGCGATCATCGCCCTCAGCTCGCTGCTGGGTCTGGGGGTCATGTACCTGGTGCTGGGCCGGGTGGTCCGGCCGATACAACGCCTGGTACACGACGCCGGGGTCATCGGCAGCGGGCAGTACGATCACCAGGTCAGCGCCAGCGGCGGGCTGGACGAGACCGCAGAGCTGGCCGCCTCCTTCGCCAGGATGACCGAGAACGTTCGCGAGCGTGACGGCAGGTTGCGCGAGAGCCAGGAGCGCTATCGCCTGCTGGCCGAGCAGCTGGAAGCCAAGAACACCGAACTGGAGCGCTTCGCCTACACCGTTTCGCACGACCTGCGCAGCCCTCTCGTGACCGTGAAGGGCTTCCTGGGGCTGCTCGAGGAGGACCTCAAGAAGGGCGACCGGGCGGCGGTCGACCGCGACATCGCGCGCATCGACCGGGCCACGGGCAAGATGGAGGAACTGCTTCACGAGATCCTGGAGCTCTCGCGCATCGGGCGGCTGGTCTCGGAGCTCGAGGACGTCGCCATGAGCGAAGTCGCCAACGAGGCGCTGTACATGACTGGCGGGGTCATCGACGAGATGGGCGCCGGGGTCCGGGTTGATCCCGGGATGCCCGTCGTCCGCGGCGAGCGCGCGCGCCTGGTGGAGGTCTGGCAGAACCTGATCGACAACGCCGCCAAGTACATGGGCGAGCAGGTTGAGCCGCGGATCGAGATCGGCGTGCGCCGCGACGCGGAAGGCGGCGCGGATGTCTTCTACGTTCGGGACAACGGCATCGGCGTGGATCCGCAGTACCACGAGAAGATCTTCGGCCTTTTCAACCAGCTGGACCGTTCGGCCGAGGGCACCGGCGTGGGCCTGGCGATCGTCAAGCGCATAGTCGATTTCCACGGCGGGCGCGTCTGGGTCGAGTCGGAGGGGGAGGGCAAAGGCAGCGCCTTCTGTTTCACCGTTCCGGGAGTGCCGCGGGCCTCCGGAGGCGGGGTGGCGGCCGGGGACGAGTAGCCTGGCAGGCGGATCAGAAACGTTCTGCCGTGGTGCTCGCCATGAAAGCCCGGAGCGCAGGCGCCGGGGATCAGGCGTTTCCGGCCGGCTCGTATTCCTCCAGCTTGGTGCGCACGAACTCCACGATCTCGTGGGGCAGTTCGTGGCATTCGCACTTGAAGCGCCGCAGGGCCTCGTGGTTGTCGAAGGCGCCGTCGGGTCGCAGGATCGGCGTCATCTTCATCTTGACCTTGTCGCGGGGGCCTTCGCCCTGGTCGACCTGGTCGTGGGCGTAGCCCTGCGCCGCTGTCCAGGTCAGGGCCCGCTCGTCGGCGTCGCAGTCGTAGCACAGCTGGAAGCCCTCGATGTCGCCTTCGGCCGAGTACCAAACGGTCAGGTCCATCTGCCGGCTGCGAAACCAGCGCCTGTAGGGTTCGCCATCCACCTGCTTGACGCAGCCGTACTCCAGAAGCAATTTGGAGTGCGAACGGCGCAGCGGCAGCGCGTGTCCCTTGTAGATGTCCTCGCGGGTCATCGCCATCCCTCCCTGATTGAAGTATAGCCGCCGAGCCCCCGACGGGCAACAGCCTCGGTCTGGCGCCCCTTCTGGTGGTTGACCGACAGGGGGTCCGGCTGACCGTCCCGTTGCAGCGGTTGCAGTTGAACGGTTTGCGGTCCCTGTCGGGCGGAGTCTCGGCCATGTGCCCGCACCTCTCGCCACAGGAGTATATCCTTCGCCGGGAGGGATGCAGGGTTCTGGTCGGAGAGGAGAAAGAAGAGAGGAGACACGAGGAGAAAAGGTCAATGATCTTTGATGAGAGGCTTACAATCGCGGCAAGCAGCCGCGACTGCTCTCCTCCCGCCACAAAATCAGAGGGCCCGGGATTGCTCCCGGGCCCTCTGATTTGTGGCGACCCTAACGGGTCCACACATGAACTCATAACCGGCAGCGTTCAGCTAGCGAAGGGCGCCGCGGAGGCGGAGCCCCGGAGGCTGACCGATGCGGGCTAGCAGAAACGCCGCTGGCGCCTCAGCAAGGGCCGGGAGCACCCATACCACCCCCACGGTCAGATCGGCCCGCAGCGATGACCAGAAACCGTTCCAGCTTATCCCCTGTGCCCATTGCGGCCGGATATTCACGCCCCGGCGGCGCTGGGCACGATTTTGCTGCCGGGAATGCAATCTGGCGGAGGCCGGGCTGGCCAGGAAGCCAAGAGATGTCAGTAACTGCCAGCACTGCGGCGGAAGCCTCGCGGGCATGCGTGCGCACGCGAAGTACTGTAGCCCGGCCTGTCGGCTGGTGGCGCACAAGGTGCACAAAATGAAGAAGAATCTCAAGCAGGCGTAGGTCACCAGCCGAGGACGGCGCAGAAAAGAAGGATCGAGGGCGTTGGGACTCCTAAAAGGAAACGGGACTCCCACGATCTCAGAAAACTTTACCACACCCCCCGGGCCTTTGTGGTACCGGGTGTAGAGTTATCTTCGCCGCCGCGCGTTGATAGAAGCACCCCTCTTGACCTCCGTAGCCTTCGCGTAGGGGGTTGACCTGCGCTGCTAAGGGAGTAAGGTGAGTGTGAGGGCAGAAGGAGAATGGTGCTATGCTGATCCCCCTGTATTCATACTCAGCTCTTTCCGGCGTTGGACCAGTTCAGACAGTTGGCGCAATTGCGGAAGCGCTTGTTGAGGCACTGGCGGCTGCCGGTCCTCTCCTGGCCGTTCTGATGCTGTTTGTGGGTGCCGTGGTCAAGCGACGACGGAAGCGGACGACCGCCTCCCTGCTGGAGATTTCTGGCCTGCTCATCCTGGCCATCTCCGTCATACTGCTCGTGAGCCAGATGGAGCTCTTCTTTTCAAGAGTGCCGCAAGATGACGGGACCGTACACTACGTATGTCCACCTGCGTGGCATCTCTGCCGGTCTCTAATAGTAGTGACGGGGTCAATGCTCTTCGGTGCAGGCTACTTCTGGGACGCCCTCCTCGCGCCCAGGAACAACAATGGTCCCCAGACAGAGGCCTGATCCCGACCGAATCCTACACTGAGTACAAGTTCACGGAATCTACTCCCATCCCCACAGCAGAACGAGCCCCTTGACCTATGCTGCTGGGGGAGTAATGTGGGGGTAAGCTGTGGGGGGCCAATACGGGGCTTGGCAATAGCAACGAGAGAAGCGCTGGATGAATGACAAGAAGCTGATCAGTTGGTACCGGATCATCCCGATCGCTATTGCAGCTTGCGTAGGTATTGCCATCAACGGGTACCGCACCTATCGCAACAAGGGAGAACTAGACGGCACGTGGTATGTGATAGCGGCAATCTCATTGATAGTCATGTTCGGCATTGCTGTGGCTGTAATTCGTCACGGGAACAAACCGGAGCAAAAAGACTAGGAGGAAAGGATGTTCGAGTTTTACGAGAAGTTCAAAGGGTTCATACCTCTCCTCGGGGGAATTTACGGATTGCTGATGACGTGTGGTGTCCTGCCACGCAATCCTAAGGACCCAGAAAAGATGGAACTCTGGCGCCGCAAATTCGGCACCCTAATGAAGGTAGCTTGCCCGGTAATGATACTTTATGGAATCCTGGAACTAGCTGGAGTTGTTTAGTCAGCATGTTCGAGTTGTGTGGATTGCCTGACTGCCCATCCGGCGGGGAAGAGGGAGCGGGTGATGAACATAGATATGAAACATTCGATTGCCAAAGAACTGGCGTGTCTGTGGGAAACGCTGTCGTCAGACAGCGTTTTGGAGTATCTGCAGCGAACCTACGGGGTATCCCCAGAGGTTCCCCCGCGTTGTGCTGCTTTACATCTTATCCAGGTTTGTGAAGGTGAGGTTGACAGAGGGCCGACAGGGGTTCTGAGTGGTTCTGTGGATCGGCGTTGGGCAGTCGACGACACTGGCCTGCGGGATGATGATGGTTCATTTGACCCAGACGAGAAAGACGGCTCCTTCTTTAGGCATCCCGTTGTGAAGTTCTACGAAGATGCTGGGAGAGTGCTCCTCAGCGAAAGGCTTGGGCCTGAGTTCATTTGCCGTCGAAAGGGAAATGTTGTTACTCGTGCAGGCGGCGGCGTTGAACTCACGGACGTTGAAGTTTCCTGGACGAGCAGTCCACATGGCAAGAAATAGGCCTCTAGCTGCCCGCGACCCCTAACGTTGGACACCGAAAGAGATGGTCTTCCCCGAAGAACTGGCCAATCGTGTTTGGCACACGACAACTGAAGATAGGTATGCTGCCATATTGCTGGATGGGGCGATTCGTCCAGAGCCAGACATCCCCAATAACGAAAGATGGGGGGCGTCGATGGGACCGGACAAATTCCCATTTGTTCGCAGTATCGGCGGGGTGAGTCTTTTTGACTTCCGTTGTTTTGAGCCGGACACATACAGGCAACAATATCCTGCTTCATCGTGGGGCGCGTTCGTGCCCTGTAGGCTGAACTGCAAATCGGCCGTTTGGATTGAAATCCGGTTGGCTCAAGTCGAAGAGCACTTCATTGATGGCTTGGCCTTATTGGCCAGGTGGAAGGGTTCCGGCGAAGTGCACCGAAATATCATGCCAGTGATTGAGTGCGCTCATATCGGGCCTATTGGCGCCGATGCATTTGGAGACGTTCTTGTGTTTCGCGCAAACAGCCAGTGTTTTGAGAAGATTGCACGTTCCAATACGTAAGGCGCTTCAACGCGGAGTACCATAACTTCTTGACATCACCCCGCAATTGCGCCATTGTGTCCCGGTATACCTACTGTGAGGAGGGCCGGTCATGAAGAGCGCGATCAAGGGTATTGTTGGCAAGCGGATCAGCGGGGTTATTGTCAAGGAGAACGAAAGTCGGCCAGGGGAACAGGTGTTCCTGCTTTTCGATGACAATACCTATTATGAGACTTATGCGGACGGCCCCCTGGGCATGGCCGGCGGGATTGACAAGGGCGGTGCCGCGGAAGTCAGGAACTACATGTCCAACCGCAAGATCGTCCTCGAGGCGCTTTCCGGTTCTAAGTAAGCCAAACCTTGACCGGTCCCTGTGGCCTGGCTATTCTTTGAGGCATGAGCAACTGAACGTCCATCGTGCTTCAACACGCAGATCAAGGGGAAGTGCGAGCAAAGGCGCATGTCTTTGGAGGGGTTGAAGTGAGCGCGAATGAAAACGGCCCCATTGTTAACAGCGATAAGCCTTATGGTCTTACCGATTCGGAGGCAGCAGCGCTGCGAGTTGAGCTTTCCAGGATGGAGGCCGAGTTCGAAGAGGCACAGCAAGCGCTCAAGGCTGAGTCAAGCCCTAAGAAGGTCCAAGAGTATTGCCGTCTTATTACTACGATGCGCAAGAAGATAGCAACTACGAAAGCCCGCCTGGGTAAAGAAGTCTCCTGAGATCCATTGCCGGAACCCAGTGCAGGAGATGAACACGAGGCAAACCGACGCCGAAATCTTGCTGACGCGAAGCACCTGCGAAAGCGAGAACGCCAGGCTAATAAGCGCAGGCGCAGGAAGCGCGAGCAGAAGAGGTCAGAGTCTTAGAGTGGTGAAGATCGCCCCTTCTGGTCAAGAAAGGACGGGCCATGGGCAATAGTTCTCTGCCAGCGAGCAAGGACGGCCGACGCGACTGGCTGAAGATGCTGGGGCTCTCAGCGCTGACCCTCGTGCTGCCCGTCACTGCCACAGGCACGGCGATCTACATGCTCCGCGGCAAGGTCCAAGAATCCCGGACAGAAGACGAGGCGTTGCTGCACGGGCTCAGGTACGGGCCGAAGGTCCGTGAGCACGAATTGCGCTCGGGCGGGCGAGTTGTCCTGGCTCGGTTCAACTCGACGGCTATCGACACGGTCGCCTGGGGATACCCTGAGAAATGCCTGATGGTCAGGTTTCAGAACAAGGCGCCGGGGGCCTACCTCTACAAGGATGTCCCGCTCGAGACGGTACAGGGGCTTCTGCTGGCCGACAGCGCCGGCCGGTACTTCAACGCGCACATCAAGGGCAAGTACGAGTACAGGCGCGTGCCTCTGGAGGAACTGAGATGAGTGAAAAGGGGAAGCAGACGGGAGAACCCGGGTCCGTCACTGGGGCCGGTCAATCTCGCTTCTGGATGTGGGCGGCCATCGCGCTCGGTGTCCTCGTGCTGGTCCTCGGATTCGTTGCGGTAGTGCTTGGTTCGGCTCTCGCCACCATGACAA
>Ga0272442_10000604_pt1 | contig 56492 bp, 37 predicted proteins | sample SSMForm2O_FD_200262 | JGI IMG/M metagenome (GOLD analysis project Ga0272442, IMG submission 200262) | Marine sediment archaeal communities from Little Sippewissett salt marsh, Falmouth, MA, United States - SSM-Form-2O | ecosystem: Environmental > Aquatic > Marine > Wetlands > Sediment ...
CAGCGTCGCCGAGAAGCCGCCTGCCAGGTTCGGCTCCAGCGACGCCAGCACCGCCCGCTGCTCGTCGTTCAGATCGAACGGGTCGCCGCCGGCCTGGTCGGAAAGCTCCGGCAGCCGCACGGGCCGCTCCTCCAGGCGGATCAGTTCCCGCTGCCGCAGCCGCCGCACCGTGTCGCGCGACGCCCCCGCGTGGCGGAGCATCTCCTCCAGCACGAGTGGCTCGATGCCCTGCTTGCGGGCCTCGTACAGCTCATCGAGAAGCCGCCGCTGCTTCGCCCCCAGCCGGGCGGGCCAGTCGTGGCGGTCCTTCGCCAGGTACGCGACCGTCTCGGTCTTCGGACGATGGCGGCCAACGGCTGACGGGACCATCGCCGCCAGCGTCATCCCCAGCGGCGTCAGGTAGTACTCGCTGATCCACTGCCCGAGCTGCCACAGGGTCTCGTCGAACTGCGGCTGCGGGTCGATCACTTCGGCGACGGGCTTGAGTTCGCGGCGCCCGGGGCGGCGGAGCGTCTCGACGACGAAGCCGAGCGTCTTGCGACTGCTCCGGCCGAACGGCACGCGGACGCGCTGGCCGGGGAACGGCTCGCCCAAGGCGTCGGGCCAGAGGTAGTCGAAGCTCTGCCAGACGTTGGCGTTGACGACGATGCCGACCACGCGTCCGTTTTGCGTGGGGGCATCGGCCTCGGGTTCGTCGAAGAGCCTGCTCACGTCCGGGAGTATAGAGCGCCGCCGACGGGCCGTTAAGCTCCGTGGGGGCGATGTTGCGATTGCCGTGCGCCGCGGCTAGGCTGTTCTTCACGCCTCGCCGAGGTTCGGGGCATAAACTGGAGCATCGGACATGACCAAGCCCAAGGCTGAAGCCCCCGCAGCATCGGACGAAGACGCCCGGATCGCCGCCAGCACGGTGCTCGTGGTCGAGGACAACGAGCAAAGCCGCGAACTGCTCGTGGCGTATCTGGACACGCTCGGGTGCCAGGTGGTCGCGGCGAATGACGGTATCGAGGCAATGGAAGAGATCCAGGCCCAGATGCCGGACCTGATCCTGCTCGACGTGATGATGCCGCGGATGAGCGGTTTCGAGGTCTGTCGCAAGCTTAAGAGCGTCCCGGCCACGCGCGAAATCCCGATCATCATGGTGACGGCCCTGAACGAGCTGGGCGATATCGAGCGCGGGGTGGAGTCGGGTACGGACGACTTCATCTCGAAGCCGGTGAACCGGCTGGAACTGACCACGCGGGTCCGCAGCCTGCTTCGCGTTCGACACCTGAAGAACGAACTCGAACGGACGCTGGCGTACCTCAACAGCGTGGAAGACGAAGGACGCAAGTGACCGGCAACGAGCAGACGGGGGAGGGAGGCATCCCGATGAGGCGATTCGCTTTGCCGTGTTTTGCGGCGGCGCTCTGGGCGGGCTGCGCGGCTCCGGAGGCTGGCCCCGCGCATCCCGGTGCCGCGCCTGCGCCGGAGATCGTCGAGCAGGCGGCCGTCGATGGAGTCACCGTTGCCGGGCTGTCGAACGGGATGACGGTGATCGTGCAGCCGCGGCGCACGGCGCCGGTGGTCTCCGTCAAGGCCTACGTCCGGGCGGGCGGCCTGTACGAGGACGAGTGGCTTGGCTGCGGGCTGTCGCATCTGCTCGAGCACCTGGTCGCCGACGACGCCGTCCACGCCAGCCAGGGCGGGGCGGACTACGAAACCGAGCAAGCCGGCCCCAGCCGCGTGGACCTCATCGGCGCCCAGGCCAACGCCTACACGAGCCTGGACCATACCTGCTACTACGTCTCGGCGGCCGCCGGCAAGGCGAACGAGTGCATCGACCTCGTCGCCGACTGGCTCGCCCGACCGCAGTTCACCCGGGCCGACTTCGAGCGCGAGCACGGCGTCGTCCAGCGCGAGCTCGAGAAGGGGCGCGATGAGCCCAGCCGGCAGTTCTGGTACACCCAAGCGCGCAACGTGTTCGGCACGCATCCCGGGGCCGTTCCGGTCATCGGATACCCCGAGCCGCTCGCACGTGTCACGTGGGACGATGTCCGCGCCTACCACGCCCGCATGTACGCCCCGCAGAACATGGTGTTCGTGGTGGTGGGCGATGTGGACGTCTCGGCGGCGCTGGAGCGGGTGCGGACAGCGTTCGCGGGGTTCGCGGCCGGGCGCGTGCCGGACCTGACGCTGCCCGAAGTCGAGCCGTTCAGCGGCATTCGTCGCGTCGTCCGCGAGCAGAAGGAGCTGGAGGAGTCGATCTGCGCGATCAGCTTCCAGACGATTCCGCTGCTGCACGAGGACCTCTACGCCTTGGACGTGCTGGCGTACGTGCTGGCCGAGGGCAACGCCAGTCGGCTGCATCAGCGGCTGTTCCGCGAGCAGAAGCTGGTGACGTCGATCTCGAGCAGTTCATGGACGCCGGCGTGGGGGAAGGGCATCTTCGACATCGACTACCGCTGCGCGCCGGACAAGGCCGACGCGGCCGAGCAGGCCGTCCTCGCCGAGCTCCGCAAGGTCGTCGCCGACGGTGTGACCGAGGCCGAACTCGTCCGCGCGAAGCGGCAGAAGACGGCCGACTGGGTCTACTCGCAGCAGACGGCGGAGAGCATCGCCAGCACGCTCGCCAGCGACTACCTGTCCACGCGGGATGTGCGGTTCTCGAAGCACTATGCCGACCGCATTCAGGGCGTGACGGCGGAGCAGGTGCTGGCCGCGGCCCGAAAGCACCTGACGTTTGACCGGGTGGCCATGACACGCCTTGTGCCGGAGGGTTCGTCCAGGACCGCGACGGCGGGGGGCGCCCAGGGGGCGCCGGAAGGGCGCGTCGAGGCGTTCACGCTGGACAGCGGCCTTCGGGTGGTGCTGCGCCCGGCCGACGCGGGACTGGTGTCGATGGTGTACATGGTCCGTGGAGGCGTGCTCGCCGAAACCGAGTCAACCAACGGCCTCGGCACCTTGATGACCGCGCTGAGCACGCGCGGGACGAAGCACTACACGGCCGAGGAGATCGACACGTTCTTCGACGCCGCCGGCGGCGGCATCGGCGGGAGATGCGGCAACAACACGTATTACTGGCAGGCGACCACGCTCAAGGACCGCTTCGACAAGGCCCTGGATATCCTGGCGGATGTGATCCTTTCGCCGACGTTCGACGAGAGGGAACTGCAGATCCTCCGCCCGGCCGCCCTCGCCGCCATCGAACGGGCCGAGGAGCACTGGTTCAGCCAGCTCCAGAAGCGCTTCCGGGAGGAATTCTTCGCTGGTTCACCTTACCGCCTGCTGTCCGCCGGCCGCAGAGAGGTCGCCGCAGAGGCGAGTGTCGAGCAGCTTGTCACGTACCACAAGGAGTTCATCTACGACCGGCCGCACGATTCCGTCCTGACGATCTACGGAGAGTTCGACCCGACGGCGACCCGCGAACGGCTCGTCCGGCGCTTCGAGGCCCATGGCGACCCGCGGAAGCGGCTGGACGTGCCGGCCGAGCGGCCGGACCCGCCGCGCGGGATGCGCGTATTCAAGACCGACAAGACGCAGGCGGGCATCATCGTCGCGGCGCCGGGGATGCGGATGACCGACCTCGACGATCACATCGCGATGACCGTGCTCGACACGATCATCAGCGGATACCATCTGCCCAGCGGCTGGCTGCACAACGAGCTTCGCGGCAAGCAGCTCGTCTATGTCGTCCATGCCTACAATTTCGCCGGGTTGTCCCCGGGCGCATTCCTGGCCTACGCGGCCTGCCGGCCCGAGAAGGCCCCCGAGGTCGTCGGCATCATGCAGGGCGCCTTCCGCCGGGCGGCTAACTACAAGCCCACCCAGGCCGAGATCGACCTGGCCGTCAACAGCATCCTCACGGCCGAACTGCTTGGGTCGCAGTCGATGGGCGATCTGGCCATGGACGCGGCCATCAACGAGATCTATGGCCTCGGCCATGATTTCCGGCACGAACTGGAGGAGCGCTACCGCGCGGTCACGCCCGACGACGTGCAGCGCGTGGCGAGGAAGTATCTCACCGGCGGGTACGTGACGGTCGTGACCACGCCGAAGCCGGAGCTTCTCAAGGCGGACTGAGAGTCCGCAGTACAGGAGATACGGATGGAGAAGCCGGACCTGCTGGACATGACGGTGAAGGACTTCGCGGGGGCGACGGCGGCCAAGCGCCCGACCCCGGGGGGCGGGAGCGTCGCCGGTGTTGTCGGCGCGCTCGCGGCGGCGCTCGGCGAGATGTCGCTCGCCTTCACGCGCGGCAAGCCGCGGTTCGCCGAGCACGCGGCCGAGCACAAGCACCTCGCCCGTCGGCTCGCCGTGACGCGCGGGATGTTCCTCGACCTCGTGGCGGACGACGCGGCCGCGTACGAACTCTTCCGCCAGACGAAGGGCGCGGGGGAGGAGGGGCAGGTCGCCACGGCGGTCGCCATCGACGTGCCGCGCGAGATGACCAAACTCGCGCTCGCGCTGCTGGAGGACCTGCGAGGCTTCCTGCCGACGAGCAACCGGCGCCTGGTGAGCGACCTGGTGGCGGGGGCGGCCTTGGCGGAGGCGGTGGTGCGAATCTCCGACGCGAACGTGCGTGTCAACGCGCCCGGCGTGACGGACGAGGCGGGGGCCAAGGAGGTGGTGGAGTCGTCCGCGGCCGACCTGGAGAAGGCGGCCGCGTTGCTCGCCGAGATCGCCGCGGCCGCGTTCAGCGCAGAACAGTAGGTCCACGAATTTCACGAATTCCGCGAAGAGAACGGGTCTCTGGACGAGTTGCAGTCTCGGGGCGCGGGGCTAAGCAGGGCTCAGTTATGGCCGTCCGGCCGTTCTCTGTGTAATCTGTGCAATCTGCGGTTTACCTCCGGAACGATGGCGAAGGACTATGACATCGCGAAGACGGGCGGGCGGTGCGTCGCGTGCGAGCGCGAGTTGGCACCTGGCGAGGAGTTCCTGGCGACCGTGCGCGAAGACGGCGAGGAACTCACGCGATGCGATTACTGCCCGGCCTGCGCCGAGAACCGCCCCCCCGACGAGCCGGGCGTACTGGCCGCCTGGCGGACGAAGGTTCCCCGGCCGCAGGAGAAGAAGCGTCTGTTCGTCGATGACGACGTTCTCGTCGGCTTCTTCGAGCGGCTCGCCGACGCCGAGGACGACGCGAAGGTTAACTTTCGCTTCGTCCTCGCGTTGATCCTCATGCGCAAGAAGCTGCTTGTCTACGACCGCCTGCGCACCGAGCCGGACGGTCGCGAGGTGTGGCTGATGCACTTCCGCGGGCAGGAGCAGGCCCTCGAAGTGCTCGACCCGAAACTCGACGACGAGAAGATTGCGGAAGTCAGCGGGCGGCTCGGCGAGGTGATGGAGGTGGACCTGTGAACGCGGAGCGAATCCTGACGGCCGCGCTTGTCGCCGTCGTCGTCGCCGTCGGCGGCTGCCCGCAGCAGTGCCCGACGACGCAGCTCTCCATCGACGAACTCGTCGGCGCGCACAACGCCAACGCGGCGGCCGTGCCGAGGCTGTGGGCCCGGGCCAAGATCTCCGTCACGCTCAACGACCCGCCGCTGACGTGGGGCTCGACCCTCTCGCTGGCGCCGCCGAACGGGCTGCTGCTGTTGTTCAAGGGCGACGACCCGCTTGGGCCGCACGACTTCGTCCTCGTCGGGCGCGAGATCGCCGGGGTCGAGCTGTTCCGCGTGGGGTCGAGCACGGCGCAGGGCGTGTACTACTTCTGGTACACGTTCGGCGATCAGGCGGCCGCGTTCTGGGGCCGCCACGCGCTCGCCGGAGCGCCCAAGCTCGAGGGTCTGCCGCTCGACCCGGGGCAGTTGCTCGCGGTGCTGGGGGTGGTGCAAGTGCCTGGCGACCGCGGCCCGCTGCCGGCGGCCGCCATGCGAATGAGCACCGACCCGTGCGCGTACGTGCTGACCTACATCGACCGCCAGCCACTGAGCAACCGCATCGGCCTGCGGCGGGACGTGTACTACCGCTGGTCCGACGAGCAGCCCGCGCGGCCGTTTCGCGTGGACTTTCTCTCGCCGGAGGGGCGGCGCGTGCTGACCGCGCGGCTGGACGACTACGCCGAGATTGCGCCCGGCCCCGATGAGCCCGTCGAGGGCCCGCGCCCGATGATGCCGACGGACATCGTGCTTGAGCCGGTCGCCTGGCCGGGCGAGGACAAGCCCAACCCGCTGCGGCGCGTGCACATCGTGCTGTCGGAGATGACGACCGACCCGGACCGCGGGATGCGTGAGGCGTGCGACTTCGACCCACCCACGGCGAACATCCATCAGGTCGATGCCGGCCTGTCGCCGCCGACGGACGGGGCGGAAGGAGGATCGCCTTGAGGCCTCGCCCCAGCATGCTTCGGGCCGCTGCGGCCGCCGTCCTGTTCGCGTGCGCCTGCGCCGCTGGCGGGGCGGCCTTCAACGATGCCCACGGCGCGCCGCTCATCTTCACCGGCGGGCAACGGGCCATCTGGATCGTGCGCGGCGGCGAGGGCAACGCCTTCGACGTCGTCTCCCGCCCGGCCGGCAAGACCGAGTGGCAGTGGGTGCTCCAGGCCGGCGCGATCGAGGCGAACGTCGGCCTGTCGGGGGCGACGGCCGTCGAAGGGCGCATCCACCTGCTCTACGAGGACGGGCAGTACCTGCTGCTTGGCCTGGACGGCACGCAGAACGTCGGGCGGAAGGTGGACAGCCCCCACTGGCCGGCGTCCCCGGCGCGCGTGATCCTGCTGAGTACCTCGGGGTTTGGCAAGGAGCGCGACCGGACGACCGTCGCCGCCCTCGTTGCGCGCCCGACGCCGACCGAGGCGCTTCTCGCGGAGCCACCGCCGGGGGCGACCGCCCCGGCGGAGACGCAGCCTGTGACACAACCGGCCGCGGCGGTCTCGCCCGCGACGGCCCCCGCGACTCGGCCGGTCGCGCCGCTCGTCGATCCGGGGTCGCACTACACGCTGGGCGTCTTCCAGTATGCGGGAGGGGAATGGACGTTCCTGGGCGACGTGCGGCAGCCCGTGCCGGCCGCGAAACTCGGGGGCGTGACGGCCGTCGCCATCGGACCCAGCCTCTACGTGCACGTGCCCGGCGACGATTTCCTTCTCAGCGGCCAGCTTGGGCAAGGGCAGCACTGGCAGCGGGTCGCGCTGGGGGATGAGCTTGGCGACGTGCCGGGGGGAGGCGAGATCGTTTCGCTGCATGGGCTGCACGGGCAGTTGGCGATGGTGCTGGTCGCCGCCGAGCGCGACGGCCGGCGCGGACTGCACTTGGCCCTCCGCGGCGAGACGTGGCACGTACAGCCCATCCGGCGCGACGGCGGTCCGGCTACCTTCCCCCCGGATGCCCTTCCGCTGATCGCTCGCCTCGGCGACGACCAGATCGCCCTGCTGAGTCGCGGGCGGGAGGCGGCCGAGGGCCTGAAGCTCGCCACGGTCGATCTCAACGGCGTGTTGACCGATGCCGGCGAGGTGAGCATCTTCGACGAACCCCCGCGCGCCGAGGGCGGGGAGGACGTGCTCGACTACTTCATGTGGGGCATCCTCGCCGCCATCCTCGTGCCGATGTTCCTGCTGCGCCCCCGCCCCATTCGCGGGCCCTTCATCCTGCCGATGCGCCGCCGCCCCGGGAATCTGCTCAAGCGCCTCGTCGCCGCCGTCATCGACTTCACCGCCTGGGGGCCGCTGGCGGCACTGCTGTTCGCCCCGCCCCTGCCGGAAGACTGGCCCGGTCCGACGGCCGAAGGCATGCAGATGATCGAGCGCTACATGGGCATACCGGAGGTGGCCTACACGGCCGTCGCTGCCAGCCTGGCGTACGTCGCCTACGGCATCGTCATGGAGATGCGATTCGGCGCGACCGTGGGCAAGATGGTGATGCAGCTTCGCGTGGTGAACGACGAGGGCGGCGCGCCGAATCTGCGTGAGGCCTGGCTGCGGAACATCGTCAAGCTGGTGGAGCTTTCGTATCCGCTACTCGTGCCGTTCATGGTGCTGGTGCCGATCCTGAGCCGGTACCGTCAGCGGCTGGGCGACATGCTGGCGCGGACGGCCGTCATCGACGCGCGGTATCTCGGCCCGCCGCCGACCGACGGGGCACAGGGCCCGCCCGGGGGGCCTCCCACGGGCGAAGGCCCCCGCGAGCCCGAAGACGATCAGTCGAAGGGCCCGGAGGGCAACCGGCCGAGCAAGCCGGACAGGGGCGCCCCGTGAGCATGCGGCGCCCAGGACGGCGATTTGGGTCCATCGCGGCGGCGTGGCTGCTGGCGTCGTCGTCGGCCGTCGCAGACACTCCGGCGGACGGCCTGCGCGGCGTTCTCGTCACTCGCTCGGCACGCCGTGAAGGCGCCATCGCGCTGCGCGACGGCACGCTGCGCGTGGAGGGGCAGGCCGTGCCGCTCGACGATCTGCTGATGCTGGGGCTTCGCTCGCCGGGCTGGACGCTTCCGCCGCCGAACACCGTACGCCTTCGGAACGGGGAGGTGTGGCGATGCCGGATCGACTCCGTCAGCCAGGAGGGCCTTGAGATCGCGTCGGCCATGCTGGGTAGGCACCGTGTTCCGTTGCGGTCCGTAGAGCGCATCGAGTTCGCGCCGGGCGCCCCCCCCGAACGCCAGCCCCCCCCCGGCAGCCTGTTCCGGGCAAAGGGCGAGCCCCTCCGCGGTCAGTTGCTGTGGGTGGACGCCGAGCAGCTCGCCGTGGACACGAACGGGCCGCTCGGCGTGTTGACGCTCTCGCGCGAGTCCATCGCGGGGTACCGGTTCCGGCCACCACCGCCCCCGCAGACGGCCGCGGCCCGCCGCCGCGACGGCCACGAAGTTGCCCTCATCGACGGGAACATCCTGCACGGGCGGGTCGCCGTCATGAAGGACGGTTTCCGGCTGAAGCACGCCGTGTTCGGCGAGTTGGCGCTGCGCCCCGGCGGGGTGCGGAGCGTCGTGCGCCAGGCGGAGGGCGTCATCTACCTCGGTGACCTCTCGCCCGTGGAGGCGTCGCTGACGCCGCTGGTGACCGCCCGGGCAGCCGGGAAAGCCGTGCGGGTGATCGAACCGGGCGGAACCCACGCCCCCAGGTTCGGTTTCATACGGGGCGTGTGTATCGCGGGCGGCGGCACAGTGCGCTATCGTGCCCCCCTGAGCCGGCCGGCGCGCTTCGCGGCCGTCGTCGCGCCGATGGGCGATGCCCGGGGTGCCGTCCGCCTGCGGGTCCTCTTCGGTGAGCGGCTCGTCGTCGAGAAGAGGCTGGCGCCGGGCGGTGCCGCGGTCGAAGTCGCCGGCGAGGTCCGCCCGGGCGAGCAGGTGACGTTTGAGGTGCAGTTCACAGCGCCGGTTCGGCTCCCGGCCGGCGCGGTGGTGTGTGATGGGCGCTGGGTCGAACGGGAGCCGTAGAATCGTCTCATTCGTCGCGGAGCGGCCGGCGGGCCGGCGGCTCCGCACGTGCCAGAAGGCCACATGAGCTTCCTGAGTCCATGGTTCCTCTGGGGTGCCTTCGGGATTCTGGTCCCGATCGTGATCCATCTGCTGAACCGGTTCCGCCCACGGCGGACGGATTGGGCGGCGATGGAGTTGCTGCGCCGGGCGCTGAAGCTGCGAGCGCGGCAGGTCCGCCTGGAAGATATGATCCTGCTGGCGCTGCGGTGCCTGGCCATCCTGCTGCTGGTGCTCGCCCTGGCGCGGCCGGCGCTCTCCCCCAGCGGAGGGGGCCTGTTCGGCGGCGCCGGCGGGGGCGCATCGTCGGCGGGCGTGGTCGTCGCCCTCGACGGTTCGCTGAGCATGGCCCACAGTCCCGGCGGTGTCACGCGGTTCGAGCGCGCCGTCGAGCGTGCCCGCGCGGTCTTCGCCACGCTCACGCCCGGAAGCCCCACCGCCCTGATTCTCCTGGGGGCGCAGCCGCGGGTGCTCTACAACGCCGGCTACGATGCCGATCGCGTCGCCGCCGTCCTGCGCGACGCCAAGCCGCTGCCGGAGCCGCTCAACGTCGATCTGGGTCTGGAGCGGGTCGGATCGATCCTGCGCGAGATGAAGGCCCCCGCCCGCGAGGCGTACGTCATCACCGACGCGCAGGCCGAATCGTGGCAGAGCATCTCGGCCGGGGCGCAGGCGGCATTGGCGCAGATCCGTGAACTCGGACGCGGCTATCTCGTCAGCGTTCGCCCGACGGGTGTCGAGAACCTGGCGGTCACGTCGCTACGGACCGCCTCCGGAGCCCTGCGCAAGGGCACCATCGCCAAAGTCGAGGCTGAGGTCACCAACTTCGGTCTCGGCCCGGCGGCCCAGGTCCCCGTCACGCTCTCGCTCGACGGCGCCCCCGTCTATGAGGGCGTGGTGGATCGGGTCGATCCGGGGACGACCCGTTCGGTGTTCCTGTACGCCCCGCTGGATCGCGAGGGTCCGGCCGCTCTGACGGCCGAGGTCCCGCCCGACGCCCTCGAGGCCGACAACATCGCCCGCGCAGTCGTCGAGGTGCCGCAGGCCACGCGCGTGCTGTGCGTCAGCGGGGAGTCCGCGGACACGGCCGGGGCGGGGGAGCTGTTCTTCCTGATCAAGGCCCTCGAGGTCAAGGGCGAGGCTCACGAGCCGCTCGAGGTCACGCGCATCCGTTACACGGAGCTGCCCCGGCAGCGGCTGTGGAGCTACGACATCGTCGTGCTGGCGAACGTGCCCGACCTGCCGGCCGGGCAAGTCCCGGCGCTGTACAGCTTTGTCCGACGCGGCGGCGGGCTTATCGTCTTCCTCGGCGATCGCGTGGAGGCCGAGCAATACAACACGCTGCTGACGTTCCGGCAGGAGCCGATCCTGCCCGGGCGGCTGGTGGCGCCCTCGGACGAGATCGAGCAGAGCAACTGGCTCGATCCGGAATCGCTTCGCCCGCCGCTGGCGGGGGTGCTGTCCCCGGCAAAGCTCAAGGAGGCGCGGTTCCACCGGTATTTCCGGTTCGTTCTCGACCCGCAAGCGCGGGCGCTGGGGCGGCTGGCCGCCACGGGCGACCCGATCATCGCCGAACGCGGCGTCGGCCTCGGCAAGGTCGTCCTGTTCGCCACGTCCCCGGACCGAAGCTGGACGGACGCGCAGCTCACGCCGCTCTACTTCGTCTCGTTGTACCAGTCGGCGGTGTACCTGACGCGACGGCCGCACGAGCAGCCCGTCTCCGTGCCCGGCCCGCTTCGCCTGCCCGCCCCCGGCGGCACGGAAGAGACGTCGGTCGCGTACCTGCCCGCGGAAGGCGCGCCCGCGCCCATCCCCGTCGAGACGCGCGACGGGCGCCTCGAGGCCCCGGTCGCGCGGCCCGGCTTCTACGCCGTCCGCTACGGGCCCGAAGGCGTCGTTGCCGCCAACGTCGATACAGACGAATCGGACGTCAAGTGCCTGACCGGTGACGCCTTGGCAAGCGCGGCGGCCGCGCTCGAACTCACCTTGCTCACCGAGGACGACGACATCGCGGCCACCATCGCCGAGGACCGCGTGGGCCGGCAGCTTTGGTTGCCGTTCCTGCTGCTGGCGCTGGCAGTGATCGTGGTGGAAGGCTATCTCGCCCGGCGTTTCTCGAGCCGGATCGCGGCCGAGGGGGGCGTTGCCGAGGCCGTTAGCGCCCGGCGAACGGAACTGTAGGATGCGCCAATGCTGAAGTGGCTGTTGGGAATCGAAGGCGCCGAGGGCGTCAGCCTGGAAGGGATCGCGTTCCAGCGCGCCTGGCCGCGCCTGCTGCTGCTGGCGCTGATCGTGCTGGCGGTGGGGTACGCGGTCTGGCTGTACCGCCGGCAGGGGACGGTCCGTCCGCGCCGCCGCGCGGTCATGACGCTGCTTCGCGCCGCGATGTACGTGCTGCTCGTCGTGATGGTCTTCGAGCCGGTGTTCGGCTTCCGCGCCACGCAGACGCTGCGCAATACCCTCCTCGTGCTGACCGACACGTCGCAGAGCATGGGCATCGAGGATCCGCGGAAGTCCGACGCCCAACTTGTTGAGGCCGCCCGGGGGCTGGGAGCGGCCGAGTTCGCCGACCCCGCCGGGCAGCGAATGCTGGCCTCGCTGGCGCGGACCCTGCGCGAGGCGGCCGCGGAGGCCGAAGGCGCAGGCGAAGACGCTCCACAGGTCCTTTCCAGGGCCCTTGAGGACGCCGCGAAGACGCGGGAGCATTTCGGGGCGACCGGGGGCGACGAAGTCCTTGAGATGCTGGCGAAGGTCGAGCCCGCCTTGGCCGATCTGCGCCCGCGCTTGCAGGCCCTCGCGCCCGAGCGGCCCGAGGGCGGGGATGCCGCGGGCGATTCGCGCCCGGCCGTCGGAGGCCTTTTGCGACGGCTGGCGGGGCAGGTGGACGGGGCGACGACGGGACTGGCGGCGGCGAAGGTCCAGCTCTCGCCGCAACTGCGCGAGCAGGTGGAGCAGACGCCGCGGATGTCGATCGCCAAGGGGCTGATCCACCGCGACCGGGACAACGTGTTCGGCGAGTTGGCGAAGCAGTACGACGTGCGGTACTTCGCCTTCGATGAATCGCTCACGCCGGCGACCGGCAAGGGCAAACAGACGCAGGTGGAACTCGGCGGCTTGGCGCCGAGCGGCACGGGCACACACCTGGGCTCCGCGATCCAGGCTGCCGTGGACCGGCACAGCGGGCAGCCCATCGCCGGGGTGGTGGTGCTCACGGACGGGGCGAGCAACGGCGGCGAGGACCCGCTGGAGGTCGCCGCGCGCATGGGCAAGTGGGGCGTGCCGGTCTATCCGGTTGTGCTGGGACTGCCCGAGCCCGACGATCTGGCCGTGCGGGGGATGATGGCCCCGGCCGTTGTCTTCCAGCAGGATAGGGTCTCCGTGCGGTTCCAGCTCGTCGCCCACGGCTTTCCCGGGCGCGACGCGAAGGTCGCCCTCACGCTCGATGGCGAGGTGCAGGCCGAGCGGAGGATTCCGATCGGCGAGGGCGCGGAGTTTCTGGAGATGGAATTCGAGGTGCCCATGGATCGCGCCGGCGACGCCCGGCTGGCGGTCGCGGTCGAGACGATGGAGGGCGAGGTCGCCGAAGAGAACAACCGCGTGGCGCGGGACGTGCGGATCCTCGACGAGAAGATCAAGGTATTGTACGTCGAGGGCAAGCCCCGGTGGGAGTACCGGTATCTGCGATGGGTGCTGCTTCGCGACCATCGCCTGGACGTGAAGTTCTGGATGATGGAGGGCGATCCGCAGCTTTCGCGGGCGTCGCCGCTGTACGTCTCCGGCCTGCCCGAGGCGACGGATGAGGCCTTCAGGTACGACCTGATCATCCTCGGCGACATCGACCCGAACCGCCTACGGATTGCCGGCGAACAGATGCAGCGCGTCGCCGAACTCGTTCGCGAACACACTGGGGCGCTGCTCGTGCTCGCCGGCAGCGATCATGACCTCGCCGGCTACGCAAACACGCCCCTGGCCGACCTACTGCCCGTGAAGCCCTCGGAGGCCGAGCGATGGGTCGAGCCCGGGCCAGCCGTGCATCCGATCCTGACGGCCGCCGGACGCCAGTCGAAGGTCGTCGTCCTTGAGGACGACCCCGACCGCAACCGCGAGTTGTGGCAGATGGTCCAGCCGCTGTACCGACTGCCCGCGGTGGAGGCCAAGCGGAGCGCCCACGTGTTGGCGGAGCTCTCGGACGCGCCCGAGCGTGAGGCGTCGTACCCGCTGATCGCCTGGCAGCAGAGCGGCACGGGCAAGAGCATGTTTGTGGCGACCGACCAGCTCTGGCGGCTGCGGTTCAAGCACGGCGACGAGTACCACGCGCGGTTCTGGGGGCAGGCCATCCAGTTCCTGGCGCTGTACCGTCTGCTCGGCGCGAACCAGCGGGTCCGCATCGAGGTGCAGCCGGAGGGCAGCGAGCACCCGACCGGGCAACGGATCGAGGTCGTGACGAACGTCTTGGACGAGCGGTACAGGCCCTCCGACGCGAAGTCGTACACCGTGTACGCGGACCGGCTGAGCGATCCGCCCGAAGAGACGCCGCTGGTGCTGCGTCCCGTGCCGGGCATCGACGGGCTCTACCGCGGCTCGTTCACGCCGGTGATCGCGGGACGGTACGAGATTCGCGCCGGCGGCGAAGACCGCGAGTCGGCGAACACCGTGGCGCTGACCGTGAAGCCGGCCGAGCGCGAGACGCTGGAGCCCCGGGCCCGCCGCGACCTGCTGGAGCAGATGGCGGCGAGGTCGGGCGGGCGGTGCCTGTCGATCAGCGAGGTTCCCGCGCTCGCCGGGCACGTTCGCGGCCGGACGCGGACTGTGACCCTCCACAAGGAGAGAAGCCTGTGGGACCTGTGGGCGGTGCTGGCGCTGTTTCTGGCGCTGGGGGCGGTCGAATGGTACCTCCGCCGGCGGAGCGATATGATTTGACGCCAGACGGGCGAAAGGTATGACGACGGCGAGCACAATGACGGCGACGGCCGACGGCGGCATGGTCGAGCGCAAGCTGCGGAGCGCCTGGCACAAGCAGCGCCGGTTCTACCACACGCGCGGGCTATGCCTGACGGCGATGTGGCTGGCGGCGCTGATCCTGCTCGATCTGCTCATCGACTGGTTGTTCGAGCTGCCCGGGTACGGCCGGATGCTGCTGCTGGCGGTCAACGTCGGCACGCTCGTGTATATTGTCTATACCCGCTGGCTGCGGCATCTGCGGCGCTACGACCCCGTCCGCCTGGCGCTGCAGGTCGAGGACCGCCACCCGGAGCTTCGCAGCCTGCTGGTCTCGTACGTCCAGTTCGGCGGCGAGGAACAGGCGCGGGCGGTCGCCTCGCCGGCCCTGCTGCGGGCGCTCCGCCGGCAGACCATCGAGTTCACCACCCCCATCGACTTCCGCGAGATCGTCAGCTTCCGCGAGATTCAGAAGATCTTCCTGGTTTCGCTGGCCGTGCTGCTGCTGTTCGCCGCCACCAGCGTGCAGCGCCCCGAGTTCCTGCGCGTCCTGTTCGCCCGCCTCGCCGACCCGACCAGCGAACTGACCTACCCGACGAGCACGCTGATCACCGGCGGCACGGGCGACCTGGTGGTGCAGTTCGGCCGCGACGTAACGGTCCGCGCGACGGCCGGCGGGGAGATTCCGGACGAGGGGCAGGTCTTGGTCCGCCCCGAAGGCGCCGATTGGCAGGAGCTGCCCGTGCCGAAGGCGCGTCCCGCCGAGTTCGCGCACGAGTTCCGCGGCGTGCACCAGGATTTGGAGTATCGTTTCATCCTCGGCGACGCCGAGGGCCCGGTGTGGCGGATCCGCGTCGTCCCGCCGCCGCGAATCGCGCAGGCGAACGTGTCGCTGCAGTATCCCGCCCACATGGCCCCCACACTGGGCAAACCCGGTAGCGACCTCGGCACGCTGACGTTCAAGACGCCGGTCGGCACGAACGTGACCTGGCGGCTGACGCTCAACCGCCCGGCCGGGCGGGCTGAGATGCACATCCGGAATGCGTTCACCGAATCGCTGGGGCAGCTCACCGACGAGTACGCATCGTCCGTCCTCGCGTCGGAGGCGCGCCTGCTCGCGCCGTTCTGGACCAACCGGCCGGACTTCGCGGCACCGATGCGGCGGGTCGCTTCGGTTCTTGGCCAGCAGGCCGCGGCGGCGCAGGCGGCCGAGCTCGCGGACGCGGCGCCGAAGGGCGCCGTGCACGAGAAGCTCTCAGAGGCCGGCTCACTTATCCAGGAGGCATTGGACCGCTTCCTCCGCGCCGACGCGGAGGCGGCCGCGTCGCTGCGGGGCAAGGCGTTGCAGGCCCTCTCGGCAGCGGCGGAGGCGGCGGGGCGGCGGGTGCTTGAGTTGGACGACGGCGGGCGCGTGGCCGTCGCCGACTGGCCGGGCGTCGACGAGTCGTTCCGGTACCGGTTCTTCTGGCGCGACGCCGAGCACGGGTTCGAGTTTCTCGACACGGTGGACTACTCCGTGGAGGTCACGCCGGACGCGCCACCGACGGTGGAGGTCACGGACCCGCCGGCGGAGGTGGCGCTGATGCAGAAGGTTCAGCCGGTGAGCTTCCGGGCGAACGACGACTACGCCCTGCGGTCCGCCCGTATCGTCTACTGGCTCGACGAGGGCGAACAGAGCACTTCCACCGGCGACGAGCCCGAGGTCCCGGCGGCGCGGCGTTCGCGCCCGGTCGAGGGCTTCCCGCGCGTGGCCGAGGTCGAGTGGCCGCTGGCGGAAATCGAGGACATCGCCGAGGGGAAGGTGTTGAACTACTACGTGGAAGTGACGGACTTCCGCGGCTCCGGGCGGCCGGGGCGGACCGGGCGCTCGCGGACACAGCGGATCACCCTCGTGGACCGCGAGACGTACGCCCTGTGGGTCTCCGAACAGCTCGATCGCCAGGTGACGCCGCGGATTCGCAAGGTCCGCAGCGACGAACAGAAGGCTTCACAGGCGCTGGAGGCGCTTCGCCTCGGCGGCGCGGCGAAGCCGGAAGGGGACTCCGATGATCGCGACTAGCACGAGACGAGGGCTGCTGGCGGTCGCGGTGCTGGCATGCCTGTTCGCCACGACGGCCGCGCCGGCTGCCCTGAGACGCGAACTCGACGATGAACTCCACCGCCAGGAGCGCGCCGTCGAGGATCTCGCCGATACCGTGGCCCGGGTCCGCGGATTGCTTGAGGACCTGCGGCTGAACGGGCTGACCAAGTCGAAGCACGGTGAGGAACTCCTGTGGTTGACGCGGGCGCTGGACGGCGTTCGCGACGAGGAGATCGCCGCCGCCCGGACGCACCTTGCGGCGGCCGTGACGGAGCCGGATGCCGCCCGCACGCACTTGGCGGGGGCCGCCGCGTCGGTCGAGACGGCCGTAGAGAAACTCACGCAGATTCTGCGGCGCGTCAGCGCCCTTCGCATGGAGGAGTTGATCCTGATGCACCTGCGGCAGGCGATCGCCCAGCTCGAGCTGGTCATCGAGGCGACGCAGGACGTTCAGCGCCTGCAGACCGAGAACGCGGGCGAGTTCCCCGAGCGACTGCGGGATCTGGTCGGGTCGCAGGGGCGGGTCAACGACCGCGCGGTGAAGGTGCGCGAACTGCTGGAGACGGCCGTAGCGGAGGTCGAGCCGCAGGACAAGCCGCGGTTCGAGCGCGCCGCGAAGTTCATGGACCAGTCGCAGGTTCGCGAGAGCCTCGGCGCGGCGCTGGCGAACCTTCGGCAACAGGATCCGCTGGGGGCGGCCGTGCGGCAGGCGGCCGCGCTGGAGGGCCTGCGAGCCCTTGAGAAGCTCCTGCTGGAGGATGTGGACCTGCTGGAGTTGCTCAAGGACGCCCGGCGGAGGCTGCAGAAGATCCTGGAAGAGGAGATCGCGCTTCGTGAGGACACGGAGCAGACGCCGGATGAGGCGTTCGACGCGCGCAAAAACGCCCTGTACGTCGAGCAGCGCGAGATCCGCAACGAACTGTCGCAGGTGGATGCCGACCTGCTCGCCCCGGAGGCGACGATGGGGGTGCAGCCGCAGTCGCCCCCGCCGCCGAATCCGATCCTCCAGGCGGGGGATGCCATGGAGCGGGCGGAGGGCCGGCTGTCGGCCGGGCAGAAGCCGCCGGCCGTCGTCGCCGAGCGCGAGGCCGAGGACTACCTGCGCGAGGCCATCCGCCAGTTGGACCGCAAGATCGCGATGGTCGAGCAGGGCCTGACCGACCCGGAGTTGGCGCAGAAGATCGCCGACCTGAAGGAACTGATCGAGCGAATCCGCGAGTTGCAGGCGAAGCAGAAGCGCCTGCGCGAGACGACGGAGACGCGGCTGGCGGCGGAGCAGTCGGTGCAGGGGCTCGCCGGCGGGCAGGGGGCGCTCTCCACGGAGACCGACGAGGCGGCCGCCATGCCGGCGGCGCTCGAGAACCTCACCATCCACACGCCGCTCAAGAACGCCTCCGGCTTCATGCGCGACGCCTCCGGGTCGCTGAACCGCCGCGAGGGCCCCCAGGCCGTACCGCTTCAGGTTGAGGCCGAAGACGCCCTGCAAGAGGCCCTCGACGCGGCCGAGGCGCTGCTCGCCCAGCTCGAGCAGCAGGCCCAACTTCAGGACCAGTTGGCCGCGTTCGAGCAGGCGCTGGAACAACTGGAGAGCATCAAGGCCGAACAGATGAAGCTGCACGAGCAGACGCAGCAGGCGGCCGCCGCCCAGAAGCCCGTGACCCCGCTCGCCCAGCCGCAGGGGGCGCTGCCCGCCAAGCTCGACCGGATCCCGCCCACTTCGCGGACGCCGGCGATGGACGCCCCGATGCAGCAGGCGTCGCAGGCGATGCAGCAGGCGGCGTCGCAGCTTGGGCAGAATCAGCCGCCGCCGGCGATGGCGAGTCAGGAGCGAGCGCTGTCGGCGCTCGACCAGGCGATCGACTCCGCCCGGCAGCAGGTGGAGGCGTTGCAGCAGATGCAGGATATTCTGGACGCGATGGCGGCGGCCGCAGACCTCGCTGCCCAGCAGCAGCAGTTGATGCAACAGACCCAGGCAGCCCAGTCGCCGTCGCAGATGCAGCCGCTGGCTCCCCCGCAGGCGAACCTCGGGCAGCAGGCGCAGGCGATGAGCCCGAACCCGGTCGCGGGCCCGCAGTTTGAGCAGGCGGCGCAGCACATGCAAGCGGCCGCCCAGGAGCTTCAGCAGGGCAACCAGCCGCAGGCGATCGGCGAGCAGATGCAGGCGATGCAGGCCCTGGGGCAGGCCCAGCAGATGGCGCAGGCGGCGATGGGCATGGAGCCGGGGCAGCAGCCGGGAATGCAGCCCGGCATGCAGCCGGGCATGATGCAGATGGGTATGGCGCCGGGCATGATGGGCATGGGCATGGCGCCCGGCATGATGGGCATGGGCATGTCGATGATGCCGTCGGAGATGACGGCGATCGCGATGGACTCGTTCATGCCCGGCGACCCGCAGGGCGGCGACCGGATTTTCTTCAAGCAGGCCGGGGCGCAGGCGCAATCGCTCGGCCGCGAGCGGCGCAAGACGCTCGGACCGCGCGAGCGCGAGGCCTTGCAGCAGAACTTCGCCGAGGGCCTGCCCGTCGAGTATCGCCAGATGCTGCGGGAGTATTTCGAGTCGATTTCCGAATGAGGCGGACGAGCGGATGACCAACGGCAGACGGCTGACGACGATGCTCTGTGTCGCGAGCGTACTCGCGGGCTCCGCCGGCGCGCCCCTGATCGCCGACGAGGGCGCCACGTCCGTCGTTCGCGTGGCGGAACTCAGCCCCGGAGCCGAGGCGGCCATCACCCGCGGGCTTCGCTACCTCGCCGCCCGCCAGCTTCCGGACGGCTCCTGGCCCGGCCGGTACCGTGTGGCCGCGACGTCGCTGGGCCTGATGGCGTTCATGGTGAAGGGGTACTTCCCGGGCAGGGGGATGTACGGTCGTCAACTCGACCGTTCGGTGGCGTTCCTGATCCAGGAGTCGAAGGCCGGCGGTGGGTACATGGGCCAGAGCATGTACGAGCACGGGCTGGCGACGCTGGCGCTGTCGGAGGCGTGGGGGATGAGCGACAGCGAGGAGATTCGCCGCGTGCTGGCGCGGGCGGTCGGCGTCATCGTGGGCGCGCAGCGGAACAACCGCACGGGCGGCTGGCGCTACCAGCCCACCATGCAAAGCGCCGACATCTCCGTCACCGTGATGCAGATCGTCGCCCTGGCATCCGCGAAGGAGGCCGGCATCCACGTGCCCGACACCGTGCTCGAACGGGCCATCGCCTACGTGCGGGGCCTTCAGCACGCCGAGTCGGGCGGCTTCGGCTACAACAACCCGAACAGACCGGGGTTCGCGCGGACGGCCGCCGGGGTGCTGTCGCTGCAACTGGCGGGCGAGCGCAACTCGCCGCAGGTCAAAGCCGGGCTGGGCTACCTGATGCGCCTGATGCCGAAGGTCTTCAGCCCCCGCGAGAAGTGGTTCTTCTACGGGCACTACTACGCCGTGCAGGCGATGTACCAGGCCGGCGAGCGGAACTACCAGCGGTGGTACCCGCAGATTCGCGATTCGCTGCTCGCGGCCCAGGATCGCCAAACCGGCGGCTGGCGCGACAGCCACGGCATCGGCACGCAGATGGCCATCCTCATCCTCGGCGTGCCGTACCGCTTCCTGCCCATCTATCAGCGGTAGGCCCGCCGGTTTGGGGGAACTCCATGCGTTCCGGGCTCGTCTAAGCCGTACCTGCCGACAGGAAGGGAGCATTCCATGCGTTTGTTCTGCGCCCCCATGATGATCGGGCTCGTGGCGGCCATCGCCTGCGGGCAGCCGGCCGACGGCAAGCCGCCGACGCCGGACCCCGTCGAGCAGACGATGGCCGACGGGCAGTACCAGCAGTGCCTCGTGCTGCTCGAGGGCCGGCAGAGGCAGCTGCGCGACGATTCGCTGCGGCGGCTCAGCGCGTGGGAGATCGACTTCATGGGCTCGGAGGTCGATCACGCCGTCGTCGGCCGTGGGCACCTGTACTTCACGTATCACACGCCGAACTCGAACCCCGACGCCCCGGGCCGCAGGCCCACCGAGGGCCTGGTCGAGCCCAGCCGGCGCTCGGACTGGCGACATGTGGTCGTGTGCGTGGACGCGCGGACGGGGCGCCTCCGCTGGTCGCGCCCGTACGGCGGGCTGAGCCGCATGGCGGTGGACCCCGAGAGCGACACGCTGTACCTGATCGGCAGCGACGCGGTCATCGGCCTGCGCCCCGACGGGGCGGCGCCGACGGCCTTTCCCGTGACCAAAGAGCAGCGGGTGGTCGGCTTGCTGACCCGGCGCGGGATCACGGTCTCTGCCCCGCACGGGCTGCGGACGGATTGGAACCGCGAGTCGGTGCACCTGTTCTGCCCGGGGACGGGCAGGCTCGTCGAGGTGGACCTGCGGAAGCAGGCGACGCTCAGCCCGGACGAGAGTAGGCGACTCGTACTGAGGACCGGCAACCACCACGGCTTCGAACACAACATCATTTGCCAAACGCTCGGCGGCGAGCACCTGTGGTCATTCCAGGTGCCGGGCCTGCGCTCGCCCTGCATGCCGCAGTTCTATGGGGATGACGTGATCTGGCTGTCCGGCGCCACCGGGCAGAAGGGCCAGGTCTTCCGCCTGCACGGGCAGACCGGCAAGGTCGTCTGGCGGACCGTCCTGCCCAACGGCGCCTACAAGTCCAGCGATCATCAGCTCCAGGGCGGCGGGTACGCCTGGGACGACTGGGATGCCCTGATGCCGCTGCCGGACGGTCACCAGCTGTTGGCCGTCGGCGGGCGGGGGCGGCTGTTCTTTCTCAACGCGGCGACCGGGCTCGTCCTGGGCAGCGCCCGGCCGGAGGCGACTCACCTGTGCGCCCCGACGCAGGTCGGCGAACTGGTGGTACTGTGCAGTTACCGTCGCGTCCGCGCCGTCTCCATGGCGATGCTGCGGACGGAAAACCTGCCGGGCCTGGATGAGCGGCAGGTGCTCACGCGAAAGGCCCGCTGCCTGCTCGCGCTGGGGCGGACGGAGGAGGCGCTGGCGGCCGTGGACTACGTGATCGACCGCGATGAGGACTGCGCCGAGGCGTGGCGCATCCGCGCCGAAGTCTGCGCCGGGCACGATGACCCGCTGGAGGCCACGTACAGCCTGTGCCGCTACGCGCAGCTTGCGGAGCAGGCGGAACTGCCGGCGCTACGGAATCGCTGCGGGCTGCTGCGGATGATCCCGCTCGGCAGCCGGCCGAGCTGGCGGATGGTCGAGGTCGGCGGCGCGGAGGTCTATCTCGGCACGCAGCGAGGCGACTTGTGGGCGGTCCGGCCCGAGACGCTTTCGGCGAGCGTGGTCGAGGAGCGCGAGAAGGAGATCCACGGCCTCTCGGGCGAGGTGCGCCTCTCGTTCCACGCTCTGACCGGCCGCGCGCAGACGGAAGAGGCGTCTCGGCCCGCGCTGACCGAACCGCGGCAGGCCCCGCGTGACTGGTACACGATGTGCGGAGACGACGGGGAAGCCCTGTTCTATCGCGGCAAGTGGTTCCGCCCGCTCGGCGGCGGGAACGTCCGCATCTGGGACGGCAAGGAACTCACCGAGCGGAAGACGACGCTCGATGGCATCGAGGAATGGCGAATTCACATGTCGCCGTCGGGCCCGCTTGGCTACGGGACCGGCATCTATGCCCTCGACGGCGACCTGTGCCCCGTGCGGCGGATCCTCGAGCCCAAGGTCGCCGGGCGGGCCGTCGAGTGGCGGCGGATTGATTGCCTCCGTAGCGTGGGCGATTCCCTGGGGATGATCGTGCAGACGAAGGAGGGGGCGTACCTTCAGGTGTACGGCCGCGACGACGGTCGATTGCGGAACGAGGCGCACCTCGGTCGATGGCTCTCGTCGCATTGTGGTCCGCGGCAGTTCCAGGTGCTCGGCGACGGCTACCTGCTCAGCGACCGGCAGTTGGTGTGGGCAGGCGGCCGGGAGGGCGGCGGGGTGTGGCGCTTCGGCCCGCCGTTTCGCTGTACAGAAACCGGGCGTCGGGCCGACCGGTGGCGATACTTTGGCGACCCGGTCCTCCGCGACGGCAAGCTGCTGGTCGCCGGCCTGGACGGCTGGCTCTACTTCTTCGACACCGGCCACATCCTCGCCGCAGCCGCGGAGTAGCACCGCCTTAGCCCGACGGGCGGATTTCCGGTTCCCGCTCGCCGGCGTCGATCATGCGGCGTTTGAGGACGGCCGCGAGGTCGGCGCGGGTCGTGGCGTGGGCCGGGTCAGCGATGAGGTTGTTCCGCTCGTGCGGGTCGGCGTCGAGGTCGTACAGGAAGTCCTCGACGTACACGTCGCTGTCCATCGTGTCGAAGCGCGCTGCGCCCTCCGGTGCGCGAACGGAGTACTTCCAGCGCCGGGTGCGAATCGCCCGCCCGCAGTGGCTTTCGCTGATCTGCAGGAACACTTCCTCCGGCCAGCCCTCGGCCGTGCCGTCCGCCAGCGGCTGAAGCGCCCGCCCGCCCATGTAGCTGGGCACTTCGACGCCGCCGGCCGTCAGCAGCGTCGGCGGCAGGTCGAGCAGGCTGACGAGTTCTTCGATGACGCGCCCGCCGCGGAAGCCCGGCCCGTGGACGACCAGCGGCAGGCGGACGCACCCGTCGTGGCACGAGCGCTTGTATTCCTGGTTCCGCGTGCGGAAGTGGCTGCCGTGGTCGCTGGTGAAGAGGATCAGCGTGTTCTCCGCCAGCCCCAGCCGCTCCAGTTCGTCGCGGATCCGCCCGAGGTTCTTGTCCAGCGCGTGGATGCAGCCGAGGTAGTCGGGGTACTCCTCGCGCCAGTTGCCTTCGGTGTCGGCCAGATCGCCGGGCACGTCGAACTCCGCGAACCGCTCCTTGCTGCCGTGGGGCCCTTCGTGGTGCTGGTGGTCGTTCTGGTGGTGCGGCTCGATGTAGCTCGTCATGAAGAAGAACGGCCGTTGCTGCCCGGCCCGCGACCGCAGGAATTCCAGCACGAAATCCGTCTGGGCGTCCGCGCGGTAGCGCCCTTCGGGGAACTCGCGCGTGCGGCCGTCGGCGTCGAACATGTGCCCGTCGTAGCCGTGCGAAGTGAACTCCAGCACGTCGGAGGCGATCCAGAAGTCCTTGTACCCGCCGCGAAGCTCCGGCGGGATCGGCTTCGTCTGGTAATCGAGCCGCGAGTCCTCCCGCAGCCGCCCCGTGTAGTACGTGCCGAACCGCCCCGACGCCAAGTGCCACTTGCCGACGTATCCCACGTCGTAGCCGGTTTCGGTGAGCCAATGGGCGATGGTCTTCGCATCCTGCGGCAGGGCGACGCCGTTCCGGTAGCAGCCGATCTGCGTCGCCCACAGGCCGGTCTGCAGGCACGCCCGCGCCGGCCCGCAGACCGGTTGGCAGGTGAACGTGTTCTCAAAGCGCACGCCCTCGGCCGCCAGGCGGTCGAGGTTCGGCGTGGTTTCCAGCCGCTGGCCGTAACAGCCGCAGGTGTCCCAGCGCTGTTGGTCAGTGAAGAACAGGAGGATGTTCGGCTTGGTCTGAGCGTCGCTCATCGTGTGTCGGCCTTCCCGGGGGCAGGCTGGGCAGGGCTGCAAGCCGGACATCATCGCCGCGAGGCCGCCCGCTGTCAAAAAAACCGACGAAAGCGAGGCAACGGCCCCGCTTTGGATGTAGAACGTTGGGCAGGCGAGCCGATGTGGAGACAGGACGGGCGCAGTTCCGGTCCGCCTCACGCTGGGGTGCGTCACCAAATCGGCAGCGCTGGGTATTGTGGTTTCCGTCTGTCCGCACGCAGGGAAAGGATGCGGCCATGCGCCTCTCTCGATGGCTTCCGATTGTGTTAACGGCGGGGCTTGTCCTCGCCGCCTCCGTCCGCGCCGAAGACCCGGCCCTGGAGGCCTATGCCCGAGGCGACTACCCGGCCGTCGTCGCCCGGATCACCCCGGAGTACGAGGCCGGTACGGCCAGCATTCAGCACCGTTTGCTTCTGGTGCGGGCGATGCTGCACCTGGACACGCCCGACGACGCGCGGGCCGTGCTCCAGAGCGTGCTCGACTCCGACCGGGAAAACCCCGAGGCCAACCACCTCACAGGCCAAATCCTCCTGCAGGGGGGCCAGAACGAGGAGGCCCTCAAGTACCTCAAGCAGGCGTACCGGCTGAAGAAGGACGCCGCGACGGCGGCCGCGCTCGGCCGCTGCCACTACGGCCTCGGCGACCTCGCCAAGGCCAAGCCGCTGCTCGAAGAGGCCCTCGCCGAGGACATCCGCAACCCGGACAACAGCTTGTTGCTCGGGCGGATTTGCCTGAAGCGCGGGCTCGGGGCCCTGGCGGAGAGGTACCTGCTGGCGGCCGAGGAAGCCGGCATGGACACGCTCGACCTGCGGCTGCGCCTCGGCCAGGCGTATCTCATGCAGCGGAAGTTCACCGGCCCGGTGCTGGTGCGGCGGCTCGTGCCCAAGCCGGCGGGTGGCGACATCGTCGATGGCGAGGTCGTGCTGGGCGCGGTCCACGGCTCGCCCGACCATTACCGCGTCGCAACCCGGTACTGTGCCCTGTACGAGGGGCTGCGGATTCTCGCCCGTTCGCCGAAGCACCCGGAAGGGCTGTATCTGGCGGCCCGCGGGTGGTTCGCGGCCGGGCGGCCGGAGTTGGGCAACGGCTACCGCGTCGAACTCGCCAAGCTCGAGCCGGGCAGCCGCCGCGTGCTGGAGCTGGAAATCGAGTGGTTGATCGACAATGCGAGCTTGGAGACGCTTCTGGCGTCTGAGGCGGTGAAGAAGGCGTTCTCGCCGGCGGAGATCGCGAAGGTCCATTACCGGCGGGGCCTGCGGGCCCGGGCAGAGGGCGAGCGCAAGGCGGCCCTCGGCGCCTTGCAGAAGGCCGAGCGGCTTGCCCCCACCAGCGGGGAGGTGCTGCGGGCGCTGGCGGAGTTGACGCGGGCGATGGGCCGCCGCGACGCCGCCCGCGGCTACTACGCGCGGCTGGTGGAGCTGTTCCCGGACGCCGCGGATATCCACGAACTCCGCAACACGCTGAAGGTCCTCCGAGAGGAAAGGGGGCAGTCATGAAGACGGCCCGATGGATGATGGCGATTCTGGCGTTCGCCCCGGCCCTGGCGGCGGGGCAAACGCTGGCCGAGCTGGAGCAGCAGGTGCGCGAGAACCCGACCTCGCTCGACGCCAAGGTGGCGCTCGCGGAAGGCTACCTGCACGCGTGCGAACTCGACAAGTCGCTGGCGGTGTGGCGCGAGGTGCTGGCGGCCGACCCCGACCACGCGCGGGCAAGGACCGTCGTCGAGCGGCTGTCGGCGCAGGTGCTGGACCTCGACCGGCATCTGGACGTGCTGGCGGCGCTGATCGACCGGGGCGTGGTGGATGGGATCGAGTCCATGCTTGACACGGCCGCGAAGCGGGCGGCCGGGGACGAGCAGAAGGCCCGCATTCTGTACCTGCGCGGGCAGGCGGCGCTGAAGCGCCAGGCGGCGGCCGAGGCGCGGGCGGCGTTCGAGACGGCGCGGCGGGCCTACGGCGACACGCACTTCGGCGGGCGGTCGGCGCTGGCGATCGTGCGGATGGTGATCGGACCCGTCGAGGAAGCTCAGCGAGAGTTGACGAGCCCCCGCGTGGCCGACTTGCCCCTGGCGCGAAGCGCCGAGGTCGAGCGGCTGCTCCGCGGCGTGCTCGACAGCACCAAGCTCGACAACGAGGTCAAGGACGAGGCGAGGTTCCTGCAGGCGATGTACGGGTCGGCGGATGGGCCCGGCGGGCCGGCCCACGCGACGGCCGCCGCGCTGCGGAAGCTCGTGCCCACGCTCGAATCCCCCCTCATCCGGCGAGAGGCCCTGCGGACACTCGCCCTCGTCCTGCGCCGCGGCGGGGCGCCGTGGACGGCCGACGCCGTCCGAGCCGCCGCCGGTGTGCTCACGGCCGAGCCGACCTTCGACGAAGCCATGCGGACGCTCGACGAGTTGCTCGACGTCGCCCGGACGAGCGAATCGGCCGCCGTGCTCGACGCGATGATCGCGGCGATCGAGGCGGGGAAGCCCGCGGACCCGGCCGCCGCGAGAGAGGCGGCGTTCGTTCGCGTCGAGGCCCTGCTTCAGCGGGCGGTCGTCGAGTACGACCCCGAGGCCATGCTGCGCTTCGTCGCGGGCGCGCGGGCCGGGCTCGACGCGCTCAAACCGCAGGCGGAGGCGTATCACGACGAACAGCGGCTGCACGGCCTCGCCGGCCGGACGCTCCTGGTGGAGGGCCAGAAACGCGTCGCCCTCCAGGGCTCCGCCGACGCGCTGCCCGTGCTCATGCGGGCGCGCGAGCATTACCTGATGTCCATCGAGAGCGGCCCGACCGTGGGGACGGCTCACCTCATGCGGATCGCTCGCTTGCTGGAACACGTGGACGAATGGCCGACGGCCGTGGAGCTGTATCGCGACCTTGCCGAGCAGTTCCCCGAGCGCGAGGCCGGCCGTGACGCCCTGTGGCGGGCGGCGCGACTGACCGACCGGCCCCTGGGAAACCCCGTCGGGGCGATCGACCTGTACGCGCAGTACGCGTCGCGCTATCCGGCGGAACTGCCGTACCGTCAGCTTTCGGTGGGGCGGCGACTGCGGCGGCTGGGGTACGCCAACCTGCTCGACTTCCAGAAGCGAAGCGACCTGTCGCCGGACGGCGTGTTCGGCCCCAAGACGCAGGCGAAGCTCGAGGAGCTCGAGCAGAGCTTTGGGCAGATCGCCCTGCGCGACGGCGAGCCGGACATCCTCCGCGGGCGGTTCGTGCATCCATCGATCTTCGCGATCGCCAAGCGGCTCGACGCGGGCGGGCGGCATGACGAAGCCCTCCGCGCCTATCGCATGTTCGTGGACCTCTTCCCCACGAAGAAGGACGCCGACGACGCCCTGCTCGCCGTCGCGCGGCTGTTCCGGGCGAACCTGATGTTCGACGAGGCCATCGGCGCGTACCGTGAGCTCATGGAGGACTTCCCCAAGGGTGACAAGACGTCGGAGGCATACGTCGAGGCGGCGGGGTGCCTGGAGAACCTCGGTCGCTGGGGCGATGCGAAGGAGCTTTACGAGCTGTACGCGAAGAAATTCCCCCGCTACAAACACGTGGGGCTGTGCCGACAGCGGATCGCCCTGATGGAGGATATCCAGCAGTACGAGGGGTTCGTCGAGTCCAACCCGGACAGCCCCAAGCTCGCCGAGGCGCGATACCAGATCGCGTCGATCCTGTACAAGGAACTCAAGAACAACACCAAGGCGGCCGTGCAGTTCACGCAGGTCGCCCGGCTGCACCCGAAGCACGTTCGCGCCCCGGATGCCCTCTACACGGCCGGCACGGCGCACCTGCGCGAGGAGAACTTCCCTGCCGCGCGGGCCGTGTATGCGGAGCTGGTGGCGAAGTACCCGGAAAGCCGCCTGGCGGACGACGGGCAGTACTGGATCGGGCACACGTATGAGTACGCGGCCCGGGCGCTGGGGCGGCTGGGCAACGCGGGGATCGTGCTCAAGCGCCGCAGCCTGACCGCGCGGGCGGCGCTGCTGGCGGACTTGGCGCTTCGCCGGCAGTACAATCCGGACGCGAAGCCGGGAACGCGGGTGCCCGAGGAGGTCTGGGGCGGCGACACCCTGGGCGTCCTCGCCAGCGGCTCGAAGCGCGACCGTGTCAACGCCGACCTGTTCCGCGCGATCGACGCGTACCGCAAGGTGGTCGAGCGTTTCAAGATGGGCGACATGGCCGGGCAGGCGCTGCTGCGCGTCGGCACCATCTACACCGAGTTCCTCGGCGATCCGGAGAAGGGCATCGAGGCGTATCAGGAACTGCTGGCCCACTACCCCGGTGCCAGGGAGGCGGTCGATGCCCTGTACGAGGTCGGCCGCTACCACCTGAAGAGCGAGAAGTACGACGACGCGGTCAAATCGTTCCAGCAGTTCATCTTCAACTATCCGCAGGAAGCGAAGGTCGAAGAGGCCATGCTCGCCATCGCCAGGTGCCGCGTCGAGCAGAAGCAGTGGGACAAGGCCCTCGACGCCTACAAGAGCTACTTGAACAAGTTCCCCAGGGGGCGGTACGCTCGGTTCGCCAAAGCCCAGGTCGAGTGGATTCGCATGTACCACTTCTAGCGGGCGGCGGCCGGACGTTCTCCACGGGGGCAGAGGGCACGAATGGCTGAAGAAGGCACGTCAGCCGAGGACGAGCCCGCGCGCCTGCGCACGCGGCGGGTGGTGACTGTGGCGGCGACGGTGACGGTCGTCGCGGGGCTGGTGGTGGCGTTCTACCTGCTCGCCCTGTGGCTGCGCGAGCGGACGATCCGCGGCAGCATCGACGTGCGCAACCCGATCATCCTCCGCTGCGCGCAGGAGTTCTCGCTGCCGGCGGACCTCATCCGGGCGGTCATCCGCGTCGAGAGCAAGGGCGAACCCGACGCCGTCTCGCCCCGCGGGGCCCGGGGGCTCATGCAGGTCACCGACGAGACCCACGAGGAGGTCCGCCGCCGGCTGGGGATGGCGGACGGCGACCTGCTCGACCCCGACTACAACATCCGCGTCGGCTCGGCGTACCTGCGAATCATGCTCGACCGGTTCGGCGGCGACGTGTATCTCGCGCTGGCGGCGTACAACATGGGCCCGACGAAGCTCGGCCGTCTGCTCCGCGAGTACCCCGATCTGACCGGACGGCAGGTGGTGGAGGGATTCGGCCCCAAAGAGACCCGGGATTACTGCCGAAAGGTCTATCGTCACCTCGACGCCCCGCTCGGCAAGCTGCCCGTCACCTCTCCGGTGCCGTAACGGCTTCTACCACAGAGGCTCAGAGTTCTCAGAGAGAAACAGCTCTTTGGTCTGAGGGTGCGGCGCATCGCCCAACGGGGTGATGCAACATGCTTCCTGCCCTCCTGCGCACTTCGCGGCGAGAGCTTGTAGGTGGCACCCGGCGCCCGGAGCTTTCTTCTTCCCTCTCTGTGTTCTCTGCGCCTCCGTGGTCAAGCTGTTCGCGCGGCGGTGCGGAGGTCGAGCAGCTTCTTCATCACGTCGTGCAGGTTGCCCCGCCCCGCCCGCGTGCCGAACGCGTCGTGCAGCGTGCGGTACAGCGTGTACAGCTCGGCGTACACCTTCCGGGCGGCCGGCTGTGGGCGATAGACCTTCCGCTTCAGCCCGGTCATTGCCTTTTGTGCGGCGCGGAAGCTCGCGTACCCGCCGGCCTTCTTGCCGGCGGCCACGGCGCCGGCGATCGCGCCCCCCAGCGCACACGTCTGCGCGGAGCGCGAGATCTTCATCGGCCGGCCCGTCACGTCGGCGTAGATCTGCATCACGAGGGGGTTCTTCTCGGCGATGCCGCCGCAGTTGACGACCTGCCGGACCTTCAGGCCGTATTCCTCGAAGCGGTTGATGATGGTGAGCGCCCCGAAGGCCGTCGCCTCGATGAGGGCCCGGTAGATCTCGGCCGGCGTGGTGTAGAGCGTCTGTCCGAGCAGCAGCCCCGTCAGCCGCTGGTCCACGAGCACCGTTCGGTTGCCGTTGTTCCAGTCGAGGGCGAGCAGGCCGGACGCGGCCGGCGCCAGCTTGGCGGCCTGTTTCGTCAGGGTGTCGTGCGAGCCGGCCTTGGCCCCGCCGGGGCGAATGTAGTTGACGAACCAGTTGAAGATATCTCCGACGGCCGACTGCCCCGCTTCCAGTCCGAAGTACTTCGGCAGAATGCTGCCCGGCACGATGCCGCACAATCCGGGGATGTCCGGCAGAGAGCTTCGTAGCGGGGCGACCATCATGTCGCACGAACTGGTGCCAAGGATTTTGACCAGCGTGCCCGGCGCGATGCCCGAGCCGACCGCGCCCAGGTGGGCGTCGAACGCGCCGGTCGAGACGGGGGTCCCCTCGGGCAGCCCGGTGCGCTTCGCCCAGTCCGCCGTCAGCCCGCCGACGGGCGTGCCGACCGTCTCCGCTTCGGGGCGAAGCCGCCGCCGAAGCACCGCCAGTTTCGGATGCAGGGCCGCGAGAAACTCCTCGTCCGGGTAGCCGCCCCACTCGTCGTTGTACATCGCCTTGTGCCCGGCCGCGCAGATGCACGCCGTCAGTCGGTCGGGTCGCTCGGTGCCAGTCAGCGTCGCCGGAATCCAGTCCGCGCACTCGACCCAGGTGTATGCCGCCGCGAAGACCTCGGGCGCGGTCCGCAGGCAATGCAGGATCTTGCTGAAGAACCACTCGCTGGAGTACGTCCCACCGCACTTGGCGAGGTACTGCGGGCGCTTCCGCCGCGCCGAGTCGGTGATCTCTTCGGCTTCGGCGACGCCGGTGTGGTCCTTCCACAGCCACGCCATGGCGGCCGGGCTGCGGGCAAAGCGCCGCTGAAACGCCAGCGGCCGGCCCGACTCGTCCACCGGGATCGGCGTACTACCGGTCGTGTCCACGCCGATGCCGACCACGCGATCGGGGCGGAAGCTGCGGTCGGCGCGCTTGGCGGCCGTCAGCGCCCGCTTGATCGTGATCTCGGCGCCCTGAACGTAATCGCCCGGGTGCTGCCGGGCGAGGTTCGGGTCGTCGGAGAGGATCACCCCCTCGGCGCCGTGGGCGTACGTCCCGACGGCCGAGCCGATCTCGCGGCCGTTGGCGACGTTCACGACGAGGGTGCGAACCGAATTGGTGCCGTAATCCAGGCCGAGTGCGTATCCGGGCATTCCTGGGTTCCTTTCGAGCAGGCCGCGCCTGTCTGGGATGCCCGAGATGATAGGCTCGTCGTCCGGCCGCGTCCACCCGCGGGCTACGCGCGGCGGAGCGTCAGGACCGTCAGCTCGGGGCGGCAGTTGAAGCGGACGGGGATGCCCGTCTCGCCCAGCCCGACCGAGGTGTACACCGGGCAGGCGGGTCCGCTGGCGAGGCCGGCAGCGTACTGCTTGTGGCGGATGGGCAGCCGGGGCCGGCCGATAAGCGGCAGGTTCACCTGCCCGCCGTGCGTATGTCCGCAGAGCAGGAGGTCCACGTGGGGCTTGTGCGGCATCTGCTCGGCGTAGTCGGGGTTGTGGCAAAGCAGCAGGCGTGGGGCCTCGGTCGGGCAGCCGTCGAGGGCGGTGGACAGGTCCGGCTGCCCCGTCCACAGGTCGTCCACGCCGGCGATGCAGAGGTCCGCGTCGCCGCGCCGCAGAACGGTGTGGGCATTTTGCAGCAGCGCGATACCCGCGGCGTTGAGCATGTCGGTGACGGCCGCCGCGTCCGTCCAGGAATCGTGATTGCCCAAGACGGCGAACCGTCCGTGCGGACCCTCCAGCGATGAGAGCGCTTCGGACAGCTCGGGCGTGATGGCGTCTCGTCGGCTGACGTAGTCGCCGCCGAGCAGGACGATGTCCGGTGCGGCCTCGTTGGTCATTCGGACCACCTTGCGGACGTAGTCGAGGTCCACCAGCCGCCCCACATGGAGGTCGGTGAGGAATGCGATGCGGGCGCCCCGCCATCCGGACGACAGGCCGGGGACTCCGACCGGGACTTCGGCCCGGCGAACCCATCGCGGCTCGACGAGAAAGCCGTCGAGGGCGCCGCCGGCGACCCCCACGGCCGCGCCGCCGCCCAGCAGCTTCAGGAATGTCCGCCGTCGAGTGCCCACAGGATCTCCTGTTCGGGGCGAGGCGTCCGGCGTTTGGTACGCCCGTGCCCGGGTGGTCGTTCACGGGGCGCAAAAAGAGACGCCCGCGGACCGTGCGGCCCGCGGGCGTTCAGCGCAAAAAAGAGGGCGTGACGTTGCTTGCTCAAGGCCCCGTCATCGCCCTTCGCCTTGGTAGAGATCCCCTTCCCAGTGAGGCTCTGTCTTGGCGAAAACATCCGGCGGAGGAGAGAACCGGATTGGACCAGTGGGCGCTCATCTCCACTGGCTTCCGCCCAGCGCTTCAGAATCTCTACCGCTGAGGAATCTCGCGACACATTCGCCCTAGGAGGAGAGGGCGACAACCTGTGGGCGCTCATCTCCACAGGCCGCGTGCCATTTGGTTGAGACTCCTCAATAGGAGGCTCGTCACTACCGGGCACCGGCGGCCCGCCGAGGAATCGGCGGGGCCTCCGGTGAGGCTCCTCGGTATTTGCATCCACTTTTCAATGACCTTCGCCCGTCGCGCGCCTCGCGGCGCTCTCAGAGCAACTCCCTCGACACCACTTCCCGACGGACCGCTCCGAGCACGTGGTCGAGCAACGAAGACCACTCCTCCAGAGCAACCGGTCGCGTCAGAAAGAAGGCTCCACCCTCACGTGCGGTCATCTCGTGCTTGCCACATCCCAGATCGCCCACAACGGCAACCGGGCAGTGGGGCCATCGATGCCGCAACCATCGCAGCGTTCGCGCCAGCATCGGCACGTCACTGTCATTCGCGAGAATCACCATCGCCACCCGACCCGCCGGCGCACTCCGCATCAGATCCTCCGCGCGGCGGTAGGTGACCAGATAGCCGCTATTCACTTCTGAAACGAGGTGCGAAATCTGCTTCGCCTCGCAGGTCTCTGTGCAGATTACGACTACACACAGACCCTTCTTCCCCAGCCTCTTCGCCGGGGCGATACTGTCCCTCAGGCAAACGTCCATCGAATTCCCTCGCGCGGCTCGCCCTTCTGGAATGCATGCCGCGTGCCGCGAGGAGGGGATGTACCGGGAATTCCTGCTAGCTCTTTTTCTCATAAGAACTTAGGTCCGATTATTGTTTGCGGACGCCGCCGCGTCCCGGGCGGCGTCGCCAGCCGGCGCCGCAAATCGCGACAACACGCGCCGCGATCCGCTACGCCGCGCGCCGCAGGATGCAGCGCGCGCCGAAGGCATCGCGTGTGTCGAAGCACACCACGCCTGCCTATCGGGCATCCATCGGCTGTGGCTTGAGAGAGATGACGCGAAGCGGTTGCGGAAGGCGAGACACGGCCCCGGGGGACCAACTCAGGAGTTCTGACCGATGCCCAGGACCCGCATTTTCCGCAGGAGGGTGCTGCGATGGATTTCGAGCAGCTTAGCGGCCGCAGTGCGGTTGGACCCGGTGATGTCAAGGGCCTGACGGATCGCATTCGCCTCGGCTTCGGCCAGGCTGCAGCAGACGGGGGCGGCATGCTGGAGGGGCATCCGATCCAACGGGAGCGGGGTGCTCGCCGGCGGGGAGGCCATGGGTTCACCGTCCAAGCTCGGGTTCGGGGGCATTGGCGGCAGATCGGTTGCGTAAAGCCTTTCTACATATGCACATAGTTCGCGAACATTCCCGGGCCAAGGGTAGGCCTTCAGCACGTTGCGCAAGCGCGAAGAGATCAGGCGCTCGGGCAGGCCGTACTCGGCCGCGTAGTGCGCCAAGTAATAATCCAGCAGCGGCTCAACGTCCTCCGGGCGCGCCCGCAACGGGGGGACCTCGATCCGCACGATGTTGAGCCGGTGGTACAGATCCGCCCGGAAGTCGCCTTTTCGCACCGCTTCCGAGAGATTCCGGTTCGTTGCGGCGATGAACCGGACGTTCACGGATTGGGGGCGGGTCGTCCCGACAGGCGTGACCTCACGCTCCTGGAGCAGCCGCAACAGCTTCGGCTGGAGGTGCAGGGGCAGTTCGCCGACTTCGTCGAGCAGGAGCGAGCCGCCCTCGGCCGCCCGGACAACACCGAGCGTATCGACAGTGGCGCCGGTGAAAGATCCCTTGACGTGCCCGAAGAATTGGCTTTCGAAAAGCGTGTCTGTGACGCCGGGGCAATTGACGGGGATAAACGGCCCGTCAGAACGCGTCGAGCGCTTGTGGATTCGCCGGGCGATCAGTTCCTTGCCGGTGCCCGATTCGCCCTCGAGCAGGACGATGCAGCTATTGCCGGCTACGGAGTCCGCAACGCTGAGAACTTGCCGGAAAAAAGGGCTCACGGCGATGAGAGGAGACTCACCCCCACCGGTCGCCGCCGGAGCGCGGCGATCCGCAACGCACGACAATGTCTCTCCTCCGAGCTTCATATACTCATGCCGCCTGAGCAGGGCTGCAGAGCCTCACTTGAACTACGTAACGCCTATCTCGGGCCGTCTGAGCGGACGGCCTCACTTGGAACAACCTATTATTACCACAGATTTACGATTCGAGCAAGATAAAATCCCGCAGTTTTCCCAGTCAATTTCGGCCTCCTGGCGGGGGAACCCGTCAAGTGATGCTTACCAAAGGGCTTCCCGCCGACCGCCGATAACCCACAACGGTCCCTTCATGCAGGGAGACCGCGCGCCGATGGACGAGCAAGACAATCCAATGCGACTTCAACCAGAGGCGGTGAAAACGCGCGGGCAACTCCGGGTCGGCCTGCAGCTCAAGGCCGTGCTCGTCTTGACCTTCCTCATTGTCGGCCTCGCGCTGGTCGGCGGCTGGGTGTACTTCGCCGCGGCGCGAACGTACCTGGACGGGCGCGACCGCGAGCACGCATCCGGAACGGCCGAGGCATTGGCCTTGGCGGCCCGCAGTTCACTCGCCGCCGGCGACGGCGGGGTCCTGCGAGAGATGACGGCGGAGACGGCCCGGAAGCCCGGCGTGCGGTATATCGCTTTGGTCGACGCGGAGGGGCGGGTGGTCGCCGAGGCCTCGTCTGGCGAGATAGCCGGGCAGTGGGACGGCATGGCCAATCTGCCCGTCAGCCTGCTGCGGATCGACCGCCCTGCGCCGGAGGTCCTCACGGTCGCCCGCCCGGTGCTGTCGCGCGGCGGCCAGCTCTCCGGCGGCGTCCGGCTTGTGTTCGATACGGGTGCCACTCGGGCGGAACTGGCGAAGGTCCAGCGCCGGATCAGCGAGCTGGCGGCCGCCATCGTCCTCTGTGCCATCCCGGTGGGGTACCTGCTCGTCTGGCGGGTGCTGGTGCAGCCGGTCCGGTCGCTCGTGCAGGCGACCCGGCGCGTGGGCGAGGGCGAACTCGACGCGCGGGCGCCCGTCCGGGGGGATGACGAGATCGCCGAACTCGCCCGCGCCTTCAACGCCATGGCGTCGGAGGTAGCGCACATGCGGGACCGGCTGATCGCCGCCAACCGGGATCTCGAGTGCAAGGTCGCCGAGCGCACGAGCGAGCTGGAGGTCGCGAACGGGCGCTTGCGCGACGAGATGTCGGAGAAGGAGGAGTTCGTTCGCGCCGTCAGCCACGACCTCAACGCCCCGTTGCGGAACATTGCCGGCATGGCGACGATGGCCGTCACGAAATGGCGCGAAGCCCTGCCGAACGACGTGATCGTGCGTCTGCAACGAATCCAGGCCAACGTCGAGGCCGAGACGTCCCTCATCAACGAACTGCTTGAGTTGAGCCGCATCCGCAGCCGCCCGCAGAAAACCGAGCCGGTGGACATGCGACTGCTGATCGGCGAGCTGGGCAGCACGTTCGACTACGAGCTTCGCGCGCGGCACATCAAGCTGCGGATCGCCGAGCAAATGCCCGTCCTGCACGTCGAGAAGAACCGCGTTTGGCAGGTCTTTCAGAACCTCATCGACAATGCCATCAAGTACATGCACCGCCCGAATGACGGGTGGATCGCGGTGGGCTATGAGGCCGTCGGCGGCTACCACCGCTTCAGCGTGTCGGACAACGGCCCGGGGATCCCGCCGGAGGATCAGCAGCGGGTGTTCTGCGTGTTCCGGCGCGCCTCGACCGCTGCCGCGAGCGGCGTCGAGGGAAAGGGCGTGGGCCTGGCGCTGGTCAAGAGCGTGGTTGCCAACTACGACGGGCGCGTGTGGGTGGATTCGCAGCCCGGCGCGGGGACGACGTTCACTGTCGAGTTGAGTATGGCCCGAACATCGGCCGGGGAGGCCCCGGCCGCCGATACGGAGAGGACCGCTGAGCATCAGCATGCCGAACCCGAATACCATCCTGTTGGTCGATGACGACCCGGACTGCCGGTCGCTCGTACGCGACGCCGCGGCCGAGGCCGGGGTGGCGGCGGTGCTGCGCGAGGCCACCAGCGGCACCGAAGCGATGGAGATCCTGCGTCGTCGCGGGCGGCATGCCGGGGCGCCGCGCCCCGCGCTGGTCCTGCTCGACGTCGAACTGCCGGGGATGGGCGGCCAGGAGGTGCTTCGCCGGATCAAGGCGGACCCGGTGCTGCGGAGGATGTCCGTGGTCATGTTGACGAGCCTCGACGACGACCGGCAGCGGCAGCGCGCCCTGCACGCGGGCGCCGCCGAGTACATCGTCAAGCCCATCGCGCCGTCCACGCTGGCGCGGCTCGTGAACCAACTGATGCCGCCGGGGTCGCTCCGGCCGCACGCCGTCCACACGACTGACTGAGGCAGGGGTGCCATGAAAGACGATAAGGAATGCCCGAGAATCCTGATCATTGAGGACGACGCCGACCATCTCGTGCTGATGCGCGATGCGCTGTCGCTGCATTACGGCTCGTCGGTCGAGGCGAACCTCGTCGCCGCCGCGTCGGCGGCCGAGGCGCTCGCGCAGGACCCCTCCGCGTTCGACGTCGTGCTGCTCGACTACTATCTGCCCGACATGCCGGGGCTCGACCTGCTGCGCGAACTGCTGAGTCGGGCGGAGGTGCCGGTTATCCTTGTGACCGGGCTCAACGACTCCGCGACGGCGGCCGAGGCGCTGCGCATCGGCGCCCAGGACTACATCGTCAAGCTCGGCGATTACCTGTTCGCGCTGCCGGTCCTCATCGACAAGAACATCGAGCAGTACGGCATCCGCCGGGAGAACGCGCGCCTCCAGCGCGAGCAGGAGGCGACACTCTCGGAACTGCACACCAAGAATGCGCAACTCGAGGACTCGCTCCGGCGCCTCGAGCAGATGGCCACCACCGACCACCTGACCGGCCTGGCCAACCGCCGGCGCTTTGGGGAGATCCTGCCCCGCTACTACGCCCAGGCCGTGCGATACGAGCACGACCTCGCGTGCTGCATGGCCGACCTCGATAACTACAAGCAGATCAACGACACGCGCGGGCACCAGGCCGGCGACGAGCTGCTCGTCCTGACGGCCGGCGTCATCAACTCGTCGCTGCGGGCCAGCGACGTGGCCGCCCGCTACGGCGGCGACGAGTTCGTCATGCTGCTGCCGCACACGTCGGTCGAGCGCGGGCACGACGTGGCCGAGCGGATTCGCCACGAGCTGAAAACCCGCAGCATGGCCCTTTGGGGTTCATCCGGCGTGACGCTGTCCGTCGGCATCGCCTCGCTGGCTGCCTGCCGGCCGGACAGCGCCGAGCAGCTCGTCACCCTCGCCGACCGCGCCCTGTATGAGGCCAAGCAGCAGGGGCGCGACCGCATCGTCACCGTCGGCCGCCCGGCCGAAGCGGCCGTGTAGGAACCAAGCCGGAGCACGCCCCCGTCCGCGGGGCTGTGCGCGGCGGATGTGCTGCTGCCGGCCGGTTGCCGCCCGGTCCTCGGGCCTCCCCAAGCGGGAACGTGTCATGGTCGAGCCGGAGGGCTATTCGCTCAGATCGCGGAAGAGCGCCTCGGGTGGGGCGAGGTTCTCGCCGAACGAGACATTCCGCCAGGCAGTCCGGGCCTTCGGATCCACCACAATGCCCCCCTTGTGGAACCCCTCGAACACGACACCATCGAACTCGGTCTCGCCCGCGAACACGGCGGCGATGCCCTTGGGCATCTCCCGGCCGCCGGCGCGCTCTCCAACCGCGTAGCCGCTGTAGGGCGCGTCGGCCGGACGAGGGCAAAAGACAACTCGTACCGTCTTCGGGTCGGCGCTGTGCGTCACGATCCGCCCGGTCTTGGCCAGCACGATGCTGGCGCCCCGCGTCCGGGCGGCCGGTTTGGCGGCCGGGTCGATGTCCTCGGCGTTGAATAAGGCCGCTTCGAAGCGCAGGTCGCGCGTCAGTGGGTGATCGGGCGTGCCGAACATGAGTGTGCCGCCGATTCCGTAAGTGCCGCCACGCCCCCGCAGGACCTTGTCCAGGCAACCGCAACTCGCTCCGTCCAGGAGGACCGCCGTCGTCCCCGGCTCAGTATAGAACGAGCCGCGGGGGCCGTTGCCGACGTGACTGTTCTCCGAGACGATCAGCGTCCCCGCTCTGAGCGTGAGCCGGTCGCCGGGGCCGCCGGTTTCCCCGATGATTTCCAGCGAGCCGCCTGTGTGGATGTACACCCAGTGCGAGATGGGAATCCGGCGGCTCTCGCCCTCCTTGGAGTGGCGCTTCTCGGGCCAACGACGGCCGCAGAACCTCGCGAAGGTGTGCCACTGCCTGTCCGCGTTGCCGAAACCGCCCGTCTGCGTGCCGTCGCCCAGGTCGCCCATGTCTTTGAGCCACAGGTTGCCCTCGATCGTGTAGCGGACGCTATAGGAGGCGTTCCCTTCCACCGTCAGATGCCGAATCGTGTGCGTCCCGAGGTGATCGCGGTGGCCGGGCTGGTCGGCCCGGTACTGGGTCTTCGCGGCCGGGAGCAAAATGTCGCCGTCAAACATCCCCGGCGGCGAGAAGCGGCTCGACCTGGCCCGGAAGCCTTCCTTGGGCAGCTTCTTCCACGGTGAGCGCGACAGCGGCTGGCCGGTCTCATCGAGCCAGGAGCCGGGCTGCATCGCGTTGCCGCTCTTGCCCGGGTGCGCCCAGATAATCGCCGGGCGTTCGGGCCAGTCCTGGTCGGCGTACCGGCCGATGCGTTTGGCGCTCGCTTCGTCGCCCCACAGGCGCTCGACCTCAAGCCGCTCGACCTCGGACCGAGTCAGCTTCCGAGCAGCGCTGTATTCCTTGCTGCGGTCCCCGACCGTAACCTTGCGCACGGCCGCCAGCGCAAAGCTCTGTAAGGTGCGGTTGCCGAGAGAGCGGACCACGAGCCGCTCGCAATTCGGATGCTCGAAGAGCACCTCGCACTCGGTTGTCGTCCCGTCGACGAACTCGATCGTGCCGCGCCCCCGCAGCTCGGCGCTCGCGGCGGACGCGAACACAAGGGCTGCCAGCACACTTCCACTTATCCGTAGCATGCGTGTGTATCTCACTTACGTGTAACCGCGGCGAGCGGCGACGGTTCCGCCAGGCTAGTTGCCTTGTAGGGTCGCTGACGCTGCCCTAGAATGGCGACCCATGATGGGGACCGGGTCATCTTTCCTTATGCGCAGCAGTTCCAAGCGGACGGTCTCCCGGACTGCCAGGCCTGTCCGTCCCTCTCGGGGTCGCCGGGATGCTGGCTGATTCCATCAATCTTCCGCTGGTTGCCTTCTACGGCCTGGCGGCCTTTGTGCCGCTGACGTTGGTCGTCGTCGGGATCGAAGCGTTCGTGTTCTGGGGGCTGCTGCGCGTCGGGCCGAGGAAGTCCTTCCGGCCGTTGCTCGCTGCAAACATCCTATCGACCGTCGCGGGCTGGGTTATCTACGGGCTTCAAGACGGCGTGCTGTACCTCGTCGGGATCCGGTCCTTCTTCGACTTCGTGAAGTACTACCTTCTCGGGGCGCTGCTGCTGATCGCCCTCTACTTCGGCAAGAGCGTCCTCGTGGAAGGGCTGTACATGGCTCGAAGGCGCTCCGTGGAACGGCTCGGGGTCGGGCGCGGCAGGCTGTGGCGGGCCGTTCTGGTCGGCAACCTTGCGAGCTATCTGCTGGTTGCCCCGCTGTTCTACTTCAGCACGCGCCCGACCCGCGGCGGCATCGATTTTCTCGATGGCCCGGCCGAGGTGACGACGGCGGCGGACACGGTGTATTTCATCTCGGCCGACACCGGCCATTTGCGACGAATCGCCGCGAACGGCAGCGGGTTGACGACGGTGGTGCCCTTTGAGGTCGCGGACTACCTCGTCTCCGCCGACGAGACCGTCTTCCTCTGCCGAGGGAGGGAGGGCAACCTGTGGTATTGCCCGCTCGGGGGCGAACGCACATTGATCTGGGAGACAAGCAGAAGGTTCCATATGACAGACGTGGATTTGTCGGCGCACAGAACCCACGTAGCCTATGCGACGGACACGACGCTGGCTGTGTGGAGCCGGGCTGCCGGCCGCGTCGTAGCGGAGGCCTCTCTCTCCGGGGGCGGGTACGGAATGATCATGCTTGCCTGGGATTCAGAGGATCCCCGCGTCCTGAGGTGCGATGCGTGCGGTGACCGGCATATTCGGCGGCTCGAGGGGGACGCGTTGGTCTTTGCTGATGCCCATCCCTTCAAACCGGCTGGCAACTACCGCAGGTGCGGAAGCGGCCGGTGGGGCTCAAGGTACGATTGGGGAGTGTCGCTTCCCTGGCAGCAGGAGCAAGGCGAGCTCCTCCTTCGAGCGTGGAGCGGGCTCGGCCAGCAGGTCCGGGTGACCCGGGGCGATGAGACGCTCGCGACGCTGAGAAACACGTATGGGCTGTTATCCCTTGGTTTCCCCGGCCCCGGGGAGGCGTTTTTTCTGAGCGAGCCAGGCGTGGTGCTGTGCGAGGGCTCGGGGTGCCTCTACGTGTTGAACGCGCTGACGAAGCGAGTGGCGGAACTCGCCGATGGCCGCGATGCGATCGCGAACACGCCCGCCTTCCAGGCTTCCTTCGACGACGACAACTGACACAGCGATGGGACGCGGACCGGCGCCCATGGCGGCGAACGTCAGCCGCCATGCTGAGGCACAGCCGAAGTTCCCGGGGGGCCGCCCCGGCCTTCGCAATCTTCGTGGTCTTCGTGGCCTCTGTGGTTCAAGGCCTTTGTGGTTCACGGCTCGGTTGGGGAGAACAGGGCGTGATAAAGGGGATTGTTGGTCAGCAGGATGGCGCCGATGATCTCGTCCGGCCGGAGGTACGACACCTTCACGTCGTACATTTTGCCGCCCTCGATGCGGGCCTGGAAGTTCATCAGGGCGATCCGGCCCAGCTTGTAGCGATGGTTCCACTCGGCCGACTGCGGCGACGCCAGCAGGATCACGCCCACGCGGTACTTGCCGATGTGGTCCGGGCCGGTCGCCCCCTCGATGTACAGGTCGTAAATCCGGCCCTCGAAGATCATGTCGTTGCCGGCCGAGCCGTCCGCGTTCAGCTTCGCGAAGCCCGTCATCTTGTGGTACCGGTACTTCGTCAGGTTCAGGCTCGGGAAGATCCGCGTGACGTACGCCGGCGCCGCCCGCCCGGTGACGATGCCGTCGGTGGTGAGGGTGGTCGCCTTGCCGGCCGGGTGGACCACCTCCGGCGAGCCGAGGGCCGACGCCAGCACCCCCGCCAGCGGCGCCGTGGTCTGTTCCGTCCGGTTGAACAGGCCCTGCACCTTGTTGCCGGGGAAGAACTTCTCGATCTGCGGCTGGAAGTTCTCCGTCGCCAGGATGTCGCGGTACTCGGTGCGGTTCCGGACAACGGGCTCGTCCTCGACGAAATTGACAGCGTACTCGCCGCTCATCGTGCCGCCGTTCAGGCCGGCCGTGTACGACAGCGCCAGTTCGCCGCGCTTTGCGCTGCCCGTCGCCTCGACCTGGCGGGCGTCGTAGTACTGGTCCACGCTGGCGTCATAGGCCCGCACGTGCCCGATGGACACGCGGGCGGCGAGATCGGCCTCCGCGAGGACCTCGCGCAACGCGTCGACGGCCTTGGTCGCCTGGCGCTGGGCGCGGATTCGCCGCTGGTCGGGCGTTTCGGCGTCGTCGGCCGGCTTCGTCGCCGCGGCCGCCGCTGCCCCCGCCGCCCACGACCGCAGCGCCTCGCTGTCCAGCGTCTCGGCCATCACGCGCACCGCACCCGTCGGGCGGCGCGTCGGGTCGGCCACCTCCGCCACGAACCACAGCTTCTGCTCGCCGAGGATGACCTCAAGACCGTCCGTGGCGACGTCGCCGATTACGGGCCAGTCGTCCGGCCGAGGGCGGACGTCACGCGCCGTGACCGTGCCGCGGAGGCGAAGCTCCCGGCCGTCAAAGGCGAAGCGGAGGTCGTCACTCGTCAGCGTCGCGCGGACCAGGGCATCGCCGCGCCATTCGCCCTCGACGCGTGCCGGCCCCCGCGGCCGATACTCGCGAAGGGAGGGCACAAGTTGGCGCAGCGTCTCTCCCCGCTCCGTCTCGACGGCGAACCGCCCGCGAAGGTCGTGCATGCCGCCGTTGCCGAACCGGCACGATCCGCTCGCCTCGAATGCAAGGTCGCCGACAGCGCCGGTCAGCTCATCCACCCACGCCTGCGAGGCGTCGGCCGAAAGCGTCGCCCGCAGCCTCGCCGTCGCGGGCAGCCCCGCCGGCTTGGTCAGGCCGCCCGCGTCGGCCACGGACAGCCGCGTCGCGTCAAGCTCGGCCGACCGCACGTGCAGGCCCCGCTCGTCGCCCTGGACGCTCGCCGTGAAGCTCACGCGCCCGGCGAGCCCGACGCGGTCGGCGAGACGCGAGAGGTCGGGCAGCAGCGACCGCATCGACTCGTCGGCCGCCACGTCGCCGGAGACGTTCGCATCAAAGGCCACGAGCTGTGCCGCGCCCGGGGCGTCGCCGGAGGCTTCCCGGAGGTCCAGAACCGCCTGTCCGGCGACTGACAGGCGGCTCCGGCGCAGGGCAACGGTGAGGGGCGCCTCCGCGCGGACCTCGGCGGCGAAAGCTCCGTCGCCGCGCGTCGCCAGGTGGATTCTGCCGTCCGCGCAGACCCCCACGAGCCGGTCCGCCCACGAGGCCGTGCCCGGCAGGGCGAAGGTGCGGGCGAGCCAGTCCGCGCCAACGTCCCTCAGGTGCAGCGTTCCCTCGCACGAGGCCGCCAGGGCCTGCGGGGCGAGTTGATCTGCTTGCGCGCCGGCCTTGAGGCGAAGCGCGGGCGCCTCGTCCGGCCCGCGCGGCTCCGGGGACATCGACAGTTCGACGGACGCACGATGGCGCTCGCCGGTCGGTGCATCGTCTCGCCCGTCATATCGCAGGACGACCGTCGTCCGCAGACCGGCGGGCTTGCGGAGTCGCCCCGGCAGCTCGGCCGAGGCGTCGGTCACGTCGGCCGCCAGTTCCAGCCATCGGCTGTCCGGGCCGAACTGGCCCTCGCAACGGCCGTGCAGCAGGCCGCCGCCGAGTTCGACGCCCGTCTCCGCGACGGGGGGCAGGCAGGCGGCGAGGGCGTCGAGGCGCTTGAGGTCGAACCGCCCGTCGAGGCGCAGCGTGCCGGTCGCCGCGCCGCCGGGCGAATGACGGATACGGACGGTGACGCCGTCCGCGTGCAGGCGCCCCGCGCCGACGCCGAGGTCCGCCTTCTGCAGGATCACGTCCACGTCCCGGTCGCGGCGCGCGGGCCCGCGTCGCAGCACCTGCCCGGTCGCCCCCAGGCGCAGGGCCGCTCCGTCGGGCTTGACGAACGTCTCGCCGACCGCCAAACCCGACTCCGCCGGCACCACCAGCTCCGCGTGGAACGTCGCTTGGTCGTCGCGCCCCCGCACCTCCCAGGTCCCTCGGGCTCGGCCCTCCAGTTCGATCTTCGCCAACTGCCGGGCCCACGACGGCGACAGGTCGCGCAGGGCCGCCAGATCCTCGATGTGCCACTCGCCCCGGCTGTTGAGGATGTGCAGTTCGTCCAGCAGTTCGCCGGGGCGCGCGGCCGCCGGCTCGCCCAGGCGGTCGAGCATCGTATCGACGCGGCCGAACGTGCCCTCCGCACGAAGCGAGTTCTCGCCGAGACGGGCGGTCGCTTGGGTCACCGACAGCGTCCAGTCCCGATCATCCAGCGAGCCGTCGAATTCCACGCGGAGCGCCCGCCCGCGCGGTTTGAGCGTGTGCCGGCCGCGGCGCAGCACGGCCCGTTCGGCGTCGGCCCGCAGCGAGATCGCCACGGCGGGCCCGTCGCGCCCGATGGACACCGACTCGACTCGCACCGGTCCTTCGCAGGTCAGTTCGTCCGGGCGCGGCTGCCGCCCCGTGAGCAGGGCGGCCACCTGCCTGGGATAGACCGTCCCGCTCGCCGAAAGGCTCTCGATCTGCGGCGGCGAGCCGTCCGCAGGCGACAGGACCCTCGCCTGCCCGGAAAGCTCCACGCCCGTCAGCCGCACCGACGCGGACTGCACGTCGACCCGCACGCCGTCGGGGTGGGCGAACGGGTCCACCGCGGCCGACAGGTCGAGCCCCGCCCGGTCAATCACCGGCAGTTGCGGGCCGCTCACCGGCTGAACGTCGAGTTCGCGAATCGACAGGCGGACCGTGAAGTGGTCCACCATCCCGTCACGGTTCATCCGCAGGTCCACGTCGCCGTCGCACCGCCCGCAAAGGCGCTCCAGCGGCAGCGGAAGCAACTCGGGTAGGGCGAGCTGCGCGAGGTCCACGTTGGCGAACCGCAGCGAGGCCGTGGCCGCCGCCGCGATGTCCGTCGGGCGGTCGGTCAGGTGCAGGCTGACCGGCGCGTCAAGCCCCGGCGAGGGTCCGTCCGCTTCGCCCGCGGGCGACTGCTGCAGGGCGGCCGACATCGTGACGCGCCCGACGCCGTTGACCTCACCGGCGTGTAGTTGCAGGTCGCTGACGTTGAGCCGCAGGCGCGGGCCCCGCTCCCCGTCCGGCCGCAGGAGTTCGAGCGTTGCGAATGCCTCGTGCACCGTGAGGCGTTCGGGCTCGACGTCGAATTTGAGCTTGAGCAGCGGCGCGACGTTGAACCGCCCGTCCGCGCGGCGCCGGGCGAACAGCCGGGGGCGGTGAAGCTCCATGTACGCCAAACGCTTGTGAACGATGAAGTCCAGCGGCGAGAAGTCCGCGTGGATCCGCTCGACGATCGCCAGCGGCTCCGGGCCGAAGCCCTCCGGCGAGTCGATGGTCAGCCCGCGAATCTCAACGCCCGAGCCCCAGCGCAGCGACAGGTCGTCGATGCGAACGGGCACCCCCATCTGACGGGCCATTTCCTCGGCGAGCTTCGCGCGGAGCCAGCCGGTGGGCGCCCACCACGGCAGCGTGACGTAGGCGGCCGCCAGCAGCAGCGCGAGGACGGCCGTCCAGCGGATCGCCCGCTGCCACCATCGCCGGCCGACGCGACTTACCCGCCAGAGCCTCATGGGCGTGATTATACGCCGCCGGGAGGCAGCAGGAAGGTCGAAGATCGAAGGTCGAAGGGGGGTCGACAGCGCAAAAGAAAACGGGCGGCTGGGAAGGAGACACGCCCGTGTCTTTGAGGAGCAACGGGTGGAAGGAGAAGGAGGAACACCCGCCACACCTCACGTCTCTAGATACAGTGTTCGGACGGGCCAGTCAAGCGCCGCGCTCCAAAATCCGCCCTTCTTGCGAAGAATTAGCGCGGGAGGCGGTCCGCCCGCGACCGGCGTCCCTACCTCTCTGTGCAATTCGCAGAATCCGTGTTCACACATTGAAGCGGAAGGTGATCACGTCGCCGTCCTGGACGATGTAGTTCTTGCCCTCCAGGCGCACCTTGCCGGCGGCCTTGGCGGCCTTCATGTCGCCCGCGGCCTTCAGGTCGTCAAAAGCCACCGTTTCCGCCCGGATGAACCCCCGCGCGATGTCGGAGTGAATCTCGCCCGCGGCCGTCACGGCGTCGGTGCCGGCGGGCACGGTCCACGCGCGGCATTCATCCTCGCCGTAGGTCAGGAAGCTCACGAGCTTCATTCGTTCGTAGCAGGCCCGGACGAGCACATCGCGCGCCGAGGCCGCCACGCCCAAATCTGCCAGGAACTCCGCCCGCTCCTCGGGTTCCAGCTCCGCGATTTCCTCCTCGATCTTCGCCGACAGCCGCATGCCCGACAGCCCCGCCGGGAGCTCCGGCACCGGCTCGCCGAGCGCGTCCTCGCCGCTGTTGAGCACCGCGAGCGCGGGCTTGAGCGACAGGAACGCGAAGCTACGCACGAGCTTGTCTTCCGCCTCGGTCTTGACCGCCTCGGCGATGGGGCGCTCGGCCTCCAGCGTCTCGCGCAGCCGCTGCATCAGCTCCAGCTCGCGCTCGTTCCCGGCGAGCTTCGGCGTCGGCTTGCGGACCGCGGCCTCGAGCTTCTCGATGCGGTTCGTCACCTGCTCCAGGTCCGAAAACAGCATCTCCGTCACCAGCTCGCCCGCGTCGGCCGCCGGGTCCACCCGGTCGCGATATGCCGGCACTGTCGCGTCCTGGAACGCCCGCAGGACGAGCAGCAGCATGGCGCTCTGCCGCATCTCCGGGCCGTGCTGGCGGGCCCGCGTCCGACCGGCCGCGTCGCGAAGATCCAGCCCCGGCAGGTCCAGGAACTCAAGCTCCGCGTACACCGTCTTCCTGGGCTGGTACTTCTCGGCGAGCCAATCGACCCGCTCGTCGGGGACCTTCACGACCGCGAGGTGCGGCTGGTCGGGGCGGTGGATATCGACGTGCGAGCCGCCGGCCTCGGCGACGGCCGCGAACAACGTCGTCTTGCCCGATTGCGGCGGACCAATCAATGCGACACGCATGGGGGAGTCCTCGTGGGTTCGCGGGCGATTGTCGCGGATACCGCGTTAGTTCGCAATGGACGGCCGGGGAATGCTCTGTTGAGACTGTCTTCAGCCCAAAGGGCTGGTGAATCGGAGCCTTTCAGGCCCCAGCACCACCTGTCGCGGGGGCGACAGGGCGGTCCCCAGGCAACGCCGGGGCGTGGAACAGGTGGCCGCCGCATCGGCAGTCGCTCGCGCCGAAGCGGGCGACCGGCCGGGCGACCGTGCGGGCGAGTTCCTCGGCGACGGCGCACTCGCGGGCCTTCCGGCCGGGCAGAAGAATCGCCCCGAGCATGTCGGCCTTCGTCGAGAGGTAGTCGATGTGCCAGCGGAGCGGCTTTCGCCGCCGGGCGTGGCGGGCGAGCCGCGCGTCGCGGTTGCGCTGGGCGCTGCCGACGTACAGGTACACCCCGGCCGGGAACGCGAACCGCCCCAACCGCCCGATGGCAATCCGCCGCGCCCGCGTCAGCCGAAACACCGCGATGTACACCCCGCCGTCCATGCCCCGCACTCTACCCGCCGCCGACCCGCGGGCCAACTGAAGCGTGCGGCCCGCCCCTCCTCGACGACGCACCCCCGTGCGCCGGGCCGGGGATGGATAGGGCAGCCCGTTCCCCAGGCCCGTTCACGGGCCTTCGCCCGCAGGGCGTAGCCCCGGCCCTTCGGGCCGGGGGTGGAAGGCGACCCAACCCCTCTCTCTTCCAGCCCGCTTCAGCGGGCTTACCCGGCGGCCGGGCGTACGGCCATCGGCTCCTCGGGCGGTTCCACACGCTCGAGCCGCTCGAATGTTCTGCCCTCCGCGTGATGGCGCCGCTGGTTCCGAACGTAGTCGAAAACCCAAGGCAGGTCGCGCGTCCCGAACGACACGACGCCGTAGCCGGGCTGCCAACTGAGGATCTTTCGATTGGCGATCTCGTGATTGACGAAGTGGCTGCTGCCGCCCTTGAGCTTGCCGACCCATTCGCTGACGAGCAGCGCGGGCGTGACGGACACCACCAGATGGACATGGTCGTCGGTTCCGCCGACGCCGTGGAAGAATGCCCCGGGGGTGTTCACGACCTGGCCGCGGAGATAGCGATGGGTCTGGGCCTCGATCTCATCGGTGAGAACGGGGCTGTTGTCCTTGACGTGCCAGGTGAGGTGCAGATTGATCTCGCTGTACGCCCGCTGCGGCATGGTTGGTTCCCCTACGGCTCAAGCCGAACAGGTAAGCCCGCTGAAGCGGGCTACAGAACAGGAGGGTACCGGGTTCTCTGTCCCCGGCCCAGAGGGCCGGGGCTACGCCCCTGAGGGGACAAGGCCCGTGAACGGGCCTCACGACATCCGCTGTCCGCTCTGAAGGCAGGGCCCCGCCGACCCACGCACCCCGAGTTGGCGGCCCGCATCCCGCTCATGGCCGGGATTGTCCCGCGCGGGCGGGGGAGCGGCAAGGGATTGTCGAATGACGAATCCCGATTGACGATTGGCGGGCGACAGCAAGCCCAAAGGGCCGTCGGGGTTTGGCCCCCTTGGGGGCAGGCGGGGGTGTAGTGTAGCGTTCGGAGGCCGAAGCGGAACCCCGGAATGCGGCGTTTCTCATGTGTCAGAGCCCCAGCGGGGCGACGGGGTGTTGGTGCACCGGTTGGTTCCATCGCCCCGTTGGGGCTGTATCAATTGTGGCTCGGGTCCGGGGGTTCCCTTCGGTCACCCCCGGCCAAACACTCGCGTCCCTTCGGGACGCCGGCCTCTCCCCGCCGTTGCCACGCCGGTCTGGAATCGCGTCGCCCGTTGGGCTCAGCCGGAGCACCGCATGGCGGCGGACGCCGGCGCGCCGGGAGAGGCTTTGGCCGCCATGTCACCCGCCCCTGTGCCCCCCGCTCCCTGGCGGTCGCGCCTCGCAACCGCTGCTCACGCGCATATCCCGTGCATTCAGTGCATCCCTGCGAGTAATCGAGTCGAAGATTTCCTTCCGGCCGGGGGCTTTTGTTCTTGCATTCTGCGGCCGATGTTATATAGATAGAAGATTCCCTCTGCCCGTTAGGGGTGAGAGGCATTGGTCCGCGCTGCCCTCTGGCCGGGAGCGCTTGACAAGTGAAGAGGCACGAGGGCGCCCGAAAGGGAGCAGGTTTCCGCTTGATTCCCGCGCGACGCAGCGCGCGGCGCGCAGGGAAATGCGCAAGCCAATATGAGCAAAGGAGTTAAGTAAGAAGACACGCGCAAAGTTGCGCAAGGTTGCGCAAGGGCCGTTCAGAACGGTTCACATTGCGCAACGTTGCGCATTCCTGCGCAAATGTGCGCAAGAACGCGCAAGAATCCGGCGCGGGGGTCGGCGAGGCCATGCCGGGCAGCCGCTCGCAGGAGTTCACGAATTTACGCGTTCACGCGTCTTTCGCCAGGCCGAGGCGTTCGTACTGCTCGGCCGGGGCGTCGGTGGCGCGCATCAGGCGCGTGAGGTGCTCGATCATCCGCCGCTCGATGTCGGGATCGTCGAGGGGTTGCTCCTGGCCGGGGTCGTTCTTCGTGTCGAACAGCCAGTTGCGCGTGATGCGCGGGTCGCCGTTCGTCCACTTGCCGGCGGCGGGAATCCGCATCACCGGGCAGCCCTTGGTGAACCCGAACGGCCCGGCCATCGTGGCGCCGCGCATTTCCTCCAGGCTGAACGTGTGCCGCATGTGCGTGGGCATGTGCGTGTACTCGTACAGCGGCGTGTTGTCGGGTGGGGCCGGGGCGCGGAAGTACGTGTATCGCCCGTCGGTGACGTTGAGTTGCCCGCCGAAGATGCCGTACAGCACCGCGTCGTGGACGGGCGCGTCGGCGGCGATCGTGTCGCGCAGGGGGCGGCCCTGCATGTCGGCCGTCGGCTCGACGCCGAAGTACTCCAGCAGCGTGGGCGCCAGGTCGATGGTCGCCACGAGGCTCTGCCGCCGCTCGCCGGCGACCTTGCACCGCGGATCCCAGACGAAGAACGGCACGTGGGCCTTATGGTCGTACCACGGACACCAGCACTTGGCCCAGGAGTCGTGCTCGTTGAGCAGGAAGCCGTGGTCGGTGTTGACGATGAGCATCGTGTCGTCCCACAGGCCGAGCTCGTCCATCGCGTCGAGGATCTTGCCGAGGTAGTAGTCGCACATGCTCACCAGGGCCGCGTACTCGTAGCGGCAGTGCTCGACCTCGTCCTTGGTCTCCTGCACGTAGCGGTACGGCGGCCAGTCGAAGTGCTTGCCCTCGTACGCGTGCGGGTAGAGCTTCTTGAACTCCTCCTGCGAGAAGAACGGCTCATGGGGGTCGAACGTCTCGATGTGCAGCAGCCAGTTGTCTGCGCCCACGTTCCGGCGGAGGAAGTCGAGCCCCATGGCAAACGTCTTGCCCTGCGGCTGGTCGTCCTTGGTTTTCATGTACGCGCGGTTGACCCAGTCTTGGCGCCAGTTGCCGGCGCCGGCGCGTCCGGCCACGGCCTCGGGCATCTCCGGGTCGCGGACCTGCCCGATCCACGGGTCGCCCTCCTGCCCGCGGGAGATCTCCCACGAGCTGTAGCGGGCGTGGTAGTTGCAGCCGCCCTCTTCCCAGTAGTGGTAATGATCGCTGACGAGGTGGGTGTACACGCCGGCGTTTTTCAGGATCTCGGGCATGGAGTCGTCGAACGGCTCGATCGGCCCCCACGAGCGGTGGAGCAGGTTGTGGCGCCCGGTGTGGATCTCGCGCCGGGCGGGCATGCAGGGCATCGAGCCGACGTAGCAGGTGTCGAACGTCGCGGTCCGCTCGGCGAGGCGGCGGAAGTTCGGCGTGTGCGTCCAGTCGCAGCCGTAGGCGGACAGGAAGTGGCGGTTGAGGGAGTCGAACATCACCATGATGGCTTTCATGCGGCGGTCCTCGCTATTGTCTCGGGGCAAAGGGGAATACCTAGCCGGGATGGGCAGGGAATTCAACGTCGGGTGCCGGGTTTCGCGGCTTCTCCTGACGCTACGGCTGGACGCGGCGGTACTGGAGCGTCGGCTGGCCCTCGGTTTCGAGCATGAGCGTGTTGGCATCGGGCATGCGCATGGTGGAGGTCTCTTCGGGCAGGACGTTTCCGGCGTACCGCAGGATGAGTTTGTTGCCCGGGGCGGCCTTGTACGTGCCGACGAGATGCTCCGGGCCCAGCCACATCGGGTTGGCCATCACCAGGCCGAACTGCCCGTTCGCCTCGAACGTCAGCGTGACCTGCGCCACCGGCGTGTCCGTCCGCCACGTGCCGACGATCTTGCGGGCTTCAATGGCGAACAGCTCGCCGCGCTCGTGCTCCTCGAAGATCCGCCGCAGCGCCTCCTCCGTGGCCGCGCGGTCGCCGTCGGGCGGGACGGGGGCATCGGCGCCCGTCCGGGGCGGCTGGGGCGGTCCGGCCTGAGTGCGGGCGTCTTCGCGTTGCGTCTCCTCGCGTCCGCGGTCGTCATCGTCTCGCCGCGACCGGCGGCTCCGGGATCGCCCGCCACCGTCATCGCAGGAGGCCAGCAGCAGGGCCGCTGTCGCCGCGAGGGTCAGCATCGTTCGGAGTCTCATGGCATCGTCTCCTGCCGACCGGGCCTATTGCGCGCGGCGGTACTCGCGCCGGATGCCCGTCAGGCCGGTGAAGACGAGCAGGTTGGGCTCGGGCATGCTGATGGTGGAGATGTCATCCGGCATGATGCCCCCCGCGTATCGCAGCGTCAGCCGGTCGCCCTCCAGCGTGTACGTGCCGTTCGAGCGTGCCGGGGCGAGAAGCGTGCCGGTCATGATCTCGACCGTGAAGTGGCCGCCGGGCTGAATGGTCAGCCGGACGCGGGCGCCTCCGGCATCGTGCGCCCAAGTGCCCAGCAAGGCCTGCGGGTTGACGGGCGTGGGGCGTTCGGGCCGAGCGGGCGCAGCTTCCTCACGGCCGGCGGTCCGTCCGGTGTCGCGCCTGCGCGTCAAGGCCTTCGTGCCCACGCCCTCGACCTTCAGGAGCAGTCTGCCGGGCGATGGCATCGTCGCGTATTCGGGTTCCTCGCCGTCGTCGGCGTCCGTCACGGTGAATTGGATGCGTGTTCCCGCGATTCGGTAGGTCCCCGAAGACCGTCCTTCATAGACCTCGATAAAGAACCAGACCTCCGAATCCAGCGTCCACGTCCCGTCCGCGCGCATCGTCAGCCAGAGCGCCTCGTCCCCCTGTTCGTAGCCCCACGTGCCGACGACCTCCGCAGGCACGACGGCCCGCTCGGGCGCCGGGGGCTGCTCGGCCGGGCGCGGGGCGGCGGCCTGCCCGCCGGTCGTTCGCGGCGCCTGTGCAGTGCCGTTCTCCGGCGCCGGGCGGTCGGGTGCGGGCGTCTCGGTCCGTTCGGCCCGCCGGCCGCGGTCGTTGTCATCGTCCCGGCGCGAGCGGCGGCCGCGGGAGCGCCCACCGCCGTCGTCGCACGAGCTTGCCAGGATGGCGGCCGCCACAAGGAGCGCTGCCCATGCGTGCCTGTTCATTTTCTTTGCCTCTATTGCCCCCCGGCCGGGGTCTGCTGCACGCGGCGGTATTCCTGGGTCACGCCCGTCAGGCCCTTGGCGATCAGCAGGTTCGGGTTCGGCATATGGACGATGGACGTGTCATCGGGCATCATGCCGCCTCCGTATTTGAGTGTCAGGCGGTTCCCCGCGACCGTGTAGCGGCCGTAGTACCGGGCGGGCATGGCGGCGTAGTTACTCATGATTTCCAAGACGAAGTTCCCGTCGGTCTGGAGGGTGAGCGTGACCTGCCCGAACTGCGAGTTCGTCTTCCAGGTCCCCACGAGCGCTTGCGGATCGACCCGGTCCTCCTCCGCCTCGCCGTGTTGAGTCCCCTCCTTGGGGGTGAGGGTCCTCGTTCTCTCCTCGCCGCTTATCACGAATCGCAGGCGCAGCTTGCCCTGCTCCGGCATCGTGGCGGTCCTGGGCTGGAGTTGCTCGCCCTCAAAGCGGGTCGTGAAAGTGAGGCGGCGTCCGGCGATCGCGTACGTGCCCGCCGCGCCCTCTACCGACGTTCCGCCGCCCGGTTCGTCCGTCGCGCGAGTCAGAATCCACGATCCGGCATTCTTGATCTTGAGCTGCAGGAGAATGTCTTCGCTCTCGAAGACCCAGGTTCCCGTGACGGTTGCCGCGGTGAGGCCGATCCGCTCCGCGGGCGGGGGTTCCGTCGGGCGGTTGCCCTCGGTTTCGCGTCGGGCCGTGCGCGCCTCGTCGGGGTCGCGGCTGGCCTCGGTCTCCGGCTGCGCGGTGCGATCGGCGGGCTGCCGTTCGGCCGGCCGGTCGTCGTCATCGCGGCGGGACCGGCGTCGGCGGGAAGTCCGCTCGTCGCCACACGAGGCCGCCAGAAGTGCGGTCGCCACGAACATCACCGACAACGTATGCCTGGCCATGGCCGTGCCCCTATCGCCCCCCGGCCGGGGTCTGCTGAACGCGGCGGTATTCCTGGGTCACGCCCGTCAGGCCCTTGGCGATCAGCAGGTTCGGGTTCGGCATGTGGACGATGGACGTGTCATCCGGCATCATGCCGCCTCCGTATTTGAGTGTCAGGCGGTTCCCCGCGACCGTGTAGCGGCCGTAGTGCCGGGCGGGGACGACGGCGTACGGGCTGGTCATCTCCAGGGCGAAGTTTCCGTCGGCCTGGAGGATCAGCGTGACCTGCCCGACCGGCGCGTTGGTGGTCCAGACGCCCACGAGCGCCCGCGGGTCGAGCCGGTCCTCCTCCGGCTCTTCGCGCCGCTCGGCTTGTCTCGCGCCGCCATCATCTCCTTGGGCCGCGCGCTTGAGCGTGTAGGTTTCGAGTTCGTCGCCAAGCTTGATGCTAAGGGTCATCTTGCTTGCGGCCGGCATTGTCGCGTATTGGGGATTCGCCAGACCATCCGTGGGCGCCGTCGTTGTGAACTGAATTCGGCTGCCGCTGATCTTGTATGTGCCTCGGGCCTCAAGTTCGTCTTCCATCCCGAACACCGCGTACTTGTAGGTAAGGGTCCATTCTCGATCGCCCTGCATCTTGAGTACGAGGGCCTGAACGTCGCTGTGGAAGGTCCAGGCGCCGCCGACCTCGTCGGCGACAATCGCGCGCTGGTTGTCCGGTGCCCGGTCGGCGGGGGGCACGGTCTCGGCTTCGCGTTGGGCCGTGCGCGCTGAGCCTTGGCCGCCCTCGGCCTCGGCCCCGCGTTGCGCCGTGCGTTCGGCGGGTTGCCTTTCGGCCGGTCGGCCATCGTCGTCACGGTCGCGGCGGGATCGGCGCCGGGAACTGCGACTGTCGCCGCAGGAGGCGAGAAAGAGGCCCGTCCCCAGCAGAAGGACCCACGGGAAGCGCTTGCTCATCGCGTCTCTCCTTCCTGACCTGTCGAACTCAGGAGACGGGCGGCACCGGAGGTCCCCGCCCCTCGCTGAGCATTATGCGGGCTCAAGCGGCGTTCGGCAAGGCGCCTTGGAAACCCAAAGCGCAGCGTTCGCTTCGCGCCCGAAGCGTGTTCAAGTGCGGGTGGGGCTGTAGAATACGTTGGTCGCGGCGCCCGCAGGACAGACCGCCCGAGCCCTATGAGCGAATCATCAAAGACACAGAGCGACCCGACCAGCCCTGAGCAGGCGCTCAGCGAACTCGCCCGACAGGTCACCGAGATGGAGGCCGAGGCGCAGGACGTTCTCGACGGCGAGGCCGAGCGCCGCCGCCTGGCCCGCAGCCTCGGCCAATCGGGTCCACCGAGCCAGCCCCGGGCCACGCCGCCGTCTCCGGTCGAGCGCGAACCCGTGCCGCCGCCCGGGCCCTCGGCCGAGGCGCAGCCCGAGGAACCCGCCCCGACCGGCCCCGAGACGCCCGAGGCCCGCAAGGCCCGCATCAAGCGCCGAGCGGCCGAGTTGCTCGACGCCGCCAAGGCCCTCGACGCCGCGTCGAAGGTGCTCGCCGGGGCCGAGACGCAGGCGAAGCAGTCCATCGACGAGGCCGTGACGGTCGCCCGCAAGTCGCTGGAGCGATCCGCCCATCGCCTCAACGCCGCGCGCGAAGCGGCCCTGGCGTCGAAGACGGTTATCCAGCAGGCCAGCGGCGAGATCCGTCAGGCGGCGGCCGAGGTCAACATCTCGCTCGAGCATCTGCAGGAAACGATTCGCCAGGGGCAGCGCGAGGCGGCGCGCGCGGCGAACCGGCGCCTGGATCGCCTGCGGGGGCTGGTGCTGATCACGCTGATCTGTGCGGCCGTCGGGGTCGGTGGGACGATTCTGGCGGTGTTGGCCCTGATTTGGCGATAGCGTACAGGGAGGGACACTCGATGAAGTGGAAACGGCTGAGCGTGGCAGCGGTCGTCGCGGCGGCGGCGGTTCCCTGGGCCCCCGTGCGCGCGGAAGACGACCCGACAGATTCGCTCATCGCCGAAGTACTCCGCGGCGCTCAGACGGATGCCGACCGGGCGCAGAAGCTGGTCGAGGCGGCCGCGATGGTCGAGGACGATCCCCCTCTCCGCGAGGCCTTCCTCGAGAGGGCCGCCCAATACGGGATCGCCGGCCGAACGTCCGCCGGGCTGCGTGCAGCCGAGCAGGCGCTCGACGCCCTCGCCAAGAACGCCGAGGGTGCCGCAGCCGCCGCGCTGGAGGCCCGCCGCCTGGACCTGTACCGCGCGTGGTACCGCATCGGCCGAACGCGGGAAGAGCGCGAGCACGCCGGCAAGAATCTCGTCCAGCTACTCACACGCTCCGCGCGACGCCTGGAGAAGAAGGGCCGCTGGTTTGACGCGGCCGAGGCCCACCGCCAGGCCATGCTGTACTGCGAATACCTCCGCCTGCCCGCCCTCGAATCCGTGCGGTGGCGGTATCGGCGGGCGTCGCACTTCGGGCGGGCGCACCAGCGGGTGGCGCAGCTCACGGCCGCAATCAAGGGCGGCGGCGACGTGACCGCCCGCACCGCGCTCATTCGCACCTACGTGGTGTCGCTCGACGACCCTCCGTCGGCCGCCAAACACATCACGGCCGATGTCGCCGAGACGTGGCGGACCTACGTGCCGCTGGCGGCGGGGGCGGCGGAAGACCTGCGTTCCGAGGCGTGCTGGGAGCTGGCGCGATGGTATCACCGGGAGTTGGCGGCCGGGGCGGACCCGCTGCCGCGCAGCATGATGCTCGCCCGCGCCCGCCGCTATTACGCGCGGTTCCTGTCGCTGCACGGCAAGCAAGACGCCCGGCGTCTGGCGGCCGGCAAGGCCATCGCCGAACTCGCCCGGACGATGGAGGCGATGGGGTTCGTGGAAATCGCCGAGAAGGAGGGCGACATCGGGCCGGGCGGCCAAGTCGTGCGGTTCGCGTCGCCCGATGCGCTGGAGGCGTTCCGGACCCGCGCACCCGCGGCTTGGCGCGTGCAGGGCGGCGAGTTGACCGGGGCTTCCGGCGGCCGGCTGCCCCAGAAACCATTCCTCACCTACGGCACATACTACAAGAGCATCTCCAAGGTCACGTTCCGCGGGCGGATCGTCCCGCCGGCGGAGGAGAACTTCCGCTTCGCCGTCGGGCCGGTCAACGCCATCCTGAATTGGGAGGCGGGCCCGGTGAATCTGTTCTGGGGCGGCGGCCGCAACATGGTGCGCCGCAAGGGGCACGTCCTCACGCCGGGCAGGGAGCATACGATCACCATCGAGCAGGAGGGGGAGAAGGCGATCCTCCGCGTGGACGGGCAGGCGATCTGGGAGACGAAGGCCCGGCTGCACGGCACGGTGACGGTGTACCCCGCGCACGGCAGCACGATCGCCGTGAGGGAGATCATCATCGACGGCGAGCCCGACCCGAAGCGCCAGGTGGACCGCCACAGCCACCCCGACACGCATTAGGCTCCATCCGGCTTCCCTTCGTGTTCTCCGCGCTCTTGGTGGCAACTCCGGTTCCTGCGCGGTAGCCTTCGCGGTTTCCCCGCGTGCGGCGGGACCGCAAGGAGCGACAGCATGCAGTACGGCAGCATCGTCGGCATCGAGAAACCCGTTTCCCGGATTGGCCAGGGCACCGTCATGCTCGG